>ENA-OPDW01000996-OPDW01000996.1-human-gut-metagenome-genome-assembly--contig:-NODE-996-length-18264-cov-2.420451_pt1 | contig 18264 bp, 15 predicted proteins | sample MGYA00241264_ERZ501508 | MGnify/ENA primary metagenome ERZ501508 (study PRJEB25962, sample SAMEA2042575) | human gut metagenome | biome: human gut; feature: human-associated habitat; material: faeces...
ATACGATATCGCCTGCCTGCAACGGGAAGTCCTCAGGCACCTCGTTGAATTTCATCAACTGCTTGGCCTTGAATCCCATGCTTCGGGCGATCTGGTCGAAACTGTCGTTATCCTTAGCGTATACATAGATCAAACCGTGGGTACGATAGACTTGATAATTGAACACCGGAAGATTTTGCTTCTTGGTAGAGGTCTTCTTTGTTCCCTTACCGGAGTCAAAGCGGTATAACTCATAATCTTCGATAACCTTGATTAATTTATTCGCGTAAGCACGATCGGTGGCGTAACCGCATTTTTGTAGTCCTTTGGCCCAGCCTTTGTAATCCTTGATGTTTAATTTGAACAGGCGTTCGTAGCGGGAGCGTTCGGCGAGGAAGCGAGAATGGTCATCATAAGAATCCTCTACTCGTTTGTATTTCCGGAAGCACTCTCCCCGCAGGTCGTCATCGTGATAGACCCTGCCGCCCCGCCAGTCCGAATGGCATTTGATGCCGAAGTGATTGTTAGAGCGTCTGGCCAAGTCGCTTTGCCCAGCTCCGGATTCCAGTAATCCCTGCGCTAAGGTGATACTTGCCGGAATGCGATATTTCTTTTGGTGCTGAACCGCCAAATCGCTGTACTTACTGATGTATTTTTGATAGGAAGTCAGCTTGCGCTGGCTTTCCGCCCCCGCGCTTAAACAGAGGAGGGATATAAGCAGTATGCTTAGGATATGAAAAGATAACCGCATATCTTATATATATAAATGTATTGATTCGATTGGGAGGCAAATATAAGGAAAAGAACGTACATGGTCAAAACCTTGCATGAAAGTAATCCGTACTTGTTTATATTCCTCTTTTGTAACCATCTTATTCTTCGTAAGATTAGCCTGTATTCTTCATTCGCCGTCATTGAATGATCGTTCGGTGGCGGATATGGAATATATAGGATCGCAGGAGACTTTATATGCGCAGGGATGAATGTTTTTATTAGGATTGATCCAACTTTTACCTTATCTTTACGACTAAAAATCAATGTTATGAAATACTGGCTGAATCTATTTCTTGTCTTAGCCCTATCGTCTGTTTTTACTGTAGCGAAAGCGCAAATCCCAGTACGTCCTTATGGGCAATGGGAAGCTACTCAGTTTGTCGCGGTAAGCGTACATCAGCCTGAGGACTATGTGACGCTGGATAATAACTGGGAAATATTATACAATTTGCGGACTCCGCATACCTTGGGCGAATTACGAGGGATGGGTGTCAAGTGCTCTGATAGCCAATTGCTGTTATTGAAAGTTGGTGGACTCATCAGTAAAGCTAAAGGTAAATGGCAGACAACAATACCGATTCTCGATCAAGAACAAACCCGTTCTTTAAGGAGTTTCAGCGAAGAGGTCGCCGGATCTATGTACGCAAAGACAAAATCCGATTTTATCTCGCTAACCCAAACGATCCATGATGAGATGGGATTCAAAGACAATGCGCTTTCGCTTATCTTTTCATATCTATTGGATGGAAGGATGTGGACAAAACTTGTCTTGTTTGATGATATAGACAGTCATTTCGGGTGGAGTGGTTGTTATTGGGTATTGTATGAGCCAAGAACTGACCTTGCCTGTGGTACGAATAGCTATGGAGAACAGGATCTGATTCTGACTTACGTCAATAGTGATATCGTCCCCAATGACTCAATAATGGAGCGGTATGCGGAGGAAATAGCTGAATTCGGAAAAATAACGGATACCCAACTTGTCTCAAGGTTAAAACCCTATGGGTTGGTAGATGACAAGGGAGATGTATTAATTCCTATCATCAAGAGACAACAAGACCGTTTTCATCAAATAACAGATAAACTGGTGGATGCTATTAGTGCGGAACTAAAGAGCAATTGTAACTCTTTGGCTACCCGATACGGAATTAAAGATGAAAAAGTGGCGATGGTGATCTTATACCATGAGGTGATGTGGAACTTGGTAGACAAATTGATTCAAGACCAGATAATAGCTATTCCTTCCATTTTTAAGAATGAAGAAGCGAATAAAAGCCGATTAAATGAGGTGCTTTTCTTCATAGAAGGAGGGTTGATGCAATAAAGGCAATAAATCGTAATCAGGTGTTTGCTAGAGTGGTACCGAAAGAGGGTTTTCGGTACCTTTATATTCTTAAAGGTGGGTGATACGTGCCAAATAGTCATAATGTTCTCCTTCCTCTATCTTCTCGGCTTTGAAGCCGGCTTGCCTTGCGTATAGATTGAGCGTGTTGAAATCGATGTATAACCAATCAAATGAATCCCCCTTGATACTCTTATATTGCATACGGAAGTCGATCTCTCCGAAATAATCATCTTCGGGGGCGATATCCAGATTCCCATCCTCATCCTCAAATAAATAACTTAAGTCGCTAGAGTCGAGTAAAAGTTGTCCGTCTCGGGCTAGAACCTCTTTTAGGCGGTGAAAGAAAGCCGGGAGATTTTCCTGTTTTCCGATAATCCCGGAACCGTTCATCAAGAGAAGAATGGTATCGAATGGTCCGGTTAAGCTTTTGTCAAAAAAATTCTGCAAGCGAGCGTCTTTCACACCACGTTTGTTCATCGCTTCTACGGAAAGAGGGGATATGTCGATAGCGGTAACCTCTTTACCCATTTCCTGCAAGGCCAAGGTGTGGCATCCACTTCCGGCACCTACATCCAGTATCTTGCCTGTACAGAGTTGAAGGGCTTTCTGTTCCAAGGAGGGCATTTCTTGGAAAGTCCGGAATAATTGATTCACGGGAATCTCATCCTCATCGAACATGGAGGAGAATACACGGAGCTTGCTCGCTTTCCCATGCGCGAGATAATCGATGATAGCGGCGCCCATCGGGTCTTTATCTGGTGTAAGAAGCATTGAATGCATATGTCTTTGTTCTATATAAATGTATAAGGATTAATAATTCTCTCGTAACCAAATCTCAAAAAACTTGTCGTATATGCTGTAACTGCCGTTGAAGAGAGTCATAAAGTCTTTCTCTAATAGCCCTTTTGCGGCGGCTTGGACAGAACTGGGAGAGGTTAATGAATAGCGTTTTACAAACTCTCCGGAGGTAATAGATTTAGCGTTGCCCTCTTTAGCGATGGCGACAAGCAGCTCTTTTTGCCTTTCGGGAAGACGGAACAGTGTCTCTTGGTAGTTGAATCGGTATGAATCGACCACCGACGCGATAGCGGGCTCTACCATCGATTCGTCACACGTAGCTCCAACGGGTGTAAATGCGAAAAGCACATTGAGCGTCTTTTGCACATACCACGTCACACCATCGAATTTCTCATACACGATCCGAATCGTCTCGGGTGTAATTGTTCGGTCGGCTTTCTTGAAATGGTTGCGCACGAAATCAATGTATTTTTCTATAGCGATACTCTCTAGGTGCATCATGGAGACACTCTGATAGAACGGGCGGGATGCGCTCAGGAACATATTCCCCATTGTATGACGTTGGCTTCCCGCGAAAATAAATTGGGCATTGTTGCAGTGCTGGATGTGTGTTCGAAGCAGAGCTTCTACATTCTTTTCGGAATAGTTCGTTATCTGCTGAAATTCGTCTATGGCAACAATACAAGGTTTGTCTGCTTTTGCGAGGTACTTGAAAATCTCTTCAAGCGTCGCCATCGAATTTTGAATATCTCCCAACTGAATGTTGAACGAAGGGGTACCTGTGAAGTCATAACTTATGCCTGCTTGAAGCGATAAGACGCTATTGATAAAGATCTCAACAGCCTTTTTGCCGAATGGCTTGAGACTTTCGAGAATCACCTTGCTCAGCGAGAAGATAAAATCACGTAGCGACTTGGTCGCATAAATATCAACGAAGAATGTATAATACTCCTTTGAGAGTTCTTTTGAGTGGAAACAGTGTTGGATCAGTCCTGTCTTACCCATTCTACGTGCCGAGATAATAGCGAGGTTATTTCCATTCACGATCTCACGAATTAGCTGCTTACTCTCGATCTCCCTGTCACAGAAGTAATCAGCAGATATATATCCGCTAGTTATAAAAGGATTATTTACTCTTGTCATACCTCATTTTATTTATCAATACACAAATATAATAATTATCTTCCAATAATCATGTCGAGGTAAATCAAGAAAACATATTCGCTGTATCTAATTAAATGGGCGGAGCGTGAATGCTTCTGGTATATTCTTTTTATATTTATAGCCTAATAAGAATTATAGTTAGGTTTCTTTCAAAACATTAAAACAATCAAGAAAATGAAAGAATTGAAATTAGAGACCCGGGTAGAGGTCTATGCGGTAGGAGAATTGGACAATATATATAGGCAATTGTACGAGGCCGCTTTTCAAGCCTCGAAAAAAGCTTATGCTCCTTATTCCAAGTTTCATGTGGGAGCGGCGGGTTCTATTGGAGAATGGGGAGATACTTTCCGGAAATAATCAGGAAAACGCAGCCTATCCGTCTGGGCTTTGCGCGGAGCGGACCACCTTATTCTATGCGGGAGCACGTTATCCGGATGCGGCAGTTCAGATTTTGGCGATCGCGGCTATGAAGGATGGGGAACGTGTGGATCTTATCACGCCTTGTGGTGCCTGCCGGCAGGTGATGTTGGAAACCGAGCAACGTTATAACAAACCAATGAAAGTCCTTCTTTGTGGAAAAGAGGAAGCGTATCTCGTTCCGAGCGCGACGGCCTTGTTGCCGTTTTGTTTCAGTAAGTCTGATTTGATCTGATAGAATAAAAAGAGGCAAGAACGATTCTCGCCCTTGCCTCTATATGTAATAATTATGTTCGATTAGATCCCTAAAGAAGCCTTGATCTGATTGATCTTTTCTTCTGCCGCTTTCTCTGCCTCCGGCAATTCATCGATATTCTTTACCTTGGAGTGAACCTCGCAATAGAATTTGATCTTCGGTTCTGTTCCGGAAGGACGGATAGATACTTTTGTATTATCTTCCGTGAAGTATTGAAGCACATTAGAGGTAGTAGGCATATCTAATGTAACGGTTTCGTTCTCTGCATAGTCCTTACCTTTCAATGTAGAGTAATCGTAGAAATAAGTTACCTTAGAGCCTGCGATCTCTGTCAACGGGTTCTCACGGAACTTTTTCATCATAGCCTCGATCTCCTCCGCTCCACTCTTGCCTTTCTTCACGACAGAGATACCTTTCTCCTTAGAGAAGCCGTATTCCACGTAAATCTTCTGAAGCAATTGATACAAACTCAAACCTTGATCTTTTGCCCAAGCTGCGATCTCGGCTAAGATAACGCAAGCGGAAACAGCGTCTTTATCGCGAACGAAGTCCTCGCAAAGGAATCCGTAGCTTTCCTCGCCACCACCGATATAGTTTTTCTTGCCTTCGTTCTCACGCATAACGTTAGCGATCCATTTGAAGCCTGTATAAACATCGTACATTTCTACGCCATTACGCTCGGCGATCGTCTTGATCGTCTCTGTCGTAACGATTGTCTTTACGATATATTCTTTACCATTGATCTTACCTAACTCTTTCCAGCGAGTGATTAAATAGTAAACGAACATCAAAGCGGTTTGGTTACCATTCAAAAGTACCCATTCGCCTTCGTTATTCTTAACGGCGGCACCTACACGGTCTGCGTCCGGATCGGAAGCCATTACCAATTCAGCGTCAGTCTCTTTTGCTTTCTCTACAGCCATAGCTAAAGCAGCCGGCTCTTCCGGGTTCGGAGAGATAACCGTCGGGAAATCACCGCTAACAACATCTTGTTCCGGTACATGGATAATGTTCGTGAATCCGTAAGCTTTCAAAGCGGCAGGAACCAATTTAACACCTGTTCCGTGAATTGGAGTATACACGATCTTCATATCCTTATGGCGGGAAATAGCCTCCGGAGACAAAGAAATCGTTGTTAATTCCTTGATATATTCATCATCGATCGCTTGTCCGATGATCTCGATCAATTCTTTATTTCCTTTGAATTTAATCTCGCTAGCGTTACGGATCTTGTTAACCTCGGCGATCGTATTCTTATCGTGCGGGGCGATCATTTGTGCGCCATCATCCCAATAAGCCTTGTATCCGTTGTATTCTTTCGGATTGTGAGAAGCCGTCAAGATGATACCGCTCTGGCATCCCAGTTTACGGATAGCGAATGACATTTCCGGAGTCGGACGCAGGTCTTCGAATAAATAAACCTTGATGCCGTTAGCGGAGAAGATATCGGCTGATATTTCCGCGAACTTACGGCTGTTGTTACGGCAATCGTGGCCGATGACAACCTTTATCTGTTCTAAATCCGCAAATTCCTTTTTCAGATAGTTGGATAAACCTTGGGTAGCCGCGCCAACTGTATATATATTCATACGATTTGAACCTACCCCCATGATTCCGCGCAATCCACCTGTTCCGAATTCTAGGTCTTTATAAAAACACTCGATTAACTCAGTAGGATCTTCGTTGTCAAGTAACGCTTGAACTTGAGCACGAGTTTCCGCATCATAACTTTTCGTAAGCCATCCTTGTGCCTTACTTCTTACCATTTCTAATAAGTCGTTGTTTTCCATGTTTATAATATTATTGTGTTTATTGTTGAGCAATCTACTCAATACGATAAATATACAAGAAACAAATATACGAATTTCTTAAAGTAAAGCAATCAAAGGACTTATATTTTGCCTAAAAAATACGATAAATCGTCCTACCAAGTAAACGGATGTGTATAAATCGACTCATTTCCGCAAGCATCCGTTACGATTAATTTAAGTTCATGCTTGCCTCTTTGCAACCTCTCTTTATCGAAGCGATAGGTAATAACCGATTTATTATTCATCTCGAATAAGACAAACTGCCCGTCTATTTCTCCCCGGTAGGTTTGTACCCCGCTTAAGTTATCGGACAAACGGAATATGAAGTTCTGTTTGCTGACCCACGTCTGTTGGTTGATCGGCGTGATAACCGGAGCCTTTGTATCTTGTTGTATCTTATAACTGCCCAATTCCTTGATATTTGCGTCGATCCAGCCATTACGGTATGTACCGCCCATCCAAGAGGCACGTCCGTTTTGTAAGCGAACCACACCATATTGTTGTTTATTCTCAAGCGTATCGCTTTGCAAGAATAGTGATAACTGGGCCGTTCCATGCAAAGGGATTGGCTTATCGTGCAATATGTGGGTGGCTGATAATGAGGTACTATCTTCTTTCACCGAATAGCGGAAGTAGAGGTCATTATATAGATTACCTTTAGGCATGACGAGACGGATGCCTTTAGCGCCGAACCTATTCTCGCTACCCCAATGGAATAATTCTGTATGAGTCGTATCGATCTGGGGGATCTCTTGTTTCTTTCCCTCGATCCAGATGGATAAACGGGTGGCATTGCCGAAAGCGTCAGCAAGTGTATACGTCAAATGATAGGTACGAGGTTCATCTATACGCAAGATTCCCCGGTTTACGCTTTCAAGGAAGCGTAGACGGTTTCCCGGCTCGATGAAACTACGCATATAGAAAGAGCGATGATCTTTCCATTCTTCGTAATCTGTGAATGTGTTCAGATAACGGGTCTCGTCAAATGCGAACTTATCAAGATTACTATGGAAAATCACTTGGCTGTCTGCCGTGAGCGTGATTTCTCGTACGCCATAAATGTTAGTCGTATTATCCATATAATCATAGGCTTTTACAGCGAGCCCTATTTCTCCCCATGCCTCGATTTTTCCAGTGATTGTCTGTTTCCCGTTTTTCGCCGTGACGGGTTTTATCTCAAGCTTCTTGCTTTTGCCGTTTACTACGCCTTTTCCTTCGATGGGGACGATCTGTATTCCTTGGATTTTAGGAGGACGGGTATCGGTTATCCGATCCGAGAAATAATCCAAGGGGTCCATGACTTCCTCGGTCTCGGTGTCTCGTATCTCAAAATGGAGATGAGGTCCACCAGAGCTTCCGGTATTGCCGCTTAACGCTACGACTTCATTTTTCTCGACAGGAAGCAAATCCGGCGTAAGGAAGAGATTTACATTGAAACTTTCTTGTGCGTATTGTTGCTCTTTTACATAATTCGCTATTTTCTTCGAGAATTTTTGTAGATGGCCGTATACGGTGGTCGTTCCATCCGGGTGTGTGATGTAAAGCCCGTTACCGTAGCCCCATGGACTTACGGATATACGTGATACGTATCCTTCTTGTACCGTATGTACGGGTTTACCTTCTACCCCTTGTGTCTTGAAGTCTATTCCGGAATGGAAATGATTACTTCTTAACTCACCGAAGTTTCCGCTCAGTAAGATCGGGAAATCGAAAGGATTCCTAAGTTGCTGGGCGTTTGTGTTGATTATGTGGGAGCCGATGATTGCGAATAGACCGGCTAGATATATGGATCTAATATTCATAGGTATTACGTATTTTGACAGACAAAGATAATCGTTTTCGATGAATTATCTATCTCTTATCCTTTGGTATCGGACTTGTACCTGATTTCATGGGGCGAGCCTTTCTTTTTTCCAATGGCCGTCCGGTTGAAGGGTATATACTATGCGATCATGAAGTCGGTTGGGCCTACCTTGCCAGAACTCGATACGTTCGGGAATGACGGCATACCCGCCCCAGTGAGCCGGACGCTCCACTTCTTTTCCAATCCAACGAGCTGCCTCTCTAATGAAAGCTCGTATAAGTTGCACACGGTTGCCGATGGGTTGACTTTGTGGGGATATACGAGCTCCGATCCGGCTTTTATACGGGCGTTTTTTGAAGTATTGATCCGATTCATCCGGGGGGACTTTTTCAGCCGTACCTTCGATATGTACCTGCCTTTCTAATTGATGCCATACAAACGAAAGAGAGATTGCCGGGTTTTGTGCCAGTTGCCTGCCTTTTCGGCTTTCGTAGTTGGAGTAGAAAATAAACTTATCATCATGCAGGTCCTTTAATAAGACGGTACGGGTGGAAGGTTTGCCTTCTGGAGATACGGTCCCTACTAGCATGGCCGTGGGTTCATCTACTTTGCTGTCTATAGCCTCTTGTAACCATTGACTGAAAAGCAAGAATGGGTTATCCGGAAGTTCGCTTTCCCTTAATCCTCCTTTTGTGTATTCTTGCCGGATTGAGGCGAGATTTATTTCCATATGTGTTCTGTTTGCTTGTTGACTACATAGCTTTTCTTCTTTAATAGGATAACAAGAGATCGAAAAAAAGGTTTCAAGGTTTTCTTTTCAGCGTTTGATCTGAGAACGTATTAGAAAATCGACTGTTAATGGTAAATGGTCACTAAAACCGCCCTCATATTTAAAGCCGTAATAGGTTCGAAAAGGACGTACCCCCCGCCATGTTTTATCTTTAGTCAATAAAAAATCAGGAGCGAATATGTGGATGCTTTCCGGAATGATATGCATGGAAGACTCTTGCGTGATGAGATCCCGGTTTACGATTATTTGATCGAGTTGGCTCCATTCGCCTTGGTATTTATGACTACCCGGGAATTGAGTTATATGGGGGCTTGCGAACAAATTATAATAGGTACAAGATGTGGAATCTGTGATCTGCGTATTTTCAGGAAAGGCTTGGGCAGCGAATATCTCGGAAATACTTCTGTCTTGAGAGGTATCATTGAAGTCTCCCATAATGAGTATCTGCGGCTTTTCTCGTATCAGTAACAGGGAATCGCTAGATCCCCGTAAAGTGCGGGCCGCGTCAAAACGATCCTTTTCACTTTCTTTTTCTCCTCCGTAGCGGGAGGGGAAATGACACACGAAAACATCTAAAGTATCGCCTGTTATGATCTTTCCATATACGTGTAGGATATCTCGGGTTAATTTGTGTTTGTTCCCGGAAAAACGAATTGGAATGGATTCATGTCGTAAATAAAAGAATTGATCTCGTTGATAAAGAAGAGCGACATTAATACCTCTGGGATCGGGGCTTTGAGTGATAATATATCGGTAATCCTGCCAGCGGAGCGGTGTGCGACGGGTAAGATGAGACAGGACGGAGTCGTTCTCGACTTCGCAAAGAGCTATTAAGGCCGGTGTGCTCCCCGGCAGCGCTTATTACTTTCGCTATTTGTTGTAGCTTATGATAGTAGCGGCTTTGTGTCCAGTACCGGTTGCCGGAAGGTAGAAATTCATCGTCATTCTTGGTTGGATTATCCCTTGTGTCGAAAAAGTTCTCCACATTATAGGTCATGACCTTGAACGTAGCTTGGGCAAATAACGGAGGGGAGGCAAAGAATAAAAGAAAAAACATAAAAATCTTCATAGTTAAAGCTTTGATTAATTGTTAATATGTAATGTATTCTTATTGGTTTGAATCTTCGGTCTCTTCCTGAACAAACTCGTAGGCTCCTATGGTCGGGCCGTTCGAACTGGTTAGCCGGTTGACACCGTAACGATCGATCGGATAATTCTTCGTTATCTCGGGATCTGCTTTTCCGACTCCGGTAGTCGATACGGAATCTGGCCGGAAATCATAGGTGTATTTATTTTGCTTGCCTCCTACTTTCCGATAGGAAGGAGTCTTTTTGATAAACAAGACCTCCTTGAAGTGATCGCTGGAGGATTCTTTGGCTTTAAGCGCACAGTGATTGAACCGATAATCGAAATCTGTACTGCCATCTGCTTTTAATTCGACATCGTAACTTCCATCGATAGTGCAATTGTCAAAATAAGCTTGCGTGATAGGATACGGGCCATTTCCGTCTACTGTTACGTTATTGAGCAAGTATAGGCATTTACTATCCAAAGGAACAGTCTCGCTGGCCATTTCCCTTTTGGTTAAACTCATGTAATTAGCCATCGTACAGTGAGCGAAGTAATATTTACCACCGACTAAAGTGAGTACACTTCCTCCGGCATTGCTGAATTCCGTATTTGTAGCGATAACATCACAATTGATGGCGAAGAATAGATCGCTCCCCATATTCGTGATCTGTGAGTTGTTTATCTTGATCTTTGGGCGGTCCGGGGTGGAAAGCTCGCAATATACACCGGAGGTACCATTACGTACGATTACATTATCCCAGACATTCCCGTAGCTATCCGCCTTAAAGGTAATGCCTCCCCATTGCCCGGGAGTCCGGTCATACGGTAATATATCATTTAGTATATAATCCAAACGATCGCCTCGGAAAGTGATAGGCTCATCCAAGGTGCCTAAAGCGTTCATGGAGCCGTGAACGATCAGGCTCGCTTTATCATGCATATAGAAAGTAGCCCCCTTCTCGATATTCAATGAAACCCCTTTAGCGATAACCAAACTATCGTAGATCAAGTAAGGACGATTGGCCGTGAGGATAGAATCTTTTGTAATCGTAACACCGCCTTTGTAAAGATTAACATCCTGCCCGTAGGCTTCCAATAATACGGATTGACGGATGCCATTCACGGTGAAAAGTACGGAATCCTGTATCAACAGAGGTTGATTGCCACCATTCGGATCGACCGTTACTTCCACGAATACATACATGCTGTCGTTGGCGAGTATCCCTACATTATTAAATGAGCTACCTTTGCGTCCATCCACATTCATGCGGAAGCCGGTAGCCTCTCCACTGGCCAGCATGATGGACTCAATGCTCAGAGGTTCACTATTTTTATTGTAGATCATAAATTGACGGGTGGTAGAACCGATCGTACTGAAGATCGTATCAAAAGCGAGCGTGTCTGTCGAGAAGCTTAGCCGGTAAGTCGGGTTGGTGGAATAATGATCATCCAAACCGTCGCATGCCGGAAGCATGTTCAACAGAAGCGTTGCGAGTATAAATAGCGTTATCGTTAATCTTTTCATTTTCGTAAATGTTAACTGTAAATATCTTGTGTTCTTGTTTTAATAGATAAACAAAATTATCATAAAAAAGTTGCAAGACATTAACATAAAAAAAGAGGATAGACACGGTTATCGTGTTTTTCCTCTTCTTATAACGCAAAAAACGTTGGTTTATTTTGCGGGGATGCTCTTTAATAATTCAAGAAGGTGGCTCCACCATAAACCGACCGTAGCGATCTCGATACGCTCGTTGGGTGAATGTACGTCACGCAAAGTAGGCCCGAAAGAGATCATATCCAGTTTCGGATATTTTTCCAAGAACAAACCGCACTCTAATCCGGCGTGGATGGCCATGATCTTGGCGTCTTTGTTGAATAGGCGTTTGTAAGTCTCCTGTGCGATCTTCAAGATCTTAGAGTCGGGGTTCGGGGCCCATCCCGGATAGCCATCGCCATGTTTTACATCTGCTCCAGCCAATAGGAACGTGGAGGCTACCGTATTGGCGATAGCGATCTTGCATGATTCGATAGAGCTACGCTGGCTGGTACCGATCAAGATCGTATTGCCTTCTTTCATCTTTATGGAAGCAAGGTTGGTAGAAGTCTCTACCAAGCCTTCTATATCGTGGCTCATACCGATTACGCCGTGCGGACAAGCGTGCAAGGCGTAGATTAATTTCTCGGCGGTGGCATTGTCGATATGATACTCCGGACGATCCGTGGACTCCATCGCTAACTGAACGCTCGGGTCTACATGTTTCAACTCATTTTCAACGTCGGCGGCGAAATGGTTCAGCAAGATACGTACATCCTCCTTATTTTCCGGATGCAAGCCGATCACGGCGTGTGCCTCGCGAGCGATTGCGTTACGTAAGTTTCCTCCATCGATAGAGCAAAGAACGAAATCATATTTCTTTTTCAATAAGAATAAGAAACGAACCAATATCTTGTTGGCATTGCCTAATCCTTTGTGGATCTCGCCACCGGAGTGACCGCCATTCAACCCTTTCACATCGATACGGAAATACTGCATCTTATCGGACGTAGGAACTGGCTCATAATGGAAAGTCGCTTGTGTGTCTTTACCTCCGGCGCAACCCATAAAGATCTCTCCCTCGTCCTCGCTATCGAGATTTAACAAGATATCTCCGGTCATGAAACCTTCTTTCAAGGCTTTCGCTCCGGTCAAACCTGTTTCTTCGTCTACTGTGAACAAACATTCGATCGGACCGTGTTGGATATCATCGGAGGCAAGCAAAGCCAACTCGGCCGCTACACCGATACCATTATCGGCTCCCCAAAGTAGTGCCGTTGGCACGCAGCCATTCGCCGTCGACGATCGTCTCGATCGGATCATTGTCGAAATCGTGTTTCGTACCGTTATTTTTCTCGCAAACCATATCCATGTGAGACTGCAATACGACTACCGGACGATCCTCCATTCCCGGAGTGGCAGGCTTTGACATTAAAAGGTTGCCGGCTTCATCTTTCTTGATAGCTATTTTGTACTCTTTCGCGAATGATTCTAGGAATTCAATCATTTTGCCTTCCTTTTTTGAGGGGCGAGGCACTTGGGTTACTTGATGGAAGAACTTCCATACGATAGTAGGCTTTAAATCAGTAATCTTCATAATGTTACAATGTATTATAGATGTTACTCTAAAGTTAATAAAACCGCAACTGAAAGAGCTTAGTTCGAAAAAAAGTAGAATAAAATGCCAAAAAGACACTTAGTAATCACTTAAACTCTTATATTTGCGTCCACAAATATAGAGAAAATGCTTACAACGTTATTATTTACGGTCATAATTCTTGTTATCAGTGTCGTGTTGCTATCGATAAAAGTGCTGTTGAAAAAGGGAGGAAGGTTCCCGAATACGCATATCGAAGGAAACAGGGCGTTGGGTAAGAAAGGTATATTTTGTGCGAAGACCATGGATCGTATGGCGGTGAAGCAAAAGGGACTCTATGACATCATGAACGAAATAAAAGAATAAAAAAATAAGATTTAAATTGCACTTTATGAAGAACATTAACTACGTTATTAACGGTGTGCTAGCGGTGGCTGTCGTAATCTTGTATATTATGCAATTTTCCGGCAAGAAAGAATCAAGCGTAACAAGAACATTCGCGTCAGCGGGAGACACAACGGCCTTACTTCCGATCGCTTATGTAAATGTGGATTCCCTGTTACTTAATTACAATTATTCCAAGGATCTGAACGAGATCATCTTGAAGAAACAAGAGAATTCCCGTGCTAACATCACCCAGAAAGCCCGTAGTTTACAAGGCGAGATGCAAGATTTCCAGCGTAAGGTAGAAAATAACGCTTTCCTTACCCGTGAGAGGGCGGAGCAAGAGCAACAACGTTTATTGAATAAGCAACAAGAGTTGCAGAACTTAGATAACCAATTGGCTCAAGAGTTGATGCAAGAGCAGCAGAAGTTGAACGAGCAATTACGCGATACGGTTGTTTCTCAATTGAAGGCTTTCAATCTGGGTAGAGGCTATCAAGTGGTATTCAGCAATACGGTAGGAGATAATATCCTTTTGGCTGGCGATTCCTATGATATCACAGGCGAATTGCTGGAATACTTGAATAAGAATTATTCCTCTCCGGCCAAGTAAGCTATTAATAGAATTTATAAAAGAAAGGGTGTATCAAAGGAACGTTTGATACACCCTTTTTTTAACGGTGCTTACCGGGGACTTTATAGAAGATATACTGTATCTGCAAAGTAATATATACTGCGTTGGCCTGGTCAGTATATATTCATCGGTCGGGTCAGTAGCACTGCGTTTTGCGGCCAATTACTCTTTAGGAGTAACGAAAGCGGTATATACCTGTAAGATAGCGGCTACGCTCAAGCAAAGGATCCACTCGGTACGGTTGTTGAACATAAAGCCGGAAGATACGATCATTAGAAGTCCGGCGAATACGTTGAAACGGTGGAGCCGGCGGCGACGAAAGTCCAAGTCCTTAACCGGAAGGGTCAGATAGCAAACGGCTATACCCGCCGCACCGACAGCGAATAAATAAGGGGCGACAGCCCAATGAGTAAGAAACAATATGGCACCGGCTAATACGAGTAATCCCGCTACGCCGAAAATAATCGATCTGATTTGTTGATTCATTTATTTGTCCTTGATAATAAAAACATCCTCGTTCGACCTTTTCATGAAATACTCTTCACGGGCGAAACGTTCCAGTCCCTCCTTGTCCGTATGAAGGTCGTTTAATTTCTTGCTGTTGATCTCGATCTCCTTTTGGTAATGTTTGATCTCTTTCTCCAAACCGCGTATTTTCTCGTCGTACGTATAGCGTTTATACAGGCTGCTATCGCCCACCGTAAAGGTGACGATAAGGAACACGATGGTAACCAACCAATAAGCGTTGATCCACGATAGATACTTTATGTAAAACTCTTTTATGCGTGACATCAGAACATCGTTTTCGCGAAGATAATGAATTATTTTGTTTATCTTTGTCTTATCAATAAAAAGCAGAGAATGGATAATTATATTGTATCGGCAAGAAAATATCGCCCGTCCACTTTCCGGAGTGTAGTAGGGCAGAAGTCTCTTACCACTACGCTGAAAAACGCGATACAAAGTAACAAATTAGCGCATGCTTATCTGTTTTGCGGTCCTCGTGGAGTAGGAAAGACCTCGTGTGCCCGTATCTTTGCGAAGACAATCAATTGCTTGAATCCGACGGCGGATGGCGAGGCTTGCAATGCGTGCGAGTCGTGCCGGGCTTTCAATGAGCAGCGTTCTTACAATATCCATGAACTGGATGCCGCCTCGAATAACTCGGTGGACGATATCCGTACCTTGATCGACCAAGTGCGTATCCCGCCTCCAATCGGTAAATACAAAGTCTTCATTATTGACGAGGTCCATATGTTGACAACCGCCGCTTTCAACGCATTCTTGAAGACATTGGAGGAACCTCCGCATCATGCTCTCTTTATCTTGGCTACGACCGAGAAGCACAAGGTGCTTCCCACGATCCTTTCCCGTTGTCAGATCTATGATTTCTCCCGTATATCCATCGCCGACATGGTGGAGCATTTGCAATATGTCTCTTCGCAAGAGGGGGTAACTGCGGAACCGGAAGCCTTGAACGTGATCGCTCAGAAGGCGGATGGAGGTATGCGCGACGCTTTGTCTATCTTTGACCAAGTGGTAAGTTTCACGAATGGCAATATCACGTATCAAGCGGTTATCGATAACTTGAACGTGCTGGATTATGAGTATTATTTTCGTCTGACAGATGCGATCTTATCCGGCAATGTGCGGGCTTCTTTATTGATCTTGAATGAGATATTAGGCAAAGGATTCGACGGGCAGAATATCATAACCGGTTTGGCTGGGCATTTCCGGGACTTATTGGTATGCCGGGATGAGTCCACCTTGGTGCTATTCGAGGTGGGAGCTTCTATACGGGAACGATATAAGGAGATGGCGAAACATTGTCCGGATCAACTTCTGTTCAAGGCGATAGAGCTAGCGAATACGTGCGATTTGAATTACCGTGCCAGCCGCAATAAGCGTCTTTTATTGGAATTGACGTTGATTCAGCTCTGTCAATTAACACAGGTGGCCGTCGACGATAAAAAAAAAGCGTTAATTGAGCCGATTGCTGGGACGAATCCGTCTTCTCAAGCGGTGAATAGCGGGCAGCCCCAACAGCCGCCTCAAGCTCCTTCAGTTACGGCAGCGGCCGGTGCTCCACAAGTTATGAGTACGCACATGCCGAGCTCGGTTCCTGCGCCACCTCCGTCTACAGCGCCTAATCCGGCTCGTAAAACGGCTCGTCCGATGGGGATCTCCATGAAGGAGATCGGAGTGGAGAAGCCTAAGCAACAAACCGTTCAACAAGCGACAACGAACGTAAAGGAGGTAGTAACTCCCTTTGACAATGATTCCTTGGTTCGTGAATGGGATAATTACGCCGCAACGATTGACAAGAAAGTGTATCTTAAGAATACGATGATCAATTGCAAGCCTACCTTGCAAGAGAATTATTATTTCGAGGTAGCTGTACATAACCCGGGGCAGCAAGAGGAATTGATCAATAATGCGATCCATATCCTGCCATTTCTCCGCCAGCATCTTAATAACAGCCGCATCCAGATGCGTGTCCGGATCGTAGAGGGAAATGAGAAGCACTTGGCTTATACATCCACGGAGAAGCTAGAGCTGCTGATGAAGATAAATCCTACCTTGGGTCGTTTGAGGGATGAGTTTAATTTGACGTTAGATTAAGTAGATGTGCTAAAGATCCCAAGAAGGGATCTTTAGTCTTATTTTTTATTCCTTTGTCTCAAGATAAACCACTTGAGTTTGCAAATACTCCTCAAGTCCATGTTTTCCGTCCGCACCACCGATTCCGGATTTACGCCATCCCGCATGGAAGCCTTGCATAGCCTCAAAATTCTCACGGTTAATATAAGTCTCCCCGAATTTTAAGGAACGCATTACCTTGAATGCGTTATCCAAGTTTTGTGTATATACGGAAGATGTCAATCCATATTCGCAATCATTCGCCCATGCGATAGCGTCGTTGATGTCCGAATATTCGACAACCGGTAGCACGGGGCCAAAAGTCTCTTCTTGTATGATATCCATTTTCTGCGTAACACAATCCAAAACGGTCGGTTCGAAGAAATATCCTTTTGTACCGATCCTATGACCACCACACAGTAGCCTAGCACCTTGCTGGATCGCTCTTTCTACTTTTTTCTCCATAGACTTCAACGCACTGGCTTCGATAAGAGGTCCCATATCCAGATCCGCGATCTCATTGGGGTTTCCTACTTTTACCTGCTTCATGCCGGCGACTAGTTTTTCCATGAAGGTCTCTTTTATCGCTTTGTCTACATAAACCCGTTCGGCACAATTACATACCTGTCCGGTATTGATCACACGAGAGGCAATAATGGATTTAACGGCGAGATCGACATCTGCGTCCTTCATCACGATAGCCGGGGCTTTACCTCCTAACTCCAGAGAAACTTTCGTGATATTAGGAGCGGCGGCTGCCATGGTCTGTTGTCCGGCTCCCACGCTTCCTGTCAGACTTACCATGCCTACTTTCGGATTCGCCGAGAGTTCATGACCAATCACGCTACCCCGTCCATTTACTAGATTGAAAACGCCGGCAGGCAAACCTGCCTCCTCCACGATCTGCGCGAATACATATGCGTTCTCTGGCGTAAGCTGGCTAGGTTTTATTACGATCGTATTTCCGGTGATCAAGGCCGGCGCGGCTTTACGAGCGACTAGAAAGAATGGGAAATTCCAAGGTAGGATACCTGTCGTTACTCCAATCGGTCTCTTAAATAAGAAAATGTTTTCATGAGGGCGGTCACTGGGAATGATTTCCCCTTCGTACCGGCGGGCCCAGCCTGCCATGTAATCCATATAGTCCGCGGTAAAAAGGACTTCAACATTGGCGAGTCCTTGGGTTTTGCCTCCTTCACGGACGATGATGTCGGTCAGTTCCTTCTCTCTCTTACGGATGCCAGCCGCTATCTTTGTCAGATA
>ENA-OPDW01001000-OPDW01001000.1-human-gut-metagenome-genome-assembly--contig:-NODE-1000-length-18209-cov-10.840531_pt1 | contig 18209 bp, 12 predicted proteins | sample MGYA00241264_ERZ501508 | MGnify/ENA primary metagenome ERZ501508 (study PRJEB25962, sample SAMEA2042575) | human gut metagenome | biome: human gut; feature: human-associated habitat; material: faeces...
TGAATCGGTTGAAAGAGCCTTTGAACAGATCGCCGGCAACCTGTGATTTTCGACGCATGAAGCGGAATTGCTTACGCCGAAACTTACGCCAATCACCCGGTAAGTGGCGTAGATTTATGTAGAAAAGCGTGGATCGTGCAAAAACTGAGAATCTGGAAAAATCGGCTTGTGGCCTTGATAATTCTACAAAAGTCTACGTTTCCCGATATTCGTGATTCGGCTCCAAAAGTGTGGTTTGGAAGGGCGGCATGTACTAAGCCGCACCGGCTCCCCGTACCGATTCAATACGCCGCAGAAGGCAGAACTTCCCACCCGGGAGGCTCTGCCTTCTTTTTTGTTGACACCCTTTCCAAACAAGAGTACACTTAGAAAAATTGTTTTTGGGAAAGGAAACACCAATGAACACTGCCGCTTTTACCGCCTACCGCGAAAAAGTTGTGTCCAACTGTGCCCGTGTCATTGTGGGCAAGGAGGATGCTACCGAGAAAATTCTGGTCAGCTTCCTTTGCGGAGGCCATGTATTGCTGGAAGATAAGCCCGGCACCGGCAAAACCATGCTCCTGCGTGCATTTGCGCGCACGGTGGGCGGGGACTTCAAACGGGTGCAGTTCACGCCCGACCTGCTGCCCTCCGATCTGACCGGCATCAATTTCTACAACCAGAAGTCCGGTGAGTTCGAGTTCCGGCCCGGCCCGCTCTTCACCAACTTTGTGCTGGCGGACGAGATCAACCGCGCCACGCCCCGTACCCAGTCGGCCCTGCTGGAAGCCATGGAGGAAAGGCAGATTACCGTGGACGGCGTGACCAGCCGCCTGGCTGAGCCCTTTATGGTGCTGGCCACCCAGAATCCGCTGGAATCCTTTGGCACCTTCCCGTTGCCAGATGCCCAAATGGACCGTTTTTTCATGCGGCTGTCGCTGGGCTATATGACCCGGGAGCAGGAGCTGGAGGTGCTCTCCCGCCCCTCGGCCCAGACCGTGCTGAACGAGCTGCAGGCCGTCGTCACTCCCGAGGAGACCGCATACGTCCGCACGGCTTACCGGGAGGTCAAGGTTTCCGAGGAGGTCAAGCACTACCTTATGGACATCGTGGAAGCCACCCGCACACAGAGCGGCTTTGTCAGCGGCGTATCTACCCGCGGTGCGCTGGCGCTCTATCAGGCTGCGCAGGCGTATGCCTCCTTGCAGGGTAGGGAATACGTCATCCCCGAGGACATCAAAGGGCTGGCCCCGGCGGTGCTTTCTCACCGCATTTCTCTGGGCAGCAGCATGAACGCCGAAGCCGCCGCTCTGCGGATGCGCAAGCTGTTGGCCGAGATCACCGTGCCGCTGGAGAGTGCGGAATGAGCGCCGTCATCTTCGCGCTGCTATTGGTGGCCACAGCCCTTGGGCTGGAGCGTTACAGCACAGTCCACAGCCTTGACGATGTGCAGGGGCGGCTGGAAGTGGAGGATCATCTTGTGGAAGCCGGGGAGCCCGCCGTGATCCACCTTGTTGTCCGGAACAGCGGCCCCCGTTGGAAGATGTTCCTGGCGGCAAAGCTCCACCTGAACAAGGAGTTTCTTCCCTGCACGGAGCACCACATTACGCAGGATCAGACAGGTTGGGGCCACACGGTGCGGTTCACCACCTGGCTGCGCCCGGGGCAGGAGGCGGATTTCTCCACCGCCCTCAGGCTGGAACGCCGGGGCCGCTATGTGCTGGAACCGATGCAGGTCATCGGCGGCGATTTTCTGGGTCTTGTGGAACAGTCCCGCACCGAGCGGGGCTTCCACGAGCTCATCGTTCCACCCAGGGAGTGCGCTCTGCCGGAACTGGAAGAGATGCTGGGCGGTTTTCTGGGCGAGCTTTCGGTGAACCGCTATCTCTACGAGGATCCTATTCTCACGGCGGGTTACCGCCCCTACACCAGCGGTGACCCCATGCGCTCCATCGCCTGGAAGCAGAGCGTCCGGGGGCAGGGGCTTATGGTCAAAAAGTGGGATTACACCACTGAGCCCCGGGCAGTGGTGCTAGTCCATGCGGATACCAAGGATTACGACCACCCGGAACCGGCGGAGCTCTGCTACTCCATGGCCCGCACAGTCTGCCGGAGGCTGGAAGAAAAGGCGGTGTCCTACCGCTTTGCGGCAAACGCTGCCTTTGACCTGCTGCTCAATGCGGCTCTCTCCGGTGAGGAGTGGAGAAAGCCGCTGGAAACCCCGCAGGGCTACGGCCCCGAACACTACCGCAGGGTGTTGGAAATTCTGGGCCGCGCCACCGGGCAGGCCGCCCTTTCCTGCGCGCGGTTCTGCGCCGAATACTACCACCCGCAGGAGCAGGTCAGCTGCATCGTGGTGACAACGGAGCCGGAAGAAGCTGTGCGTGCTGCCGTGCGGCCCCTGCCTGGCATTCCGCTGCTGGTGCTCACTCCGGAAATGGCCGTAGAGACGGCCCAGACAGGGGAGGCGGGCGCATGATGTTCTTACATACCCTGCGCCTGGCAGGTGATCTGAGCTTTTACTATGCCTTTGCGGGCTTTTTTGCCGCCAGCTTCGGTGGGACACCCATGCCGCTGGTGCTGGTCTGGCCTGCCCTCTGCTTTGGTCTGGCCTCCTGCTTTGAGGGCAGCCGTCCCCTCCGCACCACTCTTGCGGCCCTGAGCGCGGCGGCGCTGCTCTTCCTGCCTACAGGGGCGGACAAGCTCTGCTACTTCCCGGCGGCAGTCTACCCGGTGCTACTGGCCTACACCGGCGATTTTGCCCTTTCGCCGGTGCGGCAGGCCGAGCGCCTGCGCTGGCTCTGCCGGGTATGGCCCTTCTTTGCAGTGGCAATGCTGCTGTGGAACGCCAACGCGGTGCTTTCGGCGGCCCTGCCCTTTGCAACGGCGGCAGCGGTGCTTCTGGTGGGGTTCAACCGCACCACCCGGCAGGACCCGGAGATCTCCACCCGGCCGGGCTATCTGCTGCTTTCCGGCGGCGTGCTGGCGGCGGTGTGCGCAGGGCCGTTCCTGCTCAGCCACAGTGTTGTGGTTGCCGGTGCAAAGGCGGCTGCGTCTGCCGTTTACTTTGGCGGGATCGTGCCGGTGCTGCAGCTGTTTTTGAACAACATTGTGGTGCAGGGTGTGACTTGGCTGTTCCACGGCATCCTGCAGTTCATCCACTGGCTCTTCACCCTCTTTCCGCCCAAACCGTTGGAGCGCACCGAGATCGTTTCTACCGATGAGGTCATCGCCAACGCCCAAAAGGCCGCCGAGGACGCAGAACCGCTCATCAACGGGATGTCGATGCTGACTGTGCTCGGTATCCTGCTGGCGGTCCTCTGTGCGGTGCTGGTGGTGCGGCATTTCCTGCGCCAGAAGTTCCGGCACACGGACACTGCCTGCACGGACACCACTGTCCGGCATAGCACCTACAAGCGTGCCCGCCGCTGGCCCGGGCTCTTCCTCAGCCCGGTGGACAAGGTGCGGCGGGAGTATGCCATCTATCTGGACCACTGCCAGCGCCACGGCGTGACCATCCTGCGGGGCGATACCAGCCTTGACCTGACCGGCCGCGCTTTCGGTATGGACTTTGCCGCCGAGGCCGAGCTGCGCCAGATCTACCTCAAAGCCCGCTACAACGGCACCGCCACGGCCGAGGATGCCGCCCGCGCCGCTGAGCTCGTCCGAAAAATCTGCTCCTGAACGCATCAACGCCCCCCTTCCTGCCCATCCTAAGCGGGAGAGGGGGCGTTTTCATGTCCGGCAAACGGGTGCTGGCCCTGTATGGGGCCTTGCTGTTCTGCTTTGCGGCGGTGGTCTGCCGCCTGTACTGGCTCTGCTCCGACACGGACTACGGGGCCCGGGCGGCGGCGCAGAGCGTGGTCACCCTCCACCTGCCCGCCCGGCGGGGCAATTTTTATGATCACAGGGGCCAGCTCCTCACGGGGCAGACCACCCGCTGGATGACCCTCTGCGTGCCCGGGGAGGGCAGCTATGCCCGCCTGTTCGCCTACACCGATGCCGCCGGGCAGGCGGCGCTCTACCAGAAGCGGAACGCCGCGTCCCCGTTCTTGCTGGAGGTGGACCGGGATGTTTCCGCGCTGGGCGTTTCCTGCTGGCCAGCGGCACGACGAAGCTCTGCCGCCCCGCTGGCAGTGCAGCTGCTGGGGTATCTCGATGGCGAGGGCCACGGTGCCGCCGGGCTGGAAGCCGCCTTTGATGATCTGCTCACCGGCAGCGGGGCGGGGGATACCCTGCTCTGCACCGTCAACGCCCAGGGAAAGCTGCGGGCCGAGCCCGTCCTCACCCCCGCCGACAGCGGGGCTGTGGGGGTGCAGCTGACCCTTTCCCGGGAGATCCAGCAGACCGCCGAAGCCGTGGCCAACGAGACGATGCAGAGCGGCTGCATCCTGGTACTGGACACCGCCAACGCCAAGGTGCGGGCCTGCGTCAGCCGCCCCGGCTATGATCCGGAAAACATTTCGGCCAGCCTGAACGCCCCGGACAGCCCCCTGCTGGAACGGGCGTTCCAGTGCTATGCCGTGGGCTCGGTGTTCAAGCCGGTGGTGGCGGCAGCGGCGCTGGAGGCAGTGGAGAGCGGCTTTGTCTACACCTGCCCCGGCTGGTGCGCGGTGGATGGCCGGATCTTCCGCTGTGCGGGCGGCATTCCCCATGGTGAGGTGGATCTGGCCGGCGCGCTGGAAAAGAGCTGCAACGGCTACTTCATCCGGCTGGGGCAGGCGCTGGGGGCCGATGCTGTCCGCGCCATGGCAGAGAAGTTGGGCTTCGGGCAGGCGATCCCGCTTACCGATGCCCTGCACACGGCGGCGGGGGTCCTGCCGGAGCGGGAGGCTCTTGCGTCCAGCGGGGCCTACGCCAATTTCTGCTTCGGGCAGGGGGAGCTGCTGGCATCCCCCCTGCAGGTCGCCGCCATGATGAACACCATTGCCTGCGGGGGGATCTGCCGCACCCCGCTGCTGCTGGAGACCACTCTGGACGAGACCACCGGCACACCCCTCACGGCGCTTTCCCATGTCCGGAGCAGGCGGGTGCTTACAAAGCGCACCGCCGCCGCCCTGCAGGCCCTGCTGGCGGGTGTAGTGGCCGGGGGCACCGGCCATGAGGCCGCCCTGCCCGGCCAGACCGCGGCAGGCAAGACCGGCACGGCCCAGACCGGCCAGTTTTCCGGCGGCACAGAGCTGAAAAATTACTGGTTTGCGGGCTTTGTCCCGGCAGAGCAGCCCCGCTATACCATCGTGGTGCTGCAGGACACGCAGGCCGAGCCTGCCTTTTCCAGTGCGGCCATCTTTGCCCGGGTGGCGGCAGGGCTGGAAATTTTGGCCCCGTAGCCCACGGTTTTTCTTGCATTTCCCGGGCTTTTGTGCTATCATACACTTGTATTTGTATGCAGTCTCTATGAAACTAAAGATAAAAGGAGCGTTCCATCCATGTCTGTCATTGAAATCGTCGGCGGTGCCATCCTGCTGGTCGTCTCGGCCGTCATCATCCTCCTCACCCTGATGCAGCACACCCACGGTCAGGGTCTGGCCGGTGCCATCAACGGTGGTGTGGGCGGTGCCAACAATGCACGCCTGACCCCTGCGGATCAGATGCTGGCCAAGGTGACCCGCATTGCAGGCATCGTGTTCTTTGTGGTGGCTATCCTGGCCTGTGTGTTCGCCAGCCGTCTGGCCTGAGCACCCGTGTACAGCCCCGTGTAAGGCGGGGCTGTTTTTCTGTCTAAACCTCTCGTGGGAAAGAAGTTGTCCGGGTTCCATTGGAGAATGCCGGAAAAGTGTTAAGGAGAAAAATATGTCATTACGCGATAAAATTGAACATGCCATCCAGAACCAGCCCTGCATGGTCAAGGACCTCAAGGCAAAGTTCGGCGGCGACCGTGCCGCGGACCGCAAGGTGATGGAGGCTCTGGACGAGCTGGTGCACGACGCTGTGGTCTGCCAGAAGTCCGGCGTGTTCTTCACTGCCCGCTCCGGCCGTGCCGAAAAGGCCCTGACCTGCAAGGTGGTCAAGCTGGGCAAGAACTTTGCCTTTGTGATGCTGGAGGATGAATCCGGCGATATCTTCATCCCGGGCCGCTTCACCCGCGGTGCCATGCCCGGCGATTCCGTTCTGGTAGAGAAGTTTGCCCACCCCCGGGTGGAGGGCAGCGATGAGGGTGAGATCCTTGCCGTGCTCGAGCAGAAGAACGACATGGTGGGCACTGTCCGCCGCATCGAGGGCCGCCTGAAGTTCGTGCCCGATGACTGCCCGGCCATCTCCATGACCATCCAGCGCGACTGCGAGGGCGGCGCGAAGGACGGCGACAAGGTGGCTGTGGAGATCCTGCAGCGCGGGACCCGGCAGGAGGATCACCGCGTGGGTGTTTCCATGCGCTTTGGCAGCTGCGAGGAGGCCAAGCGCTGTGCCAAGGCCCTGCTCTATGCCAAGGACATCCACACCCGTTTCCCCGAGAAGGTGCGAGACGAGGCCAAGAAGTTCGAGGACATGACCGTGTCTGAGGAGGACTGCAAGGGCCGCATGGATCTGCGCGCTCTGCCCATCTTCACCATCGACAGCGCCGAGACCAAGGACATCGACGATGCCGTCAGCCTGACCCGGCTCTCCGGAGGCGGCTATGAGCTGGGCGTTCACATCGCCGATGTCTCCCACTACGTCAAGCCCGGCAGTGAGCTGAACGAGGAGGCCTTCAACCGCGCCACTTCGGTCTACTATGCGGATCAGGTCGTGCCCATGCTGCCCAAGAGCCTTTCCAACGGCATCTGCTCCCTGAACGAGAAGGAGCTGCGCCTGGCGTTCTCCTGCCTGATGCGTCTGGATCAGGACGGCAATCTGACCGACTACAAGTTCGTCAAATCCATCATCTGCAGCCGGGTCAAGGGCGTGTATTCTGAGATCAACGCCCTGCTGGCCGGCACTGCCGATGCCGAGACGCAGGCCAAGTACGCCGAGGTGCTGGATCAGCTGCCCGCCATGAAGGAGCTGTACGCCCACCGCGCCCGCCTGCGCAAGGAGCGCGGCTGCATCGATTTCGAGAGCGGGGAAGTCAAGCTCATTCTGGATGAGAACGGCCACTGCATCGATGTGAAAAAGCGCACCTCCGGCGAGAGCGAGGCCATGATCGAAGAGTTCATGCTGCTGGCCAACCAGTGCGCCGCCCACTTTGCCCGGGTCAAGCAGATCCCCTTTGTCTACCGTGTCCACGAGGAGCCCAACGGCGAGAAGCTGGAGCGCCTGCACAGCCTGCTGCAGGCCTGCGGCATCAACGACCACTTTGCCAAGGAAGTGCCCACCCCCAAGGAGCTGAGCGCCATTCTGGAAGGTGTGCGCGGCACCCCGTTTGAGCAGATCGTCAACACCGGAATGCTCCGCTGCATGTCCAAGGCCTGCTATGAGGAAAAGCCCAAGGGCCACTATGGTCTGGTGCTCAAGGATTACGCCCACTTCACCAGCCCCATCCGCCGCTACCCGGATCTGGCCATCCATCGCATGATGACCGACCTGCTCAGCGGCACCGACAAGGAGACCATGATCGTCCGCTACACCGATTTCGCGGAGAAGGCCTCCAAGCAGTCCAGCGAGCGGGAAGTGCTGGCCGTTCAGATCGAGCGCAAGGCCGAGGATTACTACAAGGCCGAGTACGCCCGCCGTCATCTGGGTGAGTGCTATGAGGGCATCATCTCCGGCGTGACCCAGCGCGGCATCTTCGTGGAGCTGGAAAACGGCGTGGAGGGCTTTGTGCCTGCTTCTAGCCTGACCGCCACCGGCACCACCCTCACCGAGGGCATCCGCCTTTCTGACCCCGCCTCCGGCAAGACCTGGAGCCTGGGCGACAGCATGATGATCACCATCGTCCGCGCCGATATCAACCTCGGCAAGGTCGATTTTGAGGTGGCACCCGAAACAAAATAACTGATAAAGAAACGCAAGCGTTCACCTTCCCTGGAGGGTGAGCGCTTTTTTTGTTGGACTAAACCCCTCAGGCGCTTTGCGCCAGCTCCCCTAGTAGGGGAGCCCTTGGCATAATGGTGCAGTCTGTGCGGAAAGGGGGACTTGCAAAGCTTTATGCAATGCCAAAGGCCCCCCTATTAGCGGGGGCTGTCACCGCAGGTGACTGGGGGGTGATACACAGTTTCGTCATATTTCCGACAATGGTTGTGTTTTGTATAAATTTTATACACTGTTCAGGATTTGTTTGTTGTTCTGAAAAAACCACTGGGGTATACTAGGCACAACGAAAGGGAAGACGACACAGAACCATGAACGCGGTCTTCCCAATACGATTTACAGGAGGTTCCCAGTATGTATTATTCCAGTGGCAACTACGAAGCATTTGCACACCCCAAAAAGCCTGAGGGCGTTGACAATAAATCTGCTTACCTCATCGGCTCCGGTCTGGCGGCCCTGACTGCCGCCTGCTACCTGGTCCGTGACGGTCAGATGCAGGGCGACCACATCCATGTGTTTGAGAAGGACCCGCTGCCCGGCGGTGCCTGCGACGGCTACAAGTACGATATCGGCTATGTCATGCGCGGCGGCCGTGAGATGGATAACCATTTCGAGGTCATGTGGGATCTGCTCCGCTCCATCCCGTCTCTGGAGACCGAGGGTGCCAGCGTGCTGGACGAGTATTACTGGCTGAACAAGGAGGACCCCAACAAGTCCCTCTGCCGTGCCACTGTCAACCGCGGCCAGGATGCCCACACCGATGGCAAATTCGCCATCTCCGATCAGGGTGCCATGGAGATCATGAAGCTCTTCTTCACCCCGGACGAGCAGCTGCAGGATAAAAAGATCACCGATATCTTCGACGATGAGGTGTTCTCCTCCAACTTCTGGATGTACTGGCGCACCATGTTCGCCTTTGAGAACTGGCACAGCGCGCTGGAAATGAAACTCTACCTCAAGCGCTATATCCACCACATCGGCGGTCTGCCCGATTTCACCGCCCTGCGCTTTACCCGCTACAACCAGTACGAGTCCATCATCCTGCCCATGGTCACCTACCTGAAGGACCACGGCGTGGACTTCCAGTACGAGACCAAGGTCACCGATGTCCAGTTCCGGATCGAGGGCGGCAAAAAGCAGGCCAGCAGCGTGACCGTGGATCACAAGGGGGAGAGCAGGACCATCGACCTCACCGAGAACGACCTGCTCTTCATCACCAACGGCGGCTGCGTGGAGAGCTGCACCATCGGCTCTCAGGACAAGGCCGCAGGCTTTGATCCCACCATCAAGCCGGGCAACGGCTGGGATCTGTGGAAGAAGATCGCTGCACAGGATCCCTCCTTCGGCCATCCCGAAAAGTTCTGCTCTCAGCCGGAGCTGTCCAACTGGGAAAGCGCCACCATCACCACCCTGGACGACAAGATCCCCCAGTATATCAAGAAGATCTGCAAGCGTGACCCCTTCAGCGGCCACACCGTCACCGGCGGCATCGTCACGGTCAAGGATTCCAGCTGGCTGCTCAGCTGGACCCTGAACCGCCAGCAGCAGTTCCGTGACCAGCCCAAGAACCAGCTCTGCGTCTGGGTCTACGGCCTGTTCAGCGACAAGCCCGGCGATTACGTCAAGAAGCCCATGCGCGACTGCACCGGCCGCGAGATCTGCATGGAGTGGCTGTACCACATCGGCGTGCCCGAGGAGGACATTGCCGAGCTGGCTGAGCACAGCGCCAACACCGTGCCTGTGATGATGCCCTATATCGATGCCTTCTTCATGCCCCGTGCCTTCGGCGACCGCCCCGACATCGTGCCCCAGGGCGCTGTCAACTTCGCCTTCCTGGGCCAGTTTGCCGAGACCGGCCGTGACACCATCTTCACCACCGAGTACTCCATGCGCACCGGTATGGAAGCGGTTTACACCCTGCTCAACATCGACCGCGGCGTGCCCGAGGTCTGGGGCAGCACCTATGATGTCCGCAGCCTGATCGATGCAACGGTCAAACTGCGTGACGGCAAGAAGATCACTGATATGGATCTGCCCTTCATCCAGCGGGTGGCCCTCAAGGAAGTGCTCAAGAAGATCGAGGGCACCGACCTTGAGAAGTTCCTCAAGGAATACCATGCCATCTGATGCTGTCTGAGAATCGTCCCCCGATCCTCTGACCCTCTTTTCTGAATGCGGCAAAGCCCTGCACCCTTTCCATGGGATGCGGGGCTTTGCCCTTTTTCTCGGAATTTTCAAACGTTTTACCAAAACAGTATGACTATGGTGGGATTCCTTGACACGAATTTTACAAAAATCCCTTGCGGAAACTGGGGTTCTATGTTAAGATTTAGGTAACAATGTACCCTTTCTGTTCTGCAGAAGCACGTCCGCTCCCCAAAAGGGAAAACAACGCTGCACAGCATGGAAGGAGAGGGCTGAAAGAGCGTATTGAATCAAAGGAGGTCTTTCCCTGTGAAACAGTTCATTACCCGCCGCAGCTTTATCAAGGCTGCCGGTGCTGCCACGGCACTGACCGCAGTTTCTGTCGGTGCACCCGCCGCCTTTGCGGAGGAGACCAATTGCTTCTTTGGTGACAAAGCGGATGTGACCATCCTCTACACCAACGATGTCCACACCTATATCGACAACAAGTCCCCCAAGCCCACCTATGCCGCCATTGCTGCCCTGAAAAAGAGCATCGAGGACACCGGCCGGGATGTGCTGCTGGTGGATGCAGGTGACCATATCCAGGGCACCGCTTACGGTTCCATGGATGACGGCGCTACCATCATCGAGCTGATGAACGAGGCCGGTTACGATCTGGCCACCCCCGGCAACCACGAGTTCGACTACGGCATGGCCCGCGCCAAGGCTGTGCTCCGGGAAGCCGACTTCCCCTATGTCTCCTGCAACTGGGTCGATCTGCGCACTGGCTTCAACGTTCTGCCCAGCGTCAAGTTCTTCTTTGTGGGCGGCCGCAAGATCGCCTTTGTGGGCGTGACCACCCCCGAGACCTTCACCAAGTCCACCCCGGCCTACTTTATGAACGATGCCCAGACCAAGTACATCTACGACATTCTGGGCGGCGAGGACGGCCAGAAGCTCTACGATGCCGTTCAGAAAGCCATCGACAAGGCTGAGTTCTGGGGCGCTGACACCATCATCGGTCTGGGCCATCTGGGCGTTGACCCCTCCTCCTCTCCCTGGACCAGTGAGGAAGTCATTGCACACACCCACGGCTTCACCGCCTTCATCGACGGCCACTCCCACACCGTGATGGCCAACAAGCAGGTCACCGATGCTTCCGGCAAGGCAGTCACCCTGACCCAGACCGGTTCTTACTTCAAGAACATCGGCAAGATGACTGTGGGCGCGGACGGCACCATCACCACTGAGCTCATCGACACCTACGAGGGTCTGGACGCTGCCGTGGCCGCCACCGCCTCCAACTGGATCAGCGCAGTGGACGATATGCTGGGCGAGGAGATCGCAGTGGGCGATACCAAATTCTACATCAACGATCCCGCCACCGGCAAGCGCCGCATCCGCTCCGGCGAGACCAACCTCGGCGACTTCGTGGCCGACGGCATCTACACCTACTTCAACGAGATCGAGGAGCTCCACTGTGATGTCGCCATTATGAACGGCGGCGGCATCCGCACCGATGTGGAGGCTGGCCCCTGGAGCTTCAAGACCTGCAAGACCGTCAGCCCCTTTGGCAACGTGGCCTGCCTGATGTCCGTGACCGGCCAGCAGATCCAGGACGCTCTGGAGTTTGGTGCCCGCTTTGCCGGTGCCGAGGGCAAGGAGAACGGCGGCTTCCTGCAGGTGGCAGGTGCCAGGTACACGATCCACCCCATGATCCCCAACACCGTTCAGACCAACGACAAGAACGTCTGGACCGGCAGCGCCGCCACCCCGCGTGTCAGCAATGTGGAGATCTACGACAAGACCACCGGTACTTATAAGCCCCTTGACCCGAACGCCACCTACGCTCTGGCCGGCATGAACTACACCCTGCGCAATCTGGGCGATGGCTTTGCCATGTTCGATGGCGCGACTCTCATCAAGGACTATGTCTCTGAGGACTACCTTGTCATGTCCAGCTATGCAGCCATGTTCGGCGGCGTGGATGCCAACGGTCTGCCGCATCTGGCAAGCGCCAACAGCCCGCTGGCCGATTACCCCGGCTACCTGCTCAACTACGAGGACCCGTACGGCGCAGGCCGCATCCAGATGATCTGGTAAATTAAGGATACGACCCTCTCCGTCAACGCCGCAGGCATTGACGGAGAGGGTTATTTTTAAGCAGCATTGTCAGCAGGAAACGAACCCGGTTTGTGGATCAGGATAGGGGAAAGTTGCATAAATCCGGACGAGCATCCTTGTATACTACGCCAAAGTTTGTGACTTTTTTATTTGTTTGCTTGCGAACGATCTGCACTGGAAGTATAATAAACGGGCAAGTAATATATCAGCTGTGCTGTTGCAGGCACAGAAACAAAGGAGAAACATTATGCAGACACGGTATACCAGCGCCGACCAGTGGGCAGATGCCAAAGACGGCGTGATCCCTGCACCTTACGCTCTGGAAGAAGGCGAGCAGATCATTGACCAGTACCTTGAGCCGGTCATCTTCCACAACGTCAACGGCCCCGACATCGGTGTGACCACCTGCGGCGTGATCGTCAAGGACGGCCTGTACTTTAAGGATCTGGACAACAGCGGCGAGCTGGCCCCCTACAAGGATTGGCGGCTGAGCCCTGAGCAGCGCGCTGAGGATATGGTCAAGCATCTGCGGCTGGATCAGCAGGCAGGCCTTGTGCTGAACACCCTGTTCAACAGCCCTGTGGTGCCCACCCGTGCCGAGGCCACCAACGCCGAAGGCAAGCTGGAGCTGGGCAAGATCTACAAGCACCACAACCCCGGTGAAAAGCCCATGCCCGGCCCTCTGCCCGGCATGACCGTCAGCATTGATGACAGCCACGTTCTGGAAAAGCACATTGCCGCCGGTGTTTACCGCGGTGACATGCGCTGCGAGGCCGGCATGGTGGCTCTGTACCACAACGCCGGCACCCAGATGCTGGAATACGAGGCCTGCAAGGGCGGCGTGGCCATTCCGTACTCTCTCCACACCAACCCCATCAACATCGGTTACCCGGACTCTCTGGGCATCGGCGCGGCTGTCATTGGCGACGGCAACACCGACATGGTCTATGAGATGGCCCAGACCGACCGCAAGATGATGAAGGCCGAGGGCCTGAACATCATGTACGGCCCTCAGGTCGATGTGACCTCTGACCCCCGCTGGCCCCGTACCTCCGGTACTTACGGTGAGCGTCCCGATGTCACCAGTGACATTGCCGAGGCTCTGGTCAAGGGCTATCAGGATGGCGACAACGGCCTGAACGAGGGTTCTGTTGTTCTGACCATCAAGCACTTCCCCGGCGATGCCCCCTCTGAGAATGGCTTTGAGCCCCATGTGCCCATCGGCCAGTGGCGCATCTACCGCACCCCCGGCTCTATGGAAAAGTATCATCTGCCCCCGTTCCAGCGCGCCTTTGACCACAAGGTCTCTTCCATCATGCCGGACTACTCCCGTATTGCCACCGATGGCCGTGCCGTGCCCCAGACCTACCGGGGCGAGATCACCAGCACCGAGGAAGTGCCCAGCGCTTACAGCAAGGAGCTGATCACCGATCTGGCCCGGAACAAGATGGGCTTTGACGGTTATGTCAACTCCGACTCCGGCATCACCACCGTTCAGATCTACGGCGTGGAGAACCTCACCGAGCCCGAGCGCTACGCCAAGGCCATCTCTGCCGGTACCGATGTCATCGGCGGCAACACCGACCCCGAGAACATCGTCAAGGCTGTGGAGGACGGTCTGCTGCCCAAGGCAGATCTGGACCGCGCCAGCTACAACCGTCTGCTGAGCCTGTTCCGCACCAAGCGGGTGGATAACCCCTACCTCGACCCCGACAAGGCCGATCAGGCCCGCGTGGACAATTTCGACGGTGCCAAGAAGAAGGCTTACGAGGCCAACCAGAAGGCCGTTGTTCTGGTCAAGAACCACGAGAAGCTCCTGCCTCTGGCCAAGAGCCAGAAGGTCTGCATCGTCACCTTCAAGGGTGTGGACTCCGGCTTTGCACAGATGGCACAGGCCATGGGTGCCGGTCTGGGCAACACGGACGAGGATGCCGCTCTGCGCAAGACCCTGACGGAAGCCTTTGAGAAGAAGGGCTACACCGTGGTGGCCGCCCCGGAGGAAGCCGATGTGCTCTACCTGCACGTCTGGCCCATCAGCAACGGTCTGGTGTTCAACCAGTACGCAATGCCTGTCATCGAGATGGGCGAGATCGTCACTGACGAGCGCGAGCGCAACAAGAGCCAGAAAAAGACCGGCAACAAGGTCACTGTTGTCACCCTGAAGGACGTGGAGAAGATCAAGGAACTGGCCGATGCCATCCATGCCCGCGGCGGCAAGGTGGTTGGCACCTGCGTGGTCTGCAACCCCTGGCTGCTGGACAAGCTGGAGCCCTACTGCGACGCACTGACCATCCAGTACACCGTCAGCGCCGTTGCCCTGAACAACGCCCTGAACGCTCAGGTCGATGTCATCAGCGGCGACTTTGCCCCCACCGGCAAGCTGAGCCTGACCATGGTCTCTGACCCCGCCGTCATTGCCATCACCGAGCAGGAGATCGACGGTGTGGTGCGCGAGATCTGCGCCTCTCCCAACGATGTGCCCGGCTACGATAAGGATCAGTACATCGATCCCGCCATCCTCGCCAACGTCAAGGGCGGCAGCTACGCCTACTGCGATGCCGACGGCAACTACTACCGCAGCGGCTTCGGTCTGAATTACTAATTACCGTTAACGAAAAAAGAGCGATACAGCGTTTGCTGTATCGCTCTTTTTATTTACTGCTTGTCAAATTCCGCGGCGATCTCAGTCAGCAGTCTGCGGATGGGCAGGTGCTGAGGGCAGGCCTTTTCGCACCTGCCGCACTGGATGCAGTCAGATGCCCGGCGGCCTGCGCCGGTATAGACATTATTATAGTAAAAGTCGGCGTTCCAGTCGTGATAGATCTGCTTGGTGTTCATCACGGCGAACAGGTCGGGGATGGCGATCTGCCTGGGGCAGCTGTCAGTGCAGTAGCGGCAGGCGGTGCAGGGGATCAGGTTCATGCCGCGGAAGATCCGCTGCACCTTCTTCACGGCTTCCAGCTCGGTCTCGTTCAGGGGCTGGAAGTCCTTCATGTAGCTGAGGTTATCCTTCATCTGCTCCATGCTGCTCATGCCGGAGAGCACCATCATCATGCCGGGGAAGCCCGCCGCAAAGCGGATGGCGTAGCTGGCTGGGCTGCCGCCGTGCAGCTCATCCAGCACCTTTCGGGCCTCTTCGGGCAGGTTGACCAGGTTGCCGCCCTTCACAGGCTCCATGACCAGCACGGGCTTGCCGTGCCTGCGGCAGACTTCATAGCACTTGCGGCTCTGCACGGCGGGGTCGTCGTAGTCCACATAGTTGAACTGGATCTGCACCACCTCGATCTCCGGGTAGTCGGTCAGAATCTGCTCCAGTACCTCGGCATGATCGTGGAAGGAGATGCCCACATGCTTGATTTTGCCCTCGGCCTTCAGCGCAAAAGCGGTCTCATAGGCCCGGCATTTTTTGAAATGCTGGTAAAACGTTGCACTCTGGGCGTGCATCAGGTAGAAATCAAAATAGTCCACACCGCAGGCTTCCAGCTGGCTCTGGAAAAAGGGACGGATGTCAGCCTCAGTTTTGAAGAAAGTGCCGGTCAACTTGTCGGTCAGGATGTAGCTGTCGCGGGGGTGGCGGCTGGTCAGGCAGGCCTTCAGCGCCGTCTCGCTCCGGCCCTGAAGGTAGCCGTGGGCCGTGTCGAAGTAGTTGAAGCCCTGCTCCAGAAAATAATCGACCATCCGGCTGGTTTCGGCCAGATCGACCTCACCATCCTTCAAGGGCAGGCGCATACAGCCAAAACCGAAGTTTTTCTTGATGTTTTCCATGTCCAATACTCCTCTCGTGTGCAAGGGCGGAGTGCACTCCATAACCCGGATACGACAAAAAAAGACATCCGGAGTGTTCGGATGTCTTTTTGGTTGGGGATGAGAGAATCGAACTCCCACAAGTAGAGTCAGAGTCTACCGCACTACCACTATGCAAATCCCCATCAGCTTGGGTCTGTCTTGCGGGGTGAACCGCTCAACGTGTGCTATTATACGGAAAAAGCGCCGCTTTGTCAAGCACTTTTTTGAAATTTTTTGCAGAAACCGGAAAAGAGACGCACTTTCGCAGGAGTTCTTGCGGGCTGCTTGATTCCGTCATCCTTCTCATGCTCTTTGCATATACTGGAAATCAGAAGAAGCAAAGACGCACAAAGAGGAGAAACTGCTATGACCCAGACCACGCAAAAGGAAAAGACCCTGCTTTCGCCCCGCATCCCGCGGGACACCGAACACGAGCGCTACCACCCGGAGCTGGAGGAGGAGCTGAAAGAGTGCCTGTTCTGCCTGCACCGGAACGAGATGATGTTCGACCTTGAGGTGGACACCGACCTCATCGAACAGCACATCTATGAGCGGCAGGCCCTTCTGGCCCGCTATCGGTACTTATTGGGCAAGGCCCGGGAGCTGGGGCTGCATACAATATTGGAAAAGTATCAGCCGGTGGGGTAAGGCTTCGTCTTTGTACAGCCTACAAAATACTGCCCACAGAAGATGCGACAAAAATCTTGACAGAATCCCTGAACCGTGCTATCCTATATCAAGATAACAATGCGCAGGTGGTTCTGCGTATCAACTATTTGGAGCTAGAGAGGTTTTTAATTATGGAACGTATTAAGACGATCGCTACTCGTGACCTGACCAAGAGCGTTGTGACCGGTGGCTGCGGCGAGTGCCAGACTTCCTGCCAGTCTGCCTGCAAGACTTCCTGCGGCGTGGCTAACCAGAAGTGCGAGAACAGCAACAAGTAATTTCTGCAAATCGGATGCCGCCTTTGCCGGGCGGCATTTTTTTATGTAACAATGGAATGGAGAATAAAATGGTACATCAGTATCAATTGAACGGCTATAACATCGTGCTGGATACCTGCAGCGGCTCGGTGCATGTGGTGGATGAGGTGGCGTATGATGTCATTGCCATGTACCCCGACCACACCGCCGATGAGATCGTTGCCGCCATGATGGCAAAGTACGGTGACCGTGAGGACGTGACCGAGGCCGACCTGCGCCAGTGCATTGATGACGTGGCAAGCCTGAAGGAATCCGGCAAGCTGTGGAGCCCCGATACCTATGAGAACCTCGCGTTCGATTTCAAGAACCGCAACACCGTGGTCAAGGCCCTCTGCCTGCATGTGGCCCACACCTGCAACCTGAACTGCTCCTACTGCTTTGCCTCGCAGGGTCGCTATCAGGGCGAGCGTGCCCTGATGAGCTTTGAGGTGGGCAAGCGGGCAATGGATTTCCTCATCGAGAATTCCGGCAGCCGCCGCAACCTCGAGGTGGACTTCTTCGGCGGCGAGCCTCTGATGAACTTTGATATGGTCAAGAAGCTGGTGGCCTACTGCCGTGAGCAGGAGAAGATCCACAATAAGAACTTCCGCTTCACCATGACCACCAACGGCATGCTCATTGACGATGATGTCATCGACTTCTGCAACAAGGAGTGCCACAACGTGGTCCTGAGCCTGGACGGCCGCAAGGAAGTCCACGACCGCTTCCGCAAGGACTACGCCGGCCATGGCAGCTACGATACCATTGTGCCCAAGTTCCAGGAGTTTGTGAAGAAGCGCGGCGATAAGGGCTATTACATGCGCGGCACCTTTACCCACTACAACACCGACTTCACCAACGATATCTTCCACATGGCAGATCTGGGCTTTACCGAGCTGAGCATGGAGCCCGTGGTCTGCGACCCCAGTGACCCCAGCGCTCTGACCGAGGCAGATCTGCCCATCCTGAAGGAGCAGTATGAGATCCTGGCCAAGGAGATGATCAAGCGGAACCGTGAGGGCCGCGGCTTCACCTTCTACCACTACATGATCGACCTGACCGGCGGCCCCTGCATCTACAAGCGCATTTCGGGCTGCGGCTCCGGCACCGAGTACATGGCTGTGACCCCCTGGGGCGATCTGTATCCCTGCCATCAGTTCGTGGGCGATCCCAAGTACCTGATGGGCGATATCTGGAAGGGTGTCACCAACACGGCAGTCCGGGACGAGTTCAAGCACTGCAACGCCTACGCCCGCAAGGAGTGTCAGGACTGCTGGGCAA
>ENA-OPDW01001011-OPDW01001011.1-human-gut-metagenome-genome-assembly--contig:-NODE-1011-length-17971-cov-10.969692_pt1 | contig 17971 bp, 12 predicted proteins | sample MGYA00241264_ERZ501508 | MGnify/ENA primary metagenome ERZ501508 (study PRJEB25962, sample SAMEA2042575) | human gut metagenome | biome: human gut; feature: human-associated habitat; material: faeces...
TCGCCGCAGGCGACGACCCGAGAGCCTCTGTTTTCTATTTTCGTCTTTTTACCCATGGCTGATTTGAAATTTTCTCCACCCTCAAATGGAGGGCGGTTTGTTGTTTCTCTGTCCCGGTTATGGTATACTTACTAGGTATCCCCGCAAAAACCGACTAAAAAGGATGTGACCCCCCATGGACGCACTGGAACAGGCCCGTGCCGAGATCGACACGGTGGATGCGCAGCTGGCTGCGCTGTTCGAGCGCCGGATGGCTGCTGTTTTACAGGTGGCCGAATATAAGCGGGCGCACGGCCTGCCCATCTATGATGCCGCCCGGGAGGCCGCCGTGCTGGAAAAGGCCGCAGCCCGCATTCAGCAGCCCGCGCTGCGCCCTTACTATAAAGACCATGTCCAGCACATGATGGATCTTGCCAAGCAATACGAAGCCGCTGTGCTGGGGCGCAACCGCGCCGCCTATCAGGGGGTGGAGGGTGCGTTTGCCCACATCGCCCTCAAGGCGCTGTTCCCCCACGCCGAAGCCGTGAGCTACTCCACATGGGACGAGGTGTTCGAGGCCGTGGCCTCCGGCGAAGCCGCCCACGGCGTAGTGCCCTTTGAAAACAGCCACGCCGGGGATGTTTCTGCCGTGCTGGACCTGTGCTATAATCACCCGGAGCTGTGGGTGGTGGACGTGTACGACCTGCCCATCTCCCAGAACCTGCTGGTGCTTCCGGGCACCCAGCTTTCCCAGCTGCGCACGGTGTACAGCCACCAGCAGGCCATTGCTCAGAGCGAGACCTTTTTAAAGCAGTTCCATCTGCCCGCCACCGCCATGGCAAACACCGCCATGGCTGCAAAGTTCGTGGCAGAAAGCAAAGACGCGACAAAGGCCGCCATTGCCAGCGCCGAGACTGCCGCCCTGTACGGGCTGGAAATTCTGGTGCCCAACATCAACACCGACGGCGACAACACCACCCGGTTCATCGTGCTCAGCCGCGAAAAGCCCACGGCGGGCAACCGGTTCTCCCTGCTTTTCACGGTGGATAACAAGCCCGGCAAGCTGGCGGAGGTCATTCAGGTCATCGGTGCCAGCGGCTTCAATATGGAGTCCATCAAGAGCCGCCCCATGCCGCACGTCCCCTTTGAATATTATTTTTATGTAGAGCTGGTGGGCGATGCCGCCGCCGGCGAGACCGCCGCGCTGCTGCGCGAGCTTGACCGCACCTGCCGGACGGTGCGGCTGTTAGGAGTGTATACAAAATGAGTGATTTTATCGGAACCAAACTGACCATGAATCTGGGCGAGCGCAGCTACGACATCATCGTCAAGCGCGGCTCGCTGGAAAACCTGTACCAGTTCGCCCGGCTGGACCGCCGGGTGGCGGTGGTCACCGACAGCGGTGTGCCTGCACAGTACGCCCAGATGGTAGCCGACCAGTGCAAGGATGCCGCCATCATCACCGTGCCGCAGGGCGAGGCCAGCAAGAGTTTTAAAATTCTGGAGACCGTGCTGCGGCAGATGCTGGACTTCGGCATGGGCCGGGGCGACCTTGTGGTGGCCGTAGGCGGCGGCGTGGTGGGCGACCTTGCCGGTTTTGCCGCTTCCATCTATATGCGCGGCATCGACTTTATCAACTGCCCCACCACCACCCTTTCCATGATCGATTCCTCCATCGGCGGCAAGACCGCCGTGGATCTGGGCGACACCAAGAACATCGTGGGTGCCTTCTGGCAGCCAAAGCTGGTCATCGTGGACCCGGACACCCTGTCCACCCTGCCCCGCCGCCACTTCATCAACGGTCTGGCCGAGGCGGTCAAGGCCGGTCTTTTGGCTGACCCGGAGCTGTTCTCCATCTTTGAAAAAGAGGACGTGGACGACCGCATCGGCGACATCATCTGCCGCAGCCTGCGCTTTAAAAAGAGCATCGTGGAGCAGGACGAGACCGAGCAGGGTATGCGCAAGGCGCTGAACTTCGGCCACACCATCGGCCACGGCATCGAGGCCGTGAAGGGCATCAAGGGACGCCGCACCACCGGCCTGTTCCACGGCGAGTGCGTGGCGCTGGGCATGCTGCCCATGATCGAATCCAAGGCGCTGCAGAAGCGGGTGCGGGCGGTCTACCGCCGCATCGGCCTGCCCACCCGCACCACCTATAACAAGGAAAAGGTGCTGGCCGAGATGCTGCACGATAAAAAGGCCCAGGGCGGCCAGATCACGGTGATCAAGGTGCCGGGTCTGGGCTGCTGGCGGGCCGAGACCATCCCCGTGGAGGGCCTGCGCCCCCTGCTGGGTGTGGAGGAGTAAGCCATGAAAAACACCTTTGGCAGCGACCTTTCGCTGACCATTTTTGGCGAGAGCCACGGCAGGGCTGTCGGCGCGGTGCTGGACGGCATGGCGGCGGGCGTGCCCGTGGAGGAGGCCTTTCTTGCTGCCTGCATGGACAAGCGCCGTGCCCGGGGCGACGGCCTTTCCACCCCCCGTGTGGAGGGGGATGCGGTGCAGTTTTTGTCCGGCGTGGTCAACGGCCGCACCACCGGCACCGCCATTGCCCTGATGATCGAAAACCAGAACACCCGCAGCGGCGACTATGCCAAAACGGCTGACCTGCTGCGGCCCGGCCATGCGGATTACACTGCCTACGCCAAGTACCACGGCTATCAGGATGCCCGGGGCGGCGGCCACTTTTCGGGCCGCGTCACCGCCGCGCTGGTGGCGGGCGGCGCTCTGGTGCTGGGAGCCCTGAACCGGGCCGGGATCGAGATCGTGACTCACATCGGGCGGTGTGCCGGGATCGGCGATACCCCCTTTGCGCTGGATGATCCCGCCGCGCTGGCGGCGCAGGCCGAGGCACTGCTGAACAAGTCCGAGGGCTTTGCCCTGCTGGACGGCAGTGTGGAGGAACCCATGAAAGCCGCCATCCGTGCCGCCGGTGCCGAGGGCGACAGTGTGGGCGGCGTGCTGGAGACCGCCATTCTGGGCCTGCCCGCAGGCGTGGGCGAGCCCTATTTCGACAGCGTGGAGAGCAAGCTCGCTCACCTGGCCTTCTCCATCCCGGCGGTCAAGGGCATCGAGTTCGGTTCCGGCTTCGGCTTTGCGGACCAGAAGGGCTCGGAGGCCAACGATGCCTTCCGGATGCAGGGGGAGCGCATCGTCACCGCCACCAACCACAATGCGGGCCTGAACGGCGGCATCTCCAACGGGATGCCCGTGGTGTTCCGCACGGCGGTCAAGCCTACCCCCAGCATCTACAAAACGCAGGACACGGTGGACTATATCGCAAAGAAGGACGCGGAGCTGTCCATTCAGGGCCGCCACGACCCCTGCATCGTGCCCCGGGCCGCCATTGTGCAGACCTGCGCCGCCGCGCTGGCCGTGGGCGACCTGCTCACCGCAAAATACGGCATGGCCTGGATGGAGGACCCCACCGGCTACCGCAAGGAGGTGCTGTAAATGGAATACGGACTCATCGGCGGGCGGCTGGGCCACTCCTACTCCAAGGTCATCCACGAGATGCTCTGCGGCTACCGGTACGACCTGTGCCCCCTGCCCACGGAGGAGGAAGTCCGGGCCTTTCTGACCCGGCGGCAGTTCAGGGCCATCAATGTCACCATCCCCTATAAGCTGGTGGTCATGGAGTACTGCTCCTACATCGACCCCCACGCCAAGGCCATCAACGCCGTGAACACCATCGTCAACAGGAACGGCCTGCTCTACGGCTACAACACCGATTACCCCGGCTTCTCCTACCTGTGCGATGCACATGGGGTGGAGTTCAAGGACAGGACCGTGCTCATTCTGGGCACCGGCGGCACCCACAACACCACCTGGGCTGTGGCCCATGACCGGGGCGCGAAACAGATCTATACCGTCAGCCGCCATCCCGACCCCGAAAAGGGAGAGCTGAACTATGAACAGGCCCTGACTACCGGGGCGCAGATCATCATCAACACCACGCCGGTGGGCATGTACCCCAATGTGGGCGTGAGCGCCCTGGATATCACCTCCATGCCCGGGCTGGAAGCCGTGATCGATGTCATCTATAATCCCGATAAGACCGAGCTCATCCTCCGGGCCGAGGAGCTGGGGGTGCCCGTTGCCGTCGGCGGCCTGGAAATGCTGGTGGCGCAGGCAGTGTACGCGGCAGAATTTTTCCTCGACCGCAAGTTTGAGGATGCCGGTGCCGAGATCGCCCGTGTGACCAGCGAACTGCGGCGGGAACAGCTGAACATTGCCCTCATCGGGATGCCCTCCTCGGGCAAATCCACCCTGGGCCGCGCTCTGGCGGAACGGCTGGGCAAGCGGTTCGTGGATCTGGACGAGGAGATCGTCAAGGCCGACGGCCGGAGCATCCCGGACATCTTTGCCGCTGAGGGGGAGGCAGGCTTCCGGAAGCTGGAGGCCGCGCAGACCGCCCGCTTTGCCAGGGAGAACCGGCAGGTCATCTCCTGCGGCGGCGGCGTGGTCAAAAACCCGGCAAACCTCCGGGCACTCCACGCCAACGGCATCGTGCTCTTTATCGACCGGCCGCTGGAAGATCTTCTGGTGGGCGGCGGAAGGCCCCTTTCCACCAGCCCCGAGGCCCTGAAAACCATGGAAGCCCAGCGCCGCCCGCTCTATCTGGCGGCAGCGGATGCTGTGATCCCCAACAAGACCACCCCTGCGGATGCCGTGACGGCGGCAATGGAGGCGCTGGATGAAATTTTTAGTCATTAACGGTCCCAACCTCAACCTGACCCAGTTCACGGAGCCGGGCATGGAGGGGCAGATCGATTTTAATACACTGCTGGATTATATCGAGGCGGGCTGTGCCCAGATGGATGTTCAGGTGGACTTTTTTCAGTCTAACCACGAGGGTGACCTCATCGATGAGATCCAGTCGGCGGCAGGCCGGGCCGATGGCATCATCCTCAACCCGGGCGGCTACGCCTATTACAGCGTGGCCATTCTGGAAGCGCTGCAGGTGTGCGGCGTGCCCGCCGTGGAAGTGATGCTGGCCGACCCCAGCGGCAAGGAGCCCTTCCGCAGCGTGGATGTGGTCTCCTTTGGCTGTCAGGGCCGCTTTGCAGGCGAGGGGGTCAGCGGATATCTCCATGCCTGCGCCTACCTTGTGCAGCTGCTCCGGCTGGATGGCGGCGCGCAGACGCACCTGGTGCAGTAAAGGAACAACCTCTCCGTCAATGCTGACGCATTGCCACCTCTCCTAGTAGGAGAGGCCTTGGCATTCAGGAGAAGTTCCCGGTTTTGCCAAGGGCTCCCCTATTAGGGGAGCTGTCGAGCGAAGCGAGACTGAGAGGTTCAGAAAAGGGAAAGGAATCAAAAGAGATGATCATTTCGACCAAAAAAGGCACCCCCAAGGAAGAGCTGGAAAAGATCGTAGACAAATTCGAGAAGCAGGGCCTGGATGTGACCCTGATCACCGGCAAGGATTACAATGTGTTCGGTCTGGTGGGCGATACCACCAAGATCGATGAGCGCGACGTGCTGGCCAACCCCTGGATCGACAACGTCACCCGCGTGTCCGCTCCCTATAAGCGGGCCAACCGCCTGTTCCACCCCGCCGATTCCATCATCGACTGCGGCGGCGTGAAGATCGGCAGGGGCGAGAAGATCGCCGTGATGGCAGGCCCCTGCAGCATCGAGGGCGAGGAGCAGGCACTGCGCATTGCCAACGGCGTAAAGGCGGGCGGTGCAAGCCTGTTCCGCGGCGGCGCTTATAAGCCCCGCACCTCTCCCTACTCCTTCCAGGGGCTGGAGACCGAGGGCATCCTCGATATGGTCAAGGCACGGGAGGCCACCGGAATGCCCATCGTGTCCGAGCTGATGAGCGAGGACCGGATCCCGGAGTTTGAGGAATATGTGGACGTGGTACAGATCGGTGCCCGCAACATGCAGAATTTCCAGCTGCTCAAGGCCGTGGGCAAGATGCACAAGCCTGTTCTGCTCAAGCGCGGCCTGTGCAACACCATCGAGGAGTGGATCATGTCCGCAGAGTATATCATGGCCGGCGGCAACGAGCAGGTCATTCTCTGCGAGCGGGGCATCCGCACCTTTGAGAAGTACACCCGCAACACCCTCGACCTCTCCGCTGTGCCTATCATCCACGAAAAGACCCATCTACCCATCATCGTGGACCCCAGCCACGCCACCGGCAAGGCCAATCTGGTTGAGCCGATGATGATCGCCGCTGTGGCCGCCGGTGCCGACGGTCTGGAGGTGGAAGTCCACTATGATCCCCGTCACGCATGGAGCGATGGCGCACAGTGCCTGACCCCGGATGCCTTTGCACAGGCCATGGCAAAGTGCCGTCAGGTCGCATGGGCCATTGGCCGGGATATGTAAGATGGATGTGGTGGTAAAACGCGCCCGCGCAGTGGCGGGCAGGATCGCCGCGCCGCCCAGCAAAAGCATGGCTCACCGGGCGGTGCTCTGCGCGGCGCTGGCAAAGGGAACCTCCCATCTCCATCATCTTGCTTTCAGCAAGGATATCTCCGCCACGCTGGGTGCGGCGGGCCGACTGTGCGCCCGTGTTACCACCGGTGAAAACGACGCGGTGGTGGAGGGGCTGGGCCGCTTTCTGCCGGTTGATGCCCCCGTGGACTGCTGTGAGAGCGGCAGTACCCTGCGCTTCCTCATCCCACTGGCCAGCCTGACCGGGCAGGAAGTGACTTTTACGGGCCGTGGGCGGCTGATGGAGCGGCCCCAGTCGGTCTACAAAACGCTGTATCAGCAGCAGGGCCTGCGTTTTGAGCAGAGCGCGGACCGCCTGACTGTGGAAGGTGCCCTGACCCCGGGCGAGTACGAGCTGGCGGGCAACGTGTCCAGCCAGTTCATCAGCGGGCTGCTGTTTGCCCTGCCCCTGCTGGGCGGCACCAGCACACTGCACCTCATCCCGCCTGTGGAGAGCCGGAGCTACATCGATATGACCCGCGCGGTGCAGCACGCCTTTGGCGTGGAGAGCCGCTGGCTGGATGAAAACACGCTGGAAATTCCCGGCGGGCAGCACTATCTTCCCGGTGATTACACCGTGGAGGGCGATTACAGCCAGGCGGCTTTTCCTGCCGTGCTGGGCGCTGTGACCGGCGGTGTGGCCATCACCGGCCTGTCTGAGGAGACCTTGCAGGGCGATGCGGCCATTCTGGAAATCCTCCGGCGGTGCGGTGCAAGATTCACCCGCACCGGGCAGGGCGTGGTGTTTGAAAAGGCCCCGCTCCACGGAACGGACATCGACCTTGCCGACTGCCCCGACCTGGGCCCTGTGCTGATGGTGCTGGGCCTGCTGTGTGAGGGCACCACGGTCATCCGCAACGCCGAGCGTCTCCGCATCAAGGAGAGTGACCGCATCGAGGCCATGGAGACTGAGCTGCGGGCCTGCGGCGGGCAGCTGGAGAGCGAGGGCGGCACCATTACCATCCATGGCTGTGCCGGAGCGCTCCATGCCCCGGAGCAGCCGCTTTCCGGCCACAACGACCACCGCGTGGTGATGAGCCTTGCGGTGCTGGCGCTGGCCACCGGGCTGGCCCTGCCCATCAGCGGGGCCGAGGCCATTGCCAAGAGCTGGCCGGATTTTCTGGAAGCCATCAAGCCTTTGGGCGCGGAGGTGGAACATGTTGGATAAATCAAAACGTTATCTCATTGTGGGCCTGGGCCTGCTGGGCGGCAAGTACGCCTTGGAGCTGAGCAGGGCCGGGTTCCATGTGGACGGCATCAACCGCAGCGAGGGCCATCTGCAGTATGCCCTCGACCACGGCTATATCGCCAGCGGCAAGACCCACGATTTTGAGGATCTGGTGCGTCAGGCCGATCATATCATCTTTGGCTTGTACCCCACGGCCCTGATCGAGTGGTTCCGGACCTACGGCCACCTGCTGAAGGAGGGCTGCATCTTTACCGATGTGTCGGGCGTAAAGACCGGTCTGGTGGAGCCCATTCAGGCCATGTGCAGGCCGGGCGTGGAGTTCATTGCCAGCCACCCCATGGCGGGCCGTGAGACCTCCAGCGTGGAGCACGCCGCCGAGGTGAATTTTGCCCCGGCCAACTTCATTGTGACCCCCACGGAAAAGAACACCCCGGAGGCCATTCAGTGGGCCAGGGAGCTGGCCGAGGTGCTGGGCTTCAAGCATATCTGCACCCTGACCGTGCAGGAGCATGACAGGATGATCGGCTATGTCAGCCAGCTCTGCCATGCCATCGCCGTCAGCCTGATGTGCGCCAACGACAATACCTCGCTGTGCGAGTACACCGGAGATTCTTTCCGGGACCTGACCCGCATTGCACGCATCAACGATAAGATGTGGGCGGAGCTGTTCCTCTGGAACAAGGAAAACCTCATCTCCGAGATCGACCAGTTCAGCGGGGCGCTGAACGAGATGCGCAACGCCCTTGTGGCCGATGACCGGGAAAAGCTGGAGGAGATGTTCCGCCTGTCCACCCAGCGCCGCGCGGCGTTTGATAAGAAAGCGCCGTAACCTTTTCAGCACGCAGCACTGCTGTTTTTTTTCCAGCTCCCCTGCTGGGGAGCTGGAAGCGAGACTGAGAGGTTTGGCACAACACGAAAAAATGAGGTGTACCGAATGCCCAAACAGGAAGGCCAGAAATCCAAGCTGCTGGCGCTATTGCGTATTTTTGAGCAGCAGACCGATGAAAACCACCTGCTGAACGTGCCGCAGCTGGTGGAGCTGCTGGAGGCGCAGGGCATCCGCTGTGAGCGCAAGAGCGTGTACAGCGATATTGAGGCACTGGGTGCGCTGGGCTATGACATCAAGCTGCGCCGGGGCCGGGGCGGCGGGTATTTCCTTGCCAGCCGCACCTTTGATCTGGCGGAGCTCAAGCTGCTGGTGGATGCCGTGCAGGCAAGCCGGGTGGTATCCGGCACCACGAGCAGGCGGCTGATCCACAAGCTGGAAAAGCTCTGCTCCAACTACGAGGGCAGCCAGCTGCAGCGTCAGGTCTATGTGGAGGGCCGTCCCAAGACCGACAGCAAGAGCCTGCTGTACAGCATCGATGCCCTGCACGAGGCCATCAACAACGGTAAAATGGTGGAGTTCCTCTACAGAAAAGCCGACAGCCGCGAGAAAGAGAAAAGGACCGTCAGCCCGTGGCAGCTGGCCTGGGAGAACGGGTGCTACTACCTCATTGCCTTTGCCGATGAAAAGGGCATCCGCCATTATCGGGTGGACAAGATGAGCGGGGTCCGGGTGCTGGATGCGCCCCGGCGGGGTCAGGAGCAGTTTGCGGATCTTGACCTGCCTGCCTATCTGCGCAAGCACTTTGGAATGTACGGCGGGCCGGAGCATCGCGTTACCCTGCGGTGCACCGCTGATCTGGAAGGTGCCATGCGGGAGCGCTTTGGCGCAACGCTCATGTTCCTGCCCGAGGAGAATGGCTGCTTCCATTTTGATGTCCCCATCTGCGTCAGTGACCAGTTCTATGGCTGGGTCTGCGGCTTTGGCGGCAAGATAGAAGTGGTTGCCCCGCCCGAAGTGCGGCAGGGAATGCGGGAGATGACCGCCCGGCTGGCAGAACAGCATCAATAACAAAAAAGGACTGCGAAAGCAGTCCTTTTTGCGTGTTTACGGTTCCTTCAATTCCAGATCACTGGGCAGGATCAGATCCAGCGCGGCGGCGGGCTCGGCGACAAGGCGGCGGCTCTGGTGGAAGATGGCCTTTTCCAGTGTGTTGCGGGCAAGGCGGCCATTGCCGGCGGTGCGGGCATCGGCTGCCTGCCAGCGGGCATAATAGCTCAGCAGGGGTTCGGTGCAGGCTTCGGCCAGGGTGTAGCCCTTGTTTTTGGCAAGGACCTGGGTGATCTGCAGCAGCTCCTCAGCGGTGTAGTCCGGGAACTCGATCCGGTTGGGAAAACGGCTGGCAAGGCCGCTGTTGGCGGTGAGGAAGGTCTCCATCTCCCTGGTGTAACCTGCCAGAATGACCACCAGCTCATCCCGGTGATCCTCCATCCCCTTCACCAGCGTGTCGATAGCTTCCAGCCCGAAGCTGTCCTGCTCGCCGCGGTAAAGGCTGTATGCCTCGTCAATGAAGAGCACACCACCCAGGGCGCTCTCGATGACGCTGTTGGTCAGGGGGGCGGTGTGGCCGGTGTAGCGGCCCACCAGATCGGCACGGGTCACCTCCACCAGCTGGCCGCCCTTGAGGGCACCGATGGCTTTCAGGTATTTCGCCACCAGCCGGGCAATGGTGGTCTTGCCGGTGCCGGGGTTTCCGGTGAAGATCATGTGCATCGAAAGGCTGGCAGTCTTGAGCCCGGCGGCGGCCCGGCGCTGCTGCACCTGCAGGTTGTCGGCCAGACCGAACACATATTCCTTGACCGGGGCAAGGCCCACCAGCTCGTTGATCTCGGCGCGGATGGCATCCAGCGCGCCGGTGTAGGCGGCAGGCAGCAGGTCGAACAGGGGCTGGTCTGCGCCGTCGTTCAGACGGAACTGCACCCCTTCCGGCCCGGCGGTCAGAGTCACGGTGCCGGTAAGGGTTTCATCGGTCCGCAGACAGTATTCGCTCAGGGCGCGGAAGATGCGGTCGGTGCACGCGGAAAGGCCTGCCGCACCCTTCTGTGTGGTGCACTGGGCCGCGACATAGTCCCGCACGTCGGCCCCGGCGGAAAGGGTCAGCCCCAGCCGGGTGCGGATCTTCTGGGCCAGCGCGTTGAGCTGCTGTGCGGCAAGGGCGGCCAGATCCTCCCGGGTGTAGGAGGCCGTCTCGCAGACATCCCCCAGTGCCGACACCAGCGCCGCGCCGAATTTGTCAGCCAGTGCCTCCCGGCCCTTGTGGGAGTAGAAGATGAGGTATTTGCCGCAGGGGTCGATACAGCTGACGGCTCCCGGGGCCAGCGCCGTGCCTGCATCCACAAGGATGCCCTCCTTGTTTACGAGATATCGGCTGGACAGGGGGGCACTGCCCTTGACGGCCAGATCAGACAGGGTCTTCAGAAAGCCGGGATAACAGCTCTCGTAGTGCTCAAAGGCAAGGATCTCCCCGGGCGCGTGCAGGGCGGCGTAGAGGTCCTGCAGGAAGAGCTTCTCGGCTCCGGAATTGGGGTAAAGGGCCAGATCCAGCGTGGCGATCCTGTCGCTCTGCAAAAGGCCCCGGGCCGCCATGCAGCGGGCAGTTTCTTCCAGTGCAAAATGCCTGCCTGTGCCTGCCCCGCCTGTGAGCAGGATGACGTTGCGGGCGGCGGGGGCTTCGGTGCCCAGCACAAAGGGGCGGCGCATGGCCCGCACCACGCTGTCCACAAAAGCATCCTGCCCCAGCACCGTCTGCTTGACCTCGGCGGCAAGGCCTTCAAAGCTGCCCAGGTGCTCCGGCTTCACGTCGGTGGTGCCCCTGGCCAGCAGGCCTTCGTCCTCCATGTCCCGCAGCATCTGGCGGCTGCTTTCCAGCGCGGCGGCGGTGGCATCGCTCTGGGTTTTGAGCTGGGCGTTTTGCTGCTTCAACAGTTCGTCCAGCCGTTTCTGCTGTTCCAGAAGCGCCGCGTTCAGGTCAGGCAGGGCGGCGCTGCTGCCTGTTTTGGGTGCAGAAGTGCCGGGGGCGGCCTTGAATCTGCCCCCCGGGCCGAACACGCCGTTCATCAGACTTTCCCAATCATCGGTGTATGCCATAAAACTTCCCTCCGTGCAGTGTTTTTTCTTTCAGTATAGTGGAGTCTGGTACGTTTTGCAAGGAAAGGGTTGAAATAAAGGACAAAGTTCGTTACACTATTGTCAAATGAAAGGATGAATTGCCATGGAGCCAAGAACACCTGCTGAATGGAAGACGCTGTTTGAGAGCGAAGCCTTTGCCCGCCAGACGGAATACTACGGCCCGCTGGGGGTGGAGTATACCCCCGCCGGGACACACCTGCGCCTGTGGGCTCCCACGGCAAAACAGGCAGCAGTGAATCTGTACCGCCGGGGCACCGGCGGGGCCTGTGTGGGCACCCTGCCCCTGCAGCAGCAGGACAAGGGTGTGTGGAGCATCTATCTGCCCGGCGACCAGCACGGAAAATACTACGATTTCACCCTTACCACCCCGTTTGGCACCTGCAATGCAGCGGACCCTTACGCCCGCGCGGCTGGGGTGAACGGGGTGCGCAGCATGATCTTTGACCCGGCCCGGGTGGATCCGCAGGGCTGGGAGCGGGATGTGCGGCCGGTGATCCCACCGGCCCGCCGCAGTGTGTGGGAGGTCAGCGTCCGGGATTTCTCGCAGGACCCGGCCAGCGGCGTGCACACGGCCTGGCGGGGCAAATTTCTGGCCTTTACCCAGCAGGGCACGACCCTGAGCAGCGACGGCATCCACCCTACCTGCCTGAATTACCTCAAGCGGCTGGGGGTGAGCTATGTCCAGCTCATGCCAATCTTCGATTTTGGCAGTGTGGATGAGAGCCGTCCCCTGACCCGGCAGTATAACTGGGGCTACGACCCCACCAACTTCAATGTGCCCGAGGGCAGCTACTCCACCGACCCCACCCGGGGTGAGGTGCGGGTGCGGGAGTGCAAGCAGATGATCGCGGCCCTCCATGCGGCGGGCATCGGCGTTGTAATGGACGTGGTGTATAACCACATGTATCGTTCCGATAATGTGCTGAACCGGGTGGTGCCCCTCTACTACTTCCGCCAGAACGACGACGGTTCCCTCTCCAACGGCAGCGGCTGCGGCAACGAGTTTGCCTCTGAGCGGCCCATGGCCCGGCGCTATCTCATTGATTCGGTGCTCTACTGGGCACGGGAATATCACATCGACGGCTTCCGGTTTGACCTGATGGGCCTGTATGACGTGGAGACCATGAACCTCCTCCGGGCTGAACTGGACAAGCTGCCCGGCGGGCGGGATATTCTGATGTACGGTGAGCCGTGGCAGGGCGGCTGCAGCGCCCTGCACCGGTACGAGGCCAACAAGAACAACCTGAATATGCTGAACGAGCGCATCGGCATCTTTTGCGACAACACCCGGGATGCCATCAAGGGCGGCTGCTTCGATGCCCGGGAGCCGGGCTATGTGGAGGGCAAGCCCGGGAGTTTCTGGGATATCGGTGCTTCGGTGGCGGCGTGGTGCCGCAGTGAGAAGCTGCCGCCTCACGCCCCGGGGCAGATTATCAGCTACGTTTCAGCCCACGACAACTTCACCCTGTGGGATAAGCTCCTGATGGTGCGCTACGCCCGCCCGGAGTTTGCCGCTGTGGACAAGACCGCGCTGGCCCAGAACCGGCTGGCAGCGGGCATCTACCTGACCAGCATGGGCCTGCCTTTCTGGCAGGCGGGCGAGGAGTTTGCCCGCACCAAGAAGGGGCAGGGCAACAGCTACCGCTCCAGCCCGGCCCTCAACCGGCTGGACTGGCACCGGGCCGAACAGTTCCACAGCCTTGTGGATTACTACCGCGGGCTCATTGGTCTGCGGGCGGCGTTCCCCCGGCTGGGCGCGCTGGACAAGGCCAGCCCTGTCGCCATCGAGTTCTTCCCGCTGGAACAGCCTCTTGTGGGCTGGTGGCTCCCCGCCCAGTGGGGCGACGGCGCAGCGTGGAGCGCCCTGTGCGTCTACTATAACCCCACCGAGACGGCGCAGGTCGTCACCCTGCCCGGCGGCAGCTGGAAGCTGCTGAGCGACGGCATCTCCTCCAGCCTGTGGCGGGGCAGCAGCCGCATCTGCACCGGCCAGACCATCCTCCTGCCCCTGAGCGCCACCGTGTTCGGGCAGGTATAAAAATACGGTCTGCCGTTGCTTGACAACCTGCAATTAAAAATCCCCTGACCAGTTCATGCCGGTCAGGGGATTTTTGATTTATGGATCAGGAAAAAGATTGGGGAGAATCAGGAGTTTTTCTGTGCCTGCTGGGTCTGGGCGTTCTTTTCGCCCAGGGTCAGGCTGACGGTCTGCATCTGGCCTTCCCGGGCCACGGTGATGGAAAGGGTATCACCGGCGGCGTGCTGCTGGATCAGGGTGCCAAGGTCGTCCTTCTGGGCGATCTCGGTGCCGTCGATGCTCACGATGCGGTCACCGGTCTTCAGACCGGCCTTGTCGGCGGGGCCGCCCTGCACAACATCCACAACGTAAACGCCGTAGGCATTGACGTTGAGCTGTGCTGCGGTCTGGGCATCGGTCACAGCCAGATAGGTGATGCCCATGTAGGGGCGGCCGGAGACATAGCCGTTCTCCAGCAGATCCTGTGCCACCTTGATGGCATCGTTGATGGGGATGGCAAAGCCCAGACCCTCCGCATCGCTGGAGGAGGACTTTGCGTTGACCAGACCGATGAGCTCACCGTTCATGTTGAACAGGCCGCCGCCGGAGTTGCCGGGGCTGACAGAGGCATCCATCTGGATCAGGGACATGGTGTTGGTGGAGCTGGTGCCCTGGATGGTCACGCTGCGGTTCAGGGCGCTGACGATGCCGCTGGTCACGGTGCCGCCCAGTTCACCCAGCGGGTTGCCCACGGCCAGCACGCTCTCGCCCACGGCAAGGCTGTCGCTGTTGCCAACGGTGGCGGGGGTCAGGTCAGTGGCATCGATCTTGAGGACAGCCACGTCACTGGTGTCATCCTCGCCCACCACGGTGGCGGGGTAATCGGTATCGCCGATGGTCACGGTGATGTTGGATGCGCCGGACACAACGTGCGCACAGGTCAGGATATAGCCGTCGGAGCTGATCACGACACCGCTGCCAGCACCGCTCTCCACCTGGTTCTGGCCGTACCAGGACCACTGGGAGTAGACCACCTGCTCGGTGGTGATGACCACAACGCTGGGGCTGACCATCTCAGAGACCTGAGCGGTGGTCATGCCGGAAGCGGTGTTCACTGCGGAGGCAGAGCCGGAATCACTGCTGGACGTGGAGGAAGGTGCCACCTGCTGGATGACCACCTTGCCGCCTGTGTTGCCCACCTGGGCCCCCACAAAGCCGCCGACAAAGCCCATGGCTGCGGCCAGCACCAGTGCAACTGCACTGCGGGCGATATTGCCGTTTTTCCGGCGGCGCTTTTTGGGAGGCTGCTTGGGGCTTCCCTGTGCGGCCTGATACCGGGGGCCTTCCGGAGGCGGCACCGCGCCGCCATCGCTGCCGCTGTTCGGCTCGGCCTGGGGGGCAGCCTGTGCGGCCTCGCCGTAGGTATCTGCCGTGTTGGCGGTGTTCATGCCGGAGGAGCCGACGTTAGGGTAGCCGGTCTCGCCGGTCTGGCTATGTTCAGAGGAATAATCGTATTCCCACTTGTTCTCGTTATCCATACTGGTTACTTCCTTTCTCAAAGGGAATGGTTCGGAGGGGGCGCTTCTGCCGCACCTCCTTGGAACTGTTTCTATTGTATCCGGTAATTGTGAAAAGGAATCGCTGACCGGGTGAAGAATATGTGAAATAAGGTCGCAGCGGGAAGCCTTGACAGCGGCGCGGGGGCTTGGTATTTTAAGGGTGCAGCGCAGCAGCCGGCAGCGTTGCGAAACCTCTCCGTCATCTTCGCTTTGCTCGATGCCACCTGTCCGGGTTGCGGCACCCAGCGGCTACTTCGTGCAAAGCACTCGCACCCTGCTGGCCGCGGCCCCAACAACTCCTCACTGTTTCCGCCACTGGCGGCGGTCGTCGTCGTTGCCTAGTAGGAGAGGCCTTGGCATACCATCGCGTTTTCGTGGGTCGGCGCTTCGCTCCTGTTTGCCCTGCGGCAGGTATTGGTTTTGGAGCGTCAGCGATTATTGCGAAAAAACGAATCTTCTGCCAAGGGCTCCCCTACTAGGGGAGCTGTCGCGGCAGCGCCCGCGACTGAGAGGTTTAGCCCAGCAGGGCAAGCTCGCGAAAGGAGCAAATTATGAAACTGGAAAAGACCCCGGGCGGTTATGCCCTGTATAAAGAGAAAACCATCATTGGCACCTGCCAGGCCCGGCCCACGGAGCAGGGCGCGGACATCACTGCCCTGACCATTGTGCCGGAATGGCGGCGCAAGGGTTACGGTTCCTACCTGTTAAAAGAGGTATTGCGCAGCCTGGGCGGCTATGACAAAGAGAGCGCCACGGTGTTCACGGCTCCTCTGCCTGCCGATGCGGGGGAGCTGGCCTTCTGGGCAAAGTTCGGCTTTGCGGCAGAGGGCAGCGGGCTGTGCCGCCGCCGCACCCCTGACCTGACGGCCGTGAAGCTTGTGCAGGACTTCCTCGCCGCGCGGCTGGCTGACCCCAGGCTCTGCATCGATGCCACCTGCGGCAACGGGGGCGACACGGCCTTTCTCTGCCGCCTTGTGGGCAAAGAGGGCCGGGTGCTGGGCTTTGACATCCAGCCTGAAGCCATTGCCTCCACCCGGCAGAATCTTGCACGGAAGGGCCTTGCGGCAGAGCTACACTGCGACAGCCACGCCAACCTCTTACAATATGTACAGCCCGGCACCGTTGATGCCGTGATGTTCAACTTCGGCTGGCTGCCCGGTGCCGACCACGGGGTGTTCTCCCACGCCCAAAGCAGCATCCCGGCGCTGGAGGCCGCCCTCGAGGCCCTGCGGCCCGGCGGGGTGCTCAGCGCCATCCTGTACAGCGGCAAGGTCATCGGCTCCGACGAAAAGGCCGAGATCCTCCAGTGGATGCGCTCCCGGCCCCTGAAACAGTGCACCGCCCTTGTCTGCGGTTTCGCCAATTGGGCCGATACCGCCCCCTTGCCCTGCTTCCTCCTGAAAAAATAACAAAAACTCTTGCATCTAGGTGGAATTGCTGGTAAAATATATGTTGTGTGTAATTTTGGCATCCTTGCCCTCTCAGCCAAAGCCTGTCGGCTTTGCCAGCTCCCCCGAAGGGGGAGCCAACGCATCTGGAAGGAGAAGTGCTGCAGATCTGCAGGGCCTGTACCTGGAGCAGCAACTGGCTCTCCCTTTGGGAGAGCTGGCTGCGAAGCAGACTGAGAGGGCAAGCCAGTTTACGGAGAATCACCAATGTAACGTGAGATTGACCGAATAAAGAGCCATTCTGATTCAGGAGAAATCAATATATGACAAATCGTGAAGAGATCGAGCGCCGCCGGACGTTTGCGATCATCAGCCACCCCGATGCCGGCAAAACGACCCTGACCGAAAAGCTGCTGCTGTACGGTGGAGCCATCAATCAGGCCGGTTCCGTCAAGGGCAAGCAGAGCGCCAAGCACGCTGTGTCCGACTGGATGGACATCGAAAAGCAGCGCGGTATTTCTGTCACTTCCTCTGTCCTGCAGTTCAACTATGCAGGCAAGTGCGTGAACATTCTGGATACCCCGGGCCATCAGGACTTCTCGGAGGATACCTACCGTACCCTGATGGCAGCGGACTCCGCTGTCATGGTCATCGATGCGGCAAAGGGCGTTGAGGCCCAGACCATCAAGCTGTTCAAGGTCTGCACCCTGCGTCACATCCCCATCTTCACCTTCATCAACAAGATGGACCGCGAAGCCCGCGACCCCTTTGAGCTGATGGAGAACATCGAGGAGATCCTGGGCATCAAGACCTACCCCATGAACTGGCCCATCGGCTGCGGCAAGGAGTTCAAGGGCGTGTTCGACCGCAACACCCGCAAGGTGCTGGCTTTCTCCAGCGACGGCCGTGCCAACGGCGTGAAGAAGGTCAACGAGACCGAGGCCGAACTGGGCGATGCCGCACTGGACGAGCTGCTGACCCCCTACCTGCACCAGCAGCTGGTGGACGAGATCGAGCTGCTGGACGGCGCTGCCGAGGAATTTGACCTCGACAAGGTGCTGCGCGGTGAGCTGAGCCCCGTGTTCTTTGGCTCTGCTCTGACCAACTTCGGCGTGGAGCCCTTCCTGGAAAACTTCCTGCGGCTCACCCCCACCCCGCTGGCCCGTGTGGACAGCCTGACCGGTGAGCCGGTGGACCCCTGCCGTGACGAGTTCTCGGCCTTCATCTTCAAAATCCAGGCCAACATGAATAAGGCCCACCGTGACCGCATCGCCTTTATGCGCATCTGCTCCGGCAAGTTCGAGCGCGGCATGGAGGCTTACCACGTGCAGGAGGGCAAGAACATCAAGCTGGCCACCGGCACCCAGCTGATGG
>ENA-OPDW01001025-OPDW01001025.1-human-gut-metagenome-genome-assembly--contig:-NODE-1025-length-17821-cov-2.538726_pt1 | contig 17821 bp, 13 predicted proteins | sample MGYA00241264_ERZ501508 | MGnify/ENA primary metagenome ERZ501508 (study PRJEB25962, sample SAMEA2042575) | human gut metagenome | biome: human gut; feature: human-associated habitat; material: faeces...
GAGCCGTATCGCAAGCTCGGTTCCGTGGAGTTCAGTAAGCGCCTTCTTGAAGACGCCAAGGTGGCTGTGAGCCCTGGTATCGGTTTTGGGGAATATGGCGACGATCATGTGCGCATTGCGTTGATTGAAAACGAATTCCGAATTCGTCAGGCACTGCACGGTATCAAACACATGTTCAGAAAAGACGGCCTTATCGACCCGGATGCTCCTCGTCCCGAACCCGTGAAAGGCTGATAGGTCAAAGCAAACAAAAGCGGCGTCTTTGTTACTGGAAGGCGCCGCATAATTTTTCTCGGCTACGCAATAGCGCCGAAGTGCGCGGCGCAACAGATCAATACAATCACAGAAAGCGCATTCATTTTTGTCTTCGGCCAAACGAAAGCGCCCGAACAATTGCAAAACAAAAGGAAAGAAACAATGGAAGCAGTCAAAATCGGCATCGCCGGACTCGGAACCGTAGGGGGCGGCACGTATGCCGTTCTTAAGCGTAACGCACAGGAACTTTCGCGCCGAGCCGGTGCTCCCATTGAAGTCAAGACCGTGGTTTGCCGCAATATTGATCGCGCTCGCGGCATCGTTGACGAACGAGTGACGCTCTCTAAAGACTGGCACGATCTGGTCAATGATCCGGAAATCGACATCGTCGTGGAAGTAATGGGCGGCATTGAGCCAGCCAAGAGTCTGGTGCTTGAAGCCATCGCCGCCGGCAAGCATGTCGTAACGGCCAATAAGGCGCTTCTTGCGTTGCATGGCAATGAAATTTTCACAGCGGCAGCCGAAAAGGGAGTGGCCGTATCTTATGAAGCTGCCGTGGCAGGGGGCATTCCGATCATCAAGAGTTTGCGCGAAGGCCTTGCCGCCAACCGCATCGAATGGATCGCCGGCATCATCAACGGCACCTGCAATTTTATTTTGTCGACCATGCGTGACAAGGGGCTTTCCTTCGAAGAGGCGCTTGCGCAGGCCAAGGCCTTGGGCTACGCAGAAGCCGACCCCACGTTTGACATCGAAGGGATTGATGCGGCGCACAAGATCACGCTCCTAAGTGCACTGGCTTTCGGAACGCCCGTTAACTTTGATGCCGTGACAGTCGAAGGCATCACAAAACTGACGGCGACCGACATCCGTTACGCGGAAAACATGGGCTACCGCATTAAGTTGCTTGGCATTACCAAGCGTACGGAACGCGGCATTGAGCTGCGCGTGCATCCTGCACTCGTGCCGATGCGCCGCCTGCTTGCCAATGTCGAAGGTGTGATGAATGCGGTGGTTGTCAAGGGCGACGCTGTCGGCAGCACGCTTTTTTATGGCCGCGGTGCCGGTGCCGAACCCACTGCCTCGGCCGTGGTAGCCGATTTGGTAGACATCGTGCGTATGACGGCAGCGGGCGACGCTCAGGCGCTTAAGCCCGCAGAACACAATCAGGAAACGACGCAACTCGGTTGGTTGCCGATGAGCCAAACAGTGAGCTCTTACTATCTGCGCATTCCTGTGGCCGATGAACCGGGCGTGCTCGCACAGGTCGCTCGCATTTTTGCCGAACAGTCAATCTCGATCGAGTCGGTTCTGCAGCCCGAGGCGGTGATCGGCGAAAAAGACACGGAGATCGTGGCGATGACTCACAGCGCTCTGGAAGGATCTGTGACGACAGCCATTGAAGCCATTGAGGCGCTGCCGAGCACGCGGGGCAAAGTGGTGATGATTCGCAAGGAAGAACTCAATTAATCCGGAGCCGAGAAATGGCAATCAAATACGCAATGACCTATCAGTCCACGCGCGGCGAAGATGAGGGCGCGGGCTACAGTGACATCGTGCTCAAGGGACTTGCGGCCGACGGCGGTCTTTTCATGCCCCGCATTTATCCGCAGGTCACCAAGACCGATCTTGAGGATTGGCGTCATTTGTCCTACGCAGAACTTGCGTTTGAGATCCTGCGTTTGTTTGCAACCGATATTGAGGAAGATACGCTCAAGACCATGCTTGCGGGCGTGTACCGCGAGGACGTCTACAACAACGGTCGCACCGGGGAGGACTTTGCCAAGATCACGCCGACGCGGTCCATTGACGGCGGCAAGATTCGCATTCTGGAACTTTCCAATGGCCCGACGCTTGCCTTCAAAGACATGGCGATGCAGTACCTTGGAGCGCTCTTTGAATACATCCTCGAAAAGCGCAACACGGAACTCAATATTTTGGGGGCCACATCGGGGGATACCGGGTCGGCTGCCGAATACGCCATGCGCGGGCGCAAAGGCGTGCGCGTCTTCATGCTCTCTCCTGAGGGACGCATGAGCGCGTTTCAGCGAGCCCAGATGTACAGCCTCAAGGACCCCAACATCTTCAATATCGCGGTCAAAGGTTCGTTTGACGACGCGCAGGACATTGTCAAGGCTTGCAGTCAGGACGCGGGATTTAAAGCGACGTACAACATCGGCACGGTCAATTCCATCAACTGGGCCCGCGTTTCTGCGCAGGTCGTCTATTACTTCAAGGGTTGGCTGGAAGTCACAGAAAAGCCCGGTGAAGTGATTGACGTCACGGTTCCGTCTGGTAACTTCGGAAATATCCTGGCCGGCTGGATTGCCAAGCAGATGGGACTGCCGATCGGACGACTTGTGGTGGCAACAAACGAAAATGACGTTCTCGACGAGTTCTTTAAGACCGGTGTCTACCGTGTGCGCGACAGCGAACATACGTTCGTGACGAGCTCTCCTTCGATGGATATTTCCAAGGCGAGCAATTTCGAGCGCTATATCTACGATATCGTCGGGCGCAACGCCGGGCGCATCAGGGAACTTTGGACACAGCTTGCTCTTAAGGGAGGCTTCGCCCTTACTGAGAGCGAAATGGCGCAAGTGCGCGAAAGCGGCTTCGTGTCGGCCAAGAGCACTCATGCCGATCGCATCAATACGATTCGTGAAGTCTTTGAAAAAGAAGGCCTCATCGTGGATCCTCACACGGCCGACGGCATTTTTGCCGCACGGCAATACGTGCGCGCAGGCGTCAAGATGCTTTCTTTGGAAACAGCGCTTCCGGCGAAGTTCGCCGCAACAATTCAGGAAGCGATCGGTGCGGCTCCAGAAGTGCCTTCAAGCTATGTCGGCATCGAAAAACGTGAACAGCACGTTACGGTGATACCTGCCAATGCAGGGGCGGTGAAACAATTTATCTCGAATAATAGTTGAAGACCTGTAAGCAGATTAGGGTATCTACTAGTAGTGGACAAGAAGTTGAGAGTTTTTTGACAGGGATGGAGTGAGATTGGTGTCAATACTTGATGGCGGGGGGGAGGTATGGAGTTAAACTATCCAGTGCCACTTTTTTCGATAGATCTTAAAGTAAGAATGGAGGTCTGAATATGTTCATATGTCCGAAAGTGTCTAAAAACATTGTGAAGAACATGATAAAGTCAGTAACCAAGGTTGTAGCAACTGTGTTAGCTGTTGGTTCCATAAGCGTGGCTGTGGCGGGGCAGGTGCCTACTACTGATATTTCAATTGATACACAAAATCAGCCGTTATTAATGGCGCCGGCATCTGAATGCGGCGGGGTGGCTTGGCATAGCTCTCATTATTCACATAGTTCTCATAGTTCACATCGTTCGCATTATTCGCATTATTCAAGTCGATAATTGGTTGATAACTCTATGAGTTTTGAAGCTTTGACAGTAAAAGGTAATGATAATTTAGGAAGCTATGAGATTTTGAAAATCTCTCTTGAGATATATCAATTACCAGTGATTTTAAAAACAGCTTATTGGTTTACTGATCGGGTGTTTTTGCAATTAAGAAGATGCGCCCAAGATAAGAATGTGTTGGAGCTCATTATTCGAGCTAAAGGAAATCAAGAGCTTTGTCTGGAGAATATAGCAGGTGAATTCTGCAATTCACTTATCGACCAGTCTGTTCGTGAGATAGTGAATAATCAAACACAAGGTATTCGAGATGTAATTGTCAAAAAAGCATTTTCGGAGGCGTTATCTCCATCTGAAAATCTATTGTTGGAGAGGTTGGGGAGATGAGCAGTTATCTATATACTATAGATAATGATATATACCCGAAAGTTGCTGTTATAGCAACAAAAGAAGCTTTTAAAGATTATTTACAGGTAAAGGTAATTCCTTCTGATAGAGGGAGTGTTAAGGTTGAGGTGGAAGTGCTTCCTCAGTATCTAAGTGAGGAGAGAGAGATTCAGTTGGAGTTTTTTAATTATCTTCTCGACTACACAATTCAACTTCTATTTGAACGCTAATAACAATGAATATTGATTGCGAGGAGCCGGTTGTTTTCTTCGAAAAGGGGCACTATCAATTTATGCCTTTTCGTTTTCGGAGAATGAAGAGTCACGAAGTTCTACTCACTAGTGTGACTGGTGAGTTTATTTTTTTATCTAGTGATGAATTTTCGAAATTTGTAGGCAAAAAGCTTGCTTTAACTGAAGAAATTTATAAAAAACTAAAAAGCAAGAGTTTTTTAATAGATCATGATTCTGCACATTTAGATGTATTAGCATCTAGGTATTGGACAAAAAAATCTTTTTTACGAGAATTTGTAAAGCTTCACATATTTGTGCTGACATTGCGTTGTAATTCTTCATGTACATATTGCCAAGTTACTCGACAAGCTGAAAGTGCCAATAAAAAAATTTACGACATGTCAGAGGAGACGGCTCGCAGATCAGTAGAAATTATGATGAAAGGGCCGGCAAAGAATATAACGGTTGAGTTTCAAGGAGGAGAACCGTTATTAAATTTCAATGTTTTGCGGGAAGTGGTTCTTTACACCGAAAGTCTCAATGTCGAACATCACAAGAATATATCTTTTGTTGTTTGTACTAATTTGTCAGTATTAACTGACGAAATGTTGTTCTTTTTCAAAGAACACAATATTAATGTATCTACATCAGTTGATGGGCCGCGGGATTTGCATGATTATAATCGTTGTCGAAAGATTAAGTCAGCCAGATATGATGTAGTAGTCAAAAATATTCGTCGAGCTCAAGAGGCATTAGGCCGACATTGTGTCTCTGCTTTGATGACGACTACCAGAGAGAGTTTCCAGTATCCAAGAGAAATTATTGATGAATATATAAAATTAGATTTGGGATCTGTTTTTGTTCGATCATTAAATCCGTACGGATATGCGGTTAAAACTCAAAATAGCATTGGGTATTCGCCAGAAGAGTTTTTCTTGTTCTATAGAAGAGTTCTAGATTATGTTATAGAGCTCAACAGGAGAGGCATTGGCTTTGCAGAGGCAACTGCAGCGATGTTATTCCGAAAAATTCTGACTCCGTGGCCTATTGGATTTGTTGATTTGCAATCTCCAACGGGGAATGGTTTTGCTGTAACCGTATACAACTACGATGGAGATGTCTACGCTTCTGATGAGTCCCGAATGCTGAATGAAATGGGGGATGCTCGGTTTCGCTTAGGAAGTGTTTATGAAGATAGTTATGAAACTATTTATTTTGGGCAAGCCATGCAACTTTTGGCTGCAACTGGAGTTGCGGAATGTTTAGCAGGATGCGTTGATTGCGCTTATGTTCCGTATTGTGGAGCTGATCCTGTTCGACATTATGCGACCCAAAAAGATGCTTATGGGAACCGAGTTGCAAGTGAATTTTGTAAAAAGTATTCGCTAATAATATCCTATCTTTTTGAGATATTGCGGAATGCTGATGCTGAGACGGAGAATATCATTTGGAGCTGGCTTAATGATGCTCCAGTAGATAGATTTGAAATTGATATGGAGAAGGAAATATGCCGTTTAGAGTAAAGGTTCTAAATAAAGCTGAGTTTCCTTCATTTATTGGGAAAGTTAATAAGAGCGATAGTTGTGTTGAAATAAAGTCCACTTCAATTGGATGTATCAAAGTACTAAGCGGTCTTGATTCTCAGAGCAGTGATTTAGTGTTGCATGCTGACATTTCACAACTGGCTGATGGTGATGTTGTTCAATTTAATGCGCAGCGTTCTGAATTAATCGTATTGTATCGTGCGGGCAGTAATTCTAATGCTCTTTTTGTTACGGACTTGTGCAATTCTAAATGTTTAATGTGCCCTCAGCCACCGAAGCCAACTGATTCTGTGGTCTTAGAGAATCTCTTTGAACAAATTAAGTATTTGCCTGAAGATGTTGAAGAACTTTGTATAACGGGAGGAGAACCTACCTTATTGAAGGGGCGACTTCTGGATTTGCTTCAGGCTATAGCGATTAAAAACTCAAATTGTAAGTGTCACATTCTTACTAATGGTCGCTTGTTAAATGAAATAAATTATGTGCGGAAACTAAAGTCGGCAGAACTAAAAAATTTGACATTTGGAATCCCTTTATATTCATCTGTAGCAGATGAGCATGATTTTATTGTGCAAAGTCCTGGGGCTTTTGATGAAACAATATCAGGGATTTATAATTTGGCATCGTGTGGGTTTAGTATAGAGATACGTATAGTATTACATAAGTTAACAGTTCCAGGATTGTTGAGGCTTGTTGATTATATATACAATAAAATGCCATATGTTGCACATGTTGCATTCATGGGAATGGAGGAGATGGGATATGTTAAGAAAAATTGGGGTCGAATTTACATCTCTCCAACAGATTATCAAGAGATCCTATTTAAGGCAGTTCGTTTTTTGTATTTAAGGGGAATTTGTTGTTCTATTTATAACTTGCCTGTGTGCCTTACCGTACCGGGTTTGCGACAATTTTTGCGGTCAAGTATTTCTGACTATAAAGTTGATTATGCAGAACAGTGTAAATTTTGTTTAAAAAGACAAACGTGTCCTGGCTTATTCCATTACCAGAGAAATAGAACGGAAGTGAAGCCATTTTACTTTTGATAAAAAAATATTGAATGCCAAGTTTTCTCTAATTTTTGATGTAAAAAGTCTGATTTAATGTAACTGAAGCTAAGCCTATTTGCAAAGAGCTTCTCGCACATTGAGCGACTGCGCCTGTTGCTTTTGGTCGGCCGAAAGCATCTCGTCGAGCATCATCATGCCGTGCTTGGCGCGGGTGTCTCCTGAGAGGTTGTAGAGCGCATAAGCGTAGCTCGGATTTTGTTTGACGCCTTTGCCTTCGGCATAGACAAGGGCCAGGTTGTTGGCGTGCATGGGTTCTGGCGCTTTGCAGAAGGCCGATTGATAGAGCGAAGCGGCTTTCCCGAAATCTTGTTTCACGCCTTGGCCTGTGAAGTACAGGTTGGCAAGATTGGTGTCGCTGCCCGCCGATGCTTTGTCCTTGAGTAATCCGTACCAGTGCTGTGCCGAAGCGTAGTTTTCTTTGCCCTCAAAATAAAGACCCACGGTGTAGGCCGCATCGGCGGCAATCACGTCGCTCGTACCGAACTTGATCGTGACGGCACGGTTGGCCCAGTCCAAGGCTTCTTTTTCGTTTCCTGTTTCCAGACAACTGTCGGTGAGCAGACTCGCAATTTCCTGCAGGCGAGCCGGGTGCGGCATTTCACCGCGGTAGACCGGAAAGTCTCCCTTTTCAACGAGCGAATAGGCTTTCTTCAATGCTTCTCGAGCCTTGATGGGATCGCGCTTGAGCGCATCGCCATCGGGAGCCCACAGGTAGCAGCGTCCCATGTCCTGATAGACGGCTGCCAAGTCTTTGGGATCGGTTGCTTCAAGAATGCCCGAGAGTGTGCGTTGGTACCACTTCACGGCTTCCGAGCAGTTGATGCCAAAGAGCGACGCGTCGATGAACCCGTTGGCAATGCTTTGTGCGGCACTCGGCTTTTTACGGGGATCATCGCCATTGGCGGTAATAAAGCGGATGCCGGAGATTTCTTGGTAGGCCTTTTCAAGTTGGGCGGCGAGATCTCTCTGTGAAACCGTACCGCTTTGAGCCTGATGCTTGGCGATGCGATAGGCAATCTCCATGCTTTCCTTGGCGCTGGAAGCATGATTGAACTTGTCTTGATAGTACTCGACGATACGATTTTCCTGGCCTGTGGCTTTGGCAAATTTCTCGAGCTGATAGAGCTCAAAGCTCATGCCCAGATCACCGATCGGATAAAAGAAGTTCTTGGCAAGGAACCGGTAGGCGTCAAGCGTGTCTTGAGCCGAGACATTGCCCTTGGCGTCGTGAAAGAGACTGTCGGCGAGCTTAAAGAGCAGGTTTTCTCCCGTATAACCCAATTTGCTTGCCTTTTGAAAGGCTTCGATGGCTTTGTGATAGTCGTCCGTGGAGAGATAAACGGAGGCCATGGCCGCTTCGGCCCAGCCGTCTTTGTTGAATTCGTTTTTGACGACGCTCTCAAGCAATGCCGCATCCATGGCACCGGCGATCTTCGCAGGATCAATGCGGTAGGCGAGCATTTTCTCAAAAAGCGTTTTTTGCACGGACTTGTCGTTGACTTCCAGGGCAATTTTGCAAAGCGTGGTGTAGTCCGAGTCGAGTGTGCGTTCATCGGCCGACTCAATGGCGGACTTCACAATGGCGGCAAACTGTTCGGGCGTGAGCTTGAGTTTGTCTTGCGTGAGCGCTCGCGCAATATCGAGTGAGGAATGCGTGGGCTTGCCGTTGAGTTTCTTTTCAACGGCCTCGTAGTTGCCTTCGCCCAGGCGTGAGTAGAAGAGTTTTAAGGAGTCAAAATCCTTCTTTTGCAGGCAATTGTCGACAATTTTGTCGATTTCTGCGTCAGAAAGGCTGCTTTTGCCGTTTTTCTCGGTTTTAAGAAAAACATAGAGGCCCGCAAAACCGGGGTGCCCGGCTTTGTAGTTTTCAGTGACCCAGTTCTGGTAGAGCTTGGTGCTTTCGGCTTCGCTCAAATTGGCCACGCTTTTCTTTTCGCCGAAAAGCCAAGAGGCAAAGAGATAGTTGATCTTGTTGACGGGATAGATGCCGGCGTCGGTGAGGTTCTTAAAGACCGGTCCGATCAATTCGTGGGGCAGGTGCATCGACCATTCCATAAACCAGCGGTAGACCTGCGGATCGGAAGCAACGTCCTGCGCATACAGACGGCAGGCTTGGGCGTGCTTGTCGCGATCAATGAGGCGCACTTTGAGCTGCGGCAGGTTGCCTTGACGGCAGACGAAGGCGGCTGCGGCGTTGTCTCCTTTGACGGCAAGCTCGTACTTTGCCTGCATTTCGGTGACTTTGTTGGTGTAGGCAGTGGCGTTGGCAAGCGGAACAAAAAGACTCAGAGAGAGTGCGGCAAGGCAGGTTTTCTTCAACATGGCAGAGAATGGGGAACCGAATCAAGAAGCGCCGATTATGGCAACACAAAAACTTCGCGAAGCTTAACGAGGTCTTTGCATTGGACAAATGTCGCAAGAGCTGACAAGGCTGACTATGGAATTTTTCTATCATTGACTATCGGATTTTCCCATAGCCAATGATAGAATTTTTCCGAGAAGTAAAGTCTCAGGAGGATCATCATGTATTTTCCCAGAACGGCCGAGAAAGAAATTGTGCAGCTCTCGGAAAACTTCAAAGTTGTCTTGGTGAGCGGTATGCGACAGGTTGGGAAAAGCACATTGCTCACACATTTGTCTGAGGATGATCGCGCGTACGTTAATCTCGACAATTTTGACGATCTGACGCTGGCGCAAACCTCTCCGAGCGCCTTTTTTCTTCAGCATCCGCTACCGCTTTTCATTGACGAAATTCAGCGGGTGCCGCAACTTTTCCTGCAAGTAAAGTACGAGGTGGATCGAGCGAAAGAGAACGGAACTGTCTGGCTTTCCGGATCTCAACGGTTTGCTCTGATGCAGGGCGCAGGCGATTCTTTGGTCGGTCGACTTTTTGAGCTGCACCTGATGCCCCTCAGTCTTTATGAACGGCAAGGCAAGGGTTTGCAACAGGAGCCGTACGTGCCGACTGTCTCTTCCCGAGGCATACTCGAAAAGCGCTCGACCGAGGAACTTTGGCAGATGATTTGGCAAGGTGCTTGGCCTGCTGTCTTCGATAAATCGGTCAAACAGCGAGAACAGTTTTTCGAGGCATTTTTGATGACTTTCCTCGAGAGAGACATTCGACTCTTGGGTAACATCGAAAAGCTTTCGGCATTTCGAAAATTCATGCGGGCGCTTGCCATACGAACCGGTCAGGAATTACGTCTCAACAAGCTTGCGGAACTGACCGGCGTGACCGAGGTGACTGTCAGGCGGTGGCTTTCGGTGGCTGAGGCAAGCGGTCTGATCTTTTTGCTCGAACCGTTTTCCACGAACCGAACGAAAGTTCTCGCTAAATCTCCTAAGGTGTACATGACCGATACGGGCCTGGCAGCTTACCTGTGTGGTATTGCAACGGCAGAAGCGTTGCAGACGGACAGTAATGCCGGTGCGTTTTTTGAGACTTTCGTTGTGACGGAATTGCTCAAGAGTTGGCGTCATAATGGGCGAGAACCGCGTTTCTTTTTTTACCGCGATCAGAAAAAGCAGGCGGTAATTGACTTGTTGATTGAAAATGGCGGCAAATACCATCCCATTGAGATCAAAATGACTGCGCATCCGTCGGTCGACATGGTGCGTCATTTCGCCGAACTCAAAAAACTCGACGTTCCGACCGGTACGGGCGCATTGATTTGTATGACGCCACAACGGCGGTTTTTGTCTGACGATGTTGTGACCCACAGTCTCTGGCAGATCTAGCGGAAGCGAGAAAGCGGCCTTGAAAGGCCGCCTTCTGTGAGTTGACAAGTAATCAACGATCAAACGTCGCTTTGAGTTGTGTGAATTCCATCAAACCATAGCGGCCGCCTTCGCGTCCGATGCCGCTTTGTTTGTAGCCTCCGAAGGGAGCAGTTACATCGCGCGGACCTCCGTTGACGTAGACATTGCCGGCCTTGATGCGTTTGGCCACGGACAAAGCGAGCTCACGTTCGCCGAAAACGGCGGCATTTAGGCCATAGGGGGTATCGTTGGCAATGTCAACGGCCTCATCGACCGTCTTATACGTGATCACGCAAAGTACGGGACCGAAGATTTCTTCACGAGCAATGCGCATGGAATTGGTGACGTTGACAAAGACCGTCGGCTTGATGAAGTAGCCTTTGCCGGCTTCAGGAGCTCGACCGCCGCAGAGCAATTCGGCGCCCTCCGATTGGCCGAGTTCAATGTACGAGAGCACCTTGTCGTATTGCGCTTTGGAAGCCATCGGTCCGATGTTTGTCTTGGGATCCATCGGATCGCCCACGACGAGTTGCGGAATGCGACGCAGCAACAGCGCTTTGACCTTCTCGAGATCTGATTCAGGAACCAGAAGGCGGGTCAGTGCCGTGCAAGTTTGCCCGGAGTTGTAGAAAACGGAACCAAAGAGCTGATTGATGGCAGGCTCATAGTCTTCGCTCGGAAGCCAGATAAAAGGCGATTTTCCACCGAGCTCCAGAGAAATGCGTTTGACACCTTCCAGAGCCTTTTGGCTGAGCTTGATGCCAACAGCCGTCGATCCGGTAAAGGAGATCATGTCGACGAGCGGGTGTGTGGCAAGCGTGTCGCCCAATCTGGAGCCGCGCCCTGTGACCAGATTGACGGTGCCGGGCGGAAAACCGGCTTGATCAAGCGAATCCACCAGAAGATAACTGGTCAGCGGCGTGTGTTGACTCGGTTTGAGAACCACCGTATTGCCCATGAGCAATGCAGGGATGACTTTTTGAACCACTTGTCCGAGCGGATAGTTCCAAGGCGTGATACAAGCAACAACCCCAACAGGTTCTCGCACGACAGTGCTTTGCTCGAAGTTTTCCTTTAGCGGGACGTTTTTGCATTCTTGGATGTACGACTCAATACGCGTGAACTGATAATCACAATGAGAATTTGCTGAAAAACTCACAGGCGAACCCAGTTCCAGAGCTTCCAGACGAATGATCTCTTCTCGATAAGTTCTGAAAATTTCAAGAGCCTTTTGCATGCGTTCGATACGCTGGCAAAGCGGCGTGGCGGCCCATGCCGGTTGTGCTTGTGCGGCCGCCTCGATGGCATTGGCGACATCTTCGGGAGTGCCGTCCGGTACATGTGCAAAAACTTCGCCTGTGGCGGGATTTTCCAGTGAAATGACATCGTCGGAGTGGGGGTTTACCCCGACACCGTTGATGAAAAAGCAGTCATAGTGACAAGCCATGGAACATTCTCCCATTTGTTGAAGATAACGCAAAACCGTGCTGATTTTTAGGATAAAGACTAACACTGTTGATTCAGTGCGGAATCAGTAGGTATTCTTTTTTCCCACATTCAGGATCCTCAGCAAAAAAAGCTTCAACAGGACGGATTATTGGATTGACTGCCGGATTGCGGAAATCGTTCAGATAAATCCAGACGTTTCTTCTGAATGTTGCCTTTGTAGTTATTGATTGCTTTCTGAGCCATTTCACACTGCATTGTCTGGCTACATCCTGAGCCAAGAGAATTCCAGTTTGAGCAACCATAGAACATGTGTCCGTTTCGACTGTTTATACGTCGTTTCATGAACCCCGAAGCGCACTTATTGCAGCGAATTTCTATGTAATTGCATTGAGAGTTGAGGCAATAACGACCGGTGTGATCCTTGATCAATGGAGCACCGCAGTTGGGACAGCAACTAAAGACTTCCGAGCATAATCCGTTGCTGCATTGGTAGTATCTGCCGCCGCTTCGAGATGCGTGCAAAATCAGATTGCCATCTTTGCAGCGTGGGCATGAAATTTCATAACTTGCGTCGGAATACTGAGATAACAGATCTGGGGGACTTTCTCGAGTGAGTTCACTCATAAACGGAGATGGCTTGACACTGTCATAGAGAATGATCAAGTGTTTTTTGGGGCGCGTCATGCCAACGTAAAAAAGACGCCTTTCTTCAGCATAGGGATAGCTTTCGACCATTGGCAATACAGACTCAATGATTTGATCGCTTTGTTTGGTGCAGGGAAATACTCCGGAATCAATTCCGATAAGGAGAACATAATCGGCTTCGAGTCCTTTGGCCGAATGAATTGTTCGGTAGGAAATCGACAGCAGAGGAAAACTTTTGCGGAGTTCGGCTTCAGTGATTTTGGACAGGGACGGCATGTTTTTCCACATCATGCGCCCGAGCAGTAAGACGGTAGGAGGTTGGGAGTCCAATTCTTTGTGCTTTTCCGAGATGCGATGAAGACACCAGTAGAGGGCATTTCGGTAGCAAAGCGTATTGTCGAGGGCGCTTTTAAGTTCAAAGGACTGAGAACTCATCTTCAGCATGAGTTTCCTCACATCAACGGCAAGAGCGGAGGGTTTGTCGACGAGTTTGACGGCAGTCATGTGCTTTTTGAACTGCTCAGGATTTTTACAGATAAACCCGGAGGAAAGTGAGTTGAGTTTGTTGCTGAAGCGATATGTTTTATCGAGCTGCAATATCGAGCACTTTGGGTAATGCCGATCGAAATGCACGAAAAGATCGAGATCTGAACCTGAGAAGCGATAGATCGACTGCCAGTCATCGCCGACGGCAAAGAGTCGTGCTGACGAAGCGTTTCTTAGCACGCTGTTGAGCAGAAGACTGCGCGAACGACTGATATCTTGGAACTCGTCAACGAGTACGTATCGATACGGCAGCCGCTCCTGTTGACGATCCAGAATTTCACAGGAACGCAGAACCATGTCTGAGAAGTCAATTTCATAATGATGACGTTTGAACTCCTCATAGCGCGTGATGACCGGCCGAAACAGTGTTAGGAAAGCGTCAATGCGAACGGCGTCATAGTGAAACTGCCTGGCTCGCGCAAGAATTTCTTCATCCGAATATCCGGAATCTTTGAATAGCACAAGAAAATTTCGAATGAGTGAGATGAATTCTTGCCATTTTGGGTGTAATGGACGATTTTCTGTCCACAGATTATGGAGAAATTCCTCGTCACTCATAGGGTTGATTTCAAAGCCCAATTCGCAGAGTGCGTGACGCAGTTTTTCCTCGAGTAGACCATCTTGCAAATCGCCTGTGGTAAGTTCGATAAGCGATGTTGCGTTTGCTTGGTGCAGATCTCGCTTCCACTGGCGGGACTTCAAGTACTCTTCGCGATTGATGAAAGGGGCAAGATTGCCGTTGCGGTCAATGCCGAAATATTCAATCCAAGCCACACGTGCACCGGAACGGATCGTCCGAAAAGAACGTTCCGAATAGAGGGGATTGGTCTCGGATTGCGCAAACGGCTGATCGGTAATCAGGAAGTCCGGTTTGTAACTGGCGTTAGTGATATGAGGGTAACGGGCTTCGTATGCGTAAGGGATCTGCCAACGGTAGAGCAGATTGGCGATATAGAGCTCGCCGCCGCTTTTAACCAGCTCATTTCTGAAGGTTCTTAAGTCCAGACTATTGCGAAAGGCGTTGAAAAGATCGGCGTCGCTGAAGTCAGACTCAGCATAAACAGGTATTTGGTGTTCCTGAAAGAAACGAATTAAGGTTTTCTTATAGGCGGGATTTTTCTCGGCTGCTTCTTGTACAGTCGAGACGATAAAACGTGAAAATTCGACATCCTGTTCGACAAAGTTCGTCAAGCGCAGGTTATTGTCATTGTGTTGATTAAGGATCTTGTTCCCGAAAGAGTGGAAGGTGTGGACGTCTAGTTTTGTACTGCCGATTTTTCGCTTGATGCGTTCTTTTATTTCATCAGCCGCATTGCGGTTGTATGCCAAAAGCAGGATTTGTTCGGGCAGAGCCAATCCGCTTTGAATGAGATAAAGACATTTGCTGATGATCGTAGAGGTTTTGCCGCTGCCGGCTCCGGCCACCACAAGCGTGTTGTCATCATCATTGATACAAGCTCGACGCTGAGCTTGCGTCAGCGGATTGGATTCGCATTGATCAAAAAATTTTTCCCAATGCGATAAAAGAAAATCTTCCGCCTTGCGGTTGTAATCCTCTCGATTTCCAAGCCCGGACTTAACGGCGAGAGCAAAACGCAAAAGAAACTGTGCCGGCGGTTGCTCGATTGCTTCATAATCGGCAAGAGGATGGTCTCGCAGTGTCTGCAGGAGTATTTGCCGGCACTCTTGCAAGCGCTCCCAATCCGTGTGACTGAAATACTTATGTCCTGAAAGGTATTGCTCAAGTGTGTTTCTCGACAAAGGAAGAGAGTCGAGAAGCGAGGAGAGGGTTGAGGCAAGTCCCGAGCTTTGAAGGCGGATTTGCTGTTTTTGCTTCTTTTTCCGCCAGAGTAAAAGAACGCTCAGCACGACCAAGAAGATTACAGATGCGGCGATTTGTTCCATGGAATGCATTACCGTTGAAAGACATCTGTCAATTGTCCTCTTTTTCTTCTCTTTTTGTCCAAAAACAAATCGATCGTTATTGGACAAAAAAATTCCGCACCGAAGACTCAGATCGATGCGGAATTTCTGTCGTCAAGCAATGACGTTATTCGAAGTCGCTTTCCTTGCCGACTTCAACAACCCAACCTTCCGGAGCTTCGATTTCGCAGGCCTGGATGCCGGTAAGCGTTTCGCGCAGCTTGCCCGAAATTTCGCCCATCTTGTCCATGCCGGAAGGCAGTGCAATCACGCCGTCCTTGGTGTGAATTTCGCCGATCGGTGCGAGAACGGCAGGCGTACCGCACAAGGCGGCTTCCTTGAAGTCTTTGACTTCTTCCAGGGCAACCTTGCGTTCGATCACATTGAGACCGAGGTAGTGTTCGCCGACATATACGAGCGAACGACGGGTGATCGAAGGCAGAATCGAATCGGACTTCGGAACAATCAGGTTGTTGTCTTTATCGACAAAGATGACATTGGCGCCGCCCGCTTCTTCCACATAAGTGCGGGATGCCGGATCCAGATAAATGTTTTCAGCAAAGCCGTGACGATGAGCTTCCATCGTGGGATACAGGCTCATAGCATAGTTAAGACCGGCTTTGACGTGACCGGTACCGCGGGGAGCGGCGCGATCGTAGTCGGACACGCGCACCTTCAAGGGCTTGACTGCGCCCTGGAAATATGCGCCCACAGGCATGACCGTGATGCGGAAGAGAAATTCATGAGCAGGGGCAACACCGATCTGCGGGCCGGAGCCGATCATGAACGGGCGAATATACAAAGAGGCACCCGTGCCGAAAGGAGGTACCCATGCGGCACGGGTGCCTCTTTGGTATCCACAACGGCCTGCACGAACTTGTCTTCCGGGAATGCGGGCATTTCCAGGCGGCGCGCCGTGTTGGCCATACGTTCGGCATTCATGTCGGGACGGAACGTGACGATGCGACCGTCTTTTGTGGTGTAGGCCTTTAAGCCCTCAAAACAGCTCTGAGCGTAGTGAAACACGCAGGCTGCCTCCGAAAGGACGATGTTGGGGTCAGTTACCAGGCCGCCTTCATCCCAAGATCCATCTTTCCAGTTCGCTTGATAACGAAAGTCCGTCGGACGATAGGCAAATCCGAGTTTGGACCAATCAAGAGGTTTCTTTTGCATTTGCAATTGTCTCCGCGAGTTTGTTTTTTATCGGAATCCTTTCCGGCTGTCTGCGCGACGAGGTAGGCGCAGGCGGCGTAACGAAAAAATAATACTCCCGTTTTAGTCCAAAGCGTCTAGGCAAAATTCCCTGCAAAACAAGCGCGGCCGGTGGAAGGACACCACCGACCGCGACGATCCGGATGTTGAATTTTTCGCCAGATTGTGTTTAGCCCGCTCGAACTTCGGCTTCAACCTTGTCAAAGGTTTCGCAGATTTCGTTGTCGGGAGCTTCCGTGAGAAGACTCACAACATAGATGGCGATGGCGGCAAAGAGAAAGCCCGGAACGATTTCGTAGAGACCGAACCAGTTGAATTGGTGCCAAATCAGGACTGTGGCTGCGCCCGTAAACATACCGGCCATGGCGCCGTATTTGTTCATGCGTTTCCACCAGAGGCTGATGAGGATCACCGGGCCGAAGGCCGCACCGAATCCTGCCCAGGCGTAGCTAACAAGCGAGAGCACCAGGCTTTGCGGATCCATGGCGATGAAGATGGCCACAAACGAAATCAGCAGCACCATCATTCGACCGAACCACAACAGTTCCCATTGGTTGGCCTTGGGGCGAATGAAGCCGCGGTAGAAATCCTGAGTCAGGGTCGATGAGCAGACCAACAGCTGGCAGGAGAGCGTGCTCATGACAGCTGCCAGAATCGCAGCCATCAGAATGCCGCCGACCCAGGGATTGAAGAGCACCTGCGAGAGCACGATGAAGACGCGCTCGTGGTTTTCCGTAACGAGCGTGGCCTGATCCGGATGCGCAGCAAAGTAGGCCGAACCAAAGAAGCCCACCGAGACGGCGCCACCAAGGCAAAAGATCATCCAGATCAGAGAAATGCGGCATGCGCGAGGAATCACCTTGATTGAGCGCGCAGCCATAAAGCGCACTAGAATATGCGGCTGTCCGAAGTAGCCTAAACCCCAGGCGATGAGACTGAGTACGCCGATAAAGGTCTGATGCGAGAGCATGTTGACCATGTTGACGTCGATGGCTTTGACTTGTTCAACGGCACTCGAAAAGCCGCCGAGATCGGTCATCACGACGATGGGCGTTACGACGAGCGCCACGCACATGAGCGAAGCCTGGAAAGTGTCCGTCCAGCTTACTGCCAAGAACCCGCCGATGAACACATAAATGATGGTTGCAGCCGCGCCGATCCAGACAGCGCGTTCATAGCTCATGTCAAAGGTGTTTTCAAAAAGGCGGGCACCGGCCACAACGCCGCTCGCACAATAGATCGTGAAAAACACCAAAATGACGACGGCCGCGAGAATGCGCAGCATGCGCGTATTGTCCTTAAAACGATGCGTGAAAAAGTCCGGAAGCGTCAGGGCATTATGAGAAACTTCGGTGTATACGCGCAGGCGGGCCGCGACGAACTTCCAATTCAGATAGGTACCGAGCGTGAGGCCGATTG
>ENA-OPDW01001038-OPDW01001038.1-human-gut-metagenome-genome-assembly--contig:-NODE-1038-length-17698-cov-3.329422_pt1 | contig 17698 bp, 17 predicted proteins | sample MGYA00241264_ERZ501508 | MGnify/ENA primary metagenome ERZ501508 (study PRJEB25962, sample SAMEA2042575) | human gut metagenome | biome: human gut; feature: human-associated habitat; material: faeces...
CTCGCCGCCGGAAATGACCCCGGATCACAGGAAATATCCGACCAGGAACAGATGGAATATATCCAGATGTGGATGAAAGATAAAAAGCGGAAAGCATGAAAAAAAGAGAAAGCCTCTCGACTTTCTCTTATCATAAATAATCATTCACCAACAGCTATTCTGTTTTATCCTCTGCCGGGGTCTGATCACTACCTTCTTCTGAACCGTCTTCTCTGTTATTGTCTTCTGTATTTCTGACTACCGCATCCTCCGGTGCATCGGTTGGCTTTGTAATTGTAATGTTTCCAAGATCTTCTACTGTCTCCTGTTTTGAAAGAGTCGCCTTATAATCATCACGCTCAGCTCTTTTGGATCTGTTTACCTTCACCATCATCGCCAGGCATACGATCAAAACGACAACCAGAATATAATATCCTGCAGAAGACAAAAAGCTCTTTCTGTGTCTGTGTTTATGCTGTGACATACAAGTATCCCTTCACATTATTCTGCAGCTGTTTCAGTATCTGCAACTCCTGCATCTGTAGTCTGTGTTTCAATTTCATTTTCATCTACAGCACTTTTATCAAGAAGTGCGATTGCTCCAAGGAATGGAAATGTAACTTTAAGTTCACCTGTTACAGGGTCAATCTCATCAATTGTTATAAATACAACTTTTCCTGTTTCCGGATCAACCAGCATCAGAAGCAGATCTTCTGCTTTCTTTTCTTTTGCAGCATCAATCTTAACTTTTACTTCAAGATCGCCATTGGTCTTATAAGTAATCTCATCACCGATCTGCTCTGCAATGTCGATAAATGGTGTTGTAAACTTGTACTCTGTCAGGTCAACCTTTTCACCAGATTTTGTCTCTACATTAGTAACATCTTCTACGTTCATCTCTTTCAGTACTTCTTTAACTGCTTCGATGGTCGGTTTTGTATTCTCATCATTAACTGTTTTCAGAAGAGTCTTTACAGGCTCATTTGATGTATAGTTGTCTAAAACTTTTTCGTCTGTTACATCAATTGTACTAACTACAATTTTTGCTCCTTCAGGAACATTTTCTGTAGAAACAATCTGCGGTTCTTCCGGTATAATCTGTCCAATACTCGGTGCAGCAAAAACTGTTGCTGACATGCTTACTACCATTGCTGCGATTACACCTAACATTACTTTTTTCTTCATATTAGCTATGCCTCCTTAATTTTACTTGCACATTTGCTTCTATAACAAGACATTATATATGTCCATCATACTTTTTCGTAGAACAGATCAATGATCAGTTGCCGCAGTGCCTCTTCATCCGGATAAAATTCATCATGAAGCTCACCAGCCTGATCCTGACCTTCTAACTGAATAAAACTATCATCTGTAAGCTCTGTTTTTTTCAAAAAGCTCACCAGCCCAAGATACTGGTTTCTGGTAATGCTTGTCTGTAAATAATCCTTCATGGAATCCAGAGACTCCCACATCTTTTCCAGCTGACTCTGATTCAGCGATTTTAATTTATCCGCATACGCAAGCGCATATGTCTTCTGGCGCTCCATACGGCCAGCATTACTGAAATCTATTGTCGTATCTCTGTACTGCAAAAATGGTTTAATCGTTGTGTCATCCAGAGTCACCTGGGCACCTTTATAAAGTTCCGGATATTTCTCTTCCAGATCATCATTCGGCACAGTAACAGTAACTCCACCTGCGAGTTCATTGATATACGGCATGGAATCCTGATTTGTCACAACATAACGATTAATCGGCACTCCGCCAAACAATAACGAAACTGCCTCACAGAGATTATTACAGCTGACTTCTCCACCGTCTCCATAAGTATACGCATATCCGATATGTGTTTTGTAAAGTCCCATATCCGTACCATCCAGAGAATACTGACGTATATCTGTCATCGTATCCCTGCTTACAGAAACAACCGATATCCTGTTCTTCTTTTCATCCATGACAACAAGCTGAATACTGTCTGCCCTGGCTTTATTGCCATACTGGGCTTTTGCCTCCATCTTACCGGTAGAATCCACTCCGGCATACAGAATACTTGTAATCAGATTATTATAGCGATATTTCTCACCTTTATAAGTGATATCCCTGTATCCGCTTCCTGTATTATTCGAAGTTCCTCTGATATCCATCGCCTTCTGATTCTGGAGCTGCCTGTATATACCTGCAAAACCAACCAGTAAAACCACAGCACATACAATCACACTGCCAATAATCCGTCTTCTTCGAAGCTTTCGTTCTTGACGGCGATGACGATGATGCCTGTGATGATGGTGATGACTACTTCTTTGATTTTCCATTCTTCTTTTTCCTGTTTACAGAATTCTTACCCTTCTGGTCACTTTTATCTTCCTCGCCATAGCCGTATCCATAACCATAGCCATATCCATATCCGTAACCATATCCATAACGTCTTTCAGTAAGCTTCACTTTATTTACAACAGCGCCCAGAATATTGATCCCCGCATACTCCATCTGACGTCTGGCCTTCTCAGCCTGTGCCCGTTCAGTAAGACCACTTTCTACTACAAGAACAGCACCATCACACTGTTTAGCAATTAAAAGACCATCAATAACCAGATTCAACGGCGGTGTATCTACAATTACATAATCATAAACGCTCTTTACAAACTGCATCATTTCCTGAAACAATGGTCCGGAAACAAGTGCACTCGGATTCGGAGCCTTTGCACCAGTAAAAATCATATCCAGCCACGGGTCATCCGTGTGATAAATAATTTTCTCCTTAGCAGCTTCTCCACAAAGATACTCACTGAGTCCTTCTTTATCTCCCAGAATATTATATCGAACCTGTGTCGTAGAGTTTCGAATATCACCATCCAGATAAAGAACTCTCTTTTCAAGACTCGCCATGCTCTTAGCAAGACGAAATGCAATAGACGACTTACCCTCATGCGCCACAGAACTGGTGACTGCAACCGCCTTGATATTATTTCCACTCAGCTGCACATTACCTCGCAGAACATTGATTGCTTCATTTACTCCAGATGGCAGTTTACTGATCTCAGGTTTAATTACCTCCCGCTGTTGTCCCATCGGACGATTTTCTCGGAGCAGGTCATCAAACAGTTCACTCATTCTATCATCTCTGTCCATAACTTACTTCTTCATCTCCTCATAATATGGTACAACTGCAAGAACCGGCATACGCAGATTCTTACGAACATCCTCATCTGTCTTCAGAGTCGTATCTGTCAGGAACTTCACAAGAATCAGGCCACACGCGAGCACGATACCTCCAAGTGCACCCATCATAACATCCTTACTCAGTCCACGTGTCACCTCTTCAACAGCTTCTGCTTCAGAATAATCAATTACTGTCGGTTCACTGCTTCCGATTACCTGGTAGATTCGATCAATCCCAATATTCATCAGTGAATTCGCAATATCTCTGCATAACTCAATATCACCACATGTCACGCTGATCTGAATAATATGCGAATCCTCTGGATTACTGACATTCACCAGTTTAGATAACTGTTTATAATCCAGATCCAGGTCAAGATTCTTAATTACCTGCTTTAACACATTACGGCTCTTAATAATCTTCGCATAGTCTTCTGTTAGTTCCGAACTGATCTGTAAATCTGATACAGAAATCACGGATTCATTACTGGTGATAAAAATCGATGCATCTGCCTGATAAGCCGGCTGCATCAGAAACGTATGATAAAGTCCCATCAAAACAGCCCCAATGAGCATCGCCAAAAAAATCACCTTCCACTTATCGACCATTACCCAAAACAGTTCCTGCAGATTGATCACATCATCCTGCGGCTGTACTGCCGGTCGAGTCATGGATACCACTGTTTTCTGAACAGGCGCAGAACCTCCGGACTGAAAGTTCTTCTCTCTTCTTTCCATATTTACTCCTCTCGTAAAAATCTCGAATAAATTTTCTTCCCTATTCGACAAATTCTGTTATATTATAGCATATTTATTTTTGTGTGTCATCGGATATCATGTATTTTTTCGAGAAATTCTAATCTGTGCCACTCTGTTTATCTTATCCAACAAATATATGTAGGTTTCTGATCCACCGTTTGGATATAGAAATTTATTTATTATCAATACTCTCATCTATTATTTTCTCCTGTACAGTTTCATCGTTTCCTTTACAACTTCATCCCAGTTGTATTTCTCGCAGATAAAGTCAGCTGCCTGATTCTTTATTTTCATAACCATTTCAGGATGGTCACAGGCATCTTGTAATTTTTCTTGCAAGTCCTCTACATCCGATTTTTTGAAAATCAATGCCTTATCTTCCACAACCTCTGCACACTCTGGAATGTCGGATACCAGACAGCAATTGCCGTAGCTCATTGCTTCCAGTAGACTTAGCGGCATTCCTTCCAAATCAGACGGCAGCGTGTAGATGTAAGCGTTGCTGTATAGTTCATCCAGCATTGCTCCCTGCACAAACCCGGTAAAGAGAATCCGATCGTCACCCTTCGCCAGGTCTTTCAATTCCTCCATAAAGGAATCCGTATCGCTGGAGCCACCTGCGATGACCAGCTTTTTATCCGTCTTGACATTCTTGAAAGCCTCAACCAGATATCGAATGCCCTTTTCCGGCACCAGACGACCGAGGAACAATATGTATGAGTCTTTTTTCAGCCCGAACTTATCTGTAATCAGACTTGCTTCCCGAATCTGCGGCCTATTCACGCCATTAGGGATAAAGTGCGTTTCTCTTCCATAAGTTTCCTTAAAATAGTCCTGCACTCCTTTGCTCAGAACAATGACCTCGTCTGCGTACTTCACAGCATTTTTTTCGCCTTGGTGGATAAACTTAGAACCAAGTCCTGATTGCCATTTCTCGCGCTGCCAATCAATGCCATGGATCGTCACCACCACTCTCTTTCCCAGCAGTTTCGGCAGCCAGGCGAAGAAGGCAGGACCTTCCGCGTGAATATGAACCACGTCGTATCTTCCAAAAGCACTGCAAAGTGCCGCAAATCCGGAGGAACTCACTGCCGCCAGACCCTTTGCGTCGATGGTAGGGACCGTTTTCTGACGGACGCCCTTATACTCCACCGCTTGGTCATACTCTGCGCCGCTTACATGATGGCCGCCACGGTTGAAGCAGGTCACTTCATATCCGTCTCGTGCCATTCGAGTACAAAGCTCTTTGACGACGATCTCTACGCCGCCCTCTCTCGACAATCGCTTCTGTCCGAACATTGCAACTGCAAGTTTTTTGTCCATACTGTTTCCTCACAACCCCCACACATGATTGGCTCTACGGTCAACCACTCGAAGCACCTATCCCAGATAACACAAATAGCGGATAGGTTCTTACACCTGTCCGCTGCTCGTTACCTTACCACCTCAGCCCCGTGTTCTGTTCTGAGGTAAGACAATATAAACTTTGGGTCATAGAGCCATTTACTTTACAGCAATCTTTTTTCAGTTGACTGCAGTGTACCATGCTATGTTTCCTATCTTTTTATTGCTTGCAGCAGGCTCCTGATCACATCAACACCATCTGGACAACCTGCCGCCTGACTGCCCTTTCGTATCTGGAGCTCACTCTCCGAACCCCAGCAGGCACACCTTGAAGGTCTTAAAAATGATCTTCCAGTCCACCCAGAAGCTGCGCTCCTTAACATATTTCACGTCCAGGTCCATCCACTCCTCAAAAGAAAGCTCATTCCGATGGGGTGCGATCTGCCAATAGCAGCTGAGGCCCGGCGTCACATACAGACGCTGCCAATCATACTGGGTATACTGCTCCACCTCACGAGGCAGTGCCGGTCGAGGACCCACGATGCTCATATCGCCCTTCAGGATGTTCCACAGCTGCGGCAGCTCATCGATGCTGGTCTTGCGGATAAACTTGCCCACATGAGTGATCCGAGGGTCTTCCTTGATCTTGAACACCGGGCCATCCATCTCATTCTGGTCCAGCAGATCATCCAGTTTCGCCTCCGCATTCGCACACATCGAACGGAACTTGTAGAACTTAAAAGGCTTGCCGTTGCGGCCGATACGGATCTGGCTGAAGATCGGTCCTGCCGAGGGGTCATCGATCATAATGGCAATAGCAGTGATCAGCATCACAGGAGACAGCACCACCAGGGCAAGCAGGGACAGGATCACATCCTGGGTCCGACGACCGATCCAGTACCACTTATGATTTTTCAGATTTTCTTTTCGGTTGATTTTCAACGGTTTTGCATACTTAACTGCTTCCATTTTTCTATCCTCTTACTTCCACGATCTCATGGTGCAACTATGCACCTTTATGCTTTTGGCTTACTCTTATAACAGTCATTTTCAGACATCCAACTGTTTTATCAGGCACCTGCCATCGTCACTTAATAAGCAATCCTCCTATTCCAGCTTGCGATACCTTCGTCGTTATCCACTTCCAGGCAAGTAAAAACCCCGGACGACAGATTCGCCCAGGGTCATTTCAAATGCAATGCGGCCACGCTGTTTCAGCAGGTTTCATCTTCCTGTGTCATTCAGAGGTCTAGTGGGGCAGCTTTCTTGCGCTGCTCAGGCCGCAAGCCAGCCCTCCCAAATCAAAATCAGGAAGTTATTGTACCATCGCTTTCTATCAGGCGGTTTCTTGCTTGTTATGTACAATCGCAGAGACCGTCGGGTTATCCCCAGCCGCAACTCCGGGGGCACCTTTCATCCCTGTGGGAAAAGATGCCATGACGCCTTGGATCTTTTTCTCATCACGACCACCATTCTACCATAAAACCCATTATGTTACAGGATTTTTGCGGTAGGTTTCTAGCTCGGACGCCTCCAAAAAAGGTTCCACAAAATTAGGTTTTTTTCTACATTGCATCCAAGATTCTCCAATATCGTCTTTCCGCCTGCAAAAAACAGGCTCTGCACCTCAATTCTCAGGCTCTTACCTCCCCTCTGTAAAGGACACCTATCTATTTTTGACCTGTGCTGGGGAGATTTTACTACTCCCCCTTCCTATTATATTGGACACCTATTTGAGATTTTTAACCACCCCCGGGGTCCGTAGAGGGAAAAACGCCTTTTCTCTACCCCATATAGGAGTTATTGCTCTCTCCTCCGCCGGGAGCTTGGTAACGATCACAGGGGGCACCCTATTCCATGGACAGGGAAACAGGCAATCAAGGCACCACCACCCCAGAGCCCCACAAGATTTCGCATAAGTCATCTTATAAGTCCCAACAATCGGACATGTCCTCCTGCTATCATATTGTCAGACCCAAGGTTTCATGGCAGCCCAGCGATCCTGTTTCATAAAGCAAGGAAGGCCGGCGGTGGCGTTCCACACTATCGTAAGGCGAAGGACCAGGTGTATTTCAACGTCAGACCAGGCCCTCTGCCACATAGGAATTTCCAGGAGAAAAGCTGCATCAAAAGCAGATAAGTGCGCCACCAATGTCCCACTCTATGCAGTGGGAAAAGGCCACCCGGAGCGGCGTAAAAAGCATCGAACACACGCAACAAAACGCAGAAGAATGACATCATGTGTAGAACTGATTCATCCTTTTTAGGTCTGTTGGGTCTGGGGGCTTCTGCGAGTATCATGCAGGGCAGTTCAGATGTTTTACCCTGATCGAATCATCGCCCGTTCCTCATGGGCGTCGTATTCGTGAAGCATGGACAAAGAGCGATCTTTGTGTGCATATTTTTCACTTATATGCAATTAAAAGGCAGCTTGGCGTATTTTTTGCTATTTATATATATACTTTATACCAAATTTTGCGCCACCAACTATAGTCACTGTTTAATCAAAGTCCAGAAAGTTTTATTGCGATTCTCATTTCTCTTATTCTCTCTATCACTTACAATCTTAACACCATAACATGGAAGAAATTTATTCAAACCCATCTGACCCGGATCTCTCCCTTGATATCTTTCAATATAGCCAAAACTCATAATTTTTTCTGTCATTTCCTCTGGATCCATCGGTTGATTGAGGTGCGCATAGAGCCAATCTTCCAAATTCTTGAACCGATACGCTTTGATGGGTTGGTGTAGGTTAAACATCGCATACTTCATAAATGACTCAGGATAATTCGTTGAGCTCATAATGTCATCAAGCATTTCGATATCGTGCTCTACCTGTTGAAGCCCCAGCGGATTGATATGGTATCCTGTGACTACATTGTGTTCCAAAATTTTGCTCTTATCGATTTTCTTTTGAATCACTTCCGGATTGTCACTATGCAGGTATTTATCAAATTCTTCTTCCCCCGCCATGTACGCCTGCGCTGGCAAATACTTGTTCAATAGCATGCTGCGAAACTTTTTCAACCCACTGTTTGTGCCCCAGTACCAGTCAAGACTATAATCCCTGAAATAAACAGTACAGGTGTCATCTGCATCCAGGGAGCGCTTGCGTCCGAGCGACTGAGCTATTTCCAGAGGATTCCATTGGTCGATAAAAATATGCTTCACGCCCCGATCTTTCAACCCGATTCCCACACCCATAGCCTTTGTCGTGAACAGAATATCCTTTAGCTGCTGACCATCCTTTATGCAGACCGACAAATCGCTGTACTTTTTCCGATATCTTTCGTTGAAAGGTGAACAATAATAGGCGGCTGTGTCGCCAAATATTGTTTCCATTTCAGCCAGATCATCACCAAGCTCCACGAACACGATCGCTTTTTCACCCACTGGAAGGCGTTTCAAAATTGTCACCAGATTGTGTCGGGCATAGAAATAGGCGGCTTTGACGTACTCATAGTGTTGTGGCAACCTATAGATCCGTTCAAGCTGCGTTGGACCGCCTTTTTCTTCCAGAAGTTTCCAAGTATCCCGCCCGGTCGCACTCATATAAATCACGGTATGATTTTTCTCTGCCTGTAGGAGGGTATCAAATGAATAGTGTGTATTGATGTTGAAGGCTGAGAACTCGGACCAGTAGTGGCATTCATCCGCAATGATAATTCGATGTCTGTCCAATAGCTTCTGAAGGCTTCTATGATCGGATGCGTCTCCTTTACAGAGCTGCTCAAGTTTCTGGTAGGTTATAACGGTTAAGACCTCTTCATACAGATCCCATTCCTCTTCCGAAGCATCGCCGAACACTGTCAAGTATTCTTCCCTGCGTCGGTTTTCCAGATCTTCATGCAAAAGCGTCAATGGGCAAAGCATAAGGATCCGGTTGTCACAATTTCCCTCCAAAAATTGATCAACCGCCCATCCAGCCATCTTCCGGATAACGAATTCGCTCTTGCCTCGTCCGGTCCCCATATCCAAAAGGACTCTTCCATTTCCCCAATGCTGGAACGCATCACCGATCAGCTCCGAGGCATACGCCCACCGTTCCTCCGCCGCCGGGACGTCCTCTCCTATCTGTCCCAATGGCACAATTGCTTCCGGGGGCACCACCTCCACCTCTGGCACACCCTGTACGGTTTCATTTCCCGCCTTTTCCTGTGCTGTCAAGGCTCCTACCACATCCGGCATGTTCCCCTCTACAGTGTCTTGGAGATCGTCCGGTGGGCCATCCGGCACAGTATCTGCTTCCCTCCCTGGCACATTTCCCTCTGTGGCGTCCGGGACATCGTCCGGCATCGTGTCTGCAGCTCTTTCTGGTGCACCGTTGCTCGGCACAGCCTCCAACATACCGCCCATTGAGGTGTCCAACACATCAGCTCGCACAACGTCCTGTGGAGCGTCCGTCAAGTCCTCCCATACCGTGTCCTGTGGGGTGTCTGGCACCCTCTCCGGTCTCATAGTACAGGGGATATCCCCGGCGGCTTGCTCCGTGGCGTGGCTGGCCGCCCTCTGTACCTCCTGCTCCGCCCGCTTCTCCTCTGGGGTCATCCTATTCCAGCACAGAAATCTGTCTACCTCCTCTAAGGACTCCTGCACGGTCATCGTCTTTGGGTCCTTGGAGGGGTGAAATTCCGGCTCGTCCCCCTGGGGCACCATCAGATGATCAAAGACACCGCCAGGCGTCACTGGTTTCTCTATAGCCGTCTTCATTGCGTCTGGTCCTCCTATAATAATGAGGCGCACAGCCCAGCCATCTTGCCAGACCATGCGCCGGTTAGTATGCGCCTGCCCAGAAAAAATCTCTGTTCAAACGCCTTGTTCTGTGATATTATAGGAATGAGAATGAGCATCACACATCATTCCCGTCCCTATAGCCGCTTTACCTGTTGCAACCAGGTAAGGCGGTTTTTTGTTTGCCTCGGATCATGTTTCTGGCACCCCATTGTCCTTGTGCCCTTCAAGCCCAACGCGCATCTCCGGGGTCAGCGTTCTGGTAAACTCCAAGTATGCCTGGATTCCCAGCTCTACTGCGTATTGCTCTGCTTGGGCCATCAGTTCTGCCGACAGCCCTGCGATCCTGTTCTTGTCTGCCTCATCAACCGGCAGGTTCTCCAGCGCCCTCTCCAGCGCGTCTGCGGCCTTGACCAGCGGCTCACACAGCTCGCGCGTCTGCCGTGGGATGATCAAATATCCTTCTTCGCCCAGCGATACACTCAAAATGTCCACGCTGCAGGTCTTGTTATCCGTCATAATCTTCCTCCTTGTCCTTTACATTCCACACCATCGTGCCGCCCGGGGATTTACAAACTCCGGCTTGAAGGTCACAGTGGGGAAATTAGCATCCATATAATTTCCAAACTCTTCCGTTGCCGCCTCTTCATCGTAATCGGCCAGTGCATCCACCGTTTCCAGTGCCTGCAGCAGACGAATGCGCCCCCTATCCCGGTCATGCCCCATCTGCACAAGCTCGCTGTCGGTCAGTTCATTGCAAAGCCGATACGCAGCAGCGATATAGCTCCTCAGCACAGGCTTTGATTGGAGCGTCACCTCATAGTAGACCGTCTCATCGAGTTCCTCCTGATCAAAATCCCCGATGCCGCAGCAGATTTCCAATTCGGGGTTGCCCTCTACGTCCAAGGTAGGCGTAATGGTCACACCCGTACCATCGCAGAACTGCATCGTGATGCCTTTGCCGATTGTGGAGTTCCTTTTATCCGGACAGATGCATCCATCCGCTGGGGTCGTTTTTCCGGACAGCACCGCATTCAGAATAAGTGCTGCTTCCTGCTCTTCTTCAGGTGCTTCGGCATGGACCTCGGCACCCTCTAAGTAGATATCCACCATCGTTTTATTCCTCCTGCCTAATCCATCAAAAAATCCACTCGTCGTCCATATCGTCCGCCAAGCAGTCCTCTTCCATAGCGACGCATCCTTCCAGCCCATAATTCTCATCGGTTTCAGCGCAGTCGTCGGCTTCCAGCTCCCCTTCCAGTGCGCTTTTCATTACACCGCAGCCCAGCTCGAACCCCTTCATAAAACAAAATTCCATTTCCCTGTGTGCCGCCTGTACAGACAGTTGGCATATATCCGACAAGACACTCTGCGGCATGTGTGCTACCTGTGCATAGTTTACCAGATAGCTCTCAAATGCGTTTGCGGCTTCCCTGAGTTCCGTCGACTCTCTGAGGTTCACCAGATCACTCAGGCCCACATAGATGTTCTCCTCATCGTCAAACAGGTTCTCTTTCACGTTATTTTCAACCATTTTATAGCTCCTTTTCATTAAATATCGTTTTCGAATGCAGGCTTATTTCCAGTGCGATGCTCACCTTAGTCATAATTCGAGACCCACTGGTACACCTCCCCGACAGTCTCCTCTGTCACACATCCGATCAGCAGCTCCGGCTCTCCCTCCTTATTCAAGAAAGGCTTGATCCGCAGCGTTGTGCCGTCGTCCAGATTGATCAGCACCCCCTTGCACATGGGCGCATGGTAAAAACAGGGCCAGATGCACATCTCCGTGTCGGTCGTTTTTCCAGCCAGCATGATGTTGAGCACCGTCTCTGCGGACTGCTCCTCTTCACGGCTCTCGGGCAGAAAATTTCCATCATTAAAGTAAAGTTCCAGCATATAGTCCCTCCTATTTATGCACAATTGTTTCCGTTCTTCAGAGCCAGGTCCAAAGCATCGTCTGCAGGGCTGATAGACTCCAGCAGCTCCTGGACCTCACTCTTCAGCCGCCGGAATTCGCCGCACAGCTGCTCCCACTCCGTCAGCTTCTCGCCTGCGACCCCCTCTCGGAGCCCACGCCGCACAGCTTCTGCTAACGCCTCCTCCAGTCTGGTGTGGTAGGTACAGACATCGTACTCCACCTTGCCGTCACCTTTCACATGAGCTTTTTTCAGCATGTAGCACACACTGCTTGCGTCCAGATAGTAGTTGTCGAAGATCTTTAGCATAAAATGCCTCCATTATTTTTTACCATTGTTTTTTCAGGCGATACACGGCCCAGGCCCTATGAGCTATCCATCCTGCAATCCCTCCTTTATTGTATTTTGAGACGGTCTAGCCGCCTGCCCCCAGTGACCCAGGAATCAGTCCAGCCAATCACCTATCAGGTCTATGGGATTTTAAGCTGTTTCCAACACCACATACTTTCTCCTCCTTTCTGCACCCATACAACGGCCTTTTCCTTGCAAAGCACCACAGCCTTGCAAGGTTGCAGTGTCCGTTTATGTTCTTTGCATCGCTGTTTTTATCCAACTTTGCAATCTTGCAACCGTTATGCCACCTCAGCACCCTGTTCAAGGCCCGTAACCCAGCAGCAGCCACCCTCTAACGTCTTCTGCCGAATGTTTTTGACGATCCCCACACGGCTCAGATCGCTGCGAGCATGGTTATAGGTGCTGTCACTGCATCCCGTTTCCTCCTGAACCAGCCTTTGCAGTTCCTTGCTGACCATGCACTTGTCCGGGGCGGCATTCAGCATGGCCAGGATCCTGCTCTGAACACCTGCATACTTCGGAGCCGCCCGATCCGGCTTTTCCCGGCAAAAATCCTCATCCTTCCAATCCGAGGTCGAGTCAAATTTTGCCCTTGCCGTCTCAACCCCCTTGACCGTCACCGTCTCCGTGGTAAAAAGGATCGTATCTGCTGGGGCATCATAGCTGCTCTTCTCGTGAGAGACATAGATCTTGTTGCCGTTCTTTGCATGACCCATGATCAGCACATTGCGGGCAGTATCCCAAAGCTCGCCTGAGCCATTGAGGCGTTCGCGCCCACACGCACCTGGATTTTTGTTGGTATGGGTCACCAGCAGGATCGCAAACCCGTGCTGCTGCGCCTGCATCCGCAACAGCTGAAGCAAATTCCGGATCTGCTGACGATTGTTTAGATTGACAGAATCTGGTAAAAACGCCTGAAACGGGTCGATGACCAGCAACAGTGGGTCCCCTGCGGCGATCCAATTCATCAGGTCCGGGTCCCCAAGCTGCGGCATCTTATGCATCTCCTCGTAGTATGTATCGGGAGCGATCACAGCAACCTTGTTCAGATCCGCCCCTGCGGCATCCATCCGTGGGCACAGCACCGTGTCGATAGGGTCCTCACCTGCCAAGATCACAATGTTGCCCGTCCCTTCAGATGCCTGGGGGAAAAACTCTGTGGGCTCGCCCGTCGTCAGCGACTTTGCAATCTGCGCCACGAACTGCCCCTTGCCTACGCCTCCATCACCGCAAAGCAGCGTGATCTCGCCACGGTGCAGGAACCCGGAGGCCAGCTTCTCGCATTTTTTAGGTGTCACGTTGCTCAGCCGCCGGAGCACTCCTCCGTCCTGGGCCAGCATATCCAGCACACGCCCCTCTCCCATGGCAGGGGCCGTGGGCTCTGCAACGGGTGCAGTATCCTGTACCACCCCCTCGTCAGCCACCTGTGCCTTCAGGGGCAACTGCAGCAGATTCGTATTGAAAATGTCATTTTTTTCCATGTTCACATTCCTCCTTGTCCAAATAAATTTTTGACGATGTTCAGTTTTCAAGGTGCTCCACCCCGCTTTCACAGGGCAGCCGCCTGCTCCGCCGTTCAGGGTCAGCTTGCGAGTCGCCTCGGTCACTGCCCCCACACACAGGGCACGCTTGTCGGGATGTCGAGCTCGTCCGGGGCTTGCCGGCTGCGCTCTCCTCCGTGGGTGCATAAGCATATCACACCTCGAAGGATTTGTCCAGTGGCTTTTTGAAAAAGTTTCACCAGACTGGCTACAAGGCACTTCTGGCTCGTTTTCCAGATTTTTGCCGTAAAGCTCTACGCCATCTGTAAAAATCCGTTGTAGAGGCTTGCAGGCGTGTTTGCGTCCACACAAACACCATATCATAGGTCGTTAAAACTGTCAAGAGATGCTTGCTCCCTTCTGCCACCCACACAATCAGCCTACCAAAATACTGGTTATGTAATTTTATTGGTTTATTCTGCCCCCGTAATCCGTGGCATATCATATCAAAACACTAGGCATTCAGTTTTATCGTCACGTTTCATTTCAGCAGCCCATTATTATACATATTAACACACTTGTTATGTAGTATTATTGAGATCAACTCCGCCATAGTGCCTACCTCAGTTTCCGTATGCTACTGTTGTCAAAGCTCTCGATTTCCGCTCCTGCACTTTCCCCAGTCATTTGAATCTATCCTGTTAAATCCAAAATGTTGCTTTTCGTATTAGGATTTCTGAATTCTAAATCAGCAAAAAATCACGAAGTTTTGCGCTCATTCTTTGTCAAAGTCATTCATCTTACCTTATTATAAATAGATCAGTACATTATTATATAATATATATGCGTTCCACAGCCTTTCTTTGGTACGAACATTTTCTTCGCATCATCGTCTATTTTGTTCATTATTTCTCAAGTCATAATGTTTCTATTCATAAACAGATATTGACTCAGTTCAGCACTTCTTTATATTTTCGTTTTTTCATCGTGTATACGTCATTTGACGTCAATTGAATTTTCTGCTTTCTGTTGTTTTCTCTTACATAATCAAATCAACAATGTTTAAACAAAAAACAGCCCCACCACCCGGCGGAACTGCTCCTATTCACACGATCTTCTATTCTTTTACAGGTTCATCAAGGGGCTGGTCTGGGTGCCCCGGTCCACAATGTCCTTATCCTTGATGCCCAACAGATACCGCTGGGTGATCATGATATTGACGTGCCCCATCAGGCGAGAGACACTGTACAGGTCCAGGCCATTCTTCAGCTGCATCTGAGCGAAGGTATGGCGGCAGGTGTGGGGGCTGACCCGTACCGAGGAGGAGACTCCCACTTCCTCTGCAGCGTGCTTCAACATCCGAGCAACTGCCTCATCCGTGAGGGGCTTGCCTGTTTTGCTGAGGAATAGGTTTCTGTGGCAGGTGGGGCATTCTTTCCGGTAACCATCCCGGAGCGCACAGTATTTGATGAGCTGCTTGGACAGTGCCGGAGATTTCGGTACCACACGCTCCTTGTCGCCCTTGCCATGCTTCACCAGAATGTAATCCGGTTTGATGTCCTCGGGCTCCATCAGGATCATCTCGTTACAGCGCATTCCTGTGTCAAACAGCAGCATGATGATGGTCTTGTTCCGCACCTCCAGAAAGTCCTTGCCGTCGTAGAACTGGATCATCCGCTTCATTTCTGCTGCGGTAAAGGTATCAATGATGGTCCGGGGCTGCCGCAGAGGCTTTACCTTTTTGGCTGGGTTATCTCGCTCCTCCAAATAGCCCTCCTCCACCAGATAATTGAACCAGGTGCGCCAGACCTTCAGCAGGTCGTTGATGTACCGGGGCGTATTGCCTGCATCCTGCTTTTCCTTCATCAGGTCCCGAAGGTGCCGTGGGCGCACATCCTCCAATTCTGTGATCTGCTTCCGTTCCAGAAATTCCAGCAAGAACCGGGTAGATGCCCGATAATTCCGCAGAGACCCCTTTGCCAGGTGACGGCATTCACAGTCATACAAAAATTCGTCCCGAAGCTCTTTCAAACACATAAAAAAACACCCTTCCTTTTGCGGCGGACCACAAAAAGAAGGGCGAAAAATTCCTAGATATGGTTGTCGTACCAAGTCAGGCTTGTTCGTAGTTGAGCAAGGCAAACTCCAGTAGACAAATCAGGCGATTTTTAACGACAGAACGTCATTAGCAGTTCTCAGCGAAGTACTTAATGGTACGAACCATCTGAGAAGTGTAAGAGTTCTCGTTGTCGTACCAAGACACGACCTGGACCTGGTAGGTGTCGTCGTAGCTACGCTAGTTTTTCGTACACTTTTTGTAGTCGTTCCTAATTTTGAAACAACAGTTACAGTACCACAGCGCACAGTTGTCGTACTAAACCCGGCTTGTTCGTACCACTATTATACCACGTTTCAGCGTTGTTTTCAAGTTTTCCCTATTTCTTTTTTTGTCGGTATATTTATGTGCGTAATAATGTATATTCTCATTTATCAGTCTTCGGAGAGCCTGGGGCCCAGGGGCCTCCGCCGGGGCGTCCGCCCTGCCCAGGTACTCTCCTCAGTCCGTGATCTTGCGGCTTTGAGGGGTGATATCGGGGTGGATTTTATGTGGGTGAGCAGATACCAGATGGCTGTGTAGTAGATTGTTTGTGGTCCTTCCTGCGCTTTCCCGGCGGTTTTTGGATTGAAATTTCACCGGACGTGTTTTTGAAGGGCATGGTGGGAGAAGGGAGGTATTTGTTCGATATGAAACAGTCAACAATAAAAGACGTCATCCATCCTTAGAATGTCACATCTGCCGACCAGCTCTTTTCATCTTCCCATTCACTTTATCCGGCATATCAATGAGTCCGAATCGGTAGAACATTCCATAAATATAAGTCACGCCTCGGATGTCGCCTAGAGCTTTTGGCCCGTCCACCACCGCTCCCACCTCTTTTATATTGTTCAGTGCCAGCAATACCGAACTCCATGCCAGGCTTTTACTATTCTCCCGGCGGTCGATCCAAAGTTCTTTTGTGTATTGCCCATTCCGACCTTTTCGTATTTCATAGGTAAAGGGTAAACCGGAGTAGGTTTTGAACCGTACCCCAGAATAAAGCAGGACCACTTCCCACAAATGCTCCTCTGTCGGCTCGGTTCGCAGTTTTCTTACTGCTCTATATCTCCGCTGCCGCTCTGCTCCCACACTGATTTTTTCCACAGGTGCCTCCTTTGAAAAGTACACCCCCTTTTCGTATGGCAGGTATGAGGTGACGGAGGCTCTGGACAGCTTAAGGGATGATGCGGTGGAGAGAACTGCATCCTTGTAACCCTGTGTTTCTCTATAATTACTAAAGGTACGCTGCACCATCTCCGCTACGTCTGATTCATACACACCGGCTGTGATAAGTAACTTCCGGACCTTGATTGGATTCAGGTTCAGGGCGTCGGCAATGGATTGGATCGTCATACCGTCCTTATAGAGTATTACTGCAGCGTCCATCTGCTCTTTCAAATTTTTCCCGGCATTATACTCAGGCTTCAACTTCTTTCGACCACCGCCCGGATTTCTGGCTTTATATGGTATTTTCTCGCCCATGATTATTCATGCAACTCCAGCGGCAGGCCATCCGGGTCGTGGAAGAAAGTCATCTTTTTGCCGGTATAACTATCCACACGGATCGGCTCACATTCAATTCCAGCCTCTGCCAGCTCATTCACAGTCTGTTCCACGTTATCAACGCAGAATGCAAGATGACGCAGACCACAGGCCTCTGGGCGGTTCACACGCTTTGGTGGATTCTCTTCAGCGAAAATTTCCAACTCCGTGTGTTCATTGACACGAAGATCCAGCTTCCAATCCTTACGCTCTGGGCGGTAGTTTTCCCGGATGACAGAGAAGCCCAGCTTGTTCACATAGAAATCCTTAGCTACTTCATAGTCAGATACGATGATTGCAATATGATGTATTTTTGATAAATTCATTTT
>ENA-OPDW01001046-OPDW01001046.1-human-gut-metagenome-genome-assembly--contig:-NODE-1046-length-17567-cov-2.885222_pt1 | contig 17567 bp, 14 predicted proteins | sample MGYA00241264_ERZ501508 | MGnify/ENA primary metagenome ERZ501508 (study PRJEB25962, sample SAMEA2042575) | human gut metagenome | biome: human gut; feature: human-associated habitat; material: faeces...
CAAATGCCAAGCAAGGGCTTGCCGTTTGCCGCTTCCTCCAGAACAACCTGCTCCATGCCACTTTCACGCAGCCATTTCAGATCATCCATTGTATTCTTGGTTCCCGGAAGAAAGATCACATCCGGCTGCTTCAAATCTGACGGATGCTGTACATAACGCAGCGAAACCCCCGGAATACTTTCAAACGGATTAAAGTCTGTAAAGTTGGAAATACGTGGTACACGAATAACCGCCATATCGATCACTCCAACTTCCTGATGACGGTCAAAGCGTTCTGTCAGACTGTCTTCATCTTCTACCTGAATGTTCATATATGGTGCAACACCAACGACCGGAATCTTACATTTCTCTTCCAGCATTGCCACACCCGGATCCAGAATTGATTTGTCACCTCGGAATTTATTGATGATCAGACCCTTGATCATTTTTCTCTCATCTTCTTCCAGAAGTTCCACCGTTCCATACAGCTGTGCAAACACACCGCCACGATCGATATCACCGGCAAGAAGCACCGGCGCTTTCGCCATCTTTGCCATTCCCATATTAACAATATCTTCGCTCTTCAGATTGATTTCCGCCGGGCTTCCAGCCCCCTCAATCACAATGATATCATTTTCTTCTGCCAGCTTATGAAATGCCTTCATAATGTCAGGCACCAGTTTTTTCTTATATTTAAAATAGTCTCTGGCACTCATGGTACCAAGAACTTCCCCATTTACAATGACCTGAGAGCCAATATCATTTGTCGGTTTCAGAAGAATCGGATTCATCAGGACCGATGGTTCTATACCTGCCGCTTCTGCCTGCATAACCTGTGCTCTGCCCATTTCAAGGCCCTCACTGGTTATAAAAGAGTTCAGTGCCATATTCTGCGATTTGAATGGTGCCACACGGTATCCATCCTGATGAAATATCCTGCAAAGTCCGGCAGCAAGAAGACTCTTTCCTGCATTGGACATGGTTCCCTGTATCATGATCGTCTTTGCCATATCTGTTCCCTTTCGTATCAGACTTATGCCTGTTCCTCTTCTTTCAGTACCTCTGCATGTGCCACTGCCGCTTTTGTAGTGCCATCCCGCATTGCACGGATCAATTTCTGATTTTCCTCATGTGTTCGGACGGCCACACGGTAATATCCTTTTCGCAAACCAGAGTAATTGCTGCAGTCACGGATCAGAACCCCCTGTTCCACACATATTTCAAATAAATTTTCCGGTCCATGGAAGAAAATATAATTTGCTTCTGACGGAAAGACTTCCATGCCAAGACGCTGCAGTTCTTCTTTGAGATATTTTGCTTCCCGGAATACCATCTGTCGCCCCTCTTCCACATATGCAGTTTCTTTCAGTGCAGCAATACCTGCCGCCTGTGCCATAACAGAAATATTCCATGGCTGTGTCACCTGCGTCATCGCATCAAGAAGTTCCGTATTCTCAGTAATACCATATCCCAGTCGGATTCCCGCCATCGCGTAACGCTTGGTAAATGCCTTCAAAAGAAACAGATTGTGATATCTGGATAACTGTGCTTTCAGTGTGTATCTGCCCGGTTCCTCCATAAAATCAAGAAAACATTCATCTACGACCAGAAGGATATCCATTTCTCTGCACACACGTAAAACCCGGAAAAGGAATTCTCTATCTATCGAAATTCCCGTTGGATTATTCGGATTGCAGAGAAATACCATATCAAGGTCTCTGTGCAGCCAGTTGATAAAACTGTCCTGCAGACTGAATCCCTCTTCTTCTCTGAGAAGTACATGTTCTACCTCACAGCCACAGCTCGTAAGCGCCTGCTCATATTCTGCAAAAGTAGGAACCGGAATCAGTGCTTTCTTCGGTTTTACTGCCTGACACAGAGAAAATACCAGTTCCGCCGCTCCATTTCCACAGATCACAGATTCGGATGCCACACCTTCATATTCGGCAATTGCTTTTTTCAAAGGTGCATATCCGACCTGCGGATAATCTTTCATATATTCAAGACTGTCACGTACCGCCTGCTTTACACTTTCCGGCGTTCCCAGTGGATTACAGTTTGCCGAAAAATCCAGACAGTTCTTATAAGTATAGATATTACCGCCATGTACGTGCTTCGTCATTCTTTTTCTCCTTTTTGTGTCCCGTTACAGAAACACAACGCGGAACAAAACACAGATGATCACGCCCAGAATCGCCGTTGCATACATCAGGCGGTTCGCATAACGAATATCTTCTGCCTCTATTTCCCGAATCGCGTCTCCAATTGTAGGTTTCTCATATAATTTCCCAAAATAATATGCATTTCCTGCGAGCTGTACATCCAGTGCACCAGCCATTACAGCTTCTGTCTGTGCCGAATTCGGACTCGCATGATTTCTGCTGTCCCTTTTGAAAATACGGGATGCGTTTCTGCTGTCAAGTCCGATCACAAAAGCTCCGGCAACCATCAGCCAGCCGGAAATTCTGGATGGAAGATAATTGGCTGCATCATCCAGTTTCGCCGCGCATCTTCCAAAATACAGATATTTATCATTTTTATACCCGAGCATGGAATCCATGGTATTGATTCCCTTATACAAAAACATTAAAGGTACACCACCGATTGCCATATAGATCATCGGTGCGATCACACCATCAGAAGTATTTTCTGCCACAGTCTCCACCGTTGCTTTGGTCACACCCTCTTCCGTCAGCTCCGCCGTATCACGTCCCACGATCATAGAAACCGCATGACGTGCATCCTCAATTGTTCCCTTTTTGAGTGCATCATAAACCTTCATGCTCTCATCACGCAATGATCTGGTAGCAAGCAGCTGATAGCACCAAAAGGTTTCCAAAAGCACACCTATGGCCGGAAGATGAATATACAGAAAATACAAAACAAATGCCGGAACCAGTAATGTAATGACACAGATCAGTATTACTTCAACCAGTCCTCCAGCCAGTTCACCTTTTTCTGTTTTGGGAAATACTTTTCTGATTCCCTTCTCAAAACTGGAGATCAGCTTCCCGATCAGGCACACCGGATGGTACAACCATCTGGGATCTCCAAATATCAAATCTAAGATAAACCCTGCTGCCAGGGCAATTGTATGGTATGTATATATCAACTCTGTCACTCTCCCCGTCTGCTGTGGTATTTCATGCATTCTTTAAGAAAAGCCTCTGCAACTTTTGGATTTCCATAATAATAAAGATGTGGAAATCCAGCCAGCATAGTTTCTGTGCCATGAATACACTCCCAGTTTCTCATACTTTCCGGTTTTGCTGCATGAAATGCTTTCCCGCAGTTTTCAGAATCAAAATAATGAAATTCATGAGCAGGGATCTCTCCTAATGTCTCACATCCCAAAACTGAATGATTCTGTACTAATGTCACATAGCCAAAGCGATTCAGACGTGGTGTACGATATGCCCTGCCCGGAAGTACGCCTGCCATGTGGTAAAATTTTTTATCCATTGCTTCCATTTCTTCATGAAGATACATAAAGCCTCCGCATTCTGCCATACATGGCATACCACCGCTAAGTGCTTTTTGTATTTCTTCTCTCATAGATGTATTTTTTTCCAGTTCTTTTCCATTTAATTCCGGATAACCTCCATATAAAAGCAATCCATCCAGTCCAGCCGGTAATTTCTTATCTCTGATCGGAGAAAAGTGTACAAGCTCTGCCCCCATCTTTCGCAAAAGCCGGAAATTATCTTCATAGAAAAAACAAAATGCTTCATCGTCCGCCACACCAATCCGAAGGGGATGTTTCAGACAGAAATCTATCCGAGGTTCTTTCGCAGATAATTCTCGTGCACTTTCTGCAAGCTGCAGAATTGCATCAATATCCAGAGTTTTTTCCAGAACCTCAGCCAGTCGGTGAAGGTTTTCTTTTAACTCAGGAATCTCATCCGGAAGCACTAACCCCAAATGTCGGCTCTCGATCACACAATCATCCATTTTGGGAACATATCCAAGAACTTTTATATTCAGTTCTTTCTCCAGAAGTTCTTTCATTCTTGGATAGAGCATTGGTGACATCTGATTAAAGATCACCCCCTGTATATGACTGTCCTTCCTGTATTCCATAAAGCCTTTCACATATGCTGCAAGAGAAACACTCATACCTCTGCTGTTTACGATCAGAATCACAGGCGTATCTGTAACAGACGCCAGATCGTAAGCACTTGCTTTCGTTGTTGTCCCTGCAACACCGTCATAAAATCCCATTACTCCTTCCATAACAGAAATATCACAGTCCACCGCATTTTCACAGAAGAGATATTTTGTAGTTTCACTGTCTGTAAAAAAGGTATCCAGATTTCTTGATTTTGCGCCTATGACACGACTATGGAACATCGGATCAATATAGTCCGGCCCACATTTAAAAGATGCTGTTTTCAGGCCACGATTCACCAGTGCCTGCAAAAGTCCACATGTGATCAGCGTTTTTCCGCTTCCACTGGCTCCTGCTGCCAGGAGAATTCTTGCCGCTTTCATACAAAATTCTCCTTTTTATGCGCCTGTATGGTAATAATATAAATAGGATTTTCTCCCATCATCATATGATATCTACCGATTTCTTTGGATCTGGACACACCAAGCTGCACAACTTCACTCTCCCACTTCCACTCGCTGCGTTCTGTCTGCATTTCCTTTATGCAGGCCAAAGTTTCTCCGACCGTTTCAAGTGTAATACAATTTATGACCATACGAACCTGTGGATTTTTTTCAAGAAGAAGTTCCACAATTTCTTTCATATTTCCGGAAGATCCACCAATAAAAGCATGGGTAGGAGCCGGAAGTTCTTCCATTGCTTCAGGGGCCGTTCCTGCTATGATCCTCATATGATCTAGCGCAAATTTCTTTTTATTTTCCTCGAGAAGCACAAGTGCATCCTCTTTTTTCTCAATGGAATATACGCTTCCCTGACTTGCACGAAGTCCCATCTCCACAGATACAGAACCAGTTCCGGCCCCGATATCATAGCAGACCGAATCCTCTTTAAGACATAACTTTGCCAGCGAAACTGTTCGTACCTCTGTCTTGGTCATCGGTACTTTTCCACGGGTAAATGCATCATCTGGAAGTCCATGTGTGGTCAATGCTGTTTTTGCATCCGGATTCCAGGCACAAATCACACTCAAGGCATCTCCTCTGTAATCTGTAAGTTCCCTCGCCTGTTTTACAAATATTTTCTCATCCTCATAAGACAGATTCTCCCCGACATAAAGCTGCACTTCACCCATTCCATAATCCGTCAGTTTCTGTGCAAGATGTGCGGTTCCATCTGAAGTGCCAAGAATTGCAAAAACCTTCTGATTTGTTCGAATCAGGGATACCAGATTGCATACTCTTCCATGTGCACTGACAATCTTTGCATCATCCCATGAAAGACCAATTTTTGACATAAAATAAACAACAGAGGATATACCGCAGATGATTTCGGCATTTCCGTCCAAAGCTTTCAAAAGTCCTTTTGCCCCACTGTAAAAACCGACATCACCGGATAGTGCGATCACAACTTTTTCATATTCCGGATGTTTCTTAATATACTCTGCAATCTCAGCACTTCTGTATTCATAAAAGACATCCTGTCCCGGAAGCGCCACTGCATCTGCCATCCTTTTGGCGCCTATGATCAGATCCGCCTGTTCCACTGCCTCATTGCCCTGAATCGTCAATGTTTCCTTGCTTCCCATTCCAATTCCCAGGAGAACTACATGTGGTGTCGGCTGGAATCCAAATTTCTCTGGCAGCATACGTTTGCATTCTTTTACAGAAATTCCCTTTTCCTGCACCGGACGGCCAATGATCACAGGAATTGCGCCACATTCTGTGGCAGCCTGAATCTTTTCTTCAAATCCGCCTGCTTTTCCGGAATCTTTTGTTACCAGATATCTGCAGTCATACTGACGCAGCATGGCAGCATTCAATTCTTTCGAAAAAGGGCCCTGCATGGCAATCAGATTTTTGCCCTCGAATCCCAGCATGCGACAGGTTTCGATCACATTCTGAATGGAAAGGACTCTTGCAAACATTCTTTCCTGATAACCCGGAATTTCTGTATAAGCAGAAAGTTCCTTACTGCCCGTCGTAAGCAGAACATTTCCCGATACATGTTTCAGATAATCTACTGCTGCCTCTGTATTTTCTACATAAACTGCATCTTTGTGAACGCCTCCTTCACGAAGGACTCTCACATAAGAAACGGCTGTGTTTTCACAGGCCTCACGGATATTTACTGTCACTTCTGCCGCATATGGATGTGTTGCATCCAAAACCAGTTCCGGTCTTTCTGCTGCAAAAAGCTCCTGCATCTGTTCTTTGTCAAGGCGTTCTGCACGAATCGATAAAAATTCATTTTCTTCAAGAGATCTGGATCCATATTCCGTCGCGACACAGGCAAGTACAGATACTTTATTTTCACTCAGAAACCGGCTGATTTCATAGCCTTCTGTAGTACCAGCAAAAACAATTGCTTTATACATTCCGATATCCTCTTGGAGTTACCATTTTGCCATTTATTTCTTTTGTCTGGGAATTTCCGATAAATACTGTGGTGAACATATCAACCTGTCTATCTCGAAGTTCTTTCAATGTCATAACCTGATATTCTTCCCCTTCTCTTCCGATATTGCATACTGTTCCGCAAACTGTTTCCGGAGATTTGTACTGCATCATCAGATCGCAGGCTTTCTGTAAATAATCATGGCGTTTTTTACTGGAGGGGTTATAGAGACAGATTACAAAATCCGCCTGAGATGCACCAAGAAGTCTTGCTTCAATCTTTTCCCATGGAGTCAGAAGGTCACTTAAGCTGATCAGGCAGAAATCATGGATCAGCGGTGCACCAAGGACTGCCGCTCCGCCAAGTGCGGCTGTTACTCCCGGAACGATCTCCAGTTCTACTTCCGGATATTTTTCTCCTACTTCATACATCAGTCCGGCCATACCATAGACTCCGGCATCACCACTGCAGATCATGGAAACCCTTTTGCCTTTCATAGCCTCTTCAAAAGCCAGCACACATCTGTCCACTTCTTTTTTCATTGGTGTGGTCAGATATTCTTTATCTGGAAATGTATCTTTGACAAGATCCACATATACCGTATATCCAATGATCGTATCACTGTCTTTCAAAGCATTCATTGCAATACCGGTCATCTGATCACAGCCTCCCGGTCCGATTCCAACTACATATATTTTATTCAAAATGAACCTCCCAGTTCCGGAGTGCAAGCGCGGTTGTCACGCCATTTCTCCCTGTCTTATTTTTGATCAGGCGGCCCTGCTCCGCACCCAGGACTGCACTTCGCTCACAGACATTATTCACGCCTGTGATCTTTTTTACAAATTCGGAAGGGGTAAATTCCCCCTCTGCATGACTCAGCTCTTCTTCCTCAAATGTGATAAACGGGATTCTCCAGTCTTCTGCAAGTTTTTGAAGCCCCACTTCGTCTTTTTTGATGGAAATGCTTGTCAGCTTCTCTACTGCCTGGCTGTATATATCCGCGTCCGCCAGACAGACACTAGCTTCTTTTTCAATTACATCTGCTTCTTTATTCCTGCGGCAGCCCATTCCCAGTGTCACCACCCTGGGAATGATCTGCACCGTGGATGTAAACGGCTTACAGGTTGGATGAATGGTTACTGCAATTCCAATCTCCGGTTTATCCTGCGTGTCTTCCGAAGACTCTTCCAGGCCTTCCGGCAACTTTCCTGTCCATGGAAATTCACTGTAAAATCCGACAGGTTCTCCCGCAAGCAAGGCTGCCGAAACCTCCTTTGCCGCTTTCATATTCTGAATTCCACAGCAATTCTTTTTTGCAAAGACATCCACTGCAAAGCGATGATGAAGATCTGTCGCTGTCGTTACGACTGGAACTGCACCCAGAAGCTCCGCAACTTCCAGAGTCAGTTCATTCGCACCGCCAAGATGTCCTGATAACAGAGATATCACAAACTTTCCACATTCATCGATCACCAGTACCGCCGGATCAGACTTCTTACTTGCTACGTAAGGTGCAATGCTGCGCACCGCGATTCCACAGGCTCCGACAAAAATAATCGCATCATCTGTCTCAAAATGGCGGCCTGCCCAGATTCCTGTACTTTCCGCAATCGAATCATCGAGATATTTACTTTTCTTATAAATTTCTGCCGTATAACCTTTGCCCTGAAGGTCTTTTTGCAGGTCTTCCGCAGTCATATATCCTGTAAGACTGAAACAAATGATTGAAATACGCATTATTTAATTCTCCATTTAGATCGGATTATTTACTGCGCGTTCTCACTCTGTTGCTTCACGGAATTCGGTAGTGAATCCCGGATCATACAGTTTTGAGCGATCATAGTGAGCTGCTTTTACAGAATCCCCGATGATCATCAGTGCAGTCTTTGTGATATTGTTTTCTGCAGCAGTCTGTGCAAGCGTGCCTACTGTGCAGACAAATTTCTTCTCATCCGGCCAGGTTGCCTTGTATACAATTGCCGCCGGCGTATCAGCTGTATATCCGCCTTCGATCAGTCTGCGGCTGAGTTCTTCCAGCATACCGGTGCTTAAGAAAACGACCATCGTTGCCTGATGAGCTGCAAATGACTGAATGCTTTCTTTGGATGGAACCGGTGTACGGCCTTCCATTCTTGTGATGATCACACTCTGTGAGATATCCGGCAGAGTATATTCCAGATTCAGGGCACTTGCCGCACCGCAGAACGCACTGACACCAGGACAATAGTCATACATAATGCCCTTCTCATCCAGAATATCCATCTGCTCACGGATTGCACCGTAAAGACAAGGATCACCCGTATGAAGTCGTACGGTCATCTTATCTTCTTTTTCTGACTTTATCATAACCTCTATGACTTCTTCCAGTGTCATATAGGCACTATTATAAACTTTGCAGCCTTCCTTTGCATATTCCAGCAGTCCTTTATTGACCAGTGATCCAGCATAAATGATTACATCTGCTTCTTTAAGATATCGTTGTCCTCTTACCGTAATCAGATCGACCGCTCCCGGTCCTGCTCCTACAAAATGTATCATTGATTTTCTTCCTCCCACAAATGCATCAAAGTATCTACCTTACTTGTTTTTCCCAAAATTCCATACACATTTGAATATAAAATTGCCCCAACAGGCATCTGATCTGCCATGCGGTATTCCATATATTTTTCAATGGATCTCATGATTTGCCCGATTGTAGCTTCTCGCTCTTCTTCACTTAAAAGTGCAAGCGCATCATCGGTCGTCACGCAATCCAGAACCGCTCTGGCGCGATCTGCGGAAAATCCAGCCCGTAGCATTGCCGTTGCCAAAAGATCCATACGGCAGTCTGCCCATCTGGAATGCGTATTCATCACTCCACCTGATACTTTGATCAGCTTTCCGATATGTCCGGCAAGTACAAGCCCTTGAAACTTACAATCTGCTGCCATATCCATGCTCTGCCCTATATAATTACTGCATTTTACTACATCTTTATCCTGAATTCCATATGCTTCTCGCAGAAAATCCAGCCCATAATTTCCTGGCGCCATAATGAGATAGTTCTTTCCCCCTGCACGCCTGACCTTCATCTCTAATTCAATCGTATCAAGCAGAGCCTGTTCACTCATCGGCTCCACGATTCCACTTGTTCCCAAAACAGAAATACCGCCTTCAATTCCAAGTCTCGGATTAAATGTTTTCTTTGCCAGTTCTACTCCCTGCGGAATGGATATCTCTATTTTAATTCCGCCGTCGTACCCATACATTTCACACGCCTCTTCGACTTCTCTTAAAATCATCTGTCTCGGCACTCGATTAATTGCAGCATTTCCTACAGGCTGATCCAATCCGGGCTTCGTCACCCTGCCGACTCCAATGCCTCCGTCCAGGACTATACCAGATTTTATTCTGCTCACTTTACTGTATACTAAAATTCCATTTGTAATATCTGGATCATCTCCACTGTCTTTTCGTACTGCGCAGGAAACAGATTCTATATCCGGATTACTTTTATTATATTTATTAAATTCTTTTTGAGCCTCAGCGATCTTCAGTGTCAACACTTCTTTTCCTGGTAAAGACACTGTGACCTGATCTACGCTGACATTTCCAAGAAGCATTGTGACCGCGGCCTTTGTTGCTGCCTGTGCACACGTTCCTGTGGTATATCCTCTTCGGAGTTTTTTCGTCATAGTTTTTACCCTTCCAGTCTGAAATTTTTGAATTCATCATCGTTCGCTCTCTTCATTCTACCTATCTGTGTGAAGGTTGTCAAATCATTTGCCACTTCCATCTATTGTCTTTTTCTTTCAAGATTTTTATTGATGCCAGACTTTTCAATATCCGCGTGCCGAAATCTACATTCTGTGATACAATAAAACAAGCAAAGAAAGGAGCCATTTTTTATGTCAGAACAAAAGCAGCGCGTCTATGACGCCTTAAACAAGCTCGGAATTAAATATGAAGTCGTAGAACACGAACCCGTACACACAATGGAAGACATGGACCGCCTCGGTCTTCCTGAGAAAGGAACTCTGTGCAAGAACCTGTTTCTCAGAGATGCAAAAGGAAAACGTCATTTTCTCATTACCTGTGATGAAAATGCTAAAGTAGACTTAAAGTCTCTTGGCAGACAGCTCGGTGCCGGAAACTTAAGCTTTGCCTCAGAAGAACGTCTCGAAAAATATCTCGGGCTCAAACAGGGAAGCGTATCTCCATTCGGTCTCATGAATGATACCGACCATGCAGTCGAATTTTTTATTGATAAAAACTTAAGCAAATGCAAAAGTCTGGGAATTCATCCGCTTGAGAACACAGCAACTGTATTCCTCTCCTTTAAAGATCTGGATAAGTTCCTGTGGAATCTTGATGTGGATGTGATGAAGATTAAATTATAACCAATAGGCAAAACGATATGAGGTTATCTTTCACTGGTAACCTCATTATGTCATATTATTTAACGTTAATTTAACGATTCAAATTTGTTTTTATATTTACATATTGTATTATCAAATTACATATGCTATAATGCCAATAGGCAAAACGATATGAGGTTATCTTTCATTGGTAACCAAAAAGCTGAAGGTGTGTCAGACCTTCAGCTTTTTTATTCCTACTTTTGGCAATGGGAAGGCTTAACCCCACAGGCTAGTTGCCCTCTACTTATCCCCGTCTAACCATTTGTTGATGCGGTGGCAAACCACACCAGCCACAACAGTGATAATAAACGATATGAGTACTTCTTTCACTGGCAACACCCCCTTTCTACGCTATATAGAGGGTAGCAACAGTGTTATTATATCATGTTTCATCCAATATTTATAGTATTATTTTTATACAATCAGCATGGCGTCTCCGAAAGAAAAGAAACGATATCTTTCCTGTACTGCTTCTTCATATGCTGCCAATACGTGTTCTCTTCCTGCCAGTGCTGATACTAACATAATCAATGTTGACTCCGGCAGATGGAAGTTCGTGATCAATCCATCTAAAATCTTGAATTTATATCCCGGATAGATAAAAATCTCTGTCCAGCCACTTGTCGGTTTCAAATGTCCGGTCTCGTCCGCTGCCGATTCAATGGTTCTGCAGCTTGTCGTTCCAACACAGATAACTCTGTGACCGGAATCTTTTGCGCGGTTGATCTTCTCAGCTGCTTCTTCGTCAACCTGATAGAACTCAGAATGCATATGATGATCTGTAATCTCATCTACCTTTACAGGACGGAATGTTCCAAGTCCTACATGAAGTGTCACTCTCGCAATGTCAATGCCTTTTTCTTCTATCTCTTTTAATAATTCCGGTGTAAAATGAAGTCCCGCTGTCGGTGCCGCTGCGGATCCGGTATGCTTTGCATAAACAGTCTGATAACGATTCTTATCTTCCAACTGATGTGTAATATACGGAGGCAGCGGCATCTGTCCGAGCTGGTCTAAAATCTCTTCAAAAATTCCTTCATATTCAAACTTCACCAGACGATTTCCTTCTTCTACGATTCCAACGACCTCTCCAACAAGAAGACCTTCTCCAAATACGATTCTTGTTCCAACTTTTGCCTTCTTACCGGGCTTTACCAGTGTCTCCCAGATATTATTCTCTTTTCTCTTTAATAATAAAATCTCAATCTTTGCTCCGGTTCCTTCCTTCGCTCCAATCAGTCTTGCCGGAATAACCTTGGTATCATTGATGACAAGACAGTCTCCTTCTTTCAGATATCCTGTAATTTCTTTAAATATATGATGTGAAGTAGCTCCCGTCTCCTTGTCAAGGACAAGAAGTCTGGAACTGGAACGATCCTCAAGCGGATCCTGCGCGATTAATTCCTCTGGCAGAGCATAATAAAAGTCCTGACGTTTCATGATTATAAATCCCCTTCCTGTATGTTTTCTTCTATATTATCTTCTACTTCTTCTTTGTTTTCTTTTATTTCTGTTACATTTTCATCTGTTGACCCGGTTGCTTTTTCAGATTCAGCTTGTGTAAACTCCTTTTTCACTTGCCCGGCATCACTCACGAAACTATATCCTCCATCTGGCACAGCTCTATACGGTTGTCCTGTCTGTGACTGACTCTGCACCTGCACATTTTTCTGTACATAATTCTGTGTCTGCATTGGTTCTCGCGGCTGTACAGACATCTGCGGTCCTGCCGCACTCTGATACTCTGGATACATTTTCACTTTTTTCTCATAGACAACTCTTGTGTCACAGAGCATATCGTGAAAGCCCCGTTTTTCCTTATCAATTCCCACAATAATATATCCAATCCAGATAGATATTCCACATAAGAATCTTCCGACAGTCTCCCGGTATAACACATCCACAAATGAAAGCTTTTCATTTCTGTCAGCAGGTACTACTCTAAGATTCATCAGTCGTTTCCCAATCGTCGTTCCAGTACACCATGTCAATAAAGCAAAATACATGACTTTGAAAATATACAGCACAATATCTTTTAATGAATAATGAAACAATACATTTTCATCCAATATTGTACCACTGATCAGCGCTCCGATTCCAATCCATGCAAGACGCACAACGAGAAGTCCAATTGCCACAATGACGCTGTCTATCACATATGCTGCTAAACGCACCCAGAACCCGGAATAATTCTCATTACTGTAACTGTTCTGCATAATACATCAGCACCCCGCTTTCCTTCTCTTCGGCAGTTTCCTTTAATATCTGTGCCTCAGATTTTGGAACAAGCTTTTCTGCTTTACTAAATATTGCTGCCAATATGCTTTCCTCACTGCTCGGTGTATAGAACTCGTCTACTCCAAGCTCCGAAGCCATCTGATTCATTACATCCTGGTAAGTTGCGATCTCATCAATAAGCCCATTCGCTTTTGCCTGTTTTGCAGTGTAAGTGCGTCCGTCTGCCAGTGCTTTTACCTGGTCTGCCGACATATCTCTTCCGTCCGCAACAATATTTACGAACTCCTGATAACACTCATCGACCTGTGACTGGTAAATTGCGACCTGCTCGTCTGTCAGCTTGGAACTGTCCTTGTTCACACCACTCGTAATACTGACATAACGAATTCCAAGTTTCTCATAAAGTCCGCTCATATCATACCCTGACATAATGACACCGATAGATCCTGTAACCGTATTCTTATTCGCATAAATCTTATCTCCGGTTACAGACGTCATGTACCCGCCAGAAGCTGCATAATGCGCCATATAAGTCCAGATTGGACGGCCTGTCGTCTCTTTATATTCTATCAGCTTGTCATGAAGTTCTTCCGACTCATAGACCGCTCCGCCTGGAGAATCCACATACAGCAGAATCCCTTTATTATCTGAATCGTCCATAAGATTGTCAATATAATCCATCGTTGTATTGTGCTGATATCCAGACGATGTATCCAGTACACTGCTCTGCGTCTGCTCCTGAATCGTCCCCACTACATTCACAACTCCAATATAATCATCTGCCGGCGGATCAAATTCCAGTTCTCCAGCCAGCATCGTTGTCACATCTTCTGCCATTGTATTTGCAGATAAAGTATTCGTCAATACGCTTGTAACACCTGTCACAATAAATACAGCCCCAGCCACAACCAGACCGATTATCTGTTTGTTCTTCATCTTTTTTCTCCTTTAAGTTCTAAATCTCCATAGCTTTTTTATTGTAACATATGAAGGATTGTTTTTCAAAAAATAATACATTTAACGCGTAGTAAACCTCGAATTTACTACGCGTCCTGCTATTTTGCTAACTTTATTAATTCTTCGACTCTTTTATTACATTCTCCCACCGGCACATCTGTTACAATAACTCTCTTACACTTTTTCATCACTTCAACTGCTCTTGCAAATGTCTCATTACTAATCTGACGGAATGGTTCTTCTGTAATCACTTCCACTGCCAGAAGTCTTGCAAGCTGATAGTCAATATCATTCTTGTAGAGGATTCCTGCTGCAAATGGAATGTGTTCTTTCTGTAACTGTCGATAAATTGGGATTCCGCTTCCTCCGGACGAAATTACAAATACCTCTGGTTCTCCTTCTATCTTCGGAAGCTCTATGCTTCCAAATACCGGATCAAAAGAACCATTGTCAATTTCATAAAGTCTGCGGATTGTATCTTCCTTAAATACCTCTTCTGGCTTTCCATAATGTGCAATGGTATCTCCCTTCACACAGATAATCTTATCCGACACTTTCTGTGCAAGATCAATCTCATGCAGCGACATAATGACCGTAATATGCTTTTTTCTTGCCATACGTTCCAATATTGCAAGTAATTCTAATTTATATCGTACATCTAAAAAAGATGTCGGCTCATCCAGCACAATAATCTCCGGCTCCTGACAGATTGCTCTTGCAAGAAGAACTCTCTGTTTTTGTCCATCACTAATAGCGTTAAAATCGCGGTTTCCCAGATCTTCTGCATGAACTGCCTTCATTGCCTCATCTACGATTTGTTCATCTTCCGGCGTCAGTATTCCAAGCCGCCCTGTATATGGGTAACGTCCTGTTGCCACAATTTCATGACAGGTCATAAGCTCCGTTTTGATACGTTCTGTCAAAACAACAGCCATATTGGAAGAAAGTTCTTTATAAGACATTTCCTGAAGGGACGTGTCATCGAAGAACACCTTTCCTCCAATTAATTTCAATTGTTTTGTAATGCTCTTTAAAATTGTAGATTTACCGGATCCATTTGGTCCAATGAGCGTTACAATTTCACCTTTATCAATACCAATATTAATGTCATGGATCAATGTCTTTCCCTGGTATCCAACAGCCATATCATCCATTTTAAAATAATAATCTGCCATGTTACATTCTTCCTTTCTCGCGCTTCACCATCATATAGATGACAATCGGTGCACCAAGTATCGATGTGACTGTACTGATATTCAGCTCCACCGGTGCCAGTGCCATACGAGCGATCAGATCACAGATCATACAGAATACAGCCCCTATAAAAAATGTACCCGGTATCACCACAATCGGTTTTGATGTTCCGAACGCTTTTCTCGTAAGAAATGGAACTGCAATTCCCACAAAAGAAATGGGGCCGGCAAATGCAGTCACACACGCAGAAAGAATACTTGACAGTAATATAATAACAACTCGGAATACTTTAATATTCACTCCCATACTCTGTGCATATGCTTCTCCAAGCTGATATGCACTGATTGGTTTTGACAGTAAAAATGTACACACTGCCGCAATTCCAACTACAACTACAGCTACTTTTATATTTCCCCAGCTCATACCGGAAAAACTTCCCTGTGACCAGCCATGAAGATTTACAATATCAGAATCATCTGCAAATGTCACCACAAAATCTGTAATTGCGGAACAGATATATCCAATCATGATTCCTCCTACCAAAAGGGATGCCATATGATGAATCTTCTTTGACATCAAAAGAATGAATCCCGTCGATATCAACGAACCGATAAATGCTGCCACTACTAATGTGTAAGATGAAAAATGTCCTACATATTTTAAAAATACAATCATAGTCAGTGCGACAGCCATCTTCGCTCCGGAAGAAATTCCAAGTACAAACGGTCCTGCGATCGGATTTGAGAAAAATGTCTGTAATAAGAAACCGGACAGAGACAATGCTCCGCCCAGTAATGCTGCCATGAGGATACGCGGCAGACGTATCTTCCATATGATACTGTACTCTACTGCCTCTCCATCATGTAAAAATAATATTCTCAAAATCTTCGGCACAGAAATATGTACATTTCCCGTATTAATATTCAGCACTGTAATGACAAAAAATGCTGCGATCATACACACAAATACAAATGTATATCTGGATCTTTTTCTGAAATTTTCAGTATGAAAACTTAACTGTTCCTGCTTTGTTTCCTTATTTTGCATATTTCTCCACCAGTTTCTTTTATTTTTTGATCTTTATTTCATCTTTTCAAGAAATGTCATCTGACTGGCATCACCATCTGTCAGCATCAGATGAATATCTGAAATCAGTTCTCCGACTGTGTCTGTCGCCTGATATAAGTTTTTACCAGTATACCATACATTTCCATCTTTGACAGCTTTAAACTCTGCAAACAGATTGCTCTTAGCTTCCAGATCACCAAGACTACTCACCTGTCCGTCAATGGTTCCGTTGTAAATAAGATAATCTGCATCTACTGCCGTTGCATAAAATTCTTCCATCGTCAGTTTTACAGATGGCGCATTCCCCTCAGAATTCTTCAGATCCTTGAACACATATCTTCCACCGGCAATCTCAATCATAGTCGGAATGTAGTCATCGGATTTGCGGACAACCACAGAACCGTCTGTATTGATGTAAAAATATGCCACTGTCTTCTCTGTATTCTTAAAATCCTTCAGATCTTCGATTACCTTTGCCTGGTCATCAAAAAATGCTTCTGCCTCTTTTTCTTTATTCAACATTGCTCCATAGACTTTGATCCACTCTGTTCTTCCAAGTGGATGAGACTCATAACTGGAATAATCTACAAATACTGGGATATCAAGGTCTTCTATCATCTCCTGCACCTTCGGTGAGTGAAGGATCATCGTAGATTCTACTGCCAGTTTACAATCTCCATCTACAATCTTCTCATAATCCGGTTCACTGTATTTTCCTGCAAATGTCATAGCTCCGGATTCCATTGCTTTCTTCGCACTTTCTACATACCAGCCGGAAGCCTCTAAACCAGAAAATTTCACAGTATCAATTGCATCTAATGCATCAAATAATGACATGATTGCTGTAGCAGCCATATAAATATTCTGAACCGGCTGATTGATGACAACAATATCACTGTCCAGTCCCTCCGGAGCCTCTTTGCCTTCCGGAACGATCAGATACTGACGTCCCTCATGAACATCAATCAGCTTATATCCATCTTTGTAATAAAATACATCGAATTCCTGCGCATACGTCAGATCCATGGTGGACTCATACGTCAGCCCGTCAATTTGAGGGGCTTCTGCTTTTTTTGAATCGCTATTATCTGAGGATGTCTGAGCCGATGAATTCGTACTGTCACTGTTTTCTTTACCGCTTTTCGCAGAGCCACAGCCCATAACCATAAGGGCTGTAGCAAGCAAAAGCGCTGTTATTTTATATATTTTTTTCTTCATGTTCTTTT
>ENA-OPDW01001059-OPDW01001059.1-human-gut-metagenome-genome-assembly--contig:-NODE-1059-length-17401-cov-3.505073_pt1 | contig 17401 bp, 13 predicted proteins | sample MGYA00241264_ERZ501508 | MGnify/ENA primary metagenome ERZ501508 (study PRJEB25962, sample SAMEA2042575) | human gut metagenome | biome: human gut; feature: human-associated habitat; material: faeces...
GCAACGACGCCACATCGGTTGATTCAAGGCGTCCGAGTGCATGGAGATAGTCTCCCTCGGCATCTTTTGCTTTGGGCATCAAGGGTCCATCGCCCGCAAGCAAGAACACGACTTCCCGCTCCTGTAGGCGAGGGTCGGAGCTTGCCTCGATAATCGCGTCAATGCCCTTTTCGGGAATCAGTCGCCCCGTGAATGCGATAACAAAGCGGTTTTCAAGCCCAAGTTCGGCCCGGAAGTTCCTGCTAGACGCTCGTCCAACATAGGCATCGGCGTCAATAGAGTTGTTGATCTCGCCAGAGCTGGTAATGCCAAAATGCTCGAGCCACGTGCTGCTCATTTTGGAAATGCCGTAGTAAGCGGGGGCGTATTGTAGTTTCCCGTAAGCCGTAATGGCGTGCTCGTAGCAGTGGATTGCAGCGTCTACCATGGGACTCGTGACAGAAAGGTGCGCCGATCCATGGTCGAGCACAACGGGGACCAATCTACTGTTCATGGCGAGCTTCATGCCCAGAAGAGAGTGGAGGTAGAACCGCGTGTTGACGAGCACTCCGTCCCATTTGCGGCTGAACAGCTCGCGACGGAGCGCTCGGGTTGCTCTGCTGTGCTTGGGAAGGGGCATACGTCCATTCATAAGTGGCCAGCAGGGCATGCGGAATACCTCGACGCCGTCTTCATCCGTTTTGCCTGCACCAACATCCTCGGTGTCATTTGCCACCACGGTCACATGGTTGCCGCGGGCAGATAGTTCGCGTGCGAGACTTTGCGTAAATACCTCAACGCCACCCATATGGGGCGGGTATTGGGCGGAGAAAATCGCGTAGTTCTTTCCCGACACGTTTACTCCCCGTCGCCCCAGGACATGCCATTCTTGAATTTAAGGTAAAGCGGAAGATGCGTTTTTCTGTCCTCCACTTTTGGAATGGCTCGCCAGTCTCCATACATGCGCGTGAGGTATTCATCCCAAAGCTTGGGAACCGGGAATTCAGCGCTATCGAAAGGCAACGTAGCTGTGGGGAAGATTTCCTCTACGTGGTAGCCGTCAATGTTGGGCCATGCAAAGGGGAGGACGGAATTGCTCGGGATGATGCTGGGTAACGAGATTGCTCGCTCGAATCGCTCGTCGACGGACTCCTGCCTGGGGAACATCGCCTTAACAAGATGGTGAGCAAGCCGGCAACCGGCTTTCTCAATAGAGCCGAGTGCGCCTTTGTGGGGGACGACGGTCGCCCCCGAACTCCGTAGATACGAGATGGATTGCCAGAGCTTCGCCGAGCACCGTTGTCTCTTGGCAACCGCCTCGTCGGTAGCCAGCGCATCGTAGGGGAAGATGTCTACGAAGATCGCCTGTGAGCAACCCGCCTCGCGGGTCTCCTGGGTTTCAAACGCGGTTCCATCCATATACAGCTTGGCGAACATGGCGCTGTAGCCCGGGGTGTTCTTTGTGGTGTGGAGTGAAATGCCATAGGGAAACGCGCTGGAAGGAAGCGCGAGCAGCTTATCGTAATCCTCGCGTAGCATTCCGATGTCGATATCGTCATCCCAGGGAATGAAACCTTGATGCCGGGCTGCGCCGAGCAGTGTGCCTCCATCGAGAAACCAGCGGATGCCGTGTTCGGCAAATACCTCTGATGCCGCTTTGAGAATCTCGAGCTCGGTTTGTTGCAGGAGCTCGAGGGCTTTCTGCTGGGTAAGGGGTGAGTCATTAACAAACATCATTACCTTCAATACTAAAAACATGCTGCGCATCGTGATTTGACGCATCGACATTGTACAGCCTGCTTTTATGTTCAAATCACGAAAGAAAAGACGAACAATGAACATATGTTCATATTGTAATTAGATAGTCGAAGTTTGAACACCGGAGTCGATATGAAGCTGTCTAAAAGCAATTCTATGTGTTGGACGCATTGCGTCAAATGCGAAATACTGTTGGGAGAGCACAGCATGGCAAACATGGCCGCGAACAGAAGAGGCACCAAGGTGGCTTGGTGCCTCTCTTGGTATAATCGTCTAAGCTAAGGCCTATTCAGAAACGAGCTTTATTATGAAGAAGTTCCATGCCATTATGCTCTTTGCTGCGGCAGCGTTTGCTGTTGCTGTGCCAAGCGCGGCGTTCGCGATTGATACCGATGCATGTGGCGTCCAGGTTTCCGATGCGTTCGAGCAGAAAGCAGTTGATTTTGCGAATTCTGCCGATTTGTTTGAGGAAGGGGCGTCTCCGGCCGTTTCTGCTGCCACGCTTTCGCAAGAGCCGGTCGGTGCATTGCAGCCCGAACCTTCTGGCGAGTCGGCGGCGGGCGAAGCAACCCAGGGCGGTTCTGGTGAGCAGGGAGAACAGCCCTTGTATGTCGAGGGGTGGAATGCCGTTGGCTCTGACTGGTATTTCGTGCGCGATGGAGCGCTCGTCTCGGGATGGGAATACATCAATGGCCATTGGTACTGGTTCGATTCCTCGTCGGGCTGCAAAATGGCCACGGGCTGGATAGAACTTTCGGGTTCGCGCTATTATCTGGAGCAGGGTGGTGACTTCCAGGGTGCCATGTCCACGGGCTGGATTCTCGATGGCGGCTCCTGGTTTTACGCTGACGCTTCGGGTGCGGCTCTTAATGGCTGGCAATACATAGGCGGCGCATGGTATTGGCTCGACGCTTCCAATGACGGAAAAATGGCAACCGGCTTCATGCAAATAGGCTCTTCAACGTACTATTTTGACGCTTCCGGCGCCATGTCCACGGGTTGGGTTCGCGATGGTAGCGATTGGTATTACGCTGATGCTTCGGGCGCGTTCCATTTCGGCTGGCTTTCTGCAAACGGGGGCCTCTACTATCTCGACCCCGCATGCGGCTTCAAGTTGGCTACGGGCTATTTCTCGGTCGATGGGTTGAACTACTTCGCAAATGACTCTGGCGAAATAGCCGTGCGCCAATGGTTGACTGCCGAGGATGGAACGACGGTCTTTGCGGGCGTCGATGGCGACTTTTGCGGCAAGCTCGACAACGGCGTGCTGTATGTTCCGAATGCCGATGGCGTGCTTGAGCCCGCTTCCGGTTTCGTGAAGCTGGGCGGTTGTATGTTCTATGTCGACCCCGAAACCCATGCGCCTTCGTCGGGCTGGAAGCAGTTTGATGGTGCGTGGTATTACTTCGACGAAAACGGCTGCGCGCATGCAGGATGGTTGGACGACAATGGCTCCTGGTACTATTTCGGCGATAGTGGTGCCCTGCAGACTGGCTGGATCGATGTCGATGGTTCCTGGTACTATGCGAACGATTCTGGCCGCATGGAAATCGGTTGGATTTCCGTTGGGGGCGCGTGGTATTACGCAAGCTCCTCTGGCCGCATGGAAACTGGCTGGCTCTACGATGGCGGCTCTTGGTACTACTTCAGCGAGAGCAGTTGCGCCATGCAGACCGGTTGGATCTATGTGAATGGTACGTGGTATTACGCGAACGCGTCTGGCCGCATGGAAACCGGTTGGTTCTCTTCGGGCGGCGCGTGGTATTGGTTTGATGGCAATGGCGCCATGGCTACGGGTTGGCGGTGGATTAATGGCTCTTGGTATTGCTTTAGGTCGAATGGCGTTTGGATTTCCGACTCAGCGAATGCGAAGGCCCAAAGCTATTCGAGCCGAACGAACTGGCTCATTTTAGTCGACACGTCCCGTTGCATCACGAGCATTTACTATGGCTCGCAGGGTAATTGGGATTTGAACAGGCGCTATGTATGTTCGACGGGTAGGGCTGGAACGCCGACGGTAATCGGCGAGTATGAGGTGTATGGCAAAGGCTACTCGTTTGGCCATGGTTACACCTGCTATTACTACACGCAGTTCTACGGCGACTATCTGTTCCATTCTTCGCCGTATTACGTCAACAGCAATCGAATCATGGATCCGACCATGGGCGTTCCGTCGTCGGCCGGCTGTGTGCGTCTGGAAATTCAGAATGCAAAATGGATTTATGACAACATTCCCTATGGTACGAAAGTTGTGACATACAATTAGAAAACTTGACCATGTCTTATATTTCGGAGGGCGCCGACAATGATGGAGCTGCCGTTTGGGCATGCGGAAGGCCATTGTTGAAGGAAAAGGCTCAATGGATATTTCGATTTCGAAGCGAGTGATAACGCTCTTCGGGTTGTTGTGCGTCAGCGCTCTATTTTGCCCGAATGTCGCTTTGGCGGAGCCTGTCGAGACGAGCGGCAATGCCAATGTGTATATCCTGCCGTTCGAATACATGGATGCGATCCTTATCGAAAGCGATGGGCATTTTGGAATGGTCGATTCTGGCGAAAGCAGCGATTCGCCAGACGGCACCGATTCGCGTTATCCTGTTCGGTCGGGCACGGTTGTTGGCCAGGGCGTCGAAGACCAAGTTATTGCTTTCATGAAAAGCATGGGCGTGAACAGCGAAAACTTTGATTTCTATATCGGCACGCATCCGCATAGCGACCATATTGGCTCGGCGGGGCAGATCATATCGGCTTTCAAGCCGGCGCGAATATACACGCCGATTTACGACGATTCCATGATTACCAATCCAGCTGCGCTTTGGGATAACCAATACGTTTATGACCTGCTCGTTTCCGCTGCGCAGGAGGCGCAAGGGGAGTATGGCGCCTCGTTTATCCAGGTGTTTGACGAGGGCGCCCCCATTGCCCCTGAGGCCGGTTCGAATGTGGGCAACCCCCACTTCATGCTCGGCTCTGCCCAAATCGACATCATGAATAACAACGGGTCCGATGTGCTTGGCGCATTCGTAGATGCGAATTGTATTTCTTTGGGCGTAAGAGTGACGGCCGGTGGCGCCACGGCGTTTCTCTCGGGCGATATTAACAACCTATGCGGAACCGAGGATGCTCTTGCATCTGAACTCGGGCACGTTGATTTTCTCAAACTGGGGCACCATGGCTTCGACAACTCAAATTCGATTGGCTATATAAAGGCTCTTTCGCCGAAATTCGTTTTTCAAACGGGGCGATATTCGACTATGCGAGAGGAGCTCGTGCGCGCGCTTTGGGAGATTGGCTCGCGATATTATTCGAGCGCCGATGTCACTAACGACGGCTCTGAGGCCTTCGAAGTTTCCTTATCGTCTGCCGGCGTTACGACCAATGGCGAGTATTACATTCCGCGTTTGTACAGCGGAGAATGGGGCGGTGGAACGTATCACCTCTATCGCGATGGCGTGCCCGTTCTTGCTTCGGGATGGGTTCGAACCGAAAGCGGCTGGACATGGTTCAACGCTGATTTCTCGAGCTATGACTACCATTGGCTTCATACGGGCGGTTCTTGGTATTGGATTGACGAATACGGCGAGATGGCGACTTGTTGGCGCGAAATCTGCGGTCAATGGTATTTCTTTGACAAATCGGGCGCGATGCAAACGGGATGGTGCGATAGCGGCGCTTCGTGGTATTGGCTCGATTCCGACGGCACAATGGCGACTGGTTGGCGCGAAATTGATAGCTGCCGGTATTTCTTTCAGAGCAGCGGGTCTATGCGGACGGGCTGGTACGATGATGGCTCGTCTTGGTATTGGTTTGGCCCTGATGGCTCTATGGCGACGGGATGGCGTTCCATCGCGGGCTCGTGGTATTGCTTCGATGGTTCAGGCTCTATGCTTACGGGCTGGAAACAGAGCGAGGGCTCGTGGTATTACCTGGGTGGATCGGGCGCTATGGTTACTGGCTGGCTGAATGAAGATGGCTTCTGGTATTTCTTTGACGGATCGGGCGTTATGAAATCGAATTGCTGGATGGGCGATTACTACTTCTTGTCTAACGGCGTTATGGCGACGAATGCAGCGATTGACGGGTATCGCATTGGGCCTGATGGAAAATGGATTTCCTAAGCGAGGTATTTCGTCCCTCTTTTTCTGGAGGTCCCCGTCGATTTGTTTTTCAAAACGTTTGTAAGATTGAAAGGTTTTGTCGGTGAATGCAATTCGCGCTTCGTATTTAGAGAAGGCGTCTTCTGCTCTCATTTGGGCGGGTGCCATGGCATTGGTTTTGATGTTTGGGCTGGCTCCGGCGGCATATGCATCGGGTGAAAGTTCTTCGAATGCGGGCGCTGAACCCGCGGCAGAGTTACCTGCTGACGCCTCGATATCGTCCGAGGTGGTGCATTCGGAAAATGGCTGGGAATATGACGCGGCTTCTAATCAATGGTCCTACTACCAAAACTCGGCTCCGGTCAAAGGGTGGCTGTACATAGGGGGCTTTTGGTATTGGTTCGATAATGAGGGCCTTATGGCTGTGGGCCTTATGGAGTGCGGGGGCGGATGTTACCTTCTGAACGCCGGCGACGATGCCTCCATTCCCTATGGCGCCATGAGGACCGGCTGGGTTGCGTGCGATGACGGCTGGCGCTTCTTCAACGCATCGGGCGCAATGGAGCGATGCTGGTTGCTTGACGGCTCGAATTGGTACTGGCTCGACCCAGAGACTGGCGTTATGGTCACGGGTGCTACGCAGTGTGGTTCGAACTCATATTGCTTCAACTTATCGGGCGCTATGGTTTTCGGTTGGGCATACGACCGCGGTTCCTGGTATTATGCCGATTCGTCTGGCGAGCTCCAGAGTGGGTGGCTGTATGCAAGGGGCGCGTGGTATTGGCTTGACCCCTCAACGAAAGCTATGGCGACGGGCGTGGTGGACGATGGCTCGAACCTCTACACCACGGACGCGTCGGGTGCCATGCGTACCGGTTGGGTTCAATCTGATGGCGCCTGGTACCATGCCGCCGGGTCGGGTGCACTGGATGCGGGCTGGTATTGGGATGGTTCATCGTGGTATTGGCTCGACCTTGAAACCCGCGCGATGGTGACCGGGGAATTCGAGGCGTATGGAGACCACTATTACGCCCTGGGCAATGGCGCAATTCAAATGTCTGGATGGGCGCCTTATGGCGAGGGGCTGGCGCTGCTCAAATCGAACGGTGCCGTGATTTTCGTTGCGGGTAAAAATGCTTCGGGTGTGCCTGTGGTGCAGAGCGGGACGCAAAGCACCGTACGCGGTGATTCGTGGGAGCAGGATCTTCCTGGATTTTTCTCTGTCGACGGCAGGACGTTTTACGCGAATCCCGATGGCGCGCTGCAAACGGGATGGACGTGCATAGGCGATTCGTATTACTTTTTTGATTCCGATTACGCAATGCAAACAGGCTGGTATTGGGACGGTTCGTCCTGGTATTACCTTGGTTCGAACGGCGCCATGCAAACGGGTTGGTTGCATTATGGCTCTGCATGGTACTGGCTCGATGAGGCAACGGGACGCATGGCGTCTTCCGGTTGGTACGATTGCGACGGAACCCGCTCGTGGTTTAACGCTTCGGGCGTGTGGGTCGATGCGTCCGGCTCGGTCTTGGGCGTAAGCAGGCAGCGTTTGCTCGAACAGCTCATTTCCCACGAGAACGATTCCTATTACCTTGGCACGCGATATAACACATCGTTAAACCCTGTGAACTGCACATATCCCAACGGTGAGCCGAGAAGCGATGGGTTTACCGGAATGAATTGCGGCGGCTTTGTGTCGCATGCCTATGCGAAGGCCGGCGGTGATTTGTCGAAGATCGCGAATAACCAATCGAATTCGCCATGGCCGGGAGGCCCGGGCCGCGGAAGCTTCTGCAATGCATACCGTTGGTATGGATATGCCATCGACAGCGGAGCCACGGTACTGCAGTTCAACAGCGTTTCGGAATTGCTTGCGAGCGGCAAGGCTCGCAAGGGCGATTTGGTGTTTTTCTACCCGTTTAATCCATATTCGACAGACTGCCACATCGGGTTTTTCTGGGGCGACACTCCTTACGAGAATCGTTTCTGGCATTCTTTCGGAGGCATGGGCAACAGCATCTCTGGATTTGTGAGCGATGGCCCTTCTTGGGTAATCCTCATGCGATAAAGAAGGGTTGAATCATGAAAAAAATGAGTAGGGTGATGCGCTCTCTGGCCCTTGCGGCGACAGTGTCGCTTGCGTTGCTTCCGGGTGCGGCATGGGCGCAAGACTCTTTCGTTGCTCCCGTTGGATCGCTTGCCGGTGCAGAGCAGGCTGGCGATGAAGCGGTGCTTGCCGTTGCGGAAGTGAGTGGGGCGCAGGCTGGAGGAAAAGATTCGGAAGAGGCGCAGCCGTCTTTTGACCAAGTACAGTGCGAATTGGAGAGCACTTCGATTGAATATACCGGTGCTGCAATTGCCCCGCAGGTTACGGTGCGCGATGGGGAGCGGGCGCTTGCTGAGGGCCTTGACTACGCCGTTTTGTATGAAAACAACGTCATTCCCGGTGAGGCTTCTGTGCTCATTGAGGGCTTGGGCAATTATGCCGGCTTTGAGGCGCGCATGTCGTTCGATATCGTGAGAAGCGCAGGCAACCGGATCGCGCTTCCCGGATCGTGGCGGCACAATGCTACCGGATGGTGGTACGCCTATAACGATGGCGGCTATCCGACGAATTGCACGCTCGAGGTCGATGGCACCCTATACAGCTTCGATTCAGCGGGCTATATGTATACGGGCTGGTATATCGTCGATGGTGCGTGGCACTACTCCTATTCGAATGGCGTTGTGGCCTCTGGTTGGGTGTTTGTCGGACGTTCGTGGTATTATCTCGATTCCCAAACTGGTAACATGCGCACCGGGTGGGTGAACGATAACGACACGTGGTATTTCACGAACTCGTCGGGCGCAATGAAAACGGGCTGGATTCTCGTTGACGGGTGCTGGTACTGGGCTTGTTCGTCGGGTGCACTCGCTTCGTCATGGCAGACGATCGGCGGGGCACGCTATTATCTTGACCCGCAGACGCTCGCCATGTCCAAGGGGCGTCGCGATATCGATGGGGATACCTATATTTTTGGCGACTACGGTCTCGCAAACGGATGGTGCAAAGACGGAGCTGACTGGTATTACTGCTCCGATGGCATTGCGTGCGCTGGCTGGAAGCTCGTAGACGGCGCCTGGTATTACCTCGACCCGGCCTCCGATGGGATAATGTCCGTCGGCTATTTGGACCTCGGCGACGCGGCTTATTATCTAAAACCCGATGGGGCCATGGCCGTTGGCTGGGCGCAGTCAGAGGGCGGCTGGTATTTTGCCTCTCAATCTGGCGCGCTTGCTTCTGGTTGGTATAGGGAAGATGCGAGCTGGTATTACCTGGACGCATCTAATCATCTTATGAAGACGGGCCTATTTGAGGTGGGAGGCAACGATTGTTTTGCAGACCAGAGCGGTAGGCTCGTGGTTTCGAGTTGGGTCGCCGTCGAGGACGGCGAAGAGAGGTATGCCGACGATAACGGATACCTTTGCAGGGATGTGATTCGCGAGGGCGGAACCACCCTTAAAACGGCCGGGGCCGATGGCTGGCAGATCGCGTCCGGCTGGGTCGATGTCGCAAACCGAAAGTGCTATGCCGAGCCCGGATCGGGCGTCATCCACCGTGGCTGGCTGCAGGCCGACGGCGATTGGTACTGGCTCGATGCCGATTCCGGCGTGATGAAAACCGGATGGCTGTTTACCGGCGGTTCTTGGTACTACCTAAACGCTGACGGAAAAATGGCAACTGGCTGGAAATGCCTGAATGGAACATGGTATTACCTCGATCCGAATGGCGGCATGCACGTTGGTTGGCTTAAAGACTCGGGTAAGTGGTATTGGCTAGACGGCAGCGGGGCTATGGCGACTGGCGCCAGAACTATTGATGGCGTTCGTCGAATGTTCTGGAGCGATGGCCAGTGCGACAAGGTTGGCTGGCAAAATCCTCCACAGTATCCTCAGGTGAGCTCCTGGACTGTTCAGCTGCCCAGCTATTGCACCGGATACTTTACCTATGTGACCCCTTCTCGCATTTCTGTCGAAGCTACACGTGAGGATTGCGTAGAAGCCTTCATCCAACGTGCTTATGAATACATTGGTACTCAATATATCGAGCCGTGGTCCACTGCTCCTGGCGGCGCTGTAGATTGCTCGGGCTTTGTCCTGCAGTGCCTTTATGCCACTGGCATGGATATGGGTGTCTACAATCCCTACAACCATCGATGGGATCCGAATCAAACCTACAATTCCATGAATTGGTATCGCAGCAACATCTTTATGCCTGTGAGTACGAGTTCAATCCAACGCGGCGATGTTATTTATTATCGTGGACATATTGCAATTGCGCTCGGCAACGGAATGATGATTGATTCTTGGCCTCATCAGGGTGTCGGAATTCATCCTATCGGCGCACGAGGAAGTGTAATCGGCGCTGCTCGTCCTTTTATTTAAATTTCAAGAGCGCGACACAGTTGCTGGGCTAGCGCAAGGGGGTATGGAAGCTCCGTCGTTAGCTTAATGAACCAATATTACTAATCCGTTCGTTTAGGTTATTGAAAAGGCGACCGCGTACCGAAATCGGAGCGCGGCCGCCTTTGGTTTTTTGGATTGACTGAGGTGGTCTATCGGCTCTTGGTACGTAACGACCTTGGCGCATAGGGGATGTTGTCGTAGACCCATTTGGCATCCTGGATTGCTATGCGTACGCATCCGTGAGAGAGCTTCTGACCCAAACGTCCATTCTGGATGTTGAACGTTCCCTGGTTGTAAAGGACGGAGTGGAAAAGGTAGTCGCCGTAGAACTGCGTGTAGTAGTAACACGTATAGCCGTTGCCGAACGAGTATCCCTTTCCGGTAACGGTGAACTCACCAGTCGCGGTAGGGGTCCAAGGGGCACCGGGCGAGCAGATCCACTCGTTAACGGGCGCCCAGCTGCCGCGTGAACCGTTGTATACGGCGACAGTACAAGCGTCCGTGTCTACAAGAATGAGCCTATTCGTCGAGCTGTAATACCCCTGCGCGCGATTGAACATTTTCCAGTACTTGACGTTGAGGCTGCGCCAATAGCCGTTGCTGTCGAATAGATATGCGACGCCGTCGATATGGTGCAGACCGGTGTACATCTCGCCGCTTCCGGGAGCAAGGTAGAACCAGTCATTACCGAGTTGAAGTCATCCGGTGTGCATCTTGCCTTGTTCGTTAAGCTAATACCACCGGCCGGCGTTGTAGACCCAACCCGTCTTCATCGCGCCGCTCGAATTGAACCAGTACCAGGTGTCATTTTAATTCAGCCAACCGGTGTGCATGGCGCCGCTGGCGTCGAGGTAGTACTGGACTTCACCATCCGTTTGCCACCCGGTCTTCATGACGCCGTCTTCGCCCAAAAGGTACCAGACGCCTCCAACGTTGAGCCAACCGTTCGCCGACGTGCCATCGGCGTTGATCCAGCGCCACGCGTTGTTAACCAAGACCCAGCCGGTGCGCATCATGCCCGTGGTGGTATCAAAGTAGCGCGTGATGCCGTTTTCGCACAGCGTGGCTCCAAACGCCATTGCCCTCGTGCCAGGGGTTGCGTAGAAGGACGCCGAGCCCAAAGCGACAAGGCCGGACGCGAGAATGTCTGTCTAGCTGTAAAGAATGCCGTCTTTAAGCAGGAGCGACCCCGGCTCTCCCGTGTCTGAGGCGTAGCGCTTAAAGCCATCTTTCCAGTTGACCCACTGTTGGGTGATGACACCACGTTCGGGATCAATGTAGTAGTCTTTGTCGTTGATGGTGTTGAGGCCAGTGAGTGCGGGGTAGTGCTTGTCGGCATTGTTGGGATCAAAGTGGAAGCGGCCGTTCGGCGTGTTCTGCCATCCGGAAACGGGGTGTCCGTACGTATCGACGTAGTGCATGCCGTCGGAGTCGGAGATCGCCTGGGACGTCGCCATGGCTCCCGAGCTCGTGAGGAAGTAGCAATCGCTCGGTGCACCGACCCATTCGTCGCTTGCCATGATGCCGTCACCATGGAGGTAGTACCAGCAGCTATTGAACAGCCAACCCGTTACTCTAGTTCCCGAGCTCGAAAGGTAATACCATGCTCCGCCTGCAAAAACCCGGCCGGTGCACATGCGACCAGAGGGAACATCAAGGTGGTATCGGGGTCCACCTTCGGAAAGCCAACCGGTCGCTGCGAGTCCCGTGGAGGGCTCCATGTAGTACCAGCTCGAATCATCTCACTGCCGGCCGTATGCTAGGGCGCCAGAGCCGTTTGCAAGGGCACGCCTGCCCGTTGCGGGGTCGGTCGCCCAGCGCGTGGCCATGGCTCCGGAGGGCTGGAGAAGGTAGCGATGACCGCCGTCTTCGATAACGCCCGTGGCCATTTTTGCCGTTGCAGGGTCGAGCCAGTACCATGCACCCTCGACAAACGCCCATCCGGTTTTGAGCGCGCCTGAGGTATTTGCAAGATACCAAGAGCCGTCGAGCCGAATTCAGCCTGTCGCCATGCGGCCCGTCTCGCGCAAAGCGTAGCGTGCACCATCAACCTCAATTAGCCCTGTTGCCATGCTGCCGTTATCCGTGGGGTGCAGCCAAAACCAAGATCCATCCCATAGGAGCCAGCCCTTTTGTGGGACTCCTTCGCTGCCTATCATGTACCAGGCAGAGTCTGAATCTTGGTACCAGCTGGATTGGACTGGTTTTCCGTCCGCGCCCGCAAGGTAGCGTTCTCCCGAAGCGTTGATGTTCCATCCGGGTGAAACTTCGGGCTCGGTCTCGTTTTCCAAAGGCGTGTCGCTGGCCGATTAGCTCTGTACGGTAACAATCGGAGCGGTCGCTTCGGCACTCGGTGAGCTTTGGGAGTTGTCGGTCTCGACGGCTGTGACGGTGGTCGGGGTAATGGAACTGTCGTCTGCCCAACCAGCCTGGACTTCGGAGACAAGTGGTGTCGCGAATAGAAGCGCCGAGGCGACTGCAATGGTCGCCCGTGCGGAAGTTCTTCGAATCATGCTTCCCCCTTGGTGATGAGGCGGAAAATCTCTCGTAATTCGATAGTTTAAATGAGTATTCTCGACAAAATGAGATTGCTTCCATGGATGCTACGAATGGTTGGATTTTAACCCATGAATAGTGCCTTTGTTGGATTTGCTGTCGCCACATGCCTGTCTTTGTTTCCCGGAAATACATTTGCAACCAATCCGCCTCTTGATCAGCCATCTTCCGTTGAACGGGGCCGAGTCGATGGTTCGGGAGATTTGCTCGAACAATACGGCGGGTCAATCCCATCTGATGTGACGGCTGTTTTCGGGGAAGGTGGTAGATTGAGTTAGACGCGGCTACTGGCAGAGCTCTGGTTCCTTCGAGTTGGATGGGCAAAAAGGTGGCGGCCGAGGGCGCCCCGTAGGGATATGTACGGGTTGAGATTGGGTTGGTGTCAGGCATTGGCCGCGACGGTGTGCTCCCGTGCTGGAGCGTCCGGCGCATCGCTCAGGATGGCTTACGAGGCATGGCTTAAATAGGGTGTGTCGAAGTCTAAGGCTGGCATTCCCGTAGGCGCGACGGTGTATACGAGGAGTTGGCCAGACTCTCATGGGAACGATGAGCTTGGCGTGTGGTGGAACGACTTCGGCCACGGTGGCATCTACATTGGCAACGGTAAGGTTGCGAGCTTTCGTCATGGTTCAGTGTGGATTGAAGATTTGACGTACTGGACCGATTGGGACGGCTGATAAGCTGGAGGCTGGAATGGCGGCGTTTCGCTTATCTAGCAAGCAACTAGAAAGGACCGCGGATAGATTCGTGTCCGCGGTCGCACGCTTTAACATTGGATTACTATGTGATCTTTGCTGGTTTCTTGTTGATGAAGGCCAAGAGGTCTATCGTTTCAACTTGGTATGACGAATGCTTCGACACATTTGCGGACACCGAGCAGGAGGCGCATGAAAGACAAGAGCAAAGGTCTCTCCATTGGCGGCAACATGCTGTGGAACACCGTAGGGTCGGTTATCGGACTGGCCGCCCAGTGGCTCGTGTCCATCCTAATCGTTCGTCTCTCGACAAACTTCGATGATGCCGGCGCGTACTCACTCGCATTCTCGATATACGCCATCTTCGTGCCGGTTGCCGTTTTTCGTTCGGATCTATACCAGTTGTCGGATGTCGAGCGTAAGTATTCGCCCGGCGAGTACCTTTCTTTTCGTTTGATAACGTGTGCCGGAGCGTTCGCCGCAATCATTTTGTATTCGTTGGCCACGGGCGCGGCGGGGTGTTTTCCCGTGGTGTGCGCGTTCACGTTCTGGAAGACCTCGAGTCTTGTGATTAGCTGTCTTCATACGACCGACCAGGTGAACCATAGAATGGATTTCGTCGGCCAATCCGTGGCATTGCAGGGGCTGGTCTCCCTTGCAATGTTCGCATGCGTATTCTCGGCAACGGGGAATCTCATGCTGACTCTATTTCTGATGGCGGTTGCCACGCTTGTAATCGGCCTATTCCTCGACTTGCCTCGTACAAGGAGCTTGGTTGATCTCAAATGTGAGGTGAGCCGCAAAATGGTTGTCGATCTTGGGAAGAGCTGTCTTCCCATCGTGGCGAGCGGCCTTATCGTCGCCGCGGTGCCGTCCCTTCCACGCCAGTTTCTGTCCTCCGAAATGGGCGCGGCTGCATTGGGTGCGTATTCTTCCATCGCGTCCCCTGTCGCAATTGTCCAGTCGGGCATCTCCTTTGTGTACGCACCGCTTATCGGGTACTTCTCCGAGGCGTTCCAAGGTGTCGGACCTCATTCTCTCAAGAAGCTGTTCTCAATGTCTGCGGTCGGTGTCCTTGTTATCGGCGTCGTGGGCGTAGCGGGAATGGCCATCGTCGGGCCTCCCGTTATTCGCATCATGTACGGCGAGTCGATTGCCCAGTATTTGTATCTGGTGACGCCGATGGCGATTTCAGCGGTCCTCCTCGGTCTTTCGAATTTTATGGGCGATCTTCTTATCGCGTTCAAGGGCTACCGACTCTCGCTTTTAAACAGCGCGATTGTTTTCTTGTTGATGCTCGCCGCGCTTGCCCCCATGCAGAGCGCTTTTAACATGAACGGTCCAACCGCCAACTCGATTTTAACGAGTGTGGTTGCATCGGTTCTCTCCATCGTGGGCATCGTCATTACCTTGAAGGCGAGGAGGAGAAGTTCCTAGCGCTTCTCTTTTGCTTGCTGAACGCGGGTGTCTTTCCCGTCTCTGAACTCCGCCGCAACCAGGAGTCCCGCAATGGGCAGGACGATAAGTGCCATGAGTTTACTGGGTGCGCCTTTGATGCCTTGCACCGTCTCGCCGCAAAGTATGCATCCGACCATGTACAAAATCGTGTTCTCGACGTACGCTTTCGGCGTGTCGGAATAGCTGATGGACATTCTTTTCAGTTTTCGATATCCCTTTGGATTGGCCCTTGTTACCGCGCGGATGTTCTTTGAATACCCGTCTTCAAGATAGTGCCGCACGGTTACCATCTTGTTAAGCGTCGCAAGCGTGTATTGCTGATTGATTTGATGGTAAACGAACGTTTCGGCAACGAAGTGCTCTCCCGGCTTTAGGACAAATGGATATTGCTTCAGCACATTGCTTCGATAGATGCGTGCCATGTCCACTTTTTCACCCCGATGTTGTGAACTGCCCGCTTCCCGGGGTTTTCTTGATTGATGTAGCGTATCGGAAAGCCGGCAACCCCTGTGAACCCTTGCACTAGTTCGCGGGCGCCATCTGAAGAGCCGTCGTCGACAATGAGCCAAATGAATCATTTGGATGTCTGAAGCGCAAGGCTCTCGAAGAGGTCGTTGAGACAATATGCCCTGTTGTATGCCGGGGTGAAGATGCACGGCGTGTCTTGTGCGGGGGCGTCTAGTTGCTTGCGCTCATGGATTCTTCTTGCCGGCCAAGGAGGATTTGGGGAAGGGCGGCGGACACATTGTAGTACGCAATCGTTTGGATAGAGACGCTCACTATCCAACTTGGTTTTGTCTTAGCTACGTGCGAGGTATGGGTTAGCATCCGCAGCTTCTCGTGTCGACGGGTTGGACAGCTAAGTTATTGTTGATTATCTATTGCCTGATAGCGGGAGCTTCCCATGTGCAACCGTTGGGGTATTCTCTTCTAGGTATAGCGTACGAAAGATTGGTAGTTTTGAACGACAAACGTCTGCTGGTTATTATTCCGGCTTACAATGAAGAAGAGTCAATCGAATCGACTGTAGACGAGCTCATGGCAACGCTTCCGGACATCGAGTACCTGGTGGTCAACGACGGCTCCAAAGACGGAACTGAGCGTATCTGTCTGCAGCGCGGCTATCGACATGTCTCCCTACCGGTGAATTCTGGCCTCACCGTGGGGTTTCAAACCGGAATGAAATACGCTCTTCGAAACGGCTACGACTACGCCATTCAGTTTGATGCAGACGGGCAGCACTGCCCGGAGTTCATCCCCCAAATGCTTGAATGTGCGGAATCGGAGAACGCCGACATCGTAATCGGCTCTCGCTTTGTCGAGAAATGCAAGGAAGTATCTGCTCGCATGATCGGTTCTCGCCTCATTACGGTCATGATCAAGCTGACCACGGGAGTGCGCGTTGCCGATCCAACCTCGGGTATGAGGTTGTTTAGCAAGGAAATGATTAAGCGGTTTGCTCAGGATGACTCCCTCAACCCTGAGCCCGAGAGCATTTCGCTTTTAATTAAGAAGGGCGCAAGAGTAAGCGAAGTTCAGGTTGAAATGCGCGAACGTCAGGCAGGGGAAAGTTACCTCAATCTCTCAAAGTCCATCTCTTACATGCTTCGTGCGTGCGTATCCATCCTCTTCGTTCAGTGGTTTAGGTGATTGAATGTCTGGTGTCTTGAGAGTTGTGCTCATTCTAGGGGCCTTCGCAATTTTGTTCGTGATTGTCGGGAAGCTTCGTAGGGCCCAGATTCAGGTTCTGGATTCTGTCTTCTGGCTATTCTTTGCTCTGAGTTTTGTTGTTTTTGCCGCATTTCCTCGGTTTGCATTCTGGCTCTCTGGTTCTCTTGGATTTGAAAGCCCTTCCAATTTTGTCTTCCTGTACGTGATTGGTCTTCTGCTTTATCAGGAGTTTTCCAATACGGTGAAGATCGCGGAGCTGAGGCGACGGGTAAATTCTCTCGTTGAAGAGTTCGCTCTCAAGTAGGATGACTCCAGTCTTTATGCACTTCGAACCCGCTAACATCTTCGTCACCGGGGGTTGCGGCTTCATCGGGTCCAACTTCGTGCACTACGTGGTGAAGAACCACCCCGAGGTCCACGTCACGGTGCTCGACAAGCTCACCTACGCGGGCAACCGCGAGAACATCGCGGGCCTGCCCGCCGACCGCGTGGAGCTCGTGGTGGGCGACATCTGCGACAGTGCCCTTCTGGACGAGCTCGTGCCCGGCCACGACGCGATCGTGCACTACGCCGCCGAGAGCCACAACGACAACTCAATCGACGACCCCACGCCGTTCCTGCGCACCAACGTGGAGGGTACCTTCTGCCTACTGCAGGCTGTGCGCAAGTACAACGTGCGCTACCACCACGTCTCCACCGACGAGGTCTACGGCGACCTCGCGCTGGACGACCCCGCGC
>ENA-OPDW01001062-OPDW01001062.1-human-gut-metagenome-genome-assembly--contig:-NODE-1062-length-17275-cov-14.536469_pt1 | contig 17275 bp, 20 predicted proteins | sample MGYA00241264_ERZ501508 | MGnify/ENA primary metagenome ERZ501508 (study PRJEB25962, sample SAMEA2042575) | human gut metagenome | biome: human gut; feature: human-associated habitat; material: faeces...
TCTCCTCTCCTCCCCCTCCCCTCTCCCGCCCGTGGACGGAAATATTACGGGTGTAATACTTAAATATTTTTACGAAAACAGTTGACAAAATACCCAACCTATGATAGAATATAATTGTAAGGAAGATACGAAACAAAATACAGGAGGTAACAAGTAATGAAAAGAATCATCAGCGAAGAAGTATTAAGTAACATTGCAACTTATATGGACGATGATTTCGGAACTGATGGAATTGCATTTTGTCGGAGGTAAGCAGCAATGAAAGTAACAAAAGAAGACATTGAGATTCTTGCAGGAAGCGCAGTGGTACTACTGCTGCCCTTCCTGATAAGTATAATAATTATGTAAAGGAGGGAAGAGAAATGGTTAGAAAGGTCACACGAACCATCTACACTGCGGAAGTGTGTTATAAGATGTATGTGAACGAAACAGAGGAAATCAAAGAGGGCACATTCATCAAACCTGGAATCACACCCGGGGCAGCAGAAACAGAGCTTGCGCAGGCAATAGAATCGCTTAAAAAATGCATTGGAAAACATGGAAAGCTTCTGGCATACCGCTTAAATGCAACATACGCTGATTTCTACACGATGCCACTGGAAGAATTCATTATTTACGCGGAACGTGATGCCAGGAAGCGAAAAAAGATAAGGTAGTACTACAATAAAAATTATAATAAAGGAGATAAAAACATGAACAAAGTATTATTAATTGGAAGATTAACAAAAGACGTAGAGATTTCAGAAGGAAAGAAAGCCACTGTAGGGCATTATACACTTGCCATTGACAACGGAAAGGACTATGACGCTTCTTTCATCCGTTGTACCGTTTTCGGAAAATCCGTAGAATTTGCAGAGAAGTATTTCAGCAAGGGACTTCGCGTAGCGGTCGAAGGCCGTATTCAGACCGGAAGCTACGAAGACAAGGACGGATTCACCCACTACACTACAGATGTAATTGTAGAGCGCCAGGAATTTGCAGACGGGAAAAAGGAAGAGGACAGCAGAAGCAAAGGCAGAAGACGCTAAAACGTAAACACGGGGAGGGCATAGCCCTCTCCTTAAACAAAAGGAGGGAATGCTATGCCAAGCAATGCAAGAGCGGCTTATATGAAAGAGCGCCGCAGAATCCAAAGTACCATGAGACGAATGGAAAAGCAAGGATACATCTATGAGGAAAACTATCTGCCAACGATCCCAAAGAGGATCACACAAGCCAGTGTAAGAAGACTACAAGAGCAGTACAGCACTGCTACAGTCAAGCGAGAAGCCAAGTATAAGGTCGATCTGGAAACAGGTGAAGTACAGACCGCAGAGGAGTACCGCAAGCAGAAAGCGGAAGAAACCGTGCGAAAGATGCAAGCAAAGCGTAAGACGAACCGTGCCAGACGAAAAGGTCAGGCTACGGACGTAGATATGCTTCTAGAGCGATTCCATGAATATGTAGATCAATTTGCTTTTGCGAGGTACTATCCACACTTAAAAAGCTATATTGCCAAAGCGGAAAAGCGCTTCGGGAAATGGGAATTGGCAAAAGCGATCTATGACCTGTGGGGGCAAGGTATCATACCAGACAGGGATGTACTGTATGATAGAGACAAGTACGCAGAATACATCTACTTACTCGGTCAGAAGCTGAATATGCATGATGAAAATCTGGAAGATATGATAGAGCAGGACGCGTGGGATTATTCCGATGAAGACGATTACTGGTAGGAGGAGCATACAATGCAGAGAGTATTTGTCTCAGACTTCGAAACAACGGTATATGAAGGACAGACACGAACAGATGTATGGGCTGCTGCATTAGTGGAGCTGGGAAGCGAAGTGGTGAAAATCGACAATTCGATAGACACATGGTTTTCACGTGTGAAAAAACTCAAGGGAAGTAATATCTTGATATTCTTCCACAACCTCAAATTTGACGGATCCTTCATATTGGACTTCCTGATTCATAAGCTGCATTATAAGCAGGCATATTATCAGCCCAAAGGAAGTGAGGTAGTGGAATGGAAGGAAAATAAGGAGATGCTTCCGAAGACCTTCCGCTACTCAATCAGTAAGCAGGGACAATGGTACAGTATTACCATTAAGCTCAACCATAAGATCATAACGATTCAGGACAGCCTTAAGCTCCTCCCCTTCTCTGTCCGTGCGCTTGGTAAGAGCTTCGGTACGAAGCATAGAAAGCTTGACATGGACTACGAAGGTTACCGGGAACCCGGAGGCGTGATCACGGAAAAGGAGCGTGAGTACATAGCCAATGACGTACTGGTGGTGAAAGAAGCTCTTGAGATCATGTATGCGCAGGGGCATGATAAAATGACGATAGGCGTGTGCTGTCTCTCTGAATATAAGACAATCATAGGCAGAGAGGATTTCACAGAATTTTTCCCGAACTTATATGAGATCAAGTACGAAGACACCACAGCCGGAGACTGGATCAGAAAAAGCTATCGTGGTGGCTGGTGCTATCTGGTGAAAGGGGCGGAAAATCGTGTAGTGAGAAACGGCACAACCGCAGACGTCAATAGCCTATACCCATCTATGATGCATTCCGATTCAGGCAATGTCTATCCGATGGGAGAGCCGCGCTGGTGGAAAGGTGAGATACCAGAAGCGGCGATCGCACCAAACAAATTTTATTTCGTCAAAGTACGTTGTCGCTTCTATCTGAAAAAGGGGTACTTGCCATTCATCCAGATGAAAGGGGATTATCATTATCCTGCTACGGTGAGCTTGGAAAGCACCGATGTATACAATCCACTGACGAAGCAATATGAGCGAGAGTATGTCGACCTGTACGGGGATACGCATCCTGCAATTGTGGAAATGACACTGACAATGACCGACTGGGCGCTCATTCAAGAGCATTACGATCTGGAAGACCTTGATATTGTCGAAGGTTGTTGGTTTTTTGCAGAGAAAGGTATCTTCGACGATTACATTAATAAGTACCGGGAAATCAAAATGAATTCCAAAGGAGCCATCCGCACGCTCGCCAAGCTATTTTTAAATAATCTCTACGGAAAATTTGCAATGAGTACAGACAGCTCCTTTAAGGTCGCATACTCAGAGGACGGAAGATTGAAATTTCGTGATGTGACAGAGCATGAAAAGACGCCGGGATATATCGCAATTGGCTCCGCGATCACAAGCTACGCCAGAAACTTCACGATCCGTGCGGCGCAGAATAATTTTCACGGTGCAGATCAGCCCGGTTTCAAATACGCCGATACGGATTCTATCCACTGTGACCTTGCACCTGAAGACATCCAAGGAATCACGGTGCACCCTACAGCTTTTTGCTGCTGGGCGCTGGAAAGCCAGTGGGATACAGCAATCTTCGCAAGGCAGAAGACTTATATTGAGCATATCGTGAAGAGTGATGGAGAAGAGGTTGAGCCGTACTACGATATCAAGTGCGCAGGGATGCCGGAGCGGTGTAAGCAGCTATTCAATATTTCCGTCACGGGATGGGACGGAAAAGAATACCGCATCGTGGATGGTCTGGAAAAGAAGTACACGTCAGAACAGCTTGAATTTGTGAGAAAAAAGCGCACGATCGCAGATTTCAAGGTAGGTCTTACCGTACCTGGAAAGCTGATGCCTGTACGATATCCCGGTGGCGTCGTTTTGAGAGAAACAACATATATTATGCATGAGAAAGGATTTATGTGATATGAGAACACAATTTTTGAATCAATTTTCAGAAGATATTAGAGGGCTTATTTTCCTGAAATGACTTGTCATTCCTGAAAGATAAGCTTGCCGAAGAAGCGGGGGAGTATATTAGCGGGTGGATGAAATCCGATGAGGAAAACATGCTGGAAGAAATCTTCGATCTATTTGTTGTTACAGTGCAAATATGGAACCAGTGGGATATGAAAACGCAGATGGAAGTGTACAACAATTGGAGAAAAAAGCATTGGGAGGTGATACGGGATGAACTTGAAGAGCTGGATAAGCTGCGAAGAGGATTTACCTCAACGGAATCCGTACATTCCGAATTTGAGTCTGGAAGTCCTGACGCTATCAGAAAGAGGTATCAAAAGGACGTGTTACCTTCGGAAAGACGGGGTGTGGTTGAGAGCTCTGACGATGGAGCCGGTAAATGACCGTATCTTATATTGGAAAAGCACCAATATGACAATGATGTAAAAAGTGGCGGGAGAAAATTTCTCCCGCCTATATCTATCGTATCCCGAAGCAAGACTGAAAGCACCGGGGCAACCGGGTAGCATGGCTGGCACCCTCTCGGGCGTGCTGTCCCAAAACCATGACAAGCAACTCACTCCGGGGGATAGGCTACTTATTATAGCATAGAGCCTGTAGGACACACTGCTTGGATTTCAGATCAGCGAAACGAAAACAGCCCTTTTCAAAGAACCATCGTAAATTCATAAGAAGAAAATCCGACCGTTTCAGCATAACATAATTCACGTCATGATCTTCTGTTGTGACACAGATGCGTGTAGGATTCTTAAGATCGACCACTGGCGAGCAGTGTATAATACCAAGATCAGGGAATTCTCTGATTCCGAAGTCGTGCCCCATATATTTCAAGGTGCAGATGTACCGGAATTTTCCCTTTGGTTTCTCTACAAATGCAGAAGAGTCTTTCAAGTATACTTTCTCTGCTGCATATGCCACATAGGCATTTCCCGCAAAGGCACGGTTGAAAGCAGATAGCTTCTGGGCTTCGGATGCCGATTCATTGTATCCCTGCTCGATCACATAGCCGTCGCCTCTTAGGAAATTCGTCTCGGCATCCAGAATATCGCAAACACCCATTTCCACGTAGTAGGGATTGAGAAGCGTAACGGTATTGGATAGCATATACACTGGGACATAGCGCACCTGCTTACCATTGCCACGCGCGATTGATGTATGAATGGAGATGAACTTTTTCACTTCATCCGCGCAGTAGTGGTTGGTCTCAGACTGAAACTCATCGAATAGCATAGAGGAAACGTCCGTGAAAAGAGAACTTTTTCTTTTTATCTGGTCTGCGTTATTCAGCGCAATCGCATAGCCGCACGGTATACCATCGAGTTTCAGTACATGGTACACTCCACGAGCCATTTTCTCAGATACCATTTCCATATCGGGAAAGAAAATCTCACGTAAATTCTTGAAAAAGGAGGTCGCGCAATCATCGAGTTCATAATTGAATCTGTACAAGAGGCAGAATTTTTCTCCGCGCTTCAAAAACCGATTCACAAGAAGCCTACCAAAATAAGTAGTCTTTCCTGCATTTCGGTTGGAGGTAACCATGAAAATCTCAGGTACTTGACCATTTCGATCTTTCAATGACAAGAGTTTTGTGCCATCATAATATTTGCTCATCTGCATAACCCCTTTCCACAGTCTAAAGTATACCATATTTTCTCGCGTTATGGTATACTTAAGAAAAAAGGAGGTATGAAAAATGTTAGACGTAGTACAGAAAACCATATCCGGCAGCGCACCTGTAAAATTTGAGTTTTCGGAGCCGGGCGCCGCTTTTCTTGTCAAGAACTTCTCCACGGCAGAAATCAAAGTCAGGGTGGGGGATACGTCCGGCGAGGTAATTATACCCGCAGGCTGTTACCAGTTGGTTATTGTTAATTTCGAGTATGCCTTTCCGAAAACACTGGAAAAATCTAATTTCATTATGATCACTGGTGACGGGACCGGAAGCGGAACGGTCGAAGCACAGAGAATTGATAGGGCGGGGGTACCGATATGATGTATGTATTCGGAAATATGAATACGGGTAATGTATCACAAGAACAGATAGAAGCGGCGGTAAACAAATATCTAACAGAAAATCCAATAGTTACAGATCAGGAAACGCTGGAAAAAACAATAGAAAATTATTATGCCATGCGCCGGACAGGGAAAGTATATCAAACCAAACTCTGGAAGACCGCAGCCAATCCTTCAAGCGCCGGCGAAAAGCTCCTTGACAATACCGGGCTCGTATTCGAACCATCCACAGACACCGCTCTTGGACGGGACGACTATCTGAATGGCCAGAATCCTCTATTTGAGTGGGTGCATGTCAATTACGTCCGTGACGCAGACGGATCTCCGCGCCCGATTGCCATCGAAGGAATGGAGGAGTACAAGACATCCGGAGCGGTCGATGTAGGTACCATGCAGATGTCTTTCTGGTGGGATTGGGATGACAGCGCCGAAGAATACACGCTTGTCACGATCTCCGACACTCCGCATCCGGAGCTTAATCTTAAGCCGTGGTCAGAATGCGTCAGGGCAGACGGCACAGTAATGCCATGGTGTATTGGATCGGCATATATTTCCGGAAAAGCATCGGACGGTATGTTGCGGTCACAGCCAGGACTTAAGCCGGAAGCATACCAGTCACATAATAGTATGCTCACCAATTACGCCGAGAAGGGAGAGGGGTACATGGGAGCCGGAGCCGCACGAAATCTCTTCCAGATCATATTCAACGCGATCAAGGGAGCAACCAAGAACTCACAGACGCTCTATAAGGGCACTACCTCGTATTCATGGCAGTATGACGCATCTGTGCAGCGAGCCGAGAAAGCAACTTACTTTCCGGTCACGAAAGCCCAGGCGGCCAATATCCTCGTAGGATCCAGCGTATACGTCGGATATGGCAGCAACAACGCTGGAGCGCTCAATAAGGATCGCGGTCTTGTGACTATGCGACAGTACGCCGACATGGCAAGGGTGCTGCGCGTCGAAGATCTCGACGAGAGCAATTCTGCCGTATATCTGGATATTGACGGGGAAGGATTCGACACGACACCGATACAGCTTACAGAGGAATTATCATCCCCGATCATTATGTCTTCCATGCACTGGTACTCAGGAGAGACTGATAAGGTGCTGGGGCACCACGACGGATCACCAGTAAGCAATACGGACGGAAAGTATCCATACAGAGTGCAGGGACGCGAGTACGCCGTGGGCGGATATATTATTGCGGCAGATACCGTAATGGATTTCCAGGAGGACTACAGCAAGGATGTATACATAGCCCCGCGGGGTGTGGCGCACTCTTCATCAGACGCCACAATCCGGGAGACTTACACCAAGATCGGAAATATTCCGGCAGAGGCAGACGGGTCAGATTGGTGGGTCGGAGACACTGCCGTTGACGTAGAGACCGGTGGATGGTATCCATCTGTCAAGGGAGCATCAGACCCGCAAGGATTTGGTGACCGGTGCTACGCCGGCGGCGCGGCGACAAGCGGAACCAGAGAGTACATACAAAACGGGCACCTCAGGGACGGCTCGTACGCCGGTTCCGGCTGCTTGAATTGCTGGAACTGGCTCGGGCTCGCGTACTGGAACTTCCTCGGCTGCGATTAACGGCTCCGGGGGTGAATTTCCCGGAGGAAAAGAGGGGATCTCCCCTAAAAATAGAGGACTCATGGCGCACGGGACAACAGCTCTATGACGGTATTACGATTACAGGAAGTGAGGGATAATCATGATATATACCACAATAGAAGTCATTACCGCAATCATGAATACTTGCAAGGACTATATCTTGATATGGTGCGAACGTGAGGGATACGAAAACCGCTATGCGAGAATTTTTCACTTAGATGACACTTATCCTCTGGTAGAGTACCTTATGAATAATTACCGCCCGGATGGAATGAGTAGGCATGGGAAAGAGTGTATTACGGGATATTATCTCTTCAATGATTACACTGACCTTAAGGGTGTATATAAGGAGGTGAGAGGATGAATTGGGTGGAAGCGATTCAGACCGTAGGCGTGTCTGCGGTATTCGTGTTAATCATGGCGTATTTTGTCAAATACATGTTCGACAAATTCACGGAAATGATTAATGACCAGAACGTCAAACACAAAGAGGAAATGACGGCTGTTAATGAAGCTCTGCTGAATAACACGTTGGCAATTCAGGAGCTTACAGACCTGTTAAAATCAGAGAAAGGAGGTGAAACACAGTGACAGGTGAAACCATATTAGAAGCTGGGAGTAAATATCTCGGAGTCCCTTATGTCTGGGGCGGTGAGGATACGCGGGGCATGGACTGCTCCGGTTTCGTGTACCGAACACTGAAAGACGTAGGGTTTTCCATTTCCCGGCTGACCGCTCAAATGTACTACAATACACTGGGCGATCATATCACACTGGATAAGGCATTGCCGGGGGATTTGCTCTTCTTCGGTACGAGTAAAAATCACATCACACATATTGCATTCAATATGGACGGTGTGCAGATGCTGGAATCCGGTGGCGGCGGCTCTTCCAATGGATACAGCAATCCCGGTGAAGGGGTGCGAATTCGAAAAATCAGATCAGACTTAGTGGGGGTGAATAGAATCGTGGATGGACGTACGACATCAAGCGGATATACCTTCAATACTTCCTTGGTGAAGAAAGGAAGCAAAGGTATTGACGTCCTGCTCTTGCAGGAAATCTTAAAAGCCCGGGGCTACTACGGCGGGGAGCTGGATAGCGACTTTGGTGAGGGGTTGGAAAATGCTCTGAAATACTATCAGGGGCTGCGCATAGCCATGGGAGCAGACATGGGATGCGGAAAAACCGCAGACGGAATTTGCGGTGCAAAGACATGGAGCGATTTACTTGCAACATGAGAAATAATCACGTAACACATTAACTTAGAATTCATTATAATCTCATATTGCTACAATTTTCTATTCTATATGGTACGGTACAGATACCCCGGCATCCGATGTCGGGGTATCTTAATAGGAGGTGATTCTTATGCCGTCACTGAATACCGCATACAATTACGTGATTGAAAAGTGCAATGCGCCGGACGTGGGATATTCTCAAGCATATCGCCGGGGGCAATGGTACAATGGAGCGTACCGATGGGACTGTAGCTCGCTCATGTGTGACGCACTGTATCATGGCGGATTCTATCCTGTAAACCCGTGGTGGAGCACACACGTAGAACGTCAGGAGCTGAAAGAACTTGGATTCTACGAGTATGCTTCCGGGGCCGTGGCATGGGAGCCAGGGGATATCATGTGGAGAGCTGGACATACGGAAATGGTATACGTGGGTGCTGGTGGTGCTTCCGGGAGGACGATGGGCGCTCATACAGACGGTGTACCACTTGCCGATCAGGTAAGCATCAATAATAATGTAAGCAACGCCAGCAGTTGGACCTACCTATACCGATATCCGGGCGGCGTAAATCCACCCGCAGGTCTGTCATGGATTAAGGGGAATCGCTATCTCTCTCAACAGGAGCAGGACAATAACGCACAGATCATAGCTACTTGGTGCATACAGCGTGGGTGGAGCAAGAATGCAATCTGCGGAATGCTCGGGAATATGGCTCGGGAGTCTACCGTAAATCCGGGGTGCTGGCAGTCTCTCATTGTCGGCTCTGGTGGCGGAGGTGGTTACGGCCTGGTACAGTGGACGCCCTGGACAAATTACACAAACTGGGCGGACGCCAACAACTACGCTTGGGACGATGGAAACGCGCAGCTTGAATGGATTGATACGCGGACCGTGCCTGTGGGGCAGTGGATCGCGACAAGTGCATACCCCATATCCTTCGCACAATTCAAGGTTAGTACGAATTCCGTGGAATGGCTGGTGTATGCATTCCTTAAGAATTTCGAGCGTGCGGGTGTGGAAGCGGTCAGCGACCGTATCAATGCTGCGAACCGCTGGGTGGGGATGCTGGACTTTTCCGGTAGTGGCGGTGTCGACCCTGATCCACCGGAACCGCCACCCGTGTATATTCCAGAGCGAAAAGGTATACCATTTTTCATCATGCCATGGTATAATAAAAATAAAAAGAGATAGGAGGTATTTTCTCGTATGGATGAAACATTACAGGGCTACTGGGATAGCATCGTGGATGCCGTTGACCCGGTGCAGTACGGGGACGCGCTGGCAGCGATTAAGGGCGTGATCACGAAGCCAAATGACACCGATGCACTGACCGCAGAAGTGGAACGTCTCAGAGCGGATAATGATACACTCAGAAATGAAATACGCACTCGGTGGAAAAATCTCACAGAGGGCGGAAACAATGAAACGATTACAAATTATACAGAGCCGTCCGGAAATGGTAGTGGTGAAGAAAGCACACCGCCGGAGCTGGACTTATCAGAGCTGGAGCAGCGCTTTGACGGCTCTGACGAATAATAAGGAGGTTTTTTTCACATGGCAAAAGCTACTATGAATAATATCAATGTTCTGAATGCCGTGCGTGCCAAGGCATCTCTGGAGTACAAGGCGCGTATCCCAGAAGCGACACAGGAGAATATTGACGATATCTATAATACCTTGCTTGATCCTTTCAATTCTATCACAAGGGATGAGCTGGTTCCGGCACTGGTGGAGATGATTGCTTCTCAGAGAATCCAGTACGCGACTTTCCGTAATCCGCTTCGCATGCTCAATGACAACGCAATGCCGTTCGGCGCAGTGGAGCAGGAAATCTATGTGAATTTTGCGAAGGGTTATGAACATAATCACAAGATCACGATTGAGGAAGCGACAGCAATCTATGATTCCTATATCATGGGACTGTACCATCATATCAATTTCGACATGGACTACCCGGTGACAATCTATTACGAAGACCTGCGAACGGCGTTCCTTGACGAATACGGTATGCGAAATCTCATTCAGGCAAAATCTGAATCTGTCATTTCCGCTTGTAATTTGGATGAATTCTCGACAGCGAAGCAGCTTGTTGTCTCCGCTTATAATGCGGGATGCACTTACCCAGTGCATGTGGATGGCGTCACCAACACAGAGCAGGCACAGGACTTACTCGTGAAGCTCCAGACCTACATTGGAAAGGTGCAGTTCCCGAACGTGAATCTCAACTACGCTGGAGCGAACAGCTTCGCGGGTGCAGGTGAGATGCTTTTCATCACAACGCCGGAAGCGAAAGCAGTACTGAATGTATACACCTATGCGGGTGCTTACAATCTGGATAAGATGATCCCGGATGCGCAGCAGATCATTATTGATTCTTTCAACGATAACCCAAATATCATTGGCGTGCTGGTGGACAAGAGATTTTTCCGCATCCGTGAGCAGTTACGAATGATGGCAAATGACGGCGTACAGCGTGGTAGGAGATATAATCTCACCTATATGCTGAAAGCAATGTTCTCCTACTCCCTGTTCTTCCCGATCATCGTGTTCACCACCGATACCGTAGGTGTAACAGCGATCAACTGTACGGATACACAGTACACTGCTGGGGCAGATAATCCGTTGACTGTAACTACAACCTTCGCTGATAAGGGCTTCGGTGGTATGGATGTTACGATCTCCGGTAATTCTTCTTCTGATACATTCATTATCCCTGGCACTACGATTCTAAGGGTAGATAAGTCAGAAACAGGCACGATCACTGTGAAGTTCACCAACCGCGCGAACACCGCAATTACAAAATCAGTGAGCCTTACGAAAAAGGTTTAATGTCATTTTCTTTTCCTCTATAGGGCGGGGTAACCCGCCCATTATAATAGAAGGGAGGTTTTTTCTCTTGGCAATTAAGAAGCAGACTTGGTCTAATATGCCGACTGTCCCAGATGTGCAGCCTGAAATTGCTACTTCGGAAATTTTGCTCTGTTACAATATCCCGTGGAATACTTCCTATAAGCACGTGAGACTATTTGACGATGTGGATCAGCTCGTTGCGGTACTGCGACAGGACTATCTGGTGATGGATATTAAGAATACCGCACCTGTGAAATTTGGTCAGTATACCATTGACATAGGAGAAAATGTCACGGATATGGTGCGCTGCAATTACATTGCTTTTCGTAATACACCGTACAGCCCAGACTGGTTTTTCGGATTTATCACGGATGTGCGCTGGCTGTCACCAAATTCGACCCGGATCAGCTGGACACCGGATGTCTGGCAGAATAATATCTACAATTGTGTGCTGGGCGAGTGTTTTGTGGAGCGGGAGCATGTAGCACTCAATGAAGACAGACCGTGGGCGCTGTATCCGCCAGAAGATTTTGAGACTGGGGAATTCGTTATCCAGAAGACGAATCTGAGGACAGACTGGAGCTGGAAATATGCAATGCTTACTACCACTTCGGTTCCGGGAGCTGTAATCAATTACGGTAATGTGGTGAATGGTCTGTACTTCTATCAGACCTCAGATATTCAGGGACTATACTCACAGATTGACACGCTACGAAATGACGGAAAGGCAGACGCGATTGTTTCAGTATTTCAGTACCCTAATATCATTGAGCTGGGTGTTGGCGCTGACGTGGGACATATTTTTGTGTATCCCGATGCTACCATAGACGGCTATGTACCGAAAAATAATCGTCTCTTTTCCTATCCTTATGTTTTCTGCGAGATATATTCCGCATACTCAGCACCGCAGACTTATAGATTCGAATACTCCAATTGGAGTGAGAATAATACTCGCGGAATCTATTTCAAAATAAAAGGAACGCCACTTCCGGTTCCGGTGATGCTGATTGTTCCGGGGACATATAAGGGTTACTGGGACAATTATGAGGAAGCGGTTACGCTCACCGGATTCCCGCAGGGTGCTTGGACAAATGACGCATATCAGGCGTTCGTAGCTCAGTCTACACCGTACTGGAATTACCAGCAGGAAGTGACACAGTTGCAGAATCGAAATGCGATCATTCAAGGCGGTATGAGCGCAGTATCCGATCTGCTGCGGCTGAATATCGGTGGAGCGCTGACTACGGGCGTGAATACCGCGCTTGGAAATGAGATGAGATCTTTCCAGCAAACACAAAGTATCGTAGCCGCAAAAGAATCTCACGCGCTGATACCGAATTCCGCACACGGGAATCTCACCACGCCATACATTCATGCGCAGGCTGGCATCAATTCTATCTACTACTACGTCAAGACGATAAAGAATGAGTACGCTAAGATCATAGATGATTTCTTCGAACTGTATGGGTACGCTGTCCACAAGCTGAAAGTGCCTGCGATTAATACTCGAAGGTATTGGAATTTTGTGAAGACGCAGGACTGTCAGATAGGTGGAATAGCACTCCTTCAAGATAAGGAGAAGCTCGAGAGCATCTTCAACAACGGCGTTACAATATGGCACACTTCGGCAATCGGTGATTATACCTTCGATAATCACTATTCGCCATCTTAAGGAGGTGATATAATTGTTTGACAATCCTTTTCGTATCAGCAACCGTGAGGTCTGGGGGTACCCGAAAAACCCTGATTCATCCTTTGAGGAATACAATTACTTCTTCAATTTCTATACCAAGCTGGTGAACCTCGCGCTTTCCCGCTTCAAGTACGAGGGGCTTCCCGAAGAAATTCCGCCGCTGGCAATCGAAAAGTATCTGCTGTTCAATGGCGCGTGCCTTTTCATGCGGGAAGATGTCATTGATATGTTTGGTGTGACCGGTGTTTCCCTGACAGGTAATATTGACATCTATGGGGTTCCAATGCAGAGAATGGCTTTTGGGTGGGACGGATACAACAAGATATTCGGAAAAGATGATTCTGTCGTAATTTTCTCTCGACCCTTCCTTGTACCTGAGATTAACCAGATTGTCACACACTGTAATAATCTTGCCACGGCGAAGGTATCACAGACCGTGAATTTGGTTCAGCAGAGAACACCTGTTCTGTTATCTGGAGATAAGACAACTTCCCTTACGAGAGATAATTTCATCCAGAAAATCTTGAAAGGGATTCCTTTCATCAAGGTGGATTCCAAATTCCGTGAAAATATCGGTATTGATGTAGCTGACCTGCGTGTAAATCCACAATACAACGAGATATCAACCTATATCCAGCGGGAGCTTGCAGAAGCACTTGCAGAGCTTGGCATCGAGTGCTCTGGTGTGGAAAAACCTGAACGGTTGGTGTCCACTGAGACATCCTATAATAATGGGGAGATTGAAATGACCAGAAAGTCACTGCTGTATACCAGGCAGCGTGCCGTGGACGCAATCAATCGGAAGTGGGGGCTTAATATTTCTGTAACATTTAACAGTGAGATGGTTACGCCGATCAATAGACCAGATGCTTTTGAGCCGGGTGCGGGAAAGCCGCAGGAAGGAGCAGAAGGCAATGAGCCGCAAGATGAGGAGGTGGAAGAATGAGTAATCTCTGGTACAATTACGGTAACCACATGACTACACCTTCGATAGAGCAGATATTGATTGCGACATATGGTGATGAGATTGCAGGGAAATCCTCAGATGAGCTGGTACAGATGGCTATTTCCTATTTCTTTGATTTTAAATTCCCGTTCTACTCTGAATTGCAGTCCGATCTGGACACGTTCAAGGAGCTTTTCGTCCGTAAGTATTACCAGTATTCATTCGGCACGGAGACAGTCGGTCAGTTCAAATTCTATCTGAAAGAAAAGCTCATGGAATTGCAGCCGAAATATAAGTATCTGTATGATACTACCACGTACTCTTTCAATCCGCTGATCAATCACTTACTTGTAAGAGAATCGGAATATTCCAACCGGAATAATTCTACGTCAAGCGGAAACAATAGCTCGACTTCTACCAGAACGCCGAACTTGAAATATCAGGATGACGATCTCAACCAGACGTTAAATACAGATATGCCGTCCTACAATTTCTCTGCTGCAAATTATGCATCTGACATGCAGCAGAATCAGGCGCTTAATACACGCACAGAAACCGGAACGGATAAGAATATCACAACTTCCAACGGATCACAGTCCATGTCTGGCGGTGGTTCTGGCTCAGACAAGTCGAAGGAATACGGTTTCAATGGTTCTCAGTCCGAAGAGCTGGCGAAATACCGCTCCCTGCTTTTGAACATCAATCAGTTGTTACTTGAAGACCTTGCTTCTTTATTTATGCTTATGGAGGTGTAGTAATATGGATTACAAAAATCTTGTGCAGCGCTGCTGCGACTTCTACGAGAGATGCGTAGGCATTCCCTATGATTTTGACGGGACACTTTCCCTGGAAGCGAAATTCATTAAGCTTTTCAAGACCTGCCAGGAAATGTTCGCTCAGAATGCTGATTTGGCAAAAGCCTTTGGTGACCTCTCCCAAAAGGTGGATGATTTCATTTCTGATATCGGCGTGCAGGGCATGGTGGAGAGAATCATTCAGGGAATGGCTGAAGATGGTTCACTTGCGAATATCGTTGGTGACGATCTCTTGGCTCCCGTGAATCAGAAGCTTGCAGATCATGAAACCAGAATATCTGATCTTGAGTCAAAAGTCGGTACACTCTCTGGTCTGCCAGACCGTATGACTGCGGTAGAGCAGAAGGCGAACCAGGCGTCCTCCGATGCTGCTTCCGCGAAGGAAATGGCTCAGCAGGCAAAAAACGCTGTGGATGCGATCCCGCCAGACATCGGTTCCGTGGGTAAGCAGCTTACGGAATTTGAAAGCCGTATCGAAGCCGTGGAAGAGTCTAATTCAGAAACAGTGAAAACTGTACAGTCCTACGATCAGCGGATCACGTCCGCAGCTTCTACCGCTGGGAATGCGCAGCGGGATGCAACTGCTGCGAAAAATACCGCCGATCAGGCGAAAGAGACAGCGGACTCTCTGGTATCTGATGTGGCACAGGCGAAGTCGGATGCTTCTACCGCGAAGTCAGACGCTTCTACAGCGAAATCCGATGCAGCCACCGCGAAGTCCCAGAGTACCACGAATGCGGAAGATATTAGAGAGCTTCAGACGCAAGTAGCTCAGAATACCTTAGATATCTCAGAGCTGAAATCTGGCGGAGGTGGGGGTGGTGGATCAGACCCACAGCTTGAACAGCGCGTTAACACTCTGGAAGGTAAGGTTTCTACTCTGGAAACCAACTACACATCTATTTCTCAACAGGTGAGCGGGTTCTCTGAGAGTATCAATCAGGCAATGACAGATGCGTCAACAGCGAAATCAGATGCGACTGCTGCTAAGGCTGATGTGACATCTCTGAAAATCAAAGTGGATGGGCTTGAGTCCGATGTTTCCGGAAATACTTCTGACATCTCTCAGAATACCAACGATATCACTTCCCTGAAATCCAGAGTATCCGCTCTGGAAGAGGGTGGCACTTCTGCTGAGGATATCCATGGGTGGTGGAGCAATAAGACCTGGCTGTTCATTGGTGATAGCTGGATGGAAGGGTTTAACGATGATGTGTCTGGTTCATCCGGGAACCTCACGAAAGGATGGGGCGCGCAGGCGGCGTACTATATGGGCTTTCTTTCATCTCAACTTAATAAGAACAATGGGTTCTATGTGTCTGCGAAAGGTGGCACAGGCTTTGCGGCTCAGTCCAATGGATTCCGTACGTTACTGACAGAGTGGTGCAATGAGCATACGTCTATTCTGGATAAGGTGAACTTTGTGGTTGTCGGTGGTGGTTACAATGATGGTTACTATTCAGAATCGCAGATTAACACCGGTATTCAGAACTTCTATCAGGTGGTATCTACCAGACTGCCGAACGCCACAATGGTTATTGTACCTATCGCCTGGGCGAACTACGGCGCTACGAATGCTTACTCTAACCTATACTCTACTGCTCAGCTCACCACAATGCTGAATGCTTATCTTAACTTCGGCGATAACAGCTCCGCAAGAGGAAAAACAGTTGCCGTGTGTGATACGCTGTGGGCGATTGGAAGATGCGCGGGAATCTATGATTCACGTGGTATGCACCCAACCTACAATGGTAATTCAATCATTGGTCATGCGTTTGCCCAGTGGGTGAAGGGTGGTTCAGGATATGATCTCGTGTTTCCTTCGAAAAATCCTGAAACGCCCAAAATAGTTTTCAATTCCACGTGGTCGACTTCTGAGATTGCTTTACAAGCAAGAGTAGTGGGAGATCAGTTGCACGTAGGCGTTCCGTATAACGGGGAATGTATTCTGAAATGTGCTTCGCAAGAAATGTACATGTACTATGACTCAGAGTTTCAGTTCGGCAATATTAAGTCGTGTGCTGTGAATGGTGGAACACAGGGAATCTACTGGGTAGTTCCTGCTACTGCTAAGTCTGCGGGTGATGATGGCGGTTCGTTCTTTGACATTCATGTACAGATATCTATTCGAGCTGGCAAGATGTACTGTAAGCCAATCTGTATGAATGACGCTCGAACGGATTACCTGCGATTACAACATCTCACTGAGATCACGATGTATCTGAAATTACCGTTCCAGACGGTTCCGCTGTTTACACAGTAATGCATAGGCGCCCCGCAAGGGGCGCTCTTTTATGTGCTTACTCCTACACCCGTAATATTTCCGTCCACGGGCGGGAGAGGGGAGGGGGAGGAGAGGAGA
>ENA-OPDW01001067-OPDW01001067.1-human-gut-metagenome-genome-assembly--contig:-NODE-1067-length-17201-cov-3.217543_pt1 | contig 17201 bp, 12 predicted proteins | sample MGYA00241264_ERZ501508 | MGnify/ENA primary metagenome ERZ501508 (study PRJEB25962, sample SAMEA2042575) | human gut metagenome | biome: human gut; feature: human-associated habitat; material: faeces...
AGCCCAGCCAAGGTGGCACTCGAGCAGCTGGCCCACGTTCATACGGGAGGGGACGCCCAGCGGGTTGAGGATAACGTCGATGGGGGTGCCGTCGGCCATGTAGGGCATGTCCTCCACGGGCAGGACCTCGCAGATAACGCCCTTGTTGCCGTGGCGACCGGCGATCTTGTCGCCCTGCTGGATCTTACGGCGCTGAGCGACGTAGACGCGCACCTGCTCGTTCACGCCGGGGGCCAGGTCGTCGCCGTTCTCGCGCGAGAAGCGAACGACGTCGATGACGCGACCATAGGAGCCGTGAGGCATCTTGAGGGAAGTGTCGCGAACGTCATGGGCCTTAGCACCGAAGATGGCACGCAGCAAGCGCTCTTCGGCGGTAAGGGCGCTTTCGCCCTTGGGCGTGACCTTGCCAACCAGGATGTCGCCAGGGCCCACCTCGGCGCCGATGCGGATAATGCCGTCCTCGTCGAGGTTCGCAAGCATGTCCTCGGAGAGGTTCGGAATCTCGCGGGTGATCTCCTCGGGACCGAGTTTGGTGTCGCGAGCGTCGATCTCGTGGCGGGAGATGTTGATGGAGGTCAGCAGGTCCTCGGAGACCAGGCGCTCAGAAACGACGATACCGTCCTCGTAGTTGAAGCCTTCCCACGGCATGTAAGCCACGGTGAGGTTCTGGCCGAGGGCGAGCTCGGCGTGATCGGTGGAAGGACCATCGGCGATGGGCTGCTTCTCCACAACCGTATCGCCCACGCGCACGAGCGGGCGGTGGTTGATGCAGGTGGACTGGTTTGAGCGCTGATACTTGGGCAGGTGGTACTCATCCATGCCGGCATCGGACTTGATGATGATCTTGGAGGCGTCGGCAAACATGACCTCACCGGCGTGCTTGGCCAGCGTGACCTCGCCAGAGTCCACGGCGGCACGATGCTCCATGCCCGTGCCCACGTACGGAGCAACGGGGTGCAGCAGGGGCACAGCCTGGCGCTGCATGTTTGCACCCATGAGGGTACGCTTGGCGTCGTCGTGCTCAAGGAACGGAATGAGGGTAGCTGCGACCGAGATCATCTGGCGCGGCGAGACATCCATGTAGTCCACGTCGTCGGTGGGAACGTCTGCCGGGGCACCGAAGGAGCCGTCGAAGTCGCGCGTACGGGCGATGATCGTGTGCGGGCGCACGAGGTTGCCCTCGGCGTCGGTGGTCACGAACTCGTTGGTGACGGGGTCGATCGGGGTGTTGGCCGGCGCGATGATGTGGTTCTCTTCCTCATCGGCGGTCATCCAGTCGATGATGTCGGTAACCTGGCCGTTGTGCACCTGGCGGTACGGAGCCTCGATGAAGCCGTACTCGTTCACGCGAGCATAGAGTGCCAGCGAGCCGATCAGGCCGATGTTGGGGCCTTCGGGGGTCTCGATGGGGCACATACGGGAGTAGTGCGAATTGTGAACGTCGCGGACGGCGGTAGGCACGTTGGTACGGCGGCTGGAACCGGACTTGTGACCGGCAAGACCGCCAGGGCCGAGTGCGGACAGACGGCGCTTGTGGGTCAGACCGGTCAGGGGGTTCGCCTGGTCCATGAACTGCGAGAGCTGCGAGGAGCCGAAGAACTCCTTGATGGAGGCCACGATCGGGCGGATGTTGATGAGCGACTGCGGGGTGATCTCGTCGATATCCTGAGAGCTCATGCGCTCGCGCACGACGCGCTCCATACGGCTCATGCCGATGCGGAACTGGTTGGCAACGAGCTCGCCCACGGTGCGCACGCGACGGTTGCCGAAGTGGTCGATGTCATCGGTGTAGAAGCCGTCCTCTCCCGCGGCGAGCGCGAGGAGGTAACGGAGCGTGGCAACGATGTCCTCGTCGGTAAGGACGGTGACATCCTCGGTGGTGTCCAGGCCGAGCTTCTTGTCGACCTTATAGCGGCCAACGCGGGCAAGGTCGTAGCGCTGCGGGTTGAACAGCAGGCCCTCGAGCAGGCTGCGGGAAGCATCCACGGTGGGAGGCTCGCCCGGACGCAGGCGACGGTAGATCTCGATGAGGGCGTCCTCGCGAGTAAGGGCGGTATCGCGCTCGATGGTGCGCTTGATGACGTCGGAGTCACCCAGCAGCTCGTAGATATCGTCGTTGGTCACAGCGATACCCAGGGCGCGCAGGAACATGGTGGCAGACTGCTTGCGCTTACGGTCGATGGAAACCACGAGCTGGTCGCGCTTGTCGACCTCGAACTCGAGCCAGGCGCCGCGGGCAGGGATGATCTGCGCCTTGTAGACCTGCTTGCCGCCATCCATCTCGGAGCTGTAGTACACGCCCGGGGAGCGGACCAGCTGGGAGACGACGATGCGCTCGGTGCCGTTGATGATGAAGGTGCCCTGATCGGTCATCATGGGGAAGTCGCCCATGAAGACGAGCTGCTCTTTGATCTCGCCGGTCTCCTTGTTGGTAAGACGGACGTCGGTCAAAAGCGGCGCCTGATAGGTCATATCCTTCTCGCGGCACTCCTCCACGGTGTGGGCGGGGTCGCCAAACTGATGCTCGCCAAACGTGACCTCAAGGACGTGATTGGAGCTCTGGATAGGGCTCGACTCCTTGAAGGCCTCGCGCAGGCCCTCATCCATAAAACGCTGGAAGGACTGCTTCTGAACGGAAATGAGGTTGGGCAGTTCCATGGCCTCGGGAATCTTCCCGAAGTTGACGCGGGTGCGTTCTGTTGCCGTAACGGCTTGGGTAGTGTTCTGCACCAGGTGTTTCCTCCTTCGCGGGAACGCGGTTGATCGGCACAGCATCGTGCCAGTTATCGCAACCTATTAGTTTACCAGGAGACTCCCGTTGAGCAAGAAAAGTCTTGACTCATGGGGCTCTTTAGAGTAGCAAAAAAGTTATCTATTAAATACGCAGGTAAACTATAGTGTATCGAACATATGTTCATGGGTTTCTGATGAACGCTTTTTTAGCTTCGCATGGCAAGGCTTTTTCGGCGAACGAAAAACGGGACCGCCAAGGTGATCCCGTTCGCATATCGAATCTATGTATTGGAACGCGCCAGGTCACGTATCTAGCGCGTCAGTCCTCCGCGCTCGTCGATAGCGTCCCAGAAAGCACCGGCAAAGCAAGGGTCGGTTGCCGCCATAAGGGCATTTGTCGCCATCCAACCAGAGGGCGTGCCGGTGTCGTAGCCCGAAAGCGGATCGATCACGACGGCGTACATGGCCTCACGGTCAAGGCTGCGCGCCATGGCGTCGGTGAGCTGAATCTCGCCGCCCTTGCCGGCCTGCTGATCGGCCAAAAGATCCATAACGAGAGGGCTCAGCAGATAGCGGCCCACAATATAGAGGTTGGAGGGAGCCACCTCGGGAGCAGGCTTCTCCACCAATCCGCCGATGCGCCAAACAGCACCCGGCTCGGCGTCGGCCACGTCTTCGCAGCCCTCAAGCGAGCCCACGCGGTCGCCCGCGATCACGCCATAGCGCGAAACCTCATCAGGGGCGCAGGCAGCGACAGCAATAACGGAAGCACCACCGTGCTCGGCAGAGACCGAGAGCATCTTGTTGCAGATGTCGCGATTGGGCACCACATAGTCGCCCAGCAAAACAAGGAAGTTCTCGCCCGCAACAGCGTCGGCAGCAGAGCGAATGGCATGGCCCAGGCCCTTGGGCTCATACTGATAGCGGAAGTCGACCGGCATGTTGCCAGCGTTGGCAACGGCATCGGCATACTCGGCTTTTCCGCGCTCGCGCAGGAGGTTCTCGAGGGAGCGATCGGGCTGGAAGTAGCTCAGCAGCTCGGGCTTTCCCGGAGAGGTGACGATGATGACACCGTCGACTTCCTCGGGGTCAAGCGCCTCCTCGACGACGTACTGGATGACGGGCTTATCGAGGACCGGCAGCATCTCCTTGGGAGTGCACTTCGTGCCGGGCAAGAAGCGGGTGCCGAGGCCCGCAGCGGGGATGATGGCCTTCATGAATAGACGGAATCCTTTCGCAGCAGCGCCATACAGGCGCGCGAATATCCGCAAAAGGTTAGCGCATCGCGCGTGCACGCGCAGCGAAAGCAAGTGAAAACCGCAGGGAATCCACTCTAAGTGCGAGAAATCAAACCGCAGGTACAGCCCATCGCGAACCTTTATATACTCCCCCATCGTCTGCAGGACAAACAAAGTACGCGAAAGCTTCGACCTTTAAAGGTGTTTTGCCCTATAAAAAAGCGGGGCCCGCGTAATGCGAACCCCGCCCATGTCACACAGTGGCGACGAAACTACATGCTCGGTGGGAGCAGAAGTTACTTGAGGGTGACAGCAGCGCCAGCAGCCTCGAGCTTCTCCTTGGCAGCCTCGGCGTCCTCCTTCTTGGCACCCTCGAGAACAGCCTTGGGAGCGCCCTCGACGACCTCCTTGGCCTCCTTCAGGCCAAGGCTGGTGAGCTCGCGGACGACCTTGATGACAGCGATCTTGTTGTCGCCGAAGCCCTCGAGCACGACGTCAAACTCGGTCTTCTCCTCGGCCTCAGCAGCGCCAGCAGCGGGAGCGGCGACAACAGCGGCAGGAGCAGCGGCGGAAACGCCGAAGGTGTCCTCGATAGCCTTGACGAGCTCGGAAGCCTCGAGAAGGGTCATTTCCTTAAGAGCATCGATGATCTCATCGGTGGTAAGCTTAGCCATTTCTAAGTCCTTTCGGTTTCCGTGCGGATGCACGGAGATCAGTTAAAACACGGCGCGAATGCGCCAGGGGTGCGGCGTTGCCGCCGCGGGTGAAAACAGCGACTAGGCTGCCTTCTGCTCGGAGACCTGCTGGATCGAACGAGCGAGACCAGAGGAAACGCCGTTGACGCAGACAGCGATGTCGCGAGCGAAACCGCTGATAAGACCGGCGAGCTGACCGAGGAGCTGATCCTTGGTGGGAAGCTCGGCGATAGCCTTGACCTCATCGGCAGTGACGGCCTTACCGTCGGAGATACCGCCCTTGATCTCAAGGACGCCCTTGGACTTCTCGGCGAACGTCTTGAGGGCCTTAGCGGCCTCCACGGGCTCGGTCTCGTAGAACACATAAGCGACGGGGCCGGCGAGGATCTCGTCGATCTCGGGCTGCTCCTGGTTCTTGAGAGCGATCTTGACCAGGTTGTTCTTGTAGACCTTCATCTCGGCGCCGCACTCGCGAAGCTGATGACGCAGCTCCTGAGCCTGCTTAACCGTCAGACCGTTGTAGTTGACGACGAACAGACCGGCGTTCTCGGCGATACGGGACTCGATCTCTGCAACCTTGTCGATTTTGTACTGCTGGGGCATGAATTACACCTCCTCGAATTCTTTCCAGGCACGGTCCGCCACAAGGACGTGACGGGGGCATGTCCAAAAAGAAAGCCCCCGCGCTGCATGAGCGACGGGGGCGAGAAGACATATCTACTCGACCACCTCGGCTGGCGGGAAGTCCCATTAAGCTCGCGGGCGATGCCCGTTTGCACCGGCTGTCTCTGGCAGCGGATTCGTGCGTGAACCGAAAGTATTATGGCGGGGACCCCGGCGTCGGTCAACGGGAAACTGGGCTGCACACAATTCCACCATCCGGCCACACCGCCGAAGGCCAGGCGCAAGGTTTTCGCTCGGTCAGGTCCTGGGCTCGCTCGGAAAGCACATTAAGTGCTTTCCGGCTCGTGCGGAATCTACGAAAACCTTGCGCCTGGCCTTCGGCGGCGCGGCCTGCGTCAACTATGGGGCAGGCCGGTTTTCCGTTGGCTGACGCCCCCACTCATAAGCCTTAAGTCGGTGGGCTGATGGGTTGGGTCCCGTTGGGCTATAGGGTTGAAACGAAGTTGGACAGGCGGTGGAGGCCTTCGTCCAGATCTTGGTCGGAGACGCAGTAGCTTAGGCGGATGTGGTTTTCGGTGCCGAAGCAGTTTCCGGGGACTAGGGCTACGTTTGCCTCTTTGATGGCCTTGATGCAGAAATCTTCGCTTGTTAGGCCGAATTGTTTGATGCTCGGGAAGGCGTAGAAGGCTCCTGCGGGTTCTACTACGTCCAAGCCCATGGTGTCTAAGGCTGCGAGGACTCGTTCGCGGCGGGCTCGGTAGACTTTGAGCATGGGGGTTGGGTCGACGGTCAGGGCTCGGGCTGCGGCGTCCATTTCGAAGGAGACGGCACTCGATACTAAGTATTGGTGAGCCTTTGCGATCTCGGCAATGACGGGGGCTGCCGCGGCGAGCCAGCCCAAGCGCCAGCCGGTCATGGCCCAGGGCTTGGAGAAGCTCTCGATGACCACCGTCTGGTCGCGCAGCTCCGGGTGGCGCTGGGCAAAGCGCTCGTAGCCATTCACATAGACCAGACGGTTGTATACGTCGTCGCAGACTACGTATATGCCCGCCTGCTCTGCCACGCGCGCCACGGCGTCGAGCGATGCCGTGTCGAGGATGCAACCTGTGGGATTGTTGGGCGAGCAGATGACGATGGCCTTGGTCGCCGGGGTCACACAGGCGCGAAGCGCATCCTCGTCAATCTGGAATTGCGCAGGCTCCGTATCCAAGAAGACCGCCTTGGCGTGGTTGGCCACGACGATGCTCTCGTACAGGCCAAAGGCGGGCGTGGGGATAATGACCTCGTCGCCGGGGTTGAGCATAGCCATGAATGTTGCCGACAGGGCCTCGGTCGCGCCGTCAGTCAGGATGACCTCATCGGCCGAAAACGCAAGGCCCGCGTCCCCCATATATTCGGACAGTGCCTCGCGCAGGGCGGGGCGACCGTTGTTGGGCGGATAGTGCGTGTCGCCGCGGTCGAGCGCGGCGGCCACCTCGGCGCTAATCACATCGGGCGTGGGAAAATCGGGCTCGCCGAGCGCGAGCGCGATGCACCCCGGATGCTGGGCGGCGAGCGCGTTGATCCGGCGGATACCGGAGGGCTTGAGCGTGGCAAGCGAGGTATTCATGGGCAGACGCATGGCGTTCCTTTCGTAAGGGTTGCACTAGGATAGCGCGGCGGGGCGCCACCAGACGGTGTAACCTAAACGGAAACGAGCCGGAAAGGAGATGGCATGGAGACGACTGCGCGCGGCGACTTACCAAAAACACTGCACACCATTGCGTATATCAGTATTCCCAATAGCGCCGATCTTGATTTTTTGCTCTGGGACCTGCAGGATGCCATCGCCGCCTATGCTCAACTTTCCGGCACCGCACTCCCCCGCCCGGTCGACTTGAAAGCAAATGACGCCGGCAGCGTTGCCGATGGCATCGTGCTGGCCATTGAAGATGTGGCTGACGATGAGACGTTGACTGCTATCGAGCAGGCGCTTGAGCGCTTTGGCGGTACGGGAACGCGCGTCTATGCCGCGATTCGAGCCGCACAAGAGGGCACTGAGCAGGCGCGTGGGACCGCCGTTCGCCTGCACAGGGCATGTGAGCGCCATGACCAATTGTGGTGTGGCGGCGTTGCCATCTGCGCCGGCAGCGGCATCGCAGCGCTTCGCCATTCCCCGCGCATGGGACTCTTGCGGCGACCGTTTTCGGAGGCCATGGACAAGCTCGTGGGCGCCGTGCGCATGGGCTGCTCCGTCGAGCATGCACAGCGACTTGGCGGTGGTAATGCCGAGGACGTCGACGCCGACGGCATGATTTGCACCGAGCCAGCCGTGCCCGCGCCGATCTGGCGAGGCGTTCTGAAACGTCTGGGCGCCCACGCTCAAACAAAAATCTAAATTAAATAACAGCCCAGTCAACGGCTTCACTCCAACGCTCGACAAGCCGCTCCAAACGCCACGCCGCGTTGGCAGGACTCGTCGACGGCAGCACGATGGCAGCTAGCCCCGTCCGCTCTTGTAGATAGCGTTTGTAGAGCCGCCCGGCCGCGCCGCCGTTGCAGATAACGACCTCAATCGGCGTGACATCGGTAATGCGCTCGATATGTGCCGGCACAACGTTGCGAATGCTCGCGTCGCTTGAGCCCTTGATGTCACAGCTCTCGATCACGTCCCACAGGGCCACACCGCCGTTGAGCAGCATAGCCCGCTTGGCAGCAACCGAGGCGTCGAGCGTCGCGGGCTCGCCGCTCGCCAAAGCGTCTCCCTCGTTGGGCGGCACGGGCACACCGAGGCACGCGGCCATCACGCGCCAAAAGCGGTTCTGGGGATTACCGTAATAGAAGGTGTTGGCGCGCGAGAGCACCGAGGGAAACGACCCCAGCACCAAAACGCGCGAGCGCCGGTCGAACACGGGCTCAAACCCATGCTCAATATGTTGATAGCCCTCGTCAGACACAGGCATGGGCTAGGCTCTCAGCAGATAACGCACCTCATAGGGCGCAAGTTCAAGGGAGCCCGGCAGCTCGACCGTGGGTGCATCGTCGGCAAGCAGGTCGACGAAGGAGCCGTTGAGTTCGCCGGCTCCAAAGGTATAGGGCTCGTTCACGGCATTGACCGCCACGAGCACCGTCGCATCGTCGTAGGCGCGCTCGAACAGCAGCTGCTTGTTCTGGATCACCACGTTGCGATAGGCACCATAGTTGAGGGCACGGGCCGCCGCGTCGTCTGCCGAGCGCAGGTGCGCGAGCTGCTTGATGAAGGCCGTCAGCTCGTTGGGCGCAGGCTCATCGAGCGCAGGTCGCAGCGCCCAGTCACCATCGGGGCCGCCCTTTTCGCCAGGAATCCCCCACTCGCTGCCATAGTAGACGCACGGAATGCCCGGCATGCCAAAGAGCATGCCATAAGCGGGGCGCAGACAGGACTTGTCGGTAAGGATGCTCGCCAGGCGCGGCACATCGTGGTTGTCGACAAACGACAGCAGATGCTTGCCGCGATAAATGCACCACGGGTCACCGCCAAACTGGCGATGCAGCGAGTGGGCGATCTCGAACATGTTGACCGAGTTAAAGCTGGAGTACAGGCCCTTGTAGCACTCGTAGTTGGTGCAGGAGTCAAGCATCTCGTCATTGACGATCTGGTTGTAGTCGCCGTGGAGCGTCTCACCAATCAGCACAAAATCGGGCTTGAGCTCACGGGTAAAAGTATGCAGGCGGCGCATAAAATCGCGATCGAGCATATAGGCGACGTCCAAGCGCAGGCCGTCGATGCCAAAGCCCTCGGCCCAGCGACGCACGGACTCAAGCAGGTAATCGACCACGGCGGGGTTTTGCAAGTTGAGCTTCACAAGCTCAAAATGGCCTTCCCAGCCCTCGTACCAAAAGCCGTCGCCATAGCAGGAGTCGCCGTCAAAGCTAATGTGGAACCAGTCCTTGTAGGGCGAGTCCCACTTGCGCTCCTGAACATCGCGGAAGGCCCAAAAACCGCGACCGACATGGTTGAAGACGGCATCAAGCACCACACGGATGCCATGGGCATGCAGTGTCTCGCACACGGCGGCAAAGTCGGCATCCCCACCCAGGCGACGGTCGATATGGCGCAGGCTGCGCGTGTCGTAACCGTGACTGTCGGATTCGAGCGGCGGGTTAATGAGCACAGCACCGATGCCGAGTTCCTGCAGGTAGCCGGCCCATTGGGCGATTTTCATAATGGGAGCATCGGGGTTAGGCGCGGCGTTGGCAGCCTGGGCGAGTTCATCCTCGGCAACGGGCGCGGCGTTTTCGCGCGGAGCTCCGCAAAAGCCCAGCGGATAGACCTGATAGAACGTCGTCTCGTATGCCCACATAGCAGCCTCCCGGTAAGCTCAACACAACGCCATCCATTGTATGCCTGCCGTGCATCCCCTCCTCCAAAATAAGTTGCGGTGAAATAGGGACTGTTGAGACCAATAAACCGGGCAAACAGTCTCTATTCCACCGCAACTGATGAGGGAACATGATTAGGCGACGGGCTTTGCGCGGCGTATGGCCGGGAACAGCACCGTAATGGCGAGGATGACGCCCACGACGGTAATCGCCCCGCCCGCGAAGCCAATCCAGGAGATACCGGGACCCGAAACCACGGCGCCGCCGATCGCGGTGCCCGTGCCGATGCCGAGGTTAAACAGGCCCGAGAAGATCGACATGGCGACGGCCGACGAATCCGCCGGCGTGTACTTGATGAGCTCGGCCTGAAACGCCACGTTAAAGGCCGTGGAGCAGCAGCCCCATAGCGCGCAAACAGCGAGAACGGCGACGAGCGACGGTGCAACCGGACCCATGAGCAGCAGAGCCACAGGCACGCCGGAGAGTGTGATAGCCAAGAACGGAAAGCGATGGCCATCGAACAGTCGGCCGAACAGCCAGCTTCCGAGCAGACCGGAGCAGCCAAACGCCGTCAGCGTCATGGTGATGGCGCTTGCGTCGACATGGGCGACCTGCGCCAGGAAGGGCTCGATATAGCTGTAACCCGCGTAGTAGCCGGTCGCCATAAAGACCGTGACCGCGTAGAGCGCGATGAGGAACGGGTTCTTGAGCAGCTCGGGCAGCTGTTTGACGGTAAAGCGCTCGCCCGCCGGCATGACCGGGAACACCGCTGCCTGGTACACCACCGCGACGGCAGAAAAAGCTCCGACCACGGCAAACGTCATACGCCAGCCCACGGCCAGGCCGATGGCGCGACCGAGGGGCAGGCCGAAGATCTGCGCGATGGACGAGCCCGTGGCGATCATGCTGATGGCGAGCGCCCCATGACGCGTATCGACCAGGCGCGAGGCTATGATCGAAGCGACCGACCAGAACACGGCGTGCGAGCAGGCGACCACCAGGCGCGCGCAGACCAAAATAGGATAGGTCGGCGCCACGGCCGACAGAAACTGCCCGAGCGAGAACACGGCGAGCACGCCCAGCAGCATCCGCTTGAACTCGAAGCGCGAGGCAAACACCATAAGCGGCAACGACAGCAACATGACGCCCCAGGCGTAGACCGAGATCATGATGCCTGCCTGGGCCTCGGTGAGCGAGAACGACGCGGCGATATCGGTCAGAAGGCCGATGGGCATGAACTCTGATGTGTTGAACACGAACGAACAGCAGGCGAGCCCGATAAGCGGGAGCCACTGCTTGAGCGAGATGCCATTTTGTCTTGCCTGAGTCATGTAGGAAACCTCTCCGATTGTCTTGGGCGGTGGGCGATTATATAGCAACGGCCCCGCATCCGTCAGTACAGATGCAGGGCCGCAATCAACTCAATACACAGAGGTTGCGCCGTCAATAAATAGCTAAGCCAACCCCAGCAATATGCCCGCCGAATGCACGACAAACGCCACGATCCAGGCGACCGTCACCTGAAACGCGAATACAGCCACGGCATAGCGCGCGCCCAGCTCACTCTTGACGGCGCCGATTGCCGCTACGCAGGGCGGGTACAGCAGCGTAAAGACCAGGAACACGTAAGCGGTAAACGGCGAAAACATGGTCGACAGTGCCGCGGGCGACGTTGCACCCAAAAGCACGGTGAGGGTCGAGATGACGCTCTCCTTGGCGATAAGTCCGGTGACGAGCGCCGTGGATGCACGCCAGTCGCCAAACCCAAGCGGTGCCAGCGCCGGCGCGATAATGCTACCCAGACCGGCAAGTAGACTCTGCGACTGATCGGCGACCACATTAAAGCGAATGTCGAACGTCTGAAGGAACCAGATGACCACGGTAGCGGCAAAGATAATGGTAAAGGCCTTGGTAATAAAGTCTTTGGCCTTATCCCATGCCAGCATCACCGTCGTCTTGACACTCGGCAGGCGGTAATTGGGAAGCTCCATGATAAACGGCACCGGGTCGCCCTTAAATGCCGTGCGGTTGAGCACCAGGGCGGCAATGCAGCCGACCACGATACCAATCAGATAGAGCGAGACCATGGCGGGAACTGTCGCCTGCGGGAAGAATGCTCCGCACAGCAGACCGTAGACCGGCAACTTGGCCGAGCAGCTCATAAACGGCGTGAGCATGACCGTCATCTTGCGGTCGTGCTCGGATGGGAGCGTACGGGTCGACATGATAGCCGGCACGGTACAGCCAAAACCGACGAGCATGGGCACGAAGCTGCGGCCCGACAGGCCAAAGCGACGCAGCACTTTATCCATGACAAAGGCCACGCGCGCCATGTAGCCCGAGTCTTCCAGAATGGAGAGGAACAAAAAGAGCACGACGATAATCGGCAGGAAGGTCAGCACGCTGCCCACGCCCGTAAGCACGCCGTCGACAGCCAGCGAGCGCACCACGTCGTTGGTACCGAACGCCTTGAGACCCGCATCGGCCGAGGCGATGATGGCAGCGATGCCGTCCTCCATGAGTCCCTGCAACGCCGCGCCGATCACGCCAAACGTCAGCCAAAAGACGAGGCCCATGATCACCAGGAACGCCGGAATGGCCGTGTAGCGACCCGTCAGGATGCGGTCGATCTTGACGGAGCGCACGTGCTCGCGGCTCTCATGCGGCTTGACAACGCAGCGCCCGCACACGTCGCCGATAAAGCTAAAGCGCATATCGGCCAGCGCGGACAAGCGGTCGGTGCCGGCTTCGCCCTCCATCTGGGTAATGATGTGCTCGATAGCGTCGAGCTCATTGCGATCCAAGTGAAGCGCCTCGGTCACCAGCTCGTCGCCTTCAACCAGCTTGGTCGCCGCAAAACGCACCGGAATGTGCGCCGTCACGGCATGGTCCTCGATCAGGTTGGCAATACCGTGGATGCAGCGATGCAGTGCACCGCCGTCCGAGCCATCGGGCGCACAGAAGTCCAGGCGACCGGGGCGCTCGCGGAACCGTGCCACGTGCAAGGCATGATCCACCAGCTCGCCGATACCCTCGTTGCGGGCAGCGCTAATGGGGACAACAGGCACGCCCAACAGGCTCTCGAGCAGGTTGACGTCCACGGCGCCGCCGTTGGCCGTCACCTCGTCCATCATGTTGAGCGCGATGACCATGGGGCGGTCGAGCTCCATAAGCTGCAGCGTCAGGTACAGGTTGCGTTCGATATTAGTAGCGTCGATGATGTCGATGATGGCGTCGGGGTTTTCGTCCAGGATAAATTGGCGACTGACGATCTCTTCGCCCGTGTACGGAGACAGCGAATAGATGCCGGGCAGGTCGGTAACGCTTGCCTCGGGATGGTTACGGATGGTGCCGTCCTTGCGGTCGACCGTCACGCCGGGAAAGTTACCGACGTGCTGGTTGGAGCCCGTAAGCTGGTTGAACAGCGTGGTCTTACCGCAGTTTTGGTTGCCGGCGAGGGCAAAATGCAGCGGTGCGCCCTCGGGCACGGCCGTCTTGGCAGCACGAGGCGAATACGTCCCCTCGCCAAGTGCCGGGTGCTCCGTCGTGCCGATTGCGGCGTTAGTGCGCGGACCCGTGTCTGTGTCGTGAACACCCACGAGCTCAATGCGGGCGGCATCGTCCTTGCGCAGTGTCAACTCGTAGCCACGCAGACGGATCTCGAGCGGATCTCCCATAGGGGCGTATTTCATCATGGTGACTTCGGTGCCCGGCGTTAGGCCCATGTCCAAAATATGCTGTCGGAGCGCCTGATCATCGGATGTCACCGATGCGACAACGGCGTCCTTTCCAATCTCGAGTGTATCGAGCTTCACGCGCTCATCCTTTCGTTAGACGCGGTTAACCGTTTACCGGGGCTAACCAACTCGTAACGACAAATGATAGCGCTCTGAACTATTTTATAAAGTCAAATACCGATGTTTACCTGCGCAAACTTTATGCGGTGCGCCCCGAAAGCTCTTTGCGCATACCGCTCAGCGAGATCGAAACGGAACCCGACCGCGCGGTAGCAGTGAGTCGATCACCCTCGACTGACCCCGTGCATGTAAAGGGCGCCTTGCCCATCAAGACGTGGGAGATAGTACCCGAGAGCTCAAAGAAATCGCCCTCAGCGCGGGCACTCGAGAGAGCGATATTGAGACCCCTGACGTTTAGTACTGCCCTGAGCACGCCGTTCACCCCATGTGAAAACGTCACCTCGCCGCGTTTACTCCCCACCAGCGTCTGGGCCGAAACCACATACGTACCCTCAAGCATGGCTCCTCCTCTAAGCAGACTTTTTGAAACGGGCAAGTAGTCTACTTTTACATATGGCGCTCCAGGAAACGGAAGGCCAGGCGGATCCAAGGACGGACCGCCACCTGCTTGTCCTCGTTATCGACCGCGGTGTTGGCGTTGCCGAGCGAAAGCCCGTGACCACCTTGGTCAAAGACGTGCATCTCGCAAGCGACGCCCTCCTCGGCCATGCGCTGCGCAAACGGATAGACCTGCGCGATCGGCGCCGTCTTGTCGTCGGACACGCCCCACACAAAGGTCGGCGGCATCTGACGCGAAACATGCGTGGTGGGGCAGATGTCGGCCAGGTGCTCGTCGGTCGCCTCACCGCCCGTCACCATCGACAGATAGTCGTTGAGCAAATCGCGCCCCGTCTTGCCACCCGTCTTGGGAACGCGCAGGTCGATGCGCGGGTCGCGCGTCTGCATGTCGCGCACATAGGCAAAGTCGAGCAGCGGATAGCCCAGCACCACGGCATCGGGACGAATGTCGTCCGGACGCGACCCGGCAAGCGCCGCGAAGGGACCAGTCTTCCATTGCGTTGCCAGCGAAGCGCAGATCATGCCGCCTGCCGAGAAGCCCACGACGCACACGCGCTTGGGATCGACATGCCACTCGTCGGCGTTGGCGCGAACCGTGGCGACCATCTTGGCAAGGTCTGCCTGCGGGTGAGGAAAGCTCACGTCGCCCGTGCCACTTGTCACATAGTTGAGCACAAAGGCCTGGTAGCCGCGGTCCAAAAACGCAAACGCCACGGGATCCTGCTCATGCGGAGCGATATGCGTAAACGCACCTCCGCCGCAGATAATCACGGCAGGGCGGCGGCCATTCGGCTTATCGGGCAGCGGCTCGGCACCCAAATACGTAAACGTCGCCGGATACTCCTCGGTCGGCTCCTCGCCCCACAGCGCATGGTTCTCGACAATCATATGTGCTCCCTTCGCGCAGATTATGCGCCCTTGTTTTTCGCGTCTAAGCGTACCCCACTTGAGCCCGTGGCGAAGAAACACTCCAGCAATAAGTTTCCCTTCAACTGATATATCACATAATCCCAGTTCAGAGGTATCGTTGAGCAGCGTAAAATAGGGGCGTTGACCAAGCCGCGAAACACATATGAAACGTTTCCGGCAAACCAAGCGCGCGATATGCGCCTATTTAAGTTGGAGGCAACTATGGGTCTGCTCGATTCGCTTAAGTCCACCTTCACCTCGACGGGCGAGGCATCCGTTCCGCCCGCAGCAAGCTTCGCCACCCGCGAAGGCGTCATCTACGCCCCCGTCAACGGCGTGCTCGTCAACCTCGATGAGGTTCCCGATGAGACCATCGCCTCGGGTATGCTCGGTCAGGGCTACGGCATCGAGCCCATTACCGGCACCATCTATGCGCCCGCCAACGGCCGCATCGGCGCCACCACCGTCACCAACCACTCCATCGGCATGATCACCGAGGACGGTCTTCGCGTGTTCATCCATGTCGGCCTGGGCACCGTGGAAATGAACGGCAAGGGTTTTGCCCGCTTTGTCGAGATGGGTGACACGGTCAAGGCAGGCCAGCCGCTCATCAGTTTCGACCGCGAGGCCATCAAGGCCGCCGGTCACGAGGACATCGTGACCGTCATCGTCTCCGAGCTCGATCGTCTTAAGAGCATCGACCATGTCGGCGAGTCCGGCACGCTTATCGGCGGCAACCCGCTCGTCAAGCTGGGCGACCCGCTGCTGGTAGCCAAGACCAAGTAGCCAGGCCCCGCGCCACACAGCCAAAAGGCACCTCGTCAAGCGCCCGCGACCATTTGGCCGCAGGCGCTTTTCGTTTGAAACACCATCCCGCCAATGCCTTATCCGTATAGCCCAAATGAGCCGAGCTGCTAGAATATCGAACTGTATGGATAACTATCATTCAACCGTTATGGGAGGATACGTGAACCGCACCAAAATCGCGCAGCTTTACGCCGATGCCGAGTCGCTTGGCGGCCAGACCGTCACCGTCGCCGGCTGGGTCAAGTCCATCCGCGACATGAAGAACTTTGGCTTTGTTACGCTCAACGACGGCAGCTGCTTCCGCGACCTGCAGGTCGTCATGAACCGCGAGGCACTCGACAACTACGACGAGATCGCCCATCAAAACGTCTCGGCCGCACTCATTTGCACCGGCACCGTCAAGCTGACCCCCGATGCGCCCCAGCCTTTCGAGCTTTCTGCCACCTCCATCGAGGTCGAGGGCGTCAGCGCCCCGGATTACCCGCTGCAGAAGAAGCGCGCAACCGTCGAGTTCCTGCGCACCCAGCAGCACCTGCCACCGAGCACCAACCTGTTCCGCGCCGTGTTCCGCATCCGTTCTGTCGCGGCTGCCGCCATCCACCGCTTCTTCCAGGAGCAGGGCTTTGTCTACGTCAACACCCCCATCATCACCACGAGTGACTGCGAGGGCGCCGGCGAGATGTTCCGCGTGACCACGCTCGACCCCAAAAACCCGCCCCTCACCGAGTCCGGCGAGGTCGACTGGAGCCAGGACTTCTTTGGCAAGCACGCAAGCCTCACCGTCTCTGGCCAGCTCAATGCCGAGAACTTTGCCATGGCGTTTGGCGATGTGTACACCTTTGGCCCCACGTTCCGCGCCGAGAACTCCAACACCACGCGCCATGCCGCTGAGTTTTGGATGGTCGAGCCCGAAATGGCCTTCGCCGACCTCAACGATTACATGGACAATGCCGAGGCTATGCTCAAGTACGTGCTCAACAAGGTGATGGACACCTGCCCCGACGAGCTCAATATGCTCAACAAGTTTGTGGACAAGGGCCTGATCGAGCGCCTGGACCATGTGGCAAACTCCGACTTTGCCCGCGTTACCTACACCGAGGCTGTCGAAATCCTGGAGCAGGCAGTCGCTGCTGGCCACCAGTTTGATTACCCCGTCAGCTGGGGCATCGACCTGCAGACCGAGCACGAGCGCTTCCTGACCGAGGAGCACTTTAAGCGACCGACTTTTGTGACCGACTACCCGGCCGAGATCAAGGCGTTCTACATGCGCATGAACGACGACGGCAAGACCGTCGCCGCGGCCGACTGCCTGGTGCCGGGCATCGGCGAGATCATCGGCGGCAGCCAGCGTGAGGAGGACTACGACAAGCTCGTGACCCGTATGGACGAGCTGGGTCTGGACAAGTCCAGCTACGACTGGTACCTCAACCTGCGCAAGTTCGGCGGCGTGGAGCATGCCGGCTACGGCCTGGGCTTCGAGCGCATGATCATGTACCTCACGGGCATCCAGAACATCCGTGACGTGCTGCCCTTCCCCC
>ENA-OPDW01001078-OPDW01001078.1-human-gut-metagenome-genome-assembly--contig:-NODE-1078-length-17071-cov-2.661906_pt1 | contig 17071 bp, 9 predicted proteins | sample MGYA00241264_ERZ501508 | MGnify/ENA primary metagenome ERZ501508 (study PRJEB25962, sample SAMEA2042575) | human gut metagenome | biome: human gut; feature: human-associated habitat; material: faeces...
TTTTGATAAAGCCCCGCCATCGACTGTAGCTTTTGAACCGTAATCCCCAAAGAATTACGTTCTTCTTCGTCCTCAAATTCGTCATAGACCTGAGCGCTGCTCAGCAGTCTGTCAACTTTCTGGAAAGCTCTGACGAAAAGTTTAATTTTCTCAATGCTCTCCGGAGATGACTCATCTATGTCTTCACTGGATATTGTTAAAGCTTTAAGCTCTTGTGCTGCTTGCTTCAAATCATGCTTAATAGTTTTCCAGGCAGGAGCTGAAACTTCAGAAGCACCTCCGTTAGAGTACAGCAACAAGGCCTCATCAATCTTCTTTGAGTATTCCAAAGGATATTGAAGTGTCACAACCTGGCCGTATCTCTTCGTCGCGTTGAAAATTCGATTTGTCCTTGAAAAAGCTTGAATAAGATGCTGAGGTTTCATGGGCGGCCGATCTAAAAAGATCGTCGAAAGACAGGGAGCATCGAAGCCTGTTAACAGCCGATCCACAACGATGACTAGATCCAGCTGTTCTTCCCTTCTTCTATATCTCGATTCTTTTCGAGCCAGCCTTTTATTTAGATCCGCGTTGTAAGCGTTCAAATCGGAAATATCTGCAGGAGCCTTAGGAAACATTTCCTTATAGTCTTTTAGGGCCTCCGCCATTTCTTTTTGATTTACCTGCGCCCCATCCTCATTTTCTCCAACCGTATACGTGATTGCTACTTTTGGAAAATCCGGAAGTTTGGAAAGAATGCCTTCCTTGATCTTTCCTCTGTTTTTAAATTCTTTAAAAAGTTTGTAATAGGCTTGGGCTTCTTTAATTGAACTGCAAGTAAGCATGGCTTCGAACGTATTACCTGCTCCTGCATTAATATTGAATTTTCCAGAGCTTCTGTTCAATATGTAATCAACGACCTTCTCCCGATGAGTCGGATTGTTATAGAGATCCTGATTGCTGGCCTCGCAACGCCGGAGTACTAATTTTTCAAGGTCAGTCTCTGACATGTCTGCAAGTTTGTCCTGAGTCTCGAGGTTATTTTGAAGTGCTATTTCTTGAAGCGACTCCTTGCCCTTACCCATCGATTGAATTTGAAAGCCTAATACAGCGCCATCATGAATAGCTTCTTTAATCGTGTACTTATGAAGAATTGGACCATATAACTCTTCAGTTGTACGCGCAAGATTACCAAGAGCCTCCCTTTTATTCTCAGCGAAGATTGGAGTGCCTGTAAAGCCAAACCATAGACTAGGTCTTCCCGGCTCGCCAAAAAAATCATCTAACTCTTTTTTTGTCTGCGGCGAAACTGTCCTATGACACTCATCAACTACGAAAGCTATTCTCTTATTTCTGAGGTTATTTTTCTTCTTCAGAGCAGTAGCATCCAGGGAGTCGCTTGAGTACTTTCGAATGATATTTTGTAATTTTTGAATCGTTGTAACGATAGCAACTCTGGTGTTGCTTAACAGTTTCTTTTCGAGATCCCTAGTATTTTCAGTCTTATCGATGTCTATATCGTCGTTATAAGCATAGGAACGAAAATCATCGGAAGTCTGCTTATCGAGGTCTTTTCTGTCGATTAAAAAGATCGTTTTATCAATTGACGGAATGTCGAGAAGGTTCTTCGTTACTGTGTAAGAAGTCAGTGTCTTTCCCGAACCTGTCGTATGCCAAACGTAACCCGAATTATTTTTTCTCGAAGCTTCTCTCACCTTAGTAATGGCATGGATCTGGTAAGGACGCAGTAAGATTTGCCGTCTATTTGCCTCATCAATAACGGAATACTTACCGACCATTAGGTGAGCCATCGGAACATTGAGTGCTGCTTTGGCAAAATCCAAATAACCATTTACTCTTTTGTTTTCCTCATCGACCCAACTTGTCAGAAATTTCTCGCCCATTTCTCCGTTGATGTTAGAGGCGATATATTTGGTGTCCGTCCCATTTGAAACTACAAACATCTGCACGAAACTAAATAACCCGCAAAACTGCCCTTCCCGGCAATATTTTTGTATCTGCCTAAAGGCATCCATGTAGGGATGATCTTGATTCTTTAGTTCGATGTGGACAAGAGGGATGCCATTGACAAGCAGTGATACATCGAATCTTCTATCTCTGTCGGCGTCAGAAGGGGAAAATTGGTTGATTACTTCATAAGAAGAATGTCCGCCTGCAACCTCTCGATTATTAAGCGCCATCAACGAAACTGTACCCAGGGATGCATCTTCACGAACTAACGGAATCTGAGCTATTCCGTGTTCACCTGCAAGCCACAAGGCGGCCTTGTATGTACTCGCGCCTTGCTCAGCCATATAAGCCTTGATCTGCTCCATCTCGAGGTCAGTAATTTCCTGACCTCTCAAAACTCCTATGTTGTTTTGATTTAATTTAGTCCGAAAATTTGCCCACAGCTGTTCTGTATTTTTTATATCAGGTCTATATGTCCATTGAGATACCCCCAATGTAAGTTGATTTATCAAGCTTTTCTCAATGTTTGACTCAAGTTCGGACATTTTTCCCTCCTAAATAAACATTTTTTGAAGCAAACCTTTCTTTAATTTTTTGTAAATTTCCAACTTACGTTGATGAAGAGTAATAACCTTGTCTAAGCTGGAAAAAAGCTCGCCGATTTTCCTTTGTTCGTTATTTTGTGATGGAACAAAGAACAGAGTATTTGATACTAAATTCCAATCAGCTCTAGGCATTTTCGAGCCGCTTGATCGATTCGCAACTTCTTGAAAAGACTTTGAGTGAATGAGGCTGTAGACAAATTTGGGATCACAGTTTTGACTCCTTAGAACCCAGAAATCTCCTACTGCAACGCCCTTAAAATCGGCTAGAAGCCAATTCATAAGATAAGGGCGCAATTTCCCAAAAAGAATGTCGTTTTTATTAAAAACTGTTCCTTTTTTATTTTTTTCTTTTAGTTTGACATCCTTATTGAGAGTTCCAGAACCTGCTTCGATGTCTTCGTATTCGACACTGGGGAAATCAATAGAGCTGATCGAAGATGTTGAAACGCGTTGAGTTATCTCTTGGAACTTACGCTGTTCCCAATCATTCGTAAATCCAAAAAATCGGAGCTCCGGTTTTAAGTGACCTTTTTTCGGAAACATTTTTTGAAGCAATGTTCTTTTTAATTTTTTTAGTGCCTCTAACTTACGCTGATGAAGAGTAATAGCTTTATCTACAAGTTTGAAAAACGATCCAATTTTGGCTTGTTCTTCACCCGAAGGGACTGGCACGTGAAGCCCTTCTACTTCATTTTTAGAGATTTCCAAAAAGGTAGAACCGCTTGCTTTTATTAAAGCCTGTTTCTTTAAGTGATGCTTATAAGAATACAAGAAATATACATCTACCCCTTCCTTAGTTACTATTGACTGGAACCCCTGATTTGTGGCTCCTTCCCTCTCGAGAATTGCTGCCTCACCTATTGTCGCTCTGCTCGTAAAAAGTATAGTTTTATGTGCAGGAAGTAATTTTGCAGAGCTATTGTTAAGCCCCTCGTTGGAAATTTTTCTCTTGCTTCCTTTTGCAAAGTTTTCTTGACCAATCTCGGTCGGAGAATACCAATCAATAGAACCATTCCAATACGCTGGAACTGATGTAGATGGAGTGCCGCCACCAACAATTTCAGCTACATCTTTTAACTCACGCTGTTCCCAAGCGGGATAGTCTTTTCCGTTTGTGTCTTTAAAACGAAGGACGGGGGCTTTCTCTTTTTTTTCCATTTTTAACCCTCAAATTTCGTTTTTAAGCCCAAGTTGTTTGAAAAATCCGTTAAGTTCCGACTTCAGCTGTTTTTCGTCTGTTTCTATGCTTAGAAGTTCTGTAAAAACGCCTTCCAAGTCGATTTCCTCTTCTTCTTCTGAGGTATCAACATAGCGGGGAATATTTAAATTGAATCCCTGTGATTGAATTTCTTCTAAGCTCGCAAGATAAGAGAATTTTTTGATTGATTTACGTTCTTTGTAGGCGTTGAAAATTTTGTCCAAATGCTCGTCAAGAAGGAAATTTCTTGGACCTTCTTTTTTAAATTCCTTCGATGCATCGATGAAAAGAACATCCCGCGATGTGTGATTCTTTTTCAGAACCAAAATGCAGGTTGGAATTGAGGTAGAGTAGAAAATACCAGCCGGAAGACCAATCACAGCGTAAATTTTTCCTTCCTCAAGTAACTTCTTCCGAATCGCTTCTTCGGAGGAGCCTCTGAACAGAACCCCATGAGGCAAAACAATTGCCATCGTTCCGGAGTCTTTTAAGTGATAGAAGCCGTGAAGAAGAAAAGCATAATCGGCCTTGCTTTTAGGAGGGAGCTTGCCAAATGATGCAAATCGAGGATCCATAAGAAGGCCTTCGCTAGCATCATATTTTTGCGAGTAAGGCGGATTCATAACAACAGCATCAAAAGTAGTTGGCTCGTCAGAAGGCCAATCCACACCTAACGTATCACCAAATCGAAGATGTTGCTGGGATGATGAAACCCCATGAAGGATCATATTCATCCTTGCGAGGTTATAGGTTTGATTTTTTATTTCCTGCCCAAAATATTGAATTTTGTTTGTTAGGTTAAGGGTCGGCGAATCAACAATAAAATTTTTCACTTGTAACAATAACGATCCAGAACCCATGGTTGGGTCGTAGACCGAGAAAGCATTTTTATGTTCTTGGCCATCTGTAACGATTCTAGCCAGCAAACGTGAAACCGCCCTAGGCGTATAAAATTCCCCCGCCTTTTTCCCTGATTCAGAGGCAAATTTTGAAATTAGATATTCATATGCATCTCCGAGCGCATCATGACCATATGCGTGGAAATCAATATCCGCCAATTGAGTAATGACAGAAGAAATGAGTTTATTAGCTTCTGCAGCCGTTTTCCCAAGTTTTTTAGAATTGATGTCAAAGTCCTCGAACAACCCTTCATAAAAGAGTCCTTGACTCTGTTCGATATCTCTAAAAATTTGAGACAACGACGACAGCATAAATGTTCGGTTTTCTACTTCTTGGGCCAAATGAGAAAAGGTTGATTCAGGTTTAATGAAGCACCCAAATTTTTTTCTTATTTCTTCCTCTAATAAGTCTTTATCTTCAGAAAGGTAATAACGCTCAAAAATTCTTTGAGCTTCATCCAAGCTTTCGGGTTTTCTATTCTCTACTAGATCAACAACTTCATAGAGAATTTCGTCAGAAAGATTTTTAAAGAAAACCAATCCAAGAAGGTAGTCTTTGTAATCATCTGCCGACATACTTTTCCTCATGTCATCGGCAGGTGCCCACAAGCTTTTATTTAACTGTTCTTGAGTGAGTGAAGACATATTTTTATAGCCAACCTTAACTTTTTTATTAACCTACTGAGTTATGAGATTATCACTTACTTCTGCAATTACGAAATTAAGACAAAATAAATACATTCTTAGAGTAAATTACCCCAAATTTAGGCCTATTTAGATTATCTGGGTACATGCCAAAGTCCGGAGGGGATGCTTATTCTGTAACCACTTTTAAAGACACACTTGGGAACAGCGTAAGTTAGAAGAGTTAGCCTCAAAATTCACTGGGGGCGGAACGCCAAATACTTCAAATCCTAATTATTGGAATGGCGAGATCCCCTGGATTCAAAGCTCGGACCTTAAGGAAGATGATGTTTTATCCCTCACAGTTAAAAAACACATCTCGCAGGAGGGATTGGAGAATTCAGCCGCAAAAATTGTTCCCAAAAACTCTCTCGTCATCGTTACTAGGGTCGGCGTAGGGAAATTAGTTGTGAATAATCAAGAAATTGCAACTAGCCAAGATTTTCTTTCTCTATCCGGAATCAAAGGAGATTCTAGGTTCTTGGCATACTCTCTTTATTCTCTATTAAAAAAAAATAGTCGGAGGGTCCAAGGAACTTCCATCAAGGGTATAACCAAAGTAGACTTCTTAAAGGAAACTATCTTGATTCCCTCTTTGGAGGAGCAAGAAAAGATTTCCTCATGTATGGTTGAGATCGACAAACTTATTACTCTTCATCAGCGTGAGTAACTTTTAGGTCAGTCCCGATAAAGATCTCATCACAAGATCAACATCTTTGTTTTCTAGCTCTTGAATAATATGCAAATATGTTTTTTGAGTCGTATTCATACTCGCGTGCCCGAGCCTTCTAGCAACACTTGCAATTGAAACTCCTGCAAATAGGAGGAGAGATGCGTGTGTATGCCTTAATCCATGAACCGAAATCACTGGAATCTCGGCTTTAAGACATAATTTCCGAAGGCGCCCGTTAACAGTCGAGTTAAAAACTGCCGTTTTAACGAAAATAGGCTCTTCTTTAGGAAGTTCTCTGATAAGGGCTGCAAATTGAATCGCTATTTGCCAATCTATCTGGATCTTTCTGATCGAAGATTTATTTTTTGTCGGCAGAAAACCTTTCCCTGACTTGTAATCCCATGTTTTGCTCACCGTTACGGTCTGTCTAGAAAAATCAAAGTCGTTCGGCGTAAGAGCCAAAGCCTCAGAAAATCGCATTCCGGTCTTGGCCACGAGAAGAATAAACCAGTCCCAATTCAATGGCCCGGAAATATCAAGAGCCGAAAGTAATTTATGCAGTTCAAACTGATTTAAAAACTTCGCCTTCTTGGGCCTGGGAGTTTTCCCTTTGATAATCGCCTTGCGAGTTGGGTCTCTGTCAATTAAACCGTCATCGACGGCGTCAAGAATTGCTCCTTTGAGTTGATGGTGAAAATCCATCGTTGTTTGTCTTTCGTGCGTGGCCGCGTATCGATTTAGCAGATCCTGATAATTGAGCCGATTCAAATTTTGAATCACTAAATCAGGAATTAATCTCCGAAGCCAAGATCGGAAGAGCGTAACGTCATTACATATTTGTTGTAAGTTACGTCCTTTACCGCACCTTGTTTATAAATTTGCAGCCACTTTTCATAATAAGCACAAAAAGTTATGCAATCTACGGCGCTACTTTGAGTTGAGTTCATAGTCTGTTTTCCAATTGTCACGCTGATGAAGTTGGCGCCCAATCAATGTTGTCGGAAGCCAATTTTGATATTCCAGCGCAAAAACAGGAAAACAGAGGGCAGCTGATAGAACTTGTGTTAGCTCAAATAGCCTTGCTCTTTGAAGAAAAGAGTAGGCTCTGTTCTTAGATTTTTTAGTGCTATCAGGCCCATTTCTCATTTGTGCGTCATGATCTCGAGCACCTGACGATCTGTCTCGACCATTGCTTCCTTACCGATTAAGGTGAGATTGTGAATTGTCTGATCCACATCCTCGCTGACAATTCCCTCAATACTGGACACACACCGGCCGTTCATGGCCAGCATCGCAGACATCAAAGCGGTCGAAACGCCTGAAGAGATTTTCATGGAGCAAGCCGGCTTAGCTCCGTCACAGAGCATTCCCGACAAGTTAGCCACCATATTTTTAACCGCAGCACAGGCGTCTGCATATCCGCCGCCCATCAGCCAAGTGATAGCAGTAGAAGCACCGGTAGAAGCCACAACGCAGCCGCAAAGAGCCGAAAGCCGACCCAAACTTTGTTTGATATAGACACTCGTTAAGTGACTGAGCGTCAGCGCGCGAATCATTTGCTCTTCGGTTGCGTTCATATCTTTAGCGAAAACAACAACCGGCAAAGTCGCGGTAATTCCTTGATTGCCGCTGCCGGAATTAGACATCACCGGAACCGTGGCACCGCCCATGCGGACATCACAAGCAGCCGAAGTAAATTCAACCATGTGTGCCAGAGTGGAGTCGCCCATGTACTTCACTCCGTTATTCCGGATCATGGCTCCGAGAGAGTGGCCGTAATCACCTTTTAACGCGAATTCTGCGGCCTCTTCATTGAGTCTCTGAGCTTCTTTCATGAATCGGATTTCTTCTAACGGAGCCGTCGTCGCAAAATCAAAAACCATTCTGAAATTCAGCTGCACGTCATCTGCGTCTTGGGCATCACCGTTTCCGGCACCCTCTTCCTCAGCAAAAATCGTCCTACCGTCTTTTTCCAAGAAAACAAAGAAGGTGTGTTCGCGCGAAATAACGGCTCGAGCCGAATGACCTTGAGCTCGGACCTCAACGTCAACATGAAGGTTAGAAGGAGAATCCGGCAAGTGTTTGATATTGATTGGAACCGATTCGATAAAAGCTTTCCCTCTATCGACCGCCTCGGGGGAGACTTCCTTGAGGACCTCGAGACCGTATTCGGATTTTCCGATGAGACTTCCAAGAGCGATAGCAATCGGCAGCCCGATCATCCCGGTTCCCGGAATGCCGACTCCCATGGCGTTCTTAATAATGTTGCCGCTAAGACCAAGATTGATTTCTTCGGGCTGCATACCTAAGAGCTCGGTTGCTTTAGCAACTGCCAAAGAGACCGCGATGGGTTCGGTGCAGCCTAGTGCAGGCACAACCTCCCGACGAATTAAGGAAATAATCTTCTCTCTCGTTGCCTTGTCGATCATGTGCGGCCTCTTGGACGGGTGAATAATTAGATCGACACTCTAGCGGTTTTTGATAAAAAACTAAATACCCACTTGGCGGAAATCCTGAGAGACAAGTCGAGGTCTGATGTTTTTTCCTACGGAAGTTAGGAGACCTATTTTGTCTTGGGCTCTTCACAATAGGGTTGAGGCAAATTCCGTTTTTCTAAAACAGAACTAAGCTTTCTCGGATTTCTAAAATAGTCCAATTCTATTATTAATATTAAATATTATTTAACATTAATATCCAATATTATTGAATATCATTATTAAATAATATTTGATGCAAGTATTGAATAAAATTTCACCTGTACTTAAACTTTTATATAAGTACGAGAGGAGCCCTGATCATGAATTACCTACCACGCACGATTCAACCCGTGATTGAAGAAGCCTCCAAATTCTTTAAGATCGTCATGGTTTCAGGAATGCGGCAGGTCGGCAAAAGCACGCTGTTAAAACAGTTATCGTCGGATAAGCGAACAATCATCAGTTTTGACGACATTAGTAACCTAGAAGCAGCAAAAAGTGCACCGCTCCAGTTCCTGCAGCTGAATCCTCCTCCTTGTTTTTTCGACGAAGTCCAGCGTGTTCCTGAAATTTTTAGGGCTCTAAAAATTATCGTTGATTCAAGATCGGATAAGGGCTTGTATTGGTTGAGCGGTTCGCAAAAACTATCATTAATGTCTCAGGTATCGGATGCTCTGCCCGGCAGATTAATGAATTTCGAGTTATGGCCTTTTTCTATTTATGAAATCGCAGGAAAGGGCCTTGAACAGAAGCCTTATCTTCCTAGCTTTTCTCTTTCATCCAGTCTCCCCATTCTTGCTCCCGAAGATACCTGGAACGCCGTTTTCCAAGGATTTTGGCCGGAATTAAAGGAAGCGACAGAAACGGAGAGAAGTTGGTTTTTTAGATCCTTGGTCGACTTGTATCTTTCAAGGGACGTCCGAAGCTTATCCGGCATAGAGAAGTTTGATGAATTCGAAAAATTTCTCATCACTATTGCTAGACGAGTGGGCCAGGAACTCAGGCTTCAGGAGATAGCCAAAGAAGTTGGCGTTTCTCAGCCGACTATTAAAAGGTGGTTATCAATAGCCGAAGCTTCCGGCATTATTCACTTCCTTCGTCCGTATGCTCACAACATCGGAAAGCAGTTAGTGAAAAGCCCCAAGCTCTACTTCACTGATACCGGGTTAGTTTGCCATCTTCTTAATCTTCAGAATGGTAAAGAGTTGAGCAACTCTTATTTGGCTGGAAATATTTTTGAGAATTTCGTCGTTAACGAAGTTAAGAAAAGCTGGGCACATAACGGAAAAGAGGCTAATTTTTTCTTTTTTCGGGACAATACCGGAATGGAAATTGACCTAATCATTCACGCCCAAGGGAAGTACAGTTGCGTGGAGATTAAATCCAAGACTTCTCCCGACGCACATGATGCCAAATGGCTCAAAAAAGCCGAGGACCTTCTTCCGGATTTAGCTAAAAATGCATCCGTTGTTTGTATGACTGAGAAAACCTATCCTCTTTCGCCATCTATTGTTGCGCACAGTATCTGGCAAATCTGACCGATATTTCCTTGTCCGCAAAGGCTTAGAGGATCCAAAAATTCCGAAATCTGCTCTGATCGCTTCACGTCAGATCAATTGGTGACCGCTGCCCAACGAACAAATCTTCTTTCGCTAAGCGAGAAAACAAGAGCAACTCTTTCCAATTTTTCTACTGCATCCTGCTCACCATATCGGCGTGATGTAAGTCGGTCGAATGCTTCTTGTAATGCAGCATCTGCGCTTTTTTCCTCGTGAGCCGTTTTTAGCTCGAAAACCCAAAGTCTTGCGCCTACCTTAACCTCTAAATCACTTCTTCCGTGAGAGTTGTGGCGTTCGACTTTCGAATCAAGGCCGGCCCCAGCTAAATAAACTTGGATGAAAGCCCGCACAGTAGCTTCATCTGTAACGGGATAGTTTTGATAGTCAATTGCGGTAAAAAGTCGATTGAGCGTATGAAATACTTCCTCAGGATCTCCATTTCTGAGGACTTGGACAATATCTCCTGCACCAACTTGACCTGCAACCTTACCTTTCAAAAGCAGCTCGGTGTAGAGCAAACCCATCGCTCGCTTAACTTCTAAGTTTGGATAGTCAAGAAAAACAGTGTTCCCATACTCAACAGCTTTAATGGTTAAATAACCCGCTTGAGTCAACAATCCGATATCCGATAAGCTTTCTAAGTCCGAAGAGCCTGACAAGGAGGCCAAAGAAATTGTCTTTTCCCGACCATATTCTCTCGGATCTCGGATACTGTGGGACTTCACGTACTCCAAAAGCACTGACGGCCTTCCGCCGCTTTCGAACCAATAGTCACAAAAACCGAGACTCGGAGATGCAAAAAAGTTAAGCAGCGACCATGGAGAATAAACTTTCTGTTTTGCTGTGACTTCAAAACAGAAACCATCGTATTGTTTCATCAACGTTTTTAAAAGGTCTTCCTTGGATAAGTTCAATGCCGTGGAAGCTCTCAATAGGTAACTATCGAAATACTTCTCAACTTCCTCGTGCGTATAACCCAACAAAGAACCAAACTGTGGATTCAGCGAAATATCTACTAGGTTGTTCAACTCAGAAAAAATACTTGTCTTATTGAATTTAGTAATTCCCGTAATAAAAAGGAATCGAATCGCTTCATCGTTAGCTTTTAGAAGAGCATAAAACTCAGACAACAACCCTCTCACCTCATTGAACAATATCCTATCGTTTAAAGATGAGGTTAACGGAGCATCGTACTCATCTATCAACACGACTAGAGAGTTGGCTGCCTGATCTCCCAACCATTTGGAAAGCTGGCTAAAAAGGGAAGTTGAGTTCGGCTCGTACAAGAATCCCAGGCTGGAAAAATTATCAATTAGACGGTCTTTGAGATCCTTCTCAAATTTATTGAATCCGAATAATGGTTTGATTTCTGAAAAATCAAACTTAACGACGGAATAAGTCCTTTCTTCTTTCCACAGTTTTTCAATCTTCAGGCCGCAAAAATCTTCTAACCCGTTTTTGAACAGAGTTTCAAAAGTAGAGATAAGGAGCGATTTCCCAAACCTTCGTGGGCGAACTAACAAATATTTCCGTCGCTGAGAAGCTAAATCGAAAATCAATCTTGTTTTGTCAACGTAAATTTGATTCGCTTTGCGCAAACCACGGAAGCTCGATGTTCCCAAAGATAAATTTAGTAAGACGTTGCTTGCCATTTGCTAACCAGCCGAATCCCATCGCTAATTTTAATTTTAAAGGCGTAGCTCCTATGCATGGCCCAGTAAAGGTTGGGTAATGGTGCATATGTTCAATAAAATTCAATATGCATATTCAATATTATTGGATATAAATATGAAATATTATTAGATGTAGATGTGAAATATTATTGAATGGCAGTTAGTTGACCTAGTGCTCATTGACACACAAGGCGCTCAAACCCAATGACTAGCACCTATTCCAACCAAGTTTTCAAGCGAAAAATCAGCGCATCTATTCGAAAACAGACGCGCCGATTTGATTTTCTTTAGCTGTCGTTAGACGTTTTCAGTCGTGGTCTTCTCCGCCGCTTCCTGCGCCAAAGATTCTTCTTTCTTTCCTCGGAGCTTCCTTCCGAGCGCTGTCGTCTGAGTCTTCACCCATACAACAGCGGCAGTAAGCGAGCTGTTCTTCACGTGAACCTCTTGAAGCTCTACAGGAGAACGTTCCTCAATCTTTCGGCAAATGTCTTCAATTGCAGTGAGGTAGGCTTTGTAGTTATCCAGGTAGAAAGCCAAAGCCTTGGAGAAGTTAGAGCCGAGCATTCCGCTTAAGAACAGTCTTGAAACTTCCTTGTACTCAGTGAGCGACTTCTGGAAGCGGACAAAAACCAGACGTTCTTCCGCTGACATTCTCTTGAGTTCCGTCAGGAACGCATGCTGCGCACAAGGCTGGTAGTACCAGATGTACATCAGATCCAAAGAAATCACAATACATTCGATTTCCATAGACTTGGAGCGCTCGGAAATCACGCGGATGAAATCGGCCGGACGGGACATTAAAGAGAGAATGTCTTTCTTCGGGAAAGCCAGCTCCATGCGCTCAAAGCAGCTGAAAAGCGCCTTGGTCGACATACGGAAGTCGGACGTGCGGAGACGGTAGTTGTTGCGGCGATCGGCCACGCTCTCGATGACGCCGGCCACCGTATCGGAAGCGAACTTCGACACGATCGCAGCCGCAGGTACCAGAATAGCCGCTGCGGGCATTCCGGTAATGATCGGCAGAATCATCGCGAGAATTACGTTGTAGACCATCGCCACCGGAATCGCCAAAATGCTTCGGAATAAGTTTCCGACAACAGCGGTCTTCGGAAATCCTCGGAAGATGTTATGAGAGGAAATATAGAGGCCGTTTGCCAAAGCGATGATCGAGAACACCAGCAACGGCGCCTTATCCACGGTAATCCCGAGGATATGACCTAAAAGAACATTGCGGGTAAAGCCCTCAAGCAGCACAACCGACATACCGGTGTACATCAGGGAATCGCTAACGCGGGACCAGTTAATCAAGGACTTCCAATCGATACGGGCGCCTTTTTGGAAGCCGCCTCCGGCAATAACCGCCTGAATAATATTGCGGATCCCGGTAATGCTGAACCAAATCAAAGCGCCGAACCAGGCCAGGACCCACCAATTCTGCGTGAGCATGAAAGTTAAGAACGCCGGCAGGAAACCGATCGTGACCTTGATAATGTTCAGAATCGTCGTATTGGTATACGAGAAACCGGTCTTTTCTTTCTTCTGCTTAGTTTCGTCAGCAACCAGTCCGTTGGTATTGCCGCGAGTGATGCCGCCGAGCGAAACCACGTTGCAGTTATTCGTAGTGACTTCTGCATTGGCGTACGTAGCAACCCATTCTCTCGAATGTTTCATTCCGAACTTAGTAAAGCCCAAGTTCTTGCGAACCCACTTCACAAAAGGAGAAACTTCCTCAGGTTCGGAGTAGACATCGATGCATTGAACCGGAACATGCAGAGGAATTTGGAAAGATTCATCGCTTTCTTTCTCAATCATCTTCTGTGCGCCGCGCGGAAGAGTATCCGGTACCGCGAAGCCCATACCGAATCGCGTTCCTAAGATGGTTGTAGAGTCGGATCCAAACCGGCTGCCGAGTGGCTGGTTGGCGTAAAAACTCATGATGCGCGGAATGTTCTCAAGGAACTCATTAAAGAGTGCACTGCGTTCCGGATTTTGCGCAATCTCCGGGCGCTGACGCATATCCTGAATGATTCTTTTAAGCTCAATCGCATTGTGTCGATTAATCGCCTGCTGAAGCTGGTTGATTTCGTTCACATGTTTTACGCGTCCGAGCTCGCGCTCCTTCATGTTCAGGATTTCAAGATGTGAGATCCGCCCCTCCCCGAGCCAGAGAAGTTCCAAGACATCCGCATCTGTCAGCTTGCCTGTCAGAAGCGTAATACGGGACGACGGACGGATATGCATTAGACGAGAAAGCAGTCCCTGAACGTCGATCTTTAGAAGATTCGGACGGCCATCATCCGCCGGTTCAGAGAGCGAGGGAATTTCAGGATTACGAGACGGACGAAGCCAGCGTTGGTAGAGCACCACAGAAGTTAACTCATCCAGTTTTTTCAGTCGCTCTTGAAGAACGCCCTGATCTTCAGCAGAAGCGCACAAGAGCTCCTGCTTGACCTTTTCTGCTTCTGCTTCGACAAGCGGAAGCAGCTTGGAATGCACAAATTCAGAAAGACGAATCAGCGTGGTTTGTCCCATGCCGACGTAGTCATCAAATTCTTCTTCGGACAGGGGAGGAACCTCAATGCCCCATTCCTTAGAGATCTCGGCGGCATGCTTGGCATTAAAGACTTCTAAGGTCTGCAGAACCTCTTCTCTGGCCCAATCTTCGACTGCACGTCCTTCCTGCATTAGGGCTTCGGTTTCGGGTTCCTTTAAAAAGTCCAAAACCGACTTTGTATCCGTAAAGCCCTTCGGTGTCCAAAGGAATTCGACGTAACGGTCGTGGAAGCGAGCTTTAAATTTAATACCCAAACGAACCGAAATGCCCATGATATGGGCTGCTTCATAAAGCTCGTAGACGACCTTGGGATCAACAAAGTTGTAGTAAACAACTGTCAGACGGCGAATCCCTTTCACACGAGCGTCCATAACCAGATAGGTCGGATTCTTGCGGCCCATGGTGTTGGCGTCGTGGACATGGTCGTCCATCGTTTTCTGATTCCACTCTTCCGGCATCTCCAGCAAGAAGAATTTAGAAAGGAAGGCGCGCACAATGCGAGGATTACCGGCCGCAACCTTCTGGAAATCGTGAATCAGACGAAGCTGCTCTTCTTCATTGCCGCGTGCGCGGACAATCTCCTTCATGAGCTGAATCAGCACTCGTGAAGTATTAAAACGAAATGGAGTTTGGGCGCTGTACAGCACTTCTTCATGAAGCGTTTTAAGAGCAGAAAGCCTCGCCTCGACGCCCGTTCCGTCGTTTAATCGCTGCAAAAGGTTGACTTCAGCCATCGCCATTCGTTCTTCATGGGTGCTGACCATGTTTTGAATGCCGTGCGGATGCAGAGAGGTTCTAAAAGTCTCCTGCTCGGCAGAAGACACATTTCCGGAATCGATGACCTCGTTAATTTTGACGAGCAGATCTCGATCCTTCTTATCAAAACGTAATGACTGATTCACCTTGGACTCAAAAGTAATTATTCTTGTGAAAAGTTTCGATTTTACATAAGGTTAGCTTTTACAGGTGTAACCGCGAGGCAAATTTCACCTCTCGTTTTCGGCAATAGATTCACTCTTCTGATCGTCTTATTGCGTTCGCCCAACCTCCTCCTCATCGCTATTCTTCCTGCCTTGACGTTTTTGGGCTCGTTTTTCTTCGAGACTGCGCAATAAAACCGAGCGAAACCACTGGTGCGCCGGGTCAAAATGCGTACGGTCATGCCACAAAAACACGGGTGTCCAAGCCGGATCAGCAACCAAATTCTTTGGAAGAATGGTCAGAGGCAAATTGCCGATAAGTTCTTTCACAGATGATTCCGGCAAGCGTCCGATAAGGTCGCACTGGGTTAGCATGTGCGGAACTGTTAGAAGATACGGCGTATCAATGGCGATATTGCTCCCTTCTTCAAAACCCGAGGAGTCCGTCGTGATCTTGCCTTCCGAATATCCGTACTTCACGGCAATGAAACGATAATTCTTCAAGTCTGATCTTTTGAGCTGTTTTCCTTCTCTCAGCTTGACCGCCAAAGGATGACTGTTTCTGACCACATACAAGTGATCCGTGTTGTACAGCGTCTCGTAATGAAACTTCTTTCCTAATTCTCTCAACTTTAGGTTGGGAGGAGCATAAATGACGATATCAATGTTGCCCTTCTCCAGCGCCCACTGAAAATGCTCATGAAGTGAAATTATAGAAAGGCGAATATTCGGGGCCTGGGCATACAAATTCGCTAACGAAGGAACAATAAATCTAAGTGCCGCATTATCGATACAGCCGATACGGAAATCTTGCGTTAACTCCTTAGGAGAAAAAACTTTTGGACTCGGAAGACGATCAATGCGCATCAAAATAGATTGGATTTCGCCAATCAAGGAGTCCATCTTGGGTGTCGGCATCATTGCACGTCCGCTCTTTACAAACAACGGATCTTCGAAAATTTCACGGGCCTGGGCTAATAGGCGAAAACATGTCGCAGAGCCCTTTCCTAGGCGATTAGCCGTAGAAATAAGGTTGCGAGAATCGTAAAACTCAGCGAGAAATCTAAGCAATTCACTGTTTGGACGGTCTTGGGCCATATCGTTATCAATTTTGATGAGGATTTCTGTCAATTTTAATCAAATATGACAGGAAAACTCCTCTTTTCAAAGTGAAAAAATCACTCCAAAATTTCACTCAGAAGCACCCCAATGTTGACCAAGGAGAAACAATTATGCAAAAACTCTCAAGAAGGCAAATTCTCAAGGCAATCTCCGCTCTTCCGGCCGTCTCTCCGGCCACTTCCGTTCTTGCACAGGCTGCAAATCCCCAGCCTCAGGAATGGACGGGCTTTGCCATTTGCGATTCCTGCAACCATGTACCTTCCTGCGGAATTCAGTTCCAGGCACAGGGCAATAACATCATCAGTATTCAGAACTGGAAAGAAAATCCGCGTCACTGGCTTTGCTCTAAAGGCATGAGCACTCTGCAGCGCTTGTATAACCCGAATCGTCTGCTTTATCCGATGAAGCGTACGGCCCCCAAAGGCGCAGAAGATCCGGGCTGGGTTCGTATTACCTGGGATGAGGCTTACAAGACCATCGCTGCCAACATGCTCGCCGCCAAAAAGAAATACGGTCCCGAATCCGTCATGTTCTATGCAGGCGACCCGAAAGAACCGAGACCCTCTATTTATCGTTTGGCTCGTTATTTCGACTCTCCCACTTGGGCCACGGAATCCTCTGCCGCTTGCCGCTCCGGCTGCATGATGGCTGAACAGCTCAACTTCGGACAGCCGAACAACGGTTCCACACCGACGAAAGACACCAAGGTCTACATGATTATGGCTACCAACGTTTGGGCTCAGCCCCTGGGTTGGTG
>ENA-OPDW01001083-OPDW01001083.1-human-gut-metagenome-genome-assembly--contig:-NODE-1083-length-16970-cov-2.020455_pt1 | contig 16970 bp, 17 predicted proteins | sample MGYA00241264_ERZ501508 | MGnify/ENA primary metagenome ERZ501508 (study PRJEB25962, sample SAMEA2042575) | human gut metagenome | biome: human gut; feature: human-associated habitat; material: faeces...
CAGCGGTCAACCTGTGGATTCAAAGAACACAAGCCATTAGAAAGCTCTTCCGGCAGCATCGGGATAACGCGTCTCGGGAAGTAGACACTCGTTGTTCTTAACTGAGCATCTTTATCAATGGCGCAACCGGGTTTAACGTAATGAGAAACATCGGCAATGGCTACGAGCAGACGGAATTTGCCGTCTTCCAAAGGCAGGCAGTAAACCGCATCGTCGAAGTCTTTTGCATCGGCGCCGTCGATCGTCACAAACGGAATATCACGAAGGTCTACTCTGTCTCGAAGATCGGACTTCGTTACAGAGTCAGAGAAACGCTTAATTTCTTTCTTTGTTTCCTCGGAGAACTTGTAAGGAAGATCGAACTTACGAACCGCGATTTCCGTCTCCATTCCCGGCTCGTCGATGGTTCCCAAAATCTCGACCACATGGCCGACTGGACTATTGGTGAGAAGGCCTTTATCTTCAAGTTCGACCACGACGATCTGAGAAGGTGTTGCGCCTAAAGAGCGGCCCGGTGCAATTAAGATCGTTTTGCAGATTCTTGCGTCTTCAGGCACCACAATTCCGACGCCGCGTCTCAGTTCAAAGCGGCCGACAATGCGTTTTAACTTGCGGTCGGCGAGTTCGACGATATCGGCTAAACCTCGACCTCTGTAGTCGGTTCCTGCTTCTCTTGCGACCACAATGTCTCCGGGAAGAACTTTCGTCATTTCTTCCGGAGGAATGTACATATCAGGGCCGTCTTCTTCGCAAATCAGGAATCCGAATCCGTCGCGGTGCCCCTGCACCACCCCAGTATGAAGTTTGGCGGAGGAAGTCAGAAGAACGATGTCTTCTCGATTCGTAAAGATTCTTCCTGCCTCTTTTAATTTATTGAAAGCGCGATCAAAAACCTCAGAAGAGATGCCTTTATGGGAAAGCATCACATACTCTTTCAGGTCGTCCATTTCCATCGGGAACCCGGCCGTCCTCAATTCCCGTTCAATTGCCTTTTCAGCGGCTTCCACTCCGGCAGCCGGGGTGGCACGCTGCGGCTTAGCAGAAGTCAACGCAGACTTCTGGGTGGTTTTGTTCTTCGTAGTAATTTTGAGCCTCAACTAATTAATGTTGATCCTATTTATGCTGGATTGTAATTGTTGAGGCTGCTAACAAAGTCCTAGGATCGCTCAGAGTGGAGATATTTGATTTCGGCCGTCGGGTACTAAAAATATCAATCTAAATTAAGCACATCCAGCATTCCGAGTCCGCGGAACTGAGGAAGAAGCAGAATTAACAAAACAATAATCAAAAGAAAGACCAGACCGTAGGCAAACTGATGATCCGTTAACTGCCTGAAGAAACGGTAGTGGCCACCCGACGGATTCTGTTCATAGCGATAGCCTGAGACTTGGAAGTTTTCAGGAAGCTCTGTTTCTCGATAGTAGTCGTTGAGCCGATACTCATTTCAAACTTTCGGATCCTTTTGGCTTCCGAAACTATCCGGATCTCCCGGCCTTCGCAGATCTCTCAGATAAATCAGACGACGCTCAATGATTTCCTCTCTTTTACGAAAGCGAATGCCCTGTTCATCCAAAAGCTTCTCGTAAGCTAAATCATGTTTCTTTTGCAGGTTGGCGAGAAACCGATAAGCTTTTTCGTCCGCTTGATATTGGTTATCGGCCTCGATCGTGAAGCATTGGTTTTCCAGATAAACCGATTCGTAATAGGGAATCGGATAAAACTCGGTGGACGAAACAGCCTTAGGGACGCAATAACGAAAAAGCACAGAAACACCGCTTGGAAAATTGAAGTTAGGTCAAACAACGGCTGTATTGCCGCCTGGATTTGTTAATGGAGGGATTCTAACGGCAAAGCCTCGGCTTAAGAAATGTTTCTGCCGGCTACGCCTTTGGCACAAAAAGACGGTTCCTTTGCCTATTTTTATCCATGTGAAGTCGGTTCGCCTAGAACGAGACGCAGGAAATTTTGGGAGTTCGGTACCAATAGTAGATTACTAACGTCATTTTTAGAGGAACAGTCATGAAAGCTGCTATTTTTTACTTCACCATGTCAGGAAACACCGAACTTGCCGCTAAAGAAGTTGCTGAAGCGACCGGTGCCCCACTCGTCAGACTCCATGCAGAACCTCCCTACACCGTAGATGACATAGACTGGACCCATCCCGATGCGCGCTGCACAAGAGAACATAAAGATCATTCGCTGTTGCCTCGCGTCAAACCCTTCGGCGTTGACATCTCTTCCTTAGACACCGTGTTCATCGGTTTTCCGATTTGGTGGCACGAAGAACCGGCCATCATTCGCTCGTTCTTAACGACTTACCATGATCAGCTCAAGGGCAAAACACTTTATCCCTTCTGCTCTTCTTATTCCAGCCCCGTCAGTGAAGCAGATGCAAGTCTTACGAAGGAGTTCCCGGATCTGAATTGGAAGGTCGGCCTTCGTTTGCCGGGATCCCAAGCAGAGATTAGAAAGTGGATTGAACAGTAGGCGTTTAATTTAAGCCTCCAAACCATAGCGGCGAGCGACGACTCAACAAGCTAAGCCTCGCAAGAAAGACCTGATTTTCTGCCTTTGCAGATTCAGGCCTTTTCGTTTTTTAAATCGAAAATTTGAATTTCTGCTGGGAATTTTCAAAAGGAGTTATATCGACTCTGAGGCGTAGGACAAAACGGAATGATCACTCCGAACAGCCGGCAGATAAAGAAAAACCTCGTACATCGACGAGGTCTTAGGAATTAGGTCTGGTGCCCGGGACTGGACTCGAACCAGCACGCCCGCGAAGGCGCTAGCACCTGAAGCTAGTGCGTCTACCAATTTCGCCACCCGGGCAACAGAGAGCCGAGAGATTGTTAATGCACACAATCTCCTAGGCCTCTGTCAAACCGTCATTATTCCGGTTTTCTTTTTCCCTCAACCTTGGCTACCAGCTGTCCGAGGCGCATTGTGTCGTACTCTTCAAACGGCTGGTGAATCCAAGGATTGTCTCCGAGATATTCGACATAGTAGTCAGGTTCAACCTGAGAGCAGCCCTTCCACCACAAAACAGCGGTGCGAACTTCAGTCACGCCCGGATAGTTGTTCTGAAGGTGTTCGACTACCTTCTTCAAAGTCAGTCCGGAATCAACCAAATCGTCGACTAAGAGCACTCTTCCTTTGAGAGAGTCAGGACGGCTGGAAGCAATGTACTTACCGATGTCCAAACTTCCCTGAATCGTGCCGGCAGCTTCTCTATAAGAGCTGGTTGACAAAATGTTCAGCGGCATATCGAAAATTCTGGAGAGGATGTCTCCGGGGAAGGCCGCCTCGAGCTAAGCAAAGCAAAGAATCAAACTTCCAGCCGCTGTCATAGACATTAAAAGCCAGAGTCTCAATAAGGCGGCGATATTCTTCCCAAGAAACGTGAAGATCTTTCATTCCTATTCCTAATTATTCAAACGGGTTATGAAGCAAAATTGTCTGAGAACGATCCGGGCCGGTAGAAACAACTGCGATCGGGCAGCCGGCAACCTCGGACAGACGAGTTAAATATTTTTGTGCGTTAACGGGCAGATCTTCCCACTTTGTGATGCCGAAAGTCGGTTCCTTCCAGCCGGGGAAGTCTTCGTAAATGACTTTGCACTGGGCAACTTCTTCTGCACCGACAGGCATGATATCGATTCTTTCGCCCTTGTATTCGTAGCCGACGCCTAAACGAACGGTTTCAAAACCGTCTAAAACGTCGAGCTTCATCACAGCCAGACCGCTTAAACCGTTCCATTCAACAGCGCGGCGAAGTGCGGCGCCGTCGACCCAGCCGCAGCGGCGGGGACGTCCGGTCACTGCACCGAATTCATTGCCCTTCTTAGCAATGGTTTTGCCGACTTCATCAAAGAGTTCGGTCGGGAAGGGGCCGGAACCGACACGTGTGCAGTAAGCCTTGGTAATGCCAAGAATGTAATTCAGTTTCTGAGGACCGACACCGGACCCGGGGCTGGCAAAGCCGGCAACGGTATTGCTGGAAGTGACGAACGGGTAGGTTCCGTGGTCGATGTCGAGCATGGTTCCCTGAGCTCCTTCATACAGGAACTGTTCGCCTTCCTTCATCTTAGTGTTGAGGATGTGGGAGATGTCGCGAATCTTCGGAACGATTCTCGGAGCCATTGCCAGCGTGTCTTCGATCATCTTTTCGACGTCGACGGGTTCGCTGTTGTAGTAGTTCACCAGCAGGAAGTTGATGAGCTTGCAGTTTTCGCGAACTTTTTCTGCAAATACTTTCGGTTCAGCCAGGTCCCTGACGTGGACAGCGCGGCGAGCAATTTTGTCTTCATAGGCCGGGCCGATACCGCGGCCCGTTGTACCGATCTTCTTATCTCCTAAAGCATTTTCACGAGCGTGGTCGAGTGCGATGTGATAAGGAAGAACCAGAGGGCACTGACCGGAGACAAAAATACGATCTTCGGCATCCATACCGTGAGCCTTCAAGTCGTCAATTTCCTTCAGCATCGCTTCGGGGCTGACAACCGCACCGTTGCCGATGTAGCACTTGACGTGAGGATGCATAACACCCGAGGGGATCAAACGAAGAACCGTTTTCTGGCCGTTGATCACGAGTGTGTGGCCAGCATTGTGGCCGCCGTTGAAACGGACAACGCCTTGTACGCTTTCGGTGAGCCAGTCAACGATCTTGCCTTTGCCTTCGTCGCCCCACTGAGCGCCGACAACGACTACATTTTTACTCATTTCATCCTCTTAAAAAATTAACGGTTCGACGTACGAGCCGCTACCGTCCAAACACCATTGATACAAATTAATTCTTCATCCAAGCGGAAAGATTCTTCCAGCGAAGCAACATTGTCTTCGGGAAGTTTTTCAATCACGATGTCGCCGTTTTCGCGAAGTTCACGAATGCGGGACTGCAGGGCGGCATCATCCAGCTTGTTGGGCGCCAAAATCGCATAGGGACGCTTTGTGTCCATCACGGCGATAATCTCGCGCAGGTATAACGTGAAGCCGACCGCGGGACGCTTACGTCCGAAACGCTCGCCGATATCATCGTAACGGCCGCCGCGCAGAATCGGCTGATAACGGCCGGGAATATTGACACTGAAAGTTACGCCGGTGTGGTAGTTATAGCCGGCAACATCCGCAAAGTCATAGCTGACGATATCTGCGCCGGATTCACGGCCGAGCCTGCGGACTCTTTCTAAGATTTCCGGGATTTTCGGATAATCGGAAAACTCTTCAATAACTTGATTCAGGACGTCTTCCGACCCAAAGAGCATGGTCAGTCGGACCAAATCGTTCACGGTTTTCTCTTTGAGAACACCTCTGAGTTCTTCCAGTGCGGAGCGGTCTTTGTGACTCAATGCAAAGAGAATTTGTTCCTGAACTTCTGCGCTGGCCGGGTCGCTGTCCAGAATGGCTTTTACAACACCGGTGTGTCCCAAGTCCAAGAAAATATTTTCCAAGCCGAATTGACGAAGGGACTCAATGCCTAAACAAATCACTTCCCGTTCGCTTTCTACACTGGAAGAGCCGAACATTTCCACACCCGCCAAGTAGGGCTGGCGTGAAGCAAGAGGATGCAGAGGGCGAGCGTGGAGGACGCTTCCGACATAACAGAGGCGCGATACACCCGAACGATTGAGAATGTGAGCATCGATTCGAGCAACCTGAGGCGTCATATCGGCGCGGATACCCATCGTTTTTCCCGTGACCTGATCGACGATCTTGAACGTTCTGAGATCCAGATCTCCGCCCGTTCCGGTCAGAAGAGAGTCAACGTACTCCACCAAAGGAGGGCGAACGACTTCAAAACCATGGCTTGTCACCAGTTTTAGGAAAGAACTTCTAAGATGCTCTATGGCCCTCGCCTCTCGTGGAAGCATATCCGCGATATTTTCAGGTAACAGCCACACTGACATAAAGATCCTTTCTAAAAAAGCAATGAACCAGCCCAAACGAGCACCAGCCCTAAGACTACACTTTCTAACCCGATATAACGGATTTTCTCGCTAGGAAATCGTGAGATAAATCTCACGGCACGTTTCCATAAATCGGGCGCCAACATAGGTAAAAGGCCCTCAAGTACGAAGCAGAAACCCAGTACGTACAAGAAGGCCTTCATGATTTAGATCACAAAAAATTACGGTTGTTTATTCGCTTGGACTTCACCGCGGGAACTCTTGAGATAGTCAAAGAATTCGCTGCTCGGATCCACCACCATCATGTCCTGAGGTTTATTGAAGGACTGACGGTAAGCATCCAGTGAGCGATAGAACTTCGCAAATTCGGGATCTTTGCTGAATGCTTTGGCGTAGAGTTCGTTGGCCTGGGCGTCCCCGGAACCTTTAATGTTCTGAGCGTCACGATAAGCTTCCGCCAGAACAACGGTTCTCTGACGATCAGCATCGGCCTTGATCTTTTCGGCTTCAGCAGCACCCTTGGAGCGCTCTTCGCTGGCAACGCGCTTACGTTCGGCTTCCATACGGCGATAGACAGACTCGGAAATTTCCGGTGTGAAGTCGACTCGTTTGAGTCGGACATCCACAACTTCAATGCCTAAATCAGAAACACGCTTCTGCAGAGCTTCAGAGATTTCTGCCATTGCGCGAGCTCTGTCGCTGGAAGTGATGTCGTTTACCGTGCGGCGGTTCACAACCTGGTTGAGAACGTCACGAAGCAGCGCAGACATACGATCGTCCGCGGCTCGTTCGCTGCCTTGGAAAGAAACCCAGTAGCGGCGCGGATCGTTGATGCGCCACTTCACATAGGAATCGATCATCAGGTTTTTCTTCTCACTGGTTTGAACCAGATCTGCTGCAGGCGTATCGATCGTAAGAATACGTTTGTCCAAATAGACGACGTTTTGAAGCGGAGCCGGCAGCTTGACATGCAGACCGGGTGTAGAAACAACGCTCTTTAATTCACCAAGCATGAAGACCAGAGCGTATTCACGCTCGTTTACCGTGTAAAGGCAGGTTCTCGCGAGCAAGGCGCCAAAGAGAACAACAATAACTAAGGAAAGTAATTTTTTCATTTCTCTGTCCTTATCTCAAAGTACGGGATAAAAGACGGGAAGTGGGCTGACTCGCGTCCGGTGTTAAAGGCGGCTGATCTCCGCCGGGCAGATTATGCGTCTGCTGAGCAGATGAAGCAGGAACAGTCGGCTGCACAGGCGCGGCCGAAGCTGCCGGAGCCTGCGTCGGGGCGGCTCGTTTCGCCAGCTGATCCAACGGCAGGTACAAGAGATTATTGGAAGACTTGTTGTCAACCATTACCTTGGTCGTGTTGTTGAAGATCTGCTGCATGGTGTCCACATACATACGGTCGCGGGTCACCTTCGGAGCTTTCTCATACTGTGCGTAGACCTGATTGAAGCGGTTTGCGTCACCCTCTGCCTGAGAGACAACACGAGATTTGTATGCTTCAGCTTCCTGGCGAAGACGTTCAGCCAGACCGCGTGCCTTAGGCACAACGTCGTTTGCATAAGCCTCGCCTTCATTAATCTGGCGTTCGCGATCCTGGCCGGCCTTAACGGCATCGTTGAAGGCAGCCTGAACTTGTTCTGGCGGCTGAGCGTTCTGAATAGCAACAGACAGAACCTGAATGCCGGAGTGGTAGCGGTCAAGCATTTCCTGCATCAGTTTTTTAACTTCTTCTGCAATTTCCTGCTTGGACTCGAACAAAACACTGTCCATCTTCTTACGACCGACTACTTCACGCATGGCGGATTCTGCGGTCTGAACAACTGCACCCATCGGATCGCGAGTACGGAACAAGAATTCTTCAGCGCCGTTGCCCTGCTTGATTCGGTACTGAACATTGAACATCACGTCAACAATGTTCTCATCGTCCGTCAGCATGAGCGCTTCTTTAAGACGCTGTGTACCGCCTCTCAAACCGATCTCGGCCTTACGAACAGAAGAAACGTCTACTAAAGCAACGTCCTGGATCGGATAAGGCAGGTGCCAGCGGAAACCGGCATTCGTGCTTTCGGTGTAACGTCCGAAAGTGGTCACAACGCCGTTCTGACCTTCCGGAACGATATAAAAGCCGGAGGCCAGCCACGCGGCCAAAGCGATAACAATGGCTGAAACAGCCATTCCGCCGGAGAATGAAGACGGAACCTTAAACTGCGGGAAAGGATTTCCACCGCCGTTTCCATTCCCGCCGCCGTTGCCGAACGAATTCTGCTGATTTTTGAATTCGTGGTCTTTGCGCAGCGGAGGTTCGTCGAAGTCGTAGTCTTCGTTTTTCTGATTTTGTGCCTGAGAAGATGCTGACGGCTCTTCTTTCTGAGCATTACGATTTTGATTGCCTTTGGTGCCGCCCAACATCGAATTCAGACGATCGTTGAACTGTTTCCAAAGTTCTTCTAAATCTCCGTCATTGTTGTTCTGAGTGAAGCGGCCCGGCATTTCGTTTCTGCTCGGTTCGGCTTTTCTCGGTTCTTCATCAGTCTCTTTGGGAGGCTCTTTGATTTCATTTTCTTTCTGGGAGGAATCGTCCTCCGAGCCTTTTCGGCCCCAACGGGGGTCATTAAGCGACATTGTCGAATATTTCCTTAAAAATCACAGGACAAAGATAGGTTGTCCGGGTGAGTTAGACAAGAGAGCAGAGCATTTTAGCACTTGAAAAATAATAATATTTTTAGTGATAAGAGTTATTACATTTATCGAAATGCTCGCTGAAGGCCTTCGCTTCGAAGAAGGCCCATTCAGCACTAACGTTCAAATTCTGCGAGCCAATCCTCATTATCGGGAGTCTCTTGAGGCTCTTCCGGCTCTTTTTCTGCGATCTGACGGATGGCATCTTTAAGAAGATCGATACCTTCCCCGTTGGCGGCGCTGATGCCGACTGCTTTCGGCGTGCCGTCTTCGGCACAGGTAATAAACGGACTCTTCCCTTCCAAGTCAATCTTATTGAAAACCAGCAGCTGCGGAATATCTTTAGCTCCGATTTCTTCTAGGACTTTATTGACTTCGGCCATCTGCTCTTCTCTAGCCGGCGTTGATGAATCGACAACATGGAGCAGAAGATCGGCCTGTGCCGCTTCATCCAAGGTTGATTTGAAAGCCTCAATCAGCTGGTGCGGAAGCCCGCGAATAAAGCCGACCGTGTCACTTAATACAACTTCCACATCTCCGCCGACAAAACATCTGCGCGCAGTCGTATCCAAAGTTGCAAACAACTGATCGGCCGCATACACACCGCCTCGAGTCAGACGATTAAAGAGCGTTGACTTACCGGCGTTGGTATAGCCGACAAGCGCGACGGTCAGCACCTCGCCTCTTTGGCGAGATTTGCGTTGGGTATTGCGCTGACGCTCGAGTTTTTTAAGCTGTTCTCTTAACGCCTTGACGCGTGTTGCAATCATTCGACGGTCAAGTTCGATCTGCTTTTCACCCGGACCGCCGGTTTTAGACAAGCCGCCTCTCTGACGTTCCAAGTGCGTCCAGCCTCTGACCAAACGTGTTGACAAGTGGGTCAGTCGAGCAAGTTCGACTTGCAGCCTGCCTTCCCGGGTCTTTGCTCTCTGACGGAAAATCTCCAAAATCAGATTGGTACGGTCAAGTACTTCCAGTCCGACGGCTTTTTCGATATTGCGCTGCTGCGCGGGAGATAAAGCGACATCAAAAATCAGCGCTTTTGCCCCAGCGGCAGCTTCATTTTTGATTTCTTCGATTTTGCCGCTTCCGACAAAAGTTTTAGGATCCGGACGGTCGCGTTTTGCTTCAGTCAGACCTGCAACTTGGAAGCCGCAGGATGTCGCTAATTCTGATAATTCAAGCGCCGCGTCTCGATGAATTTCGCGGCCCACAATGACAGAGACGAGCCACACCTTTCCGGGTGTCTCGTCTCCCTTTTGATATTGATAATCCACTATACGGTTTCTGCTTCTTCAGTTCCCTGCTGTTCATTGCCCAGCGGTACGGCGCGAGCCGGAACAACAGTGCTAATAGCGTGTTTATAAACCATCTGAGTTACGGTGTTGCGAAGCAGAACAACATACTGGTCGAAAGACTCGATCTGGCCCTGCAGTTTGATACCGTTCACCAAGTAGATGGAAACAGGAATACGTCCCTTACGAAGACTGTTTAAGAATGGGTCTTGTAACAATTGCCCTTTTGTCATTGTTTTTCTCCAAACGGAAAATTCCGCTCATAAATTTGACTAAATTCTAGCTGCGGCACACCGAAATTGTTCTTTGTATTAATCATTTTGGGCGCACATTTAATTCTTCTGCACTTCTATGATCGAAGGACTCTTGTTGGGCGACAACCCCCTTGAGGGAGCTGTGTTTCCGCAGCAGATTCTCTTACTACAGTAACTATTTTAGCGGTAAATGCCCTTCGGAAAGATCATTGTTAATGCTTATTTGAGGCGCACAACGAGCAGCCTCCGGCAACAAACCGCCTTACGAAAATTCCCGCGCACGGCAGGAATTTCTCGATTAAGCCTTTGGGGCGTACGGATTTTTGTTCGTTCTAAATTCAATTCGGAGCGGTGTGCCCTCGAGTTTGAACTTGTCTCTGAACCATCCTTCCAGATATCGCCGGTAGCTTTCCGGGACATCCTGAAGTGCGTTGCCGTGAACCACAATGACAGGAGGATTCTGACCGCCCTGGTGTGCGTATCTCATCTTCGGACGTCCTCCGCCGGCTCTCGGCGGCAGCTGACGAGTCGTAGCTTCAATCAAAGCACGGGTCAGCTTCGGTGTGGAGAGCTTCATGAACGCGGCTGTGTGAGCATCGTTGACGGCATTCAGCAAGTGATGCAGACCGCGCTTTTCAAGCGCGGAGATATAAACGATCTTCGCCCAGCGTAAAAAGTGAAGCTTGCGTTCAAGCTCTTCCTTCGCACGGCGTCTTTCGTAATCGTCCAAGCTGTCCCATTTGTTGACACCGACAACCAAGGCACGCCCGCTTTCCAGAATGTAGCCGGCAATGTTGGCATCCTGCTCGGCAATACCGGCGTGGGCGTCTAAAAGAAGCACAACCACGTTGGAACTTTCGATCGCCTGAAGCGTCTTAATAACGGAGAACTTTTCGATTGCCTCAAACACTTTGCCTTTGCGGCGCAGGCCAGCGGTATCGATCAAGGTGTAATCGCGATCCTTATATTGGAACTCGACCTCGATGGCGTCGCGCGTAGTCCCGGGCATGTCAAAAGCGATCAGGCGATCTTCGCCGATCAGCGCATTGATCAGCGTGCTCTTGCCTGCGTTCGGACGGCCGGCGATCGCAACTTTAATCTTGTGTTTGAAATCCTCTTCCTCATCGATTTCCTTTTCGGTCGGGAAGGGTTCAAGAACCAGATCCATCAAGGCTTTAACACCTTCGCCGTGTGCTGCGGAAATGGTGTAAGGCTCGCCTAAAGCCAATTCATAGAATTCAGCTTTAGCTGTTTCTGTTAAACCTTCGGCCTTATTGACGACGAGGTAGGTTTTCTTTCCGGATTCGCGCAGGTTCTGAGCGATTCTCTGATCCTGAGGCGTTAAACCGGCGCGGCCGTCAACAAGGAACAATACGGCATCGGATTCGGTAATGGCCAACTGCGCCTGTCCGGTCATCTCTTTGACGATGCCTTCGGTGCGGATCGGTTCAAAACCGCCCGTATCGATGACTAAGTAAGGTTTATCGCCGATACGACCGTCGCCGTAATGACGATCTCGGGTAAGCCCCGGGAAGTCCGCCACTAAAGCGTCTCTAGAACGCGTCAGGCGATTAAACAAGGTCGATTTTCCGACATTCGGACGACCAACAAGCGCAATGACTGGAACCATAATTCTTATCTATTCGACAAATAAGCGACTTCGCCTTTACTGGTTTGGAAAATAGCGCCTGCACTGAAAGGCTGTGCCTGCGTTACGATCGGACCGCTCAAACGAACGCGCGCCATTTCTTCACCGGTTCTCGGTGAAAGAAAATGAACGTAACCGTCTTCGTCACCGACAGCCACAGCGCCCGGGAAAACGACCGGTGCGGAAACTCCGCGGTACAGCATGGTCTTATTAGACCAGCGCTGCTCACCGCTTTCGCGGTAGAACGCCTGAACTTCACCATTGACGCTGACGGCATAAACGTTGTCTTCGTCAATAGCAGGACCGGCAACAGCGTCAATCTTCTGCGTCCATTTTGTCTGTCCGTTCGTGCTGTCAACACAGGTTACGGCGCCTTGGAAGGCGGCGGCGCAAACTAAGTTTTCGCTAAAGGCCGGGGCACCGACAACGTCAACCAGACGCTCGACTTCCGTCACACCCTTCGCTTGGGCGACCTGGAATTCAAACACCGGTTTACCGGAGGCAATATCCAAAATCACGATATGGCCGTTCGGCTGTCCGACTAACAAAAAGTTATCATGAGCCAGCATTCTTGTGGGTAAACGGACCGTCAAAGCGGGCTGACTCTTCTGATATGTCCACTGCAGTTCGCCGGAGGAAGCCTCAAATGCGGACACACGGGTGTCCATGGTGCGGGCAATGACCAGACCGTGAGAAACAACAGGCGGAGAAGCCAATTCCGTTGTCAGTTTCTTTTCCCAGCTGACCTTTCCTTCGGCATCCACGACTTCCAAATTACCGTCCCAAAGACCGACAGCTGTGACGTAGCCGTCAGAGCCGACACCGCCGGTAATGGGGCTGTCAAAAGAAACGGACCATTCGGTTTCACCGGTTCTGGCATTTAAACGCGTCAAGGTCTTGCCGCCGGCGGCAAACACCATATCGTCATATACCGCGGGAACTAAGAAGCCCTCAGCAGACGAAAGTCCTTTCGACCAAACTTCGGTCACTTCCATGCTCGGTGTGAAATTTACCAGCGGCATGGGTTCATGTTTAGGACTGGAACAAGCCGAAAGCAGAACTGCTGCAGCAACGGCAGCCGCAATCTTGAGTTTTGTACTCATGAGTTATTCCTTGGGTAAAGAATTTAATTTGATTTCGATGACACCGACCAACGGATTGGTCATAGGAGCATGGCGCAAGGCGTCTTCCCAGCTTTTACGAGCGGCAGCGGCATCGCCTTTGGCAAGATAAAGGTCGCCCATACGGTCATAAACCGGAACTTCTTCGCCCTTGGCGTCTTTAACCGCGTTGAGAACTGCCAAGCCCTGATCGTATTTACCTTCATCGAGATAAACACCGGCCAAGCGGACGGAAGCAAGCGGTTTGAGTTCAGGATACTTATCAGACTCTACAATCCACTTGAGCGCTTTTTCAGCTTCTGCATATTTACCGGCGGTTTCAGCGTTATGCGCGGCAAGCAGAGCACCCATCCCGGCGTAGGTCGTCGATGCGTAGCTTTCATGAAGACGACCGGCGATCGCCTGTACGCGAGCCTCATCCTTCATATTGCTTGCCTGAATCATCTGAGCATACAGAACACCGGCGTCTGTGGATTCTTTCATCTGATACCAGCGCCAGCCTTGAAAACCGGCAGCGCACAAGCAGGCGACCGTCACAACGGTCAAAATTAGGTTGCCCCATTTCTCCCACCAAGCCTTAATCTCGGCAAGGGACTCTTGTTCTTCTAAGTCATAGGCCATGTAAAGTATCTCCCGGTCTATTTAAAGGTTCTAATTTCAATTCTTGAAAAAGAAGTAAAACGGAAGGGGACGCCGGTCCCCTCTTCTTCTTAAACGTGCTGTCCGAGGAACGAGATCGCTTCATCGATCGTGAGCGTCTTCTGTTCACCGTAACCCTCGAGGTTTTCACGAAGTGCCTTGAGACCGACCTTGCCGGCGGCGGCTTCATCAGCTCCGATCACCAGTGCATAAAGAGCCCCGGAAGCATCAGCACGCTTCATCTGGTTGCCGAACTTCATGCTGCCGCTGTGGATGATCGCGGCAATATCGGCATCTCTGAGCCTTTCTGCGGCGGAAAGTGCGTTGAGGTACAGCGCCTTATCCCAAACGACATAGACATCGCATTCTCTGGATTCGGGTTTAACACCGCATTCTTTCATCAACTCGAGCACGCGTTCAATGCCCATCGCAAAACCGCAGGCAGGAGCGTCTCGGCCTCCGAGCATTCCGATGAGCGGGTCATAACGGCCGCCGCCGCAGATCGTACCCTGAGCGCCAAGCTTATCGGTGACCCATTCGAAAACTGTGAGATTGTAGTAGTCAAGACCGCGAACCAATCTCGGGTTCACAACATAATCGATGCCTTCGGCTTTCAGAAAAGCGTTGGCGTTCTTTTGCTGTTGGAAAGGATGCGTTTCGATCTGATTGACCGCAGGCTTGATTTCATTGTGCAGGAACAGATCCTGCAGGCGTTCGTTGGTAAAGCTCGTCACGCCGATCGCACGAATGCGGCCTTCCTTGTGCAAGCGCTCAAGAGCACGCCAGGCGGCGTAGTAATTGCCGTAAGGTTTGTGCAGGAGATAGAGGTCAATGTAGTCAAGACCGAGTTCGGATAAGGAGCGATCAAAAGCGCGCAGCGCGTCGTCATATTCGTAGTCCTGCACCCACAACTTGCTTGTGACGAAAACGGATTCGCGCGGCATTCCGCTTTCACGAATCGCCTCACCCACTTCGCGCTCGTTGAAGTAACTGGCCGCCGTATCAATCATGCGATAGCCGACTTCCAGCGCTTCAAGAACGGCCGCCTTCGTTTCACTTTTGTCGATCTGATAGACTCCGAAACCAACGGACGGCATCATGACGCCGTTATTCAGACGAACTTCTCTCATACTTAAATTTCCTTTGTTTTTCAGATTTCTATGCGATTAACACCGCACTTCTTCGTCTGAAATCCTAGGAATTTTCGTCTTTAGGCGAAAGAGCCAAATAAGGGAAAGAATGTCACTTTTCGTGGTTTTCGGAGATCAACCTTGTCAAATGCAAACACCATCGAAACGCCAACAAACCGGAACGACGCCGCGTTACATTTTTACGGCGATCTGTCGGAATTGCTGCACGACATCGGTTCGTCTCGCATCATTCACATCGTGCTCACGCAAGGAAACTTAAGTTTTCTACACCAGGCCACGCGCTACAACGCAGCTCCGGGCGACTACATCATTCTGCCCAATGCGGCGCTTGCTCAGGACTTTGCGGCCTCAAGCGACTTCAAGGCGCTGCTCTTTTCACTGTCTCCTTCCATCGGCAACCGACTGGCACTGCGCTCCAACTACGGCATCATCGGTCACTTGTCTCTGCTGCAAAACCCGGTGATGCGTCTGGCCGAAGAAGATTTCATGCGCTGCCGAACCGACATCGAAAGACTGCACGAGCGATGGCTTGCAACCGGACACTACTTTCACGAGGAAATGGTCGGACATCTGCTTGCTGCACACATTCTTGATCTCTACGACATCCACGCACGCAATTGCCTGCCGGAAGACTTCCCGACGCGCGCCGCAGAACTCTTGCGCCGCTTCACCGAAGAATTGGCCAGCGGCAGTTTTCGCCATTACCGAAATCTGGATTGGTACGCCGAAAAGCTATGTGTCACGCCGCACTACCTCTCGGAAATCTGTCGGCGAGCAAGCGGACGCAGCGCAGGTTACTTCATCGACCTCTTTACGCTTCAGGAGATTGCGAAACTGCTCGCCGACAAACGACTCTCTGTTGCCCAGATTGCCGAAGAGCTTTCGTTTTCTTCGGCGTCTTACTTTACGAGATACGTCAAGAAACACTTCGGCATGTCTCCCAAGGCCTTTCGCAATGCCGGATCCAACTAGATCGTTTCGCTTCAGCGGCAGCTGCCTCACCTTCTGATAGGACAGAAATACGGCCGTTTAGCGAAAAAAAATAACCGCCTATTTGTAATCTTTTATATTTGATCGCGCTCGCAGAAAAATTCTCCGGGCGTGACCTTTATTGATTGCTGAATTCTCTTACGACCACGTCGACTGTCGCTCACTCATTCGGAATCTGTTCCGCATTCTTTCCGTTTCCGTGATTTTTGTGGATCTGACTCCTCATTTCAAGATCATTTCTGCGTAATTTTACAAATCATATATAGTCTTTAAAAAAGACCAAATTCTGTCTTTATCCAACTCAAGCCGAAGGACAGGTCAGTCTTTCGAGACAACATAAAAATTCCGTCAAAGGCAGAAATTGGCAAAAAGTGTGCACGAACGCACCTTTTTGAAAAGACCTCGTTTTCTATGCTTTCCACCATGAAACAACCCCTGTTTCACCGGGAAGATCTCTTCACAGATGGGAAGCAAAAATCATGAAACCCCGCAAGCCGTTCACCCTGACCGTCGCGGCCGCCACTCTATTGGCAGGAGGGTTTTTTCCTCCGTCAGCCTCCGCAGAACTCACCACCCGCGAAGCGAGCATCGTTCCGATTGCAGCCTTTACCGCCAACGGCAATCAGGAACAACTCAAGAAAGCACTTGCCAAGGGACTGGACAATGGTCTCACCGTCAACGAAATCAAAGCAGTGCTCGAACAGATGTACGCCTATACAGGCTTTCCGCGCAGTCTCACGGCGCTCGGCGTCTACGTCAAGCTCCTTGATGAACGCAAAGCCTCAGGCTTGAAAGACAATATCGGCCGAGAATCGACTCCGCTGCCACAAGGTACGGACCTGTACCAAATCGGAACGAAGACACAAACCGAATTGGTGGGACATCCCGTGGCAGGCCCTGTGTACACGTTCTCGCCCAACATTGACACCTACCTTAAGGATCACCTGTTCGGCGCCATCTTTGCCAACGACGTACTCAATTGGCGCGAACGAGAACTCGCCACCGTGTCGGCTCTTGCGGCTCTTCCCGCACCGGCGCAGTTGCGCTCCCACCTGAAGGTCTGCATGAACGTGGGACTTTCACCTCAAGAACTCTCTCAGTTTGCCGATGAACTCAAAAAGTCCGTCGGCAAACGTGAAGGAAAACTCGCACAGGACACCTTAAAGGTTGTGCTTGAAGCACGCCGTGCAAAGTAATTCCACAAATATCAAAGGACACATCAATGACTAAAACCGCTTCCATCGTCGCGGCTGCTGCTGCGACCTGCATCTGCACATCCATGCC
>ENA-OPDW01001086-OPDW01001086.1-human-gut-metagenome-genome-assembly--contig:-NODE-1086-length-16926-cov-6.621599_pt1 | contig 16926 bp, 14 predicted proteins | sample MGYA00241264_ERZ501508 | MGnify/ENA primary metagenome ERZ501508 (study PRJEB25962, sample SAMEA2042575) | human gut metagenome | biome: human gut; feature: human-associated habitat; material: faeces...
CCGATCGTTGATATCCTGACCCTGGCTGCTACGGGCAGTGAATATGATGCCGGAGGTGTCATTTCGCGTACGGAAACCAATGACAAGATTGCTTACATCGATCCACATCTGTTTCCGGCATGTTCTTTCCTTGATCCGACTTATACGTTTACGGTCAATGCCAAACATACGGCAGCGGGAGTGGCTGATGCCATCAATCATGTGATGGAGCAGTATTTCACCCATGCTTCCAATTCTGTAGCTGACGGTTTTTGTGAAACCCTTGTCAAGACTTTGATGAAATATGCACCGGTTGCGCTGGAGAAGCCCGATGACTATGAAGCCCGTGCGGAGATTATGTATGCCTGTACCTTTGGCTGCAACGGCTTGCTGGCTCTCGGAACAGCAGGGTCTCCCTGGCCGATGCATGGTATTGAACATGCTCTTTCGGCTTATTATGACATTACACATGGAGAAGGACTGGCCATTATTACTCCGCACTGGATGCGCCATGTACTTAATGAGCGTACACAGGAACGTTTCGTGAAGTTTGGCCTGAATGTGTTCGGACTGTCAGCAGACATGGCTCCGGCCGAGATCGCAGAACAGACCATCGTATGTACTTCTCAGTTCTTTAAGAGTCTGGGTATGCCGATGACCTTGCACGAAGTCGGTATTGATGACTCCCGTCTGGAAGAAATGGCCCATCACGTTGCCGTCAATGAAGGACTGGATGCACCGGGTACCTTTGCTCCGCTGAATGAGCAGGATATCCTGTCCATTCTGAAGGCAGCGCTGTAAATCAGAAAGAAACTCTCTGTTCCAGCCTTTGATGTGACAGCTTTAGGTTGGAACAGAGTATTATAACAGAAAACTTTAGATCAAACCTGTAAAAACAATACTGACACATATGAAAAGAATCGCTCTATTGGGACTGGCTGTGATGACTGTGGCTATGTCATACGCTCAGGGGATTAGCGGAACCTGGAAAGGAATGCTGAATGCGGGAAATCAGAAGCTGGAAATTGTTTTTCATTTCGATCCGTCGAAAGATGGAGGCGGTGCTGCTACCATGGATGTCCCTGCACAAAGTGCCATGGGTATTCCTGTTCGTCTGAATCTGCTGTCAGCCGATTCCGTCAGTCTGGATGTCCTGGCTCTTCTGATGGAATATACCGGGAAACTGAACAATGGAGTAATCACCGGTACTTTCAGACAGTTCGGTGTGGCATTCCCGTTGGAGTTGAAGGCTGGAGATGCCGGAAAGCCCAACCGTCCTCAGGAACCGGAAAGTCCGTTGGGGTATAAGACAGAGGAAGTTACTTTCACCAATCAGAAAGCTCATGTTTCTCTTGCCGGTACGCTGACTTATCCGGTCAATTATACTCCGGACAAAAAAGTACCTGTGGTAATCATGGTTACCGGAAGTGGTGCCCAGAATCGGGATGAAGAGGTGTTTGCCCACAAACCTTTTAGGGTGATAGCTGACTACCTGGCTAAACAGGGGATTGCTTCTTTGCGATATGATGACAGAGGAGTAGGTCAGTCGACCGGGAATCAGGCCGGATGTACTTCGGCTGACTTTGCGGAAGATGCAGCTTGTGGACTTTCATGGTTAAAGAGCAGCGGAAAATTCAATCAGGTCGGGATATTGGGACATAGTGAAGGAGGGCTGATAGCCTTTATGTTGGGAGCTGAAGGAAAAGCAGATTTTTTGGTGAGCATGGCCGGACCTGGAATCAAAGGAGATAGTTTGCTGGTTGAGCAGCAGAATGCTCTTTTTAAGCTGAAAGGAATTCCTTCCAATGTGAGTGTCAGTACTTTGCGGAAAAGTATGGCCACTCAGCCAGGGAATGTATGGCTGGAATATTTTATGGATTATGATCCGCGGCCGGATCTGGAAAGAATTACCATCCCGGTTATGGCTGTCAACGGAAGTAATGATATGCAGGTTCTTTCAGACAGTAATATCAGTGCTATCCGGAACTGTCTTTCCGGGAAGAACAGCAAAAATCTTATCAAGGTATATCCCGGATTGAATCATTTGTTCCAGCATTGTGAACCTGCTTCCTCCATGGATTATTATAAGATTGAGGAAACCTGTTCACCAGAAGTTCTCCGGGATATAGCAGCTTGGATCAATAGTCTGTAGAAATGACTTGTTGTCAATACCGGCAATTATATCATCCATGTATGACGTTTAACAAAATAGCGTATGAAAAAGTATTAGGCATATTTATGATGTTATTATTTGCATGTACATCCAGGGATAAGAATGAAATACCGACACTCTCTGTAGATTTACATTCGTCAGATGTTTCTTTCGAAGACTTGTTCTCAAAAATAGAGATCATACCTTTGGAGACATCTGATAGTTGTTTGCTGGTGGATGTAGAGAAAATAGTACATGTTGACAGTTTGCTGTATGTTTTTGATAGCAGGCGTCCTGCGCTATATGTGTTTGATGAGAAAGGAGCGTTTGTCAGACAAATATCCCGATGGGGTGATGGTCCGGGAGATCATTTGTTGAGTCCAAACGGGTATATGGGAATATATGACTTATGTGGAAAATTTATCAGGCAGGATGTGTTACCTGCCAAGCCTAATTATGAGGAACGATCGTATTTTGGATATGGGTAGCTTGAATCCTTTTTATGAGTACCATGATAATGTGTACTTTGCCACGGCATATCAGAATACAGTCTATAAGTTGACTGAAAAAGGACTGTATCCTGTTTACTGTTGGGATTTTGGCAAAGATGGCATTAATGATGAAATGTTGCAAAAATATCGTTTGATTGAGAATGAAGGAAAACGAAATGATGAGCTGATTAAAGATTTGTCTGATGGAACACTCCCTTTCTGTATGAAATTTCATCGGGAAAATGATCTATATTATTATGTATCTCTGCAAAAGGGTTTAGGTACTGTCAATAAGCATATTAATGTGTTTTATAGAAAACAGGACGGTAGTACATTTGTCTTTGAAAAGTTGGCTGAAAATTTAAGTATAACTCCTCTTCTGTTTACGGAAGATTACATCGTTTCGAAATTAAATTTTGATGATTATACTTGTTTGCTTCCTTTTTTGTCAGAACAAGACTACTCAAAACTTTTGTCGCGTGAGGAAGATGATAATCCGTGCCTGGTAAAGTTTTATTTAGAAAAGGTGGAGAGAACCCCGGCAAAATGTAAGTTATTGTATGGTATCTTCTGATATAAACTTTTTTAGTTTGGATTTGAGTATACCTTTCCGATAGCCTGTCCACATCTTTAGGATTTTACCTTCCGGTGAAATCAATACGAAATGCGGGATGCCTCCGGCTTTATAACGCGAAGCCAGACTTCGTCCTCCATTTTTCGGTTCCTTCCATTGATAACCCGGCATCTTGTGTTCTTTCAGGAATTTGCTCCAGGAGGTTTTTTCATCATTGGATATTCCTACCAAGGCCAATTTATCGCCATATAGATGGGCAATCTCTTCCATTTCCGGTTCAGACATGCGGCAGGGGCCGCAGTAGATACTCCAGAAATCCAACAAGATGTATCGGCCTTGCAATTCTGACAAATGACGGGATTTTCCTTCAGCGTCATATAGTAAACCATCAGCCATATCGTCTCCTTCTTCCACTGTCGGAGCAGGGAAGGCATATGACTCAATGAGTTTTCCTTTCTCCGTTTCCTGCCATTCGGCCGGCATACGTGCATACAACTGCTGGAAAACAGGACGAAAACTGCGCAATGAATCCGGAATTTTCCTTCTAATTCTTGAGCTTGACAAATGTTTCCTGCTCCAATGAGCAGGAAAAGGGAACACAAGATCTGGATAGCGAGATTTCTTTTCATTTTTCAGTCAGTTTTATTGTATGGAATGTCCGTCTGTGGATTGAGTTTCCGGAACAGAGCCGAAGCGCTTTTGCAGGAACTCTTTCAGATTGTGGGTTCCGACATCTTCTGTTGAGATACTTCCGTCTTTCTCTACGATTACATAATGCGGAATTCCGTTGAACTGGAAAAGTTGGCGCATATATTTGTATTCAGTGTCTGTGAGCCGGTAACAGGCTTCTCCTTTCAGGTTCTTCTCTACATAGTCCGTGTAGGCCTTTCCCGGAGATTCTTTTTCGCTGGTTATATAGACGAACTGAAAATCGGGATGGTTGCGGTATTGTCTGCGCAGGTCGGCCGTAGCCTGTATGCCACCCCGGCAGGGGCCACAATAGATTCCCCAGAAGTCAATGAAGAGTACTTTGCCGGCATGAGGAGCAATGATACGGCGGAAAATATCGGTAGCTTTCCCCGCAGGAAGCTGGTAGGATGCTGTCCGTCCTGCCGGATGCAGTTCGTCAATCATATCCTTGACTGCAGTCTGCATATAGGGATGGGTAAGGATTGCCTGTGTCTTTCCGATGAGGCATTCTGCATCTTTCCGGCTGGCCTGGTGTGCAACGATGGCACGCAGGTCGCGTACACGGGCTATCTGCCAGAGCAGGGGAGAGCGTTCATTACACAACGCCTGAATGATACTGTCCTGTATCTCATACTTCTTTGCATATATCCGGATCAGTTTCTCATTATCCGGAAGTTTTTTGAAGTCTTCTTCACCTGCCAGACTCTTGTAAGCATTATTGGCTGCTTCGAGTGGGCCCATGTATTCAAAACGGTTGATGAAAACACTTATCCGGGAACAGGCCAGTGCTGACATTTCGTCCAGAGGCATTTGTTTCAGAAAGTCGTAATAGGAAGCATCCGGCTGCACCTGCAATACCTGATTGGCCGTGTCTTGCCGGGCATAATAGCTCCGGGGCATCTGATAGTCAAAATAAATCTCTCCTGCTTTGATGGCTGTATGGTTGCGGATCAGCGAAACTGCTTTTTGTGAAGTTGCATAAAGCCGGCAAAGTGAATCGGCTTGCTGCTGCCACCGGGCAGTGTACGGTTCCAGTTGTTTCTGAAACTGTGCCGGTGTCAGTGTCTTCTGGGCTTTATTCAGCTTCTCGTAAGGATAATCGATCAGGTCATTCAGGGTGACGGCCAGATAAGACAGTGCGGCTGTCTTTCCCATATAAGCCGTGTGGATGAGCGGATATTTGTTGTCGCGTGCCCGGCTTCGTGCCATGATGTCTTCCCAGTCCAGATACATCGTGACTGTGTCACCCGGTTCGGCATAGAATGGAATCCACTGGTTGTTCAGGGTCAGGTTCTGGCAAACGGGATATGACAGGATAAATTTGCATTCGAAACTTCCGTCGGGATTGATGGGGACTACTGTGGGATAGTCCTTGCGGGTAATTTCATTGCTCAGATAAAGAATACCGCTGTCGAATCCCAGTCTCGGATCATAACCTTTCAGATAGCCTTGCAGGTAAACGCTGTCCCGGCGGAAAAAGTCCGTGCCATATCCGTTGTCTGCATCCGGTATTGCCGGCTCTTTGCGGGTGCGTACGTAGCGTTGTTCCTCTCCGTCGTTAAGGGCAATGAGGCAGGAACCGTCTTTCCGGGCAGTCAGTTTCAGGGTGACGGTGCTTCCGTCCTTGCGGTCGCTGGCAGTCATCAGGATGCGTTTCCCCTTTTTTCTGCATTCCACGGGAGTGTACAGCCGGTTGTTCAGGATGACGATGGAATCATAGATGCCGTAAGTCCAGCGGCTCTGTGCATCCTCGCTGAACCAGTTTCCCTCTACCGGTTCCAGAAGAGAACGGGGCTCAGAGGCATCAGCCACCAGTGAGATATCGAAAGTATTTCCTTCTCTTCCATTGGGATCTATGAAATGTATTTTCCGGGTTTCCTGGGGCAGAGGTTCGAACAGCAGTACGAAGTCCATTTCTCCCGAATCAGGAAGATAAGTTTCCTTTTTCAGTTCAATGCCTTCAGCTCCCGTTTGCTTGTAGCGTATTCCGGTGGCAGTATCTTCCAGATAATTCTCTCCATCTTCCTTGATCCACCAGTGTGGCCGGAAAATCGCGTGGATGTAGACTTTTGTACATTCGGGGGTACGCTCGATCCGGGTAATGTTGCGGATACTTCCGTTGCGGGCCTTGAATGTCGGATTTTCAATTGTTTGTGCTGTCAGTATTCCTGGAAGCAGGATCAGCAGGCATAGGAGCAGCTGCCTGAGGTTTTGCCATGGTGTCTGCCGTTTATCGGTCAAGGATACGGTTGTGGCTGTTCTTGTTTTCATGTGTATAAAAGGTTTATGTATGGTTAGGTTTTATTTGTCAGTTTCGGATTCTGCAGATCGGGTTGAAACACAGATTGCCCCGTTTTTCGCCGCTTCTCCAAAAAGATCAACAGCCTGCTGGCCTTTCAGCACTTTGATGGATTTGATCTGGCTGGGTGAGAGAGCCTGTACAGCTGTTGCATCAGCAGCTTTTCCGTCTATGATGACCAGAGACTTAGATGTCTGGGAGTCAAACCGGATGGTCGGGATATTTATGTCCGAAGCCTGCTCTTCTTTTTTCAGTTTGACTTGAATGATTCCTGTCTTGCTCTTGTCGGTCGTGTATTTGGCCAGAGAAGCCTGATCTTTCAGGACGGTAACTGACTGGATACGCTGCGGATCGATGGCGCGGAAAATCTCCGGACTGACCTCCTGTTCGTTGACCAGGAGAATGACATCCTTGAGGGAAGAATTGTAGCTTACATTTTTCAGGAAGATGGAATTGCTGTTTTCGGGTTTGTCGGATGTTTTCGTGAAAGCAAACCTGATCGGTAGCGTCTGTTTCACTCTGATAGCCTGTCCTTTCCGCATGCCGGGTTTCCATCGGGGCATGTTTTTTATGAGTCTCAAACCTTCAGCATCAAGTTGCGGATCCACACTTTCTACCACTTCTGCATCGGTGATGCTGCCGTCTTTGCTGACGATGAACTGTATGATCACCCGGCCCTGTATTCCGGCTTTCTGGGCTTCCTGCGGATATCGTATGTTGTTCCGGAGATAGGTATTCAGCGCTTCCATGCCACCTGGAAATTCAGGCATCTGGTCCAGAGCCGAAGAGGGTGCTGCGACTGCTGGCTGTACATTGGGCTGTATGCTGTCGTGTACGGCCGGAGCAATTACTTTGACGGCTGAAATCTCATCAGCTACGGCTGAGACTTTAGGACGGGCAAAGGCCGTAACAGCCAGTGCGGCCAATGGAAGTATATAAAGATACTTGGCCCGTGCCCACGGATTGGATTTTTCTTTTAACATCATAGTGATACGTTTTTTTAGTGAACTGTGATTAAAGCTGTTGGCCATAGAGTAGAGCCTTGTGCCGACAGCTTTTTTTATTAATAGCATCTGGTAATTTCTGGCGTTTACGCCTTCGCGCAGAACGGTTTCGTCGGCTTCATATTCATGGATATTCTGCAATTCCTGTTTCAGCAGCCATGCAGCCGGATTGAACCACTGTACGAAGATGCAGAGGTCGGCCAGCAGCAGATCCCATGAGTGGCGGTTGCGGATGTGGGCCAGTTCGTGGATGAGTATCTCGCGTCCGTTTTCTTCCAGATCCTTTCGGGCAATCACGATCCAGTGCATCCAGCTGAAAGGAGCAATGTCGTGATCGTGTACCACCAGCCGTACATTTTTCTCTTTCCGGTCAGGGAGATAGCTGTCCAGAGCTTCCCGTTTGCCCTGACGGATCAGTCTGCCCAGCCTGGCCAGTGAACAGAGGTTGCGTGCGATGAAGAATACGATACCTGTCAGATAGACCAGCAGGGCCGCACGTAACCACAAGACTGTGGCAGACGGTGTTGCAGCTGCCATGCTTTCGCCTTCCGGCTGTATATCGGCCATCAGGAGAAGCTGCTCCAGTGTGAGCATTGTTTCCTGTACAGCTGCCGGACTGTTTACACTGGCTTCGACCAGTGGAAGCAGGGAAGACAACACCAGCAGTCCCAGCAGGGCAAAACGGTTGAAACGGTGGAATGTGTCGCGGCTCATCAGCAGCTTGTAGAACAGGTAGAATACGGCCAGGCAGGCGGCGGATTTCAGTATATAGACTAAAAAGGTTCCCATATCGTTATCTGGTTTTTCTGATTTGTTTCCGACTCATAACCGTCCCTCCTCTACCTTCTGTATCAGCTCCTTGAGCTCTTTCAGCGAAATGTCCTCCTCTTTCACCAGCGATGAAACGGCATCCCGGTAGGAATTGTTGAAGTATTTGCTGATGACACTCCGGAGCGTACGGCGGCTGAAGTCATCACGGCTCACGGTGGCATAGTACTGATAAGTGTTGCCATATGCTTTGTGGGAGAGGTAGCCTTTCTCTTCCAGTCCGCGTACGATGGTGGACAGGGTATTGAAATGCGGTTTCGGATCGTCATAGAAAGCGAGCATTTCTTTTACAAACAGCGGGCCTTTTTCCCAGAAAAAGCCCATGATTTCTTCTTCTTTTGCAGTCAATCCTTTCATGATTTTTTTCTTTTTCTGCAAATAACGAAAGTTTTTAGTTGATAAACTAATCTTTGTAGTTAATAATAGCTAAAGAGATAAATTTACTTTCGTTGCAGCTTGATCGTGCGGTCGTTGCAGCTTGATCGTGCGGTCGTTGCGGCCTGATCGTGCGGTCGTTGTGGCCTGATCGTGCGGTCGATGCGGGCGCATTGTGCGGTTAATTCTGTTTCATGCGGTTTACCTCATTTTTTATATTATTCTTTTCTTCTTATTAAAATGCAGCCCACTGACCTTGCGGTAGCGGGCTGCGGTGTCTGTATGATGTTACCGGGCACAAATGCTCCCGCCCGGAATGGGAGTTCTTAATACTTTGTTACGGTCTTGCCACATTGACAGACATGACGCTTGCTTGCGAAGCATCATTCTGCCCCTTCACATACGCACGGAAAGGCTTCACCTTTACTTTGTCTCCATTGGTTATCGGATAGAAGTTGCCGTTCTTCAGGAAGTAGCCCGCGTTGGGTATAACCTCACTCATTGTACCTACCATGAAGTTGTCTGTCGCAGGGGTGGTTACCAGTTCCACGCCTGCGGCACTTTCGGCGCTGAAGGTGATGCTGCCTGTACCGGATGTTCGATAGAACAGCGGCTTGCCGGCTTCAAAATCGGTTTCTACGAGGGTAATCACGTTGCTTCCCAACTTCTCGACCTGATAGTAAGTAACCTGACCGTCAGCTACAGAAGTAGGAACGAACGGCAGACAGATGGTTCCATATTGGGAGTTATCTGACAGGGCACGGGTATAAGTAACCTTTTTGCTTTTCAACTTGAGGTGGTAACCTGCATACTCGCTAATACCCTCATCGTCAGTCAGCGTTATTTCGCCCAAAACAAGATTTCCCGAACCTTCCAATTCCTTTGCATTATCGAACGTACCTTCCAATACCAGTTCTCCGTTTACAACCAACTGGTTGGCATTATCGACAGTCAAAGTCTTATCATTCGGAATCGTCAGGGTGCTGCCCGCCGGGATGGTGACCACCGCGCCGCTGGGGATGGTGATATTCTCTTTCAGGGTATAGGTGCCGCCCACGGCGCTGGGCTGGTTGCTCTGGCCGTAGATCAGCCAGCTGCCGGTGCCGGTGGGGGCCAGCGGTTTTGCTTCGAAAGAATTATCATACAATATCACACTGTTGGCCAGCAGGGTGGAGTTGTCCCCGACGGTCACAGCCCCTGCGCTGCCAAAGAAGTTCAGGACGTAAATGCCGCCCGCCCTGTCCGCCGATTCGCTCCGGGCGGTGAGGGAGCCGCCGCCGGATATGGTCACCGAAGGGGAAGAGGAATCAATATAAAGGCCATAACTTGCATTCCCAGATCCGCCGGTGGCGGTCACGGCGGCGCTGCCCACGGTGACAGACCCTCTCGCAGAGATGCCATAACTGCTGCCACTGGCGTCACCGCCGGTGGCGGTCAGCGTCCCGCTCTGCACCGTAACCGCGGCACCGTATACATAGAGACCTTCCGAACTATAATTTCCGTTAACATTGCCGCCGATGGCGGTGACGATGCCGCTTTGCTGGGTGAATGATCCCGTGACAAAGATACCATAACTGCTGCCTGAGCTTGTCTCAGCGCCCTGCGCGGTCAGGCTGCCGCCTTGGATGGTCAGGTTCCCAGACACACGGATGCTCTGGGATTCGTCGTTTGGATCCTGAACGCCCGTGACGGTGCTGCTGCCCTCCAGCACGATGGTCAGGTCGCCCTCTGCGTAGATGCCCGCTCCGACATGACCGGTGGTATTCGTGCCGTTGATGGTGGCGTCCTTCAGGGTCAGGGTGCCGCTGCCGTCGTAGTAGACATTGTAGTTGTCTGCGCTGGCCTCGGTCAGGGTGCCGCTTTCGGCGTCGGTCGTCCAGTAGCCGCCGTTCAGCACATTGGTGCCGCCCACGGTGAGGGTGGTGGGATTGCCCGCCCATGTCTGTCCGGCACCGAATATGCCGAGCAACGCTGTCAGCAGACAAAGGAGGCGCAGCCGGCTCTTATCGTATAGTTTGTTTCTTGTCTTCATTTTGTTATTCCGTTTATTTTATGGTCTGAATTTTATTGTTTGTCAATCGGCGAGGATATATCCATCGCTGTCAGTTGCCAGTCCGTCCGTCGAAGTCTGGATGCTGAATGAAAGGGCTGCGTCTGCCGTGCCGCTTTCCGTCCAGCCGTCGGTACCCCAGTCGCCAACCGTAACGCTGTTGATGGTGGCACCATTCTTACCTACGGTCACGTTGAAGGTATAGGCTTTGCCCGATTCCAAACCGGTAGTCAGTTGCTCGTTGGCTTTGACGATAAGCGGAGTGCCGCCCTGAATGTTCAGCTGGACAAACGTATCGTCAGCAGCATACTTGCCCGGCAGCAGGACGGCGGTGAAGCTGTGTTTGGCTTCTGCCGAAGTGTCCTCGCTGAATAGTCCGGTTACTGTCGTTCCATTGCCGGCAACGGTCAGTGTCTTTCCTGGAACTGGAGTCGTTGTGGTAGGTACCGTGAATGTAGGAGCCTGGAATGTAGGTTTCACCGTTTCGTACTGGTCACCGTAACCGCTTATCTTCACGGTAACCTTGGTCAGGTGGTGCTTGAATGTCAGGTTCAGCGCGTCGCTCTTACTTTGTGACGCTGCCGCCGTCATATAGTCCGCACGGCCTATGTAGTTGGCTGCGCCCGGAGTATTGCTGCTCTGGTCGGCCGGGAGTTCAAACTGCGTGTAGGAGTCCGTTTTCCCTTCCACGACGGGATAATAGGCTTCAAAGGTGTTTACATCGTCAGCCCAGACCATGTAGTCGGCTCCTTCAGGCCCCCATGTGCCGCCGTTGTATTTGTAAACCGCCTTGTCCTTGCCTGTTACCGCACCTGTCGAGGTATTGGCTACCGAAATCATGTCGCCGTCTTCCCATGCGTCGCCTGCTCCTGCCGTGTTCACACGGGTCTGCAGAGCCTCGATGCCTGCACGGATGTGTACGGCCATCGGGTCGTTGGCATAGCCGGAGGACATGAAATCGTCTTCACTTTGGCAGCCTGCCAACACCAGTGCGAGGGCGGCAGCCGGAATATATTTTGCTATTTTCATTCTTGTTATGTTTATGAACGTTGTTTACTTTTATTCTGTTACTAAGTCGCCGCCTTGCTGTTCGCTACCCCATGACTCGGCAGAAATGGTGCCCGTCGTCACTTTGTCGCGGCCTACGGTAAGATTCAGCGTGTATTCTTCACCACTGGCAAACGTAAGGTCTTTTTGGGATGTGAATGTATATACCTTTCCGTTGTTGCCGGTGATTTCCACCTTCAGGCTCTGAGCGAAGGTCTGCGGTACGAGGATGCACTCGTATTGCTTGTTTTCGGTTGTAGCATACAGGGTGATGGTCTGTCCGCTGTTGGTAGTGTTACCGAATGTTCCTTCGAGCAGGTTAACGACAATTTTCGTGGCGCAGTTGGAGAGCTTTACCGATTTGAAAGTCACACCTTCGTCAAGCTCAGAGCCTTTTGTCAGAGTCACGTTCAGCTTGGACAGCGCATGTTTGAAGTTGATGTCGAGTGCCGTTCCGGGTGTGGCGTCCTGTCGTCCTCCGGTCCAAAGCAGGTCGGAAGCCTTGACGTTGTTCTCATTGCTCTGGTCGGTCTGCACCGTAAAGGTATAAGAATCCTCATTGTACACATGTGTTCTGGGCATATAAGCGTTATAGGTTACTTTTGCATCATTGCTTTTCCACAGGAGTTGTTCTCCGTACTTAAACGTCCAGCCATTGTTATATATCACTTCCAGGTTCGTGCAGTTGTAGCGTTCGTCGCTGTTGGTGCCTTCCGTTGTCAGGTAAAGTCCGAAACTGCTTCCGGTCAGGTTCGTGTTGTCATAACCGGCACGGGTGGCCATCGGGCCTACGTTCACATTCAGTCCGATAGGCGTGTCGGCATAGTCGGGCGTGTTGAGCACGTCGCTGTCGTTGGAGCAGGCTGCCAAAAGGGTGGCCAGCGCTGCTGTTGCCAAAATGTTTGCTTTTTTCATTTGAACTATTTTCTGTTAAGTTGTTAATTATTTATCTTTCAAAGAATCCTTTTTCGGATGGAACCGGAATTCCGCCCGACGGTTTATTATTACTCCAATGTCGGCAGCGCTCCGTTGAGTTCGTAATGCCAACCTGAGCCTGCACTCTGCAAGGCGGTATTCATCTGTGCAACGGCGTCCAGTCGATGTCCGAGAGGTCGATGTCATTGTCGAGGATGATGTTGATGTCGGTATCACCGCTGTTCGCCACATCTGCCGCTACCTTCAGTCCTTCACCGCTGTAAATGGTGATGGTTTTGGTATTGGAATCGTATGAGTAGGCTTCGGTCGCTTCACCGCCATCAATGGAAGTACCGTTTTCCCAGTCCGACACGTTGATGCCCGCATCGTCCAGTTTGATGTTGTCGCGTCCCAGCACAAGGTTCACCGTAGTGTATCTGCCCGGTTGCAGGTCGATGTCCGCAGAGTGGGTATAGGTATATACCTTGCCGTTCTCCAACGTGACGTTGATGGTGCGGAACCCGCTCTGCCCGGGAATCATGATGCCGGCAAAGCTGGCGGATGTGCCCGTGAAGGGAATCACCACAAGGTTTTGACCGGTGGCCGGGGTTACCTCGACAGGATTCTCTAAATAATTCACGGTGGCTTCGGTGCATGCGACTGCCGTTACCGAAGCCACTTCGGGTGCGGTTGTCCACTCGTTGCGGAACGAAAGGTTTACCACGAGCTTGGCCATTACATGCTCAAACTCCAGCTTCACGGCAGAACCGGTGGGCTTGGCCGTGGTCCTCGCCACCAGCAGGTCGCTCGCGGTCTGGTTATTGAAGTCCAGCGTATAGGGGTCGGCATCGTAATCGGTAGCTCCGTTGCGCTCGGGATAGATGCCGAGGAAATAGTGGTCGGACGTATTGTCGGCCCAAAGCATCTGCGGCTCGGCGGTCCATGTGCCGTCGCCGCCTAATGTATTGATGGAGTTGTCCACCACAAGCCGCTGCATGTCGTTGTCGGCTCCTAACCAGGCATAGACACTGATGCGGTCATTCGTCTCGAAGGTGGTCGAGTTGCCGCTATGGGCCACACGGGTCATGGCTCCCACGGATGCCGTTACCCTTATCTGTCCAAGGTCTTGCGGTGGCAGTACATCGCTGTCGGTGCTGCACGCAGCCAACAGGATAGCGGTTGTTGCCAATAATAGATTCTTTATATTCATACGTTTGCTGTTTTAATCAGTTATAAATATATAGTCAGCACAGCGGTTTACGCACCCGGAAAAAATATGTTACCGCCATAGTCGCCTTCGAGCGGAGCCCAGTCGGTGATGGTGATGTCATTGTCTAAGGTGATTTCGTCACGTCCCAATGTCAGGTTGACGGTGGTGTACTTGCCTGTTTCCAACGGGATGGAAACCCCTACGTTATAGACGTATGGCTCGTCAATGTCTTTTACCTTGATCTGTATTTCAATTAAATTGCTGTTAGGAATCATGATACCGGCATAGCTGCAAGCGTAGTTGGCTGCCGGTGTTTCCAAAGCCGGGATGTCTATCGCCTTATTGTCGCCCTGTGGCGTAATCTCTCCGGAGAGGAGATTGACGCTTGCCTCCGCCTTTGCAATGGCTCTGACCGATTCCACGACCGGTGTTCCGGACCACTGGCTGCGGAAATTCAGGTTGATGACTAATTTCGACATCAGGTGGCTGAAGGTCAGCGCCACGGGCGTGTTAGTGGGCGTTATGCCCTTGTTCTCAGTGCCGGCATTCATGGCATAAAGAAGGTCGCTTGCCTCCTGGTCTTCAGGGGTCAGTACATAGTTCATGGCTTTCAGGTCGCTTACCTCCTGCACCGGATAAATGCCCAGAAAGTAATGCGCCGAACTGCTGTTTGCCCACAGCATTTGCGGGCTGGCCGTCCATGTGCCGTCGTCGCCTAAGGTGTTGACGGAATTGTCCACCACAAGCTGCTGTGCATCGTCGGCTGCACCCAACCAGGCATAGACGCTGATACGGTCGCCCGTCTCAAACACCGATTCGTCGCCGTCGGTTGTCACACGGGTCATCTGCCCGATGGAAGCATCCACCCGGATCTCTTTTGCCGGAGCATAGCCGGGTTCATGGTCGTTCGTGCATGCCGCCAGTACAAGGAGTGCGGCAGCAACGGATAACATGCTCTTCATCATAACTCTATCTCTATTTTATTTGTTAATTATATTCCGGGATTAAAGATGTCATCACTCGTAATCCAGCCTTCGCCCCAAGGGTTAATGTCGGTGGCGGTGATATACATGTAGGGCTGCATTCTGTCGTATTCCAATGCCAGCTCGTAGCGTTTTCCGGCAAGCATCAGGGGAGCTTCTGCCGTGTATTCATGACGGGAGCCGTCGGCAAAGGTCATGACCATGTAGAGCATCGTGCAGGCTTCATCTTGTGCCGTCGGCATCAGGCGGGCATCGGTAGAGAGCGTCCCCCCGTCGGCAACGGCTTGCGGCAGGAGCGCATCTGTCTTTTCGGCGGAAGGTACGACGTAGCTGTTGTCATCGCCGCGCCGTGCCGGATAAAGGCAGGTGGCGGCATTGCGTACCGTGACGGCAAGCGACGCTCCTTCGGGCACGCCGTTGATACGGACAGCAAGCTCTGCCAGCAACGGAGCGACACGGATGACGGAGCGGAGGTTGACCCCGGTGTCGGTCACTCTCACCCCGGCCACGCCACCGACGGCGTGTGCGGGCGAAGCCGACGGGTCGGCAAGCGAAACGCGCAGCATGTCGGCTGTCCGGACACCGCCCTCGTAATCATACCGGTACGGCTCTGTCAGGCCGCAGACGCCTGCAAGCGTATAGTCGCCCTCCGGCAGGCTGAACAGGCCGGATGCCAGTTCTCGCGGAGAGGAAAACTCGTGCGCTTCCACTTCATGACCATCAGCGTCGTATATCCACAGGTTTACCGGACTTGTGATGTCGGTCGGCTCGATGCCTTCAAGCCATTCCATGCCGACGGCAAGTCCGTGCCTGTCATTTTCGTGTACGTCCTTGTCGCAGGCCGTCCATAGCGGCAACAGCATGAGCAGGGATACATATAGGCAATGTCTGATTGTCTTTTTCATCGTCTGTCCTCCTTTCTTTCCTTGTCTGTCACTTCGGCACGGCGGGCTTTCTCCGCGTCCTTCTCGTTCACGTCGCTGCCACGCCCTACGGCTGTAATGCGTCCGGCTGCGATGCCGCGACTTTCAAGCCACAGCTTGACTGCTTCGGCACGACGGATGGAATAGCGTTCGTTTACGCTCCGGCTGCCACTGGTGTCGCACCATCCAGTCACGACTATGTGCATGTCGGGATGTTCTTTCAGTATGCCGAGTATCGTTTCAAGCTTGGATGTTTCGGATGGACGAAGCGAAATGCTGTTGAAATCGAAATAGACAGTCGGGAATTCAAAATCGGTTTCGGTTGAATTGTCTGCTGCCGTGACAACAGTTTTCTGTGCCGTACTGTCCGTGACGGTCTGTTCCGGTATTTCCGCCGGGGCTGTTTCTACGGCATTGTCCCTCTCATCCTGCGGCTGACCGGCAGATGCCGGGTAAGCAATGCCGTGGTCTGCTTTCTTTCCGCTTTTCTTGCCGAACGCGAAACTGACACGTATGCCGCTTTCCCATATATAGTTGGCTTTGTGCCCGCTCTTGGGAAGTCCGTCCATGCCGTCGCCCGTAAGGTAAGTGACACCACTGTAAATGCCGACACCTATACCGCAGGCAAAACGGTATCCTGCCTGAATGTTTCCGCCTGCACCCAGATGCCATTCCGTATTTTCCTTGCATACTTCTTTTCCGCCGTCAAGGGTGGACAGGGAGGCTTTCGTGCCAACGGCTGCCAGCAGGGGCGACACCTCCACGCTCCACCGGCTTTGACGGGTGGACGGGAAAAAACCAAGCACATCGGCATTGAGCTGCAAACCGTAGCGTTGCGTCGTTACACTGCTTTTCAGGCCGGCATAGTCCCAGCCTTCCATTCCGAGTACCGGAGCATGATAACGGACACCGTCCGAACCAAGCCAGTAATTGCCGGAGATACAGCAATCTCTCTGGCTCATGCTCATTTTCCCGAAAACAGCCAGAGCCTCCAAAGAAAGTACAGGATTGAAACGGTAGCCTCCATAAACTCCGCCGCTGAATCCCGCACGGGTCTTGTCGAAACCGAAACTGCTGAACTGGCTCACACCGAAGGGTACGCCACCTTGCAGACCCACATACCAGCCGGGAAATTTGGTATTTTCAGAAGCATCCTGGGCCATGAGCGGAGCTGCACAGAGCAGGATGCAGAGTAACAGAATATAGTTCCTTTTTTTCATATTATAGGTCATTATCACTTGATGCTGCTAAGTTTTTAATGTGTCAAAATGGGGTATACGAAAATGAAAAAGGGTGGGAACTCCTGTAAAAAGGAGTTCCCACCCTTGTGTATATCAATGAAAATAAGTATACCTTAATTCCGCAACACTATTACAAATATAACTTTTTAAGTACCTGAGCAACAA
>ENA-OPDW01001095-OPDW01001095.1-human-gut-metagenome-genome-assembly--contig:-NODE-1095-length-16811-cov-28.042612_pt1 | contig 16811 bp, 15 predicted proteins | sample MGYA00241264_ERZ501508 | MGnify/ENA primary metagenome ERZ501508 (study PRJEB25962, sample SAMEA2042575) | human gut metagenome | biome: human gut; feature: human-associated habitat; material: faeces...
GCGCATTACAGAAGAATCTAAGGGTGCACGTGTGCAGCCTTTTGCTGAAAACGCAAAGAACCGTGTAACGATCATGATCGCTAAGTAGTACGGTAAGTTTATAATGCGACAATCAATTATTTTAATTGGTGGCGGGGCATTCTCAGGGATGCCCCGTTTTTCGTTCTGATATCCCTTCCTTTTCCCGCTCATTTTGTTATTTTTTCACCATTTCTTGCAGTTTCTCAATATTTTGTTGTACCTTTGCACAAAAATAATAATAAATTGCAAGAAAATGGGAAAGATTATATTGACGGGCGACCGTCCTACAGGTAAACTTCACCTGGGTCATTACATCGGCTCTCTGCAGCGCCGAGTACAACTTCAGAACGCTGGCGACTTCGACAGAATGTTCGTTTTCATGGCAGATGTTCAGGCTTTGACTGATAATGCCGACAATCCTGAGAAGATTCGCCAGAACATTACAGAGGTGGCTCTTGACTATCTCTCTGCGGGCCTCGACCCACAGAAGTGTACACTCTATATCCAGAGTATGATTCCAGAGTTGGCTGAGTTGACTACCTATCTGATGAACCTCATCAGCGTATCTCGTGTTCAGCGTAACCCAACCGTGAAGACTGAGATTAAGATGCGTAACTTCGAGGCAAACATTCCGCTCGGTTTCTTCTGCTATCCTGTGAGTCAGGCTGCTGACATCACCGCTTTCAAGGCTACAACCGTGCCTGCCGGTGAGGACCAGGAGCCTATGCTGGAGGTAACCCGCGAGTTGGTTCGCCGTTTCAACCAGACTTATGCACCTGTATTGGTAGAGCCGGAGATTCTGCTTCCAGAGATTGCCTGCTGCCGTCGTCTTCCAGGAACTGACGGTAAGGAGAAGATGAGTAAGAGTCTCGGCAACTGCATCTACATGAGCGACGATGAGAAGACCGTTTGGAAGAAGGTGAAGAAGATGTCTAACGGTGAGCCACGTATGAGCATGGAAGAGCCGGGACATCTGGAGGGTAATGCCGTGTTCACTTATCTTGAGGCATTCTCTACACCAGAGGACTTTGCTGAGTTCTGGCCTGAGTTCAAGACTTTGGATGAGTTGAAGGAGCAGTATGTGAAGGGTGGTATCGGTGACGGTACCTGCAAGAAGTTCCTGAACAGCGTCATCAACAAGATGCTCGACCCAATCCGTGCCCGCCGTCATGAGTTTGAGCAGGATATTCCTGAGGTATTCAATATCCTGAAGAAGGGTAGCGAGGATGCCCGCGAGTTTGCAGCCCAGACCATGGATGAGGTTCGCAAGGCTATGCGTATCGACTATTTCAGCGATGCTGCCTATATTGAGGAGCAGGCTGCGAAGTTTAGAATTTAGTTTATAGTTAATAGTTTATAATTGATAGTTAGGCATACGCCGTTTCGGAAAGTACATTCTTAATTATTGATTATTGATTTTTAATTATGAATAAACGAATATTACAATTAGCGGTGCCGTCGATAATATCCAATATCACGGTACCGCTTTTGGGTTTGGTTGATGTCGCCATTGTCGGGCATATCGGCGATGCGGCTTACATCGGAGCCATTGCCGTGGGGTCGATGCTGTTCAATGTCATCTACTGGCTTTTCGGATTCCTGAGAATGGGAACCAGCGGAATGACTTCGCAGGCTTTGGGAAGGAGAGATTTGGCTGAGGTACTGAGGCTCCTGGTGCGCTCTCTGAGTATCGGTGTGGGGATAGGTGTGCTGTTCTTCGTTCTCCAGAAATGGCTGATAGGTTGCGGACTCTGGGCGATGTCGCCGGAAGCGGATGTCGTGGAACTGGCACGGAGATACTGTTATGTCTGTATCTGGGGAGCCCCGGCAGTGCTCGGACTCTACGGATTTACCGGCTGGTTTATCGGTATGCAGAACACGCGCATTCCGATGATGGTATCGCTGACGCAGAATGTGGTTAACATCATAGCCTCCCTGCTGCTGGTCTTTGTCTGCGGGATGACGGTAGAAGGCGTGGCGCTCGGAACGGTCATAGCCCAATGGTGGGGATTCCTGATGGCATGTCTGTTCTATCGTATCTGTTATCGCCGGTTAAGCAAGTATGACTATCGCCGGCATCTCTTTGCTGCCGAACCGCTGAAGCAGTTTTTCTCGCTCAATAAGGATATCTTTCTCCGCACCCTCTGTCTGGTGGCGGTCAACCTCTTCTTTACGGCGGCAGGTTCCAGGGAGAGTACCATCGTGCTGGCAGTGAATACGCTGCTGATGACGCTCTTTACCATCTTCTCTTATTTTATGGATGGTTTTGCCTATGCGGCAGAGGCGTTGAGCGGCAAGTATTACGGAGCCCGAAACATGGGGGCATTCCGCGAGGTGGTTAGAAGAACGATGGGCTTTGGAGCTGTCGTGGCAGTGGTTTTCACCTTATTATATATAGTGGGTGGCGAGAATTTCCTCTCTTTACTCACGAGCGATAAGCAGGTGATAGCTGCATCGGGCGAATATTTCTGGTGGGCTGTGCTGATTCCGCTGTCTGGCATGTCGGCATTCGTCTTCGATGGCATCTTTGTAGGCATCACCCAGTCTAAGTCGATGCTCTGTTCTACCGCCGTAGCCTCGGCTTCGTTCTTCGGCCTGTTCTTTGGCTTGCATCCTTTCCTGGGCAATCATGCCTTGTGGTTGGCCTTCATTCTCTACCTTCTGTTGAGGGGAATCGTACTGCTTGTCATTTATCGTAAAAAACTGCGGTAAATGGCAAATTGTGTTTTTATAGAATATTTTAGTAGAAATAATGCACATCTTTCATAAAAGTTGCACACTGAATTATTGTGTGCGCATTTTTGTGAAAAACTACATTAATATAGTTTAAATCTTAGGCTTATATTCTTTTTCTTAGCCGAAAATTAGTAATTTCGCAGAGCAAAACTTAAAAAGAAAAGAGTAAATGACAGCAGAAGAATATTACCAGCAAGGTAACGCCTGGCGCAAGCAGGGTGACTTTAAGCGTGCCCTCGACTGCTATATGGAGGCGATAGCTCTTGATCCCGAGAGTCCTGCCGTGGCAGCCAAGGAGATGCTGGATGATATCATGAGCTTTTATTGCAAAGACTACTACAATCCATAACAACCGACATGTGGACAGCAGGAGCTTTGTTTACTCCAATGGTAAAGATAATTAGTAAGAAATTAGAATATGAGTAAGATTAAAGGGGCTATTGTAGTCGACACCGGGCGTTGCAAGGGATGCTCGCTCTGTGTGGAGGCTTGTCCTCAGCATGTCATCGCATTGGCAGAGAAAAAAGTCAATGTGCATGGTTACCGTTATGTAGAGGCAGCTGTACCTGATGCGTGTGTTGGTTGCACTTCGTGCGCCATCGTGTGTCCGGACGGCTGTATCACTGTTTATCGTAAGAAGGAGGACTAAACAATGGCAAATCAAGACGTAACATTAATGAAAGGCAATGAGGCGATAGCCCATGCCTGTATCAGATGTGGTGCGGATGGTTTCTTCGGCTATCCTATCACACCTCAAAGTGAGATTATAGAGACGCTGGCTCTGCTCAAGCCATGGGAAACATCAGGTATGGTGGTTCTGCAGGCTGAGAGTGAGGTGGCGGCTATCAACATGGTTTATGGTGGCGCCGGTGCCGGTAAGCGTGTCATTACCACTTCTTCAAGTCCGGGTGTTGCTTTGATGCAAGAGGGTATCTCTTACATGGCAGGTGCTGAGATTCCGGGCGTTATCGTCAATGTGCAGCGTGGTGGTCCGGGTCTGGGTACCATCCAGCCATCCCAGAGTGATTATTTCCAGGCTACCCGCGGCGGTGGTAACGGCGACTATAATGTGATTGTGCTGGCTCCTGCTTCTGTTCAGGAGATGGCTGATTTCGTTGATCTCGCCTTTACGCTTGCCTTTAAGTATCGCAATCCTGCGATGATTCTGAGCGATGGTGTCATTGGTCAGATGATGGAGAAGGTGGTTCTGCCTCCTGTCAAGCCTCGACGTACCGAGGAGGAGATTGCGAAGGAATGCCCTTGGGCTACCATCGGCCGTCCGAAGAGTCGTCCAGTCAACATCATGACCTCTCTGGAACTCAAGCCTGAGGTGATGGAGGAGCGCAATATTGCTCTTCAGGAGAAATACAGAAAAATCCGTGAAACCGAGGTTCGTTATGAAACCGAGCAGATGGATGATGCCGACTATGTTATCGTAGCCTTCGGTAGTGCGGCACGTATTGCCGAGAAGAGCATCGAGAGTGCGCGTGAGCAGGGTATCAAGGTAGGATTGTTCCGTCCTATCACCCTCTGGCCTTTCCCTGAAAAGGAGATTCATGAACTCGCCAAGACCAAGAAGGGCATTCTGGTTGTAGAAATCAATGCCGGTCAGATGGTTCAGGATGTGCGACTGGCTGTGAATGGTCAGACTCCTGTGGAGCACTTTGGTCGTCTGGGCGGTATCGTACCGGAGCCGGAGGAAATCGTTGAAGCATTAAAACAGTTAATAGTTAACAATTGATAGTTAACAATTAATAGTTTATTGTTAATAGGAGGCTACGCCCTATAAACTGTAAACTATTAACTATAAATTAAATAAAATGAATGATATAATTTCACCAGAGAATCTGGTATATAAGAAGCCTACGCTGATGAACGATACCCCGATGCACTATTGCCCGGGGTGTTCGCATGGCGTAGTTCATAAGCTCGTTGCCGAGGTTATCGAGGAGATGGGCATGGAGGATAAGACGGTAGGCGTATGTCCGGTGGGCTGCGCTGTCTTTGCTTATCGCTATTTGGATATTGACTGGCAGGAGGCTGCTCATGGTCGTGCACCTGCTGTAGCTACGGGTATCAAGCGCTTGTGGCCTGATCGTCTTGTCTTCACTTATCAGGGCGATGGCGATTTGGCGTGCATCGGTACCTGCGAAACTATCCACGCCCTGAACCGTGGTGAGCATATCGCCATCATCTTCATCAATAATGCCATCTATGGTATGACCGGCGGACAGATGGCGCCAACCACCCTGTTGGGTCAGAAGACAGCTACCTGTCCTTATGGTAGAGATGCTGATCTTCATGGTTATCCACTCAATATTACCGAGTTGGCAAGCCATCTGCAGGGTACTTGTTATGTAACCTGCCAGAGTGTGGAGACCGTGGCAAGCATCAAGAAGGCAAAGAAGGCTATCCGCAAGGCGTTCGAGGCAAGCATGCAGGGCAAGGGCTCCAGCCTGGTAGAGATTGTTTCTACCTGCAACAGCGGTTGGAAACTCTCACCTGTTGAGGCTAACAAGTGGATGGAAGAGAACATGTTTAAGCAGTATCCTAAGGGTGACCTGAAGGATACAACGGGAATGTAAGTGAAGAGTGAAGAACGAAGAGTGAAGAACGAATTGCTCTTCTAATATAATAATAGAACAATGAAGACTGAAATCATTATATCCGGTTTTGGCGGTCAGGGCGTTCTCTCTATGGGAAAGATTCTGGCTTATTCAGGACTGATGGAGGATAAGGAAGTAACCTGGATGCCTGCTTACGGACCAGAGCAGCGTGGCGGTACAGCCAATGTAACGGTCATTGTGAGCGACAGTCGCATCTCTTCGCCTATCCTGAGCCATTATGATGTAGCCATCGTGCTCAACCAGCCGTCGCTCGACAAGTTTGAGCCGAAGATTAAGCCAGGCGGCATCCTGATTTATGATGGCTATGGTGTGATGAATCCTCCACAGCGCAAGGACATCACCATTTATCGCATTGATGCGATGGACAAGGCTGCCGAGATGAAAAACTCTAAGGTGTTCAATATGATTGTTTTGGGCGGTCTGCTGAAGGTTTGTCCTGTTGTGAGCACCGATGGTTTGAACAAGGCGCTTTACAAGTCATTGCCAGAGCGCCATCATGCTTTGATTCCACTGAACATGCAGGCAGTGGAAGAGGGAATGAAGATTATCGAAAAGGTAGATTAAATTCAATCATCAGTATAGATAAGGGAGCGGGCTGCATTGCGATGCAGTTCGCTCTCTTGTTTTATTAGGCTGGGTTGAAAAGGAAAATAAAAGAATGATGCAAATAGCACGATGCAGATTACATGATCCAATTTGCATCATATCGTGTACTGCATTCAAAATCTGGTATTGATAGTTTTTTTCGTATCTTAAACTAAAGAAAGTTGTTCTTTTCCTTGGCATTTCCAATTCTTTTCGTTAATTTTGTGGCGTTAATTTAAAAGAAAGGAATAAGATGGAAACGATTAATATTCAGTTTCAAGTACCTTCTACAGGTCAATATACGCTTGACGAATTTGTCGCCAAGCTCAAAGACTATGCTGAAAAATTAGCAAGTTCTATCTCCAAGTCTGGAAACAGTTTCCAGGAAAGATATATGAGCCAGGCAGAGCAGGAAGCCTATGTGGCAGAAAGTCTCAACCGTGCTCTTGATGAACTGGAAGCCCATAAGAAGAATGGGACTAAACCGATGGATGCTCGTGAATTGTTGAGAAGACTTCGGGAAGAGGAGGCGTAGTATGAAGGTTAAAATTTATACGGAAAAAGAATTTGAGCGACAACTTAGAAAGCTTTCCTTGCTGGTAAATTGATTATCAAGGATCATACGATGGCTGCCTTTGGTTTGGGTGGTAAACCGTATAAGAAAATAAAGGTGACGCATCTTATTTGATGCGCCACCTTTTTAAATGATATGCCTTGTTGCCCCTGATTTACAACAAACTTTAACGCTGTTGCCGCTGATTTGCGACAAAAAAGTAGTATCTTTGCCCCTGATTTGAAACAAATGCGTATGTTTAGACGAAATATCATCAGTAAATTGGAGGCTTGGAAGCAAGACAAAAAGCATAAGCCTCTTATCTTGAGAGGAGCTCGACAGGTTGGCAAGACAACTGTGGTCAATGAGTTTGGCTCTCAGTTTGATAATTATCTATATTTCAATCTGGAAAGAAATGAGAATGCCAAGTTGTTTGAAATGGAGATTCCTTTAGACGACCTGGTGAATATGCTGTATGCCAGTGTCGGTAAAGTGAAGAAGGAAGGAACTACACTTGTTTTCATCGACGAGATACAGAATTCTCCTAAAACCATAGCTCTTCTCAGGTATTTCTATGAACAGAGGCCCGATTTGTATGTTATTGCAGCTGGCAGCCTGTTGGAGAATCTGGTGGATGTTAAAGTCAGTTTCCCTGTGGGAAGAGTACAGTATCTGGCTTTGCGACCTTGTTCGTTTTCGGAGTTCCTGGGGGCTATCGGTAAGAATAATCTGCTTGCCGTACTCTCGCAAAAGGCAGAATATACGGTTGCCTTCCATGAACAGTTGATGCATCTTTTCAATCAATATACTATTGTGGGAGGGATGCCTGAAGCAGTGCAGCAGTATGCAGAAACCCAAGATGTCATTGGTATCGAAGATGTTTATGAAACTCTGGTGCAAGCCTATAAGGATGATTCTGAAAAATACGTCAGAGGCAATAAGTTGACAGACGTGGTGAGATTCATCCTCTCCTATGGTTGGGCTTTTTCGGGTGAGACCATTACGTTAGGCAACTTTGCCAATTCTGGCTATAAGTCAAGAGAGGTGGGCGAGGCTTTTAGATTGCTGGAGAAGGCTATGCTCCTGGAGTTGATTTACCCTGTGTCTTCTACCCAGTTGCCGATTATCCCTGAGACCAAGCGAATGCCAAAACTCATCTGGTTTGATACGGGATTGGTGAACTATCAGGCGGGAATCAGAAAGGAAATCATTGGCTCCACCGACATGGTGGACAGTTGGCGTGGGCATATTGCAGAACAAATTACGGCTCAGGAGTTATTGACTTTGGACGATAGAGTGGGACAGCATCGCTCGTTTTGGGCAAAGCCTAATAATGGTGCAGAGGTTGATTTCATTTTTGCTCATAACTCCAAGCTTTATCCGATAGAGGTAAAGAGTGGAACCAATGCCCATCTCCGTTCTCTCCAAGTATTTATGGATAGTTCGGAAGTTAATATAGCCATCCGTATCTGGTCAAAGCCTTATTCTATAGATAAGGTCAAGACCATTCATGGCAAGGAGTTTACGTTGATTAATCTTCCGTTTTATCTGATAGGTAATTTGCGGAGCGTATTGGATGCTGTTGTAGATGAATGAGTGGTAGATATATCGTCGATAGTCCATACATTCACCTTCATGCCCAGGTCGTGACTCTCTTTAATCCAATTCGGATTCTTGAGAAGGGCACCATCATAATAGTCAATGCCGGCTGCCTTTACCAAATCAAGGTACGCCTTTACGCATCTGTCTTCACGCTCAGGAGTCTGATATGCCTTGATTTCCAAAATCAGCTGCATGGGAGCAAGCTTCTCTTTGGGGGTAGTCGCCCACCTTCACACGCAGCTGCTTGATGGTTCTGCCCATCGAGAAGCTGAGGCTTATGCCAAGACATAAGCTGGTTGGCAGCTCGTTACCTTGGCTTTTACCAAGAAGATGTAAGTTTTCCGTTAAATATTCTATTTTCTGATAGGTATTTCGGAAAAATTGCCTATTTTTGCAATATGAATTCAAAACGAAGCAATTATGGCATTGAAATTATATCCTGTAGGAATCCAAACATTTGAGCGTATTCGAAAGGAAAACAAGCTCTATATCGACAAGACGGAATATATCTATCGAATGACACATTCTGGTGGATGTTATTTCTTCTTAAGTCGTCCACGCCGTTTCGGTAAGTCACTTTTGGTGTCCACTTTTGAGAGTTATTTCTCTGGAAAGAAAGAACTGTTTGAGGGGCTTGCCATCGAAAAGTTAGAGCAGGAATGGATGGAATATCCTGTGCTGCACTTCGACATGAGTGGAGGTAAGCACATGGAGAAGGAGCAGTTGGAGGATTATCTCTCAAATCGTTTGGAGGCAGAAGAGAGAAAATGGGGGACTACCCATTCTAAAAGAGGTGTAAATGATCGTTTGACAGAATTAATTACCACCGCTTATGAAATTAGTGGCAAGCAGGTGGTCGTGCTCATCGACGAGTATGATGCGCCTATGCTCGATGTTGCTCACGAGAGAAAAACTTTGGATGAGCTTCGCAATGTGATGCGCAATTTCTATAGCCCACTCAAGATGTGTGAGCCCATGCTTCGTTTTGTCTTCCTGACTGGCATCACCAAGTTCTCGCAAGTGAGCATTTTTAGCGAGTTGAATAACATCAAAAATATTTCGTTGGATGATGAATATGCTGGAGTTTGCGGAATCACCAAGGAAGAATTGCTTACCCAGATGAGTGAGGATATAGATGTGTTGGCAGAGGCACTGGAGATGACAAGAGAGGAAACTATTGCTAAACTCAAGGAGAATTATGATGGTTATCACTTCTCACCAGCATCCCCTGATGTGTTTAATCCTTATAGCTTGCTCAACTGTTTTGATGATAAGAACTTCGGTGCTTATTGGTTCAGCTCAGGCACACCTACCTATCTTATCAACATGCTTCGCAAGTTTAAGGTCTTGCCAGCCAAGATAGGCAGGTCATTGGCTCGTTCCTCAGCTTTCGATGCACCTACGGAGAATTTGAAGACCATCACGCCTTTGCTCTATCAGAGCGGCTACATCACCATCAAGGGCTATGACAAGATGAGCCAACTCTTCACGCTCGACTTGCCTAACAAGGAAATCAAGGTGGGCTTATTTGAGAGCCTTCTGCCTTATTATTTGGAAGGCATGTATGCCGAGGAGGGAGATGTGGCAATCGCCCAGATGTCTGTCTTGATTCGTCAAGGCGACATGGATGGAGCCTTGCGCTTGCTCCAGGAGTTCTTGGGCACGGTGCCTTATTGTAACAATACCAATTACGAGGGGCATTACCAGCAGGTGCTTTTCATCATCTTCACCCTCTTGACTCACTTTGTGGTGGATGTGGAGGTTCACACACCGAATGGAAGGGTGGATGTAGTGATGGAGACTGAGGATACTCTCTATCTCATCGAACTGAAACTCAACAAGAGTGCCCAGGCCGCCATGCAGCAAATCAACCTCAAGCAATATGACCAGCGTTTTGCGAGATGTGGCAAGCCGATAGTAAAAGTTGGTGTAAACTTTGATGCCAAGAAAGGGAATATTGAGGATTGGACCATAGAACCATAAATAAGAGTCCACTTTTAAAAGTGGTAGCAACCCATAATAAAAAAAAGACCGAGTAACTTTTCTATTGGAAGTTGCTCGGTCTTTTGGGGTTGAAGTAGAATTAAAACTGCCTTATTCTGCCAATCGGATGCTCATCGGGCTTACGGTGATGAGGCGCTTTTTGTATAGATCGCCCACGGCACGCTTGTAAACCTTCTTGCTCACGTGGAAACGCTCGTAGATGTCGTCGGCCTCGCTCTTGTCGCCAAGGTTACACTCGCCATCGTTGTCCAAGAGATACTGGTAGAGGGTTTCGGCGAAGTCGGCAGTCTGCTGGATGCCGGTCTTCTGCAGGGTGACATCTATCTTTCCGTCAGGGCGGGCTCCTCCGATGTAGCCCTTCATCTTGTCACCCGTATGGATGTACTGGAAAATCTGGTCCTGATAGAGGAGACCCGGATACTGGTTGTCGATGATAACCTTGAAGCCCAGGTCGGTCTTCTGCCAGATGAGGAGATCCACCTCGTCACCATGCTTGTAGTGAGGATGGTCTTCGTTGAGATAACGCTCAATCTTGGCAGAGGCAACGATGCGGTAGCTCTCCTCATCGATGTGGATATGCACGATGTAGGAGTTGCCGAGCACCATGCGTTTCTTCTGCTCGCGGAATGGGCAGAAGATGTCCTTCATCAGGCCCCAGCCCAGGAAGGCTCCGTATTCGTTGACCCATTTCACTTCGAGATAGGCGAAATCGCCCACCTTAGCCAATGGGGTTTCGGTGGTTGCTATGAGGCGCTCTTCCTGGTCGAGATAGATGAAGACATCCAGCTCGTCGCCGATGCCTGCGTCTTCAGGTACGTAGCGGGATGGAAGGAGGATTTCTCCCTCGTCACCACCATCGAGATACAGACCGAAATCAACTTTCTTTACGATGCGAAGGCGATTGTAATCGCCGAGTTTTATCTTTTTTGCCATATCATATTATTTTCGAGAATATAAAATGCTTTTGCCCTTACAGGGCGACAGGTTTGTGTCCGTAATTACCCAGGGGGTTGTCCTGGGCTAGGAGCTTCTGCCCTTTACCTTTGCTTTACCCTTCGGCCAGCGATTTTCAATTCCCTTCGGCCGGTGACCGTTGGTTCAGGGCGTTTAGATGCAATCTATGGATGAGTCTGGTTCTTCAGCAGAAACTTCTTTATTGTTATCAGCAGTTTCTTCCTGGCTATCAGCAGCTCCTGCTTCCACCGTCTTCTCAATCATTCCATCCTTGAGATGGATGGTGCGGTCGGTGATGGCAGCAAGGCCCTCATCATGAGTTACGATGACGAAAGTCTGACCGAACTTGTCTCTGAGGTCGAAGAAGAGCTGGTGAAGCTCAGCCTTGTTCTTGGTGTCGAGACTTCCTGATGGCTCATCAGCAAGGATGACGGCAGGATTATTGACCAAAGCTCTCGCCACGGCTACACGCTGTTTCTCACCACCAGATAATTCGGCAGGCTTGTGACTGGCTCTATCGCTCAAGCCCATGAACGCCAGTAACTCCTCGGCACGCTCCTTGGCTTCTTTTCGGCTCTTGCCTGCAATGAAGGCAGGAATCATGATGTTCTCCAGGGCGGTGAACTCAGGGAGAAGTTGGTGGAACTGGAAGACGAAACCGAGATGCTGGTTGCGGAAATCGCTCAGTTTCTTGGTGCTGAGGCTGCTTACATCGATGCCATCAACCATGATGCTGCCACTGTCTGGCTTGTCGAGGGTACCGATAATCTGGAGGAGTGTAGTCTTGCCGGCACCACTAGGACCGACGATACTTACCACCTCGCCCTTGTCAATATGCAGGTCGATGCCCTTAAGCACCTGCAGGGAGCCGAAGCTCTTGGTTATACCTTTTATATCTATCATTTTCTTACTCAAAATTATTTTGCAGGCAAAATTAAGCAAAATATTTGGAAATGCCTAATTTTAAGAGATAAAAAGAAAAAAAGAGCCTTATTTTATGTAATAAGACTCTTTTTGATAAAAACAAATTTGTTATTTTCTGAACTTCTTCTTAAACCATTGCAGGAATGATTCGTAAGCACTGATTTCTTCCTGATGCTGAGGCTCAGCGAAGGTAAGCTGGTCGCCGTAGGAATCACCATGCTGGTCGGGGAAGATAATCATCAGGTTGGTACCTGAGAAGTATTTCGTTATTTCTTCCGGCAGACGCTCCAGTGCTGTCTTGTAAGATACGGTTCCCTTACGGGCGGTTATTACCACGAACATATGGTCTGGAGATATCTGCGAAGCCAACTGCGGCAACTCGTTCCAGTGAATCATCTGGGTATAATCAGCACGCACTTCCGGATGCCGGTTCTTGATATATTCATTGATGAGCGCCAGACTCTCTTCTCTGCCATGAAACTGGATGCGGCAGTCGAGATTGCCGGCAAGTCGGGCAAGGCGTTCCAGCCAGCGGTAGAAACCCGGCTCAAACTCTGCTCTCGAAGGTACGGCTACCTGTATTCTTCTCAATGTATTCAACGGCTGTCTGATGCGTGCCATGATGATCTGTCGGCTCAATCCGTTGAAGAGACTCTGGTGGAATTCTCCCCAGAACTTCGGCGAAACCTCAGGATGCATGTGCATTCCGATGATAATCTCAGAACATTGGAACTCGTTGAAGGCATGCTTGATGCCGTTAGCGATGTTGGCTGCAATACGAACCTGGGTCTGCGTCATCACATCGGTGGCTGCAGCCAGCTGACTGCAATGTTCCAGAATCCGTCTTCCCTGTTCCTGGTTGTATCGCATGTCCTTGTCTTCATATACCACATTCAGGCAGATGAGTCCCCTGTTCAGTTTCTGGTTTCTCACCAGAAACGCCAGACTCATCAGGTTGTCGGCATATTCAGAATATTTCACCGGAACCAGAATCTTCTCATCGCTCACCTTCTTGTCGTCTTCCGCATCAGGCAGTTCCTTGTCTCTCAGGATAATCTTCTGCGAAGACCGGTCGGTAAGGATGGATGAGATGATGCAGGTAATCAGAATCATCATAACCACACCGTTGAGCATATCATCGTTGACGAGGTAAGTGCCCGGTGCTACGAGCAGATGCATACCCACCATCACCATGGCGATACTTCCGGCAGCATGAGCCGAAGTGAGTCCGAACATCATGTGACCCGAAGAAAGTGGCAATCGGAAACCCAGACAGGCGATATAGGCTGCGATGGCTTTGCCCAGGGTTCCGAAGAAGGCGATGCAGAACACGACCCATAGAATATGACTGCCCTGAAACAGCAGATTGATATTGATCAGCATGCCCACACCTATCAGGAAATAAGGAATGAAGAGGGCATTGCCGATAAACTCGAGGCGGTTCATCAGTGGCGAAACATGCGGAATATATCTGTTTAATATCAGACCGGCGAAGAATGCACCGAAAACGCCCTCGATGCCCACTATTTGCGAAAGTGCCGCACTCATAAAGAGCATCGAAAGTACGAAGATAAACTGCATCACCGCATCGCTGTATCTTCGCAAAAACCATCTTGTAAGTCGGGGAATCAGCATGATCATCACGCCACAATAGGCGGCAAACTTGAGGGTGAAGAATACCCAGAACAGTACGCCGTCATGCTTGCTGAACGATGCTACCAGTCCGGCAAGCATAATCAGGGCTATGAGCAGCGAAATCATGCTCGACCCCACACTCAGTGTAACGCTCGGTTTCTGTTGCAGTCCGTATCTCGAAACGATAGGATAGGCAATCAGCGTATTGGATGCCATGATGCAGCTCAGCAGGAAGGAAGCCTTGGCAGAGTAGTGGAGCAGCCAGATACTCATACCATAGGTGAGGAAGAACGGAATAAAACAGGTGAGCAGGCCATAGATAAGCAGTCGCGACTTGTTCTTTTTCATGCCTTCCATATCCATCTCCAGTGCAGCGAGGAACATGATGTAATAGAGTCCCACCTTTCCGAAGAGCTCAAACGAAGAGTCGCGCTCCAGGATATTCAGTCCGTATTTGCCTATGAGCACACCTGCCAGCACCATTCCGATGATGTGCGGGATACGGAGTTTACCCATGATGATAGGGGCAAAGAGGATGATGAGGAGCACTACGAAGAATATCAACGTAGGGTCTGTGATAGGGAAGTATTGAGCGATATGGAACATAGGCTTTCTTCTTTTTTGTTATAATTAAAGAGGGATTTCTGCATCAGCATTCATCCCTCCCTTTCTGTTTTTGACTGCAAAAGTACGAATAAATCTTGAAAGCACAAAGTTTTTCTGCCCTTATCCTACTATCATGGTGATATTTTTGCATGCTCACTATTGTTTCAATCTTTTCATATCCCTATCCACCATGGCACAGACACAGGAATCTGACCATACGTTTTCTGCCGTTTCAATCATGTCGATGATGGTATAGATTGGCAGGATGATGCCCATGATGCCGATAGGAGCATTGATACCGGACATCAGAGATAGGGTAAGGAAATAACATCCCATCGGCACTCCTGCATTACCCACTGCTGAGATAACTGAAATGAAGAGCCAGAGAATCATCGTAGTCCAAGGTAAAGGCATTCCTCCATTCTGCATCAGGAATAAGGAGGTTACGAGGATAAACGCAGCGCAACCATTCATGTTGATGGTAGTACAGATAGGCAATACGAAGCGGGAAACCTGATTGGAAACTCCCAGTCTGTCTTCTGCTGTCTGCATCGTTACCGGCAACGTAGCAGCAGAACTCTTTGTAAACAGAGCCATTAATACTGCCGGCATCATCTTACCCAAAGTGCGCACTGGATTCAAGCCTCTTGCCAAGAGGAAGAGCGGAAGGATGATGAAGAATTGAATGACATTACCTCCCAGGATAACAGCTACGTACTTTCCTAGAGAAGCCATCACGATACCCGCAGAGAACTGGGCTGAAAGTTGTGCTGCAAAGGCAACGATACCCAGAGGCAGAGCCCAGATTAATCCATGAATCAGCATGAAAAGCAGATCCTGTAATCCAAACAATCCCTTCATCACGACTTCTTTCTTATCGCTTGATGGCATTTTGGTTAAAGCAATACCTGCTGCTGCAGCCAAAATCAGGATAGAGAGTACATTTCCTTCGGCAAACGGCTTGATGATGTTGTTGGGTATTACCCCAAGAATATGGTCATAATAGCTGGTTTCTCCCAGCTTTTGGGGAACATCTGCCATACCGCTCTGTACCAAGGCAGTAGGTAAATTGCCTGGAGAAACGATGTTGTAGAGCACCAGTCCCACTGCTGCAGCTGCTATCGTCGTGAGCAGGGTGTAGGTGATGGCGTGGCGGAATATCTTACCGGTATCTGCCTGGTTGCCCAAGGATGCCAGGGTAGTGATAACTGCCAAGGCTATGGTTGGTACTGCCAGAAGCTGGAATAAGCGGGTATAGACCGTGGCTATGAAGTTCATCAGACCATCCAGCCAGCTGATGCCGAATATCCCCAAGACGGCGCCTACTATCAAAGCGCCAATCCATAGTACCAGCTGCCGGGTTTGCTTATTCTTCACTCCTTTTTGCTTACTGCAGCCAGCATTGCTATCCGGCTGTCTATTTCCAATATTATTCATTGTTTCTACCATGATTTTAAACTATTATTTTCAAAAGGCAAAGGTATTATTTTTTTTCCTTGTCAGCAATCCCACAAATATGGTATTTTGCAATCTCGTTATTTTTTCGGGATATTCTTTTGCTTGTATCATTATTTTTTGTAACTTTGCCGAAAGAAATTAAAAAGGCAGCAATATGAAATATCCTATAGGAATACAAGACTTTGAAAAAATCATAGAAGATGGTTATGTTTATCTGGACAAGACAGGCTTGGTCTATGATTTGGTTCATAATGGAACAATTTACTTTCTGAGTCGTCCACGACGATTTGGAAAGTCATTGCTCGTATCTACCTTGAAATGCTATTTCGAGGGAAAGAAGGAACTGTTCAAGGGGCTTGCCATCGACAAGCTGGAGAAGGAGTGGAAGCAATATCCTGTGTTTCATCTCGATTTCAATGGTAATAATTTCACTAATCCTGGAGAACTTGAGGTCATATTAGAAAACTTTGTTGCATCGCAAGAGATGATATATGGTAAAAGTCCTTTCAGGGATTCCTTAGGAGGTCGTTTTGAATATGTATTGAAAGCTGCTCATGAGAGAACAGGACTTCGTGCCGTGGTTTTAATTGATGAGTATGATAAGCCAATATTGGATGTGCTTGATACACAAATCAAAACATCAATAAAGGGTGAAGAACGGTTGTTGGAAGATTGGAATCGTGAGGTCTTGAAAGGTTTCTATAGTGTCTTCAAGGCTGCTGATGCTAATCTGCAGTTTGTCTTGCTAACGGGTGTCACAAAGTTCTCGCAGGTAAGCGTGTTCAGTGGTTTCAATCAGCCTAACGACATCAGTATGGACGAGCATTACGAGGCACTTTGTGGAATTACGGAAGATGAATTGTATTCTACCTTTGATGAGCAAATCAAAGCGATGGCTGTGAGATACAAGACGACGGAGGAAGGGATGAAATACAAACTGAAGAGGAAGTTTGATGGTTATCACTTCAGTCCTAACATGCTTGATATCTATAATCCTTTTAGTATCTTGAATGCTTTGAGTAAGAAGATTCTGGCAGATTATTGGTTCCGAACCGGTTCGCCAACCTATCTTGTTCGCCTATTGTCTCATTTTGATGAGAACATCA
>ENA-OPDW01001099-OPDW01001099.1-human-gut-metagenome-genome-assembly--contig:-NODE-1099-length-16756-cov-5.243878_pt1 | contig 16756 bp, 10 predicted proteins | sample MGYA00241264_ERZ501508 | MGnify/ENA primary metagenome ERZ501508 (study PRJEB25962, sample SAMEA2042575) | human gut metagenome | biome: human gut; feature: human-associated habitat; material: faeces...
GAAGTTAGATTTTGCTTTCGCAACAGATTACTTCCATCGCAAAGACAGCCACCGCAACATGGACATTATTCTGCCTGCTGCGATGAACTATGAACGCCATGCTCCTTTCGGCTGGTACGGCCCGAACATTGCCGTTCGGAAACCGATCAAACCGCTTGGAGAAGCTAAAGAAGACTGGCGTATTGCGCTGGAACTCGGTTGCATTATCGATAAACCTGAACACTTCTTTGACGGTGATCCCGAAAAGGCCCTCGACTTCATCCTTCATCAGTACGAAGGCGGCGACCTGGTCAAGTTCAGAGACGCGCTGCCTCAGATCAGCCGTATCCCGGCTCCAAAACCCGGCTTCAAGAAGTACGAAGACGGAAGACTGCGTCCGGACGGAAAACCCGGCTTCAACACGCTTTCCGGCAAGCTGGACTTCTTCTCTGATCGTGCGGCTAAATTCGGCTACCCCGGCCTCCCGGAATACAAACCGATGACCGAGCTCAGCAAAGAATTTGATCTTCGCCTCATGAACGGTTCTCGCAAACCGTACATCACACACAGCAAGACCCGTACGGACCAGCCCTATCTGATGGAAATCGAAGACTGCCTGCACGTCAACATCAACCCGAGGGATGCTGAGGCCAGAGGTATTAAGGAAGGCGATACCATCCTTATTACATCTCCCTACGGCGGACCAGTAGAAGCCAAAGCAGTGGTTTCTCTGATTGTTCCTGTCGGCACGATTGACGCTCAATACGGCTGGCTCGACAACCAGAATCCCCAGAAACTCATGAACCGCGGCAATCGCGATCCGTTGTCCGGTTATCCGAGCTACTTCGAAAATCCCGTCCGTATTGAAAAGAAAGCCTAAGGAGATCGTCATGAGCAAATATGGAATCATTGTTAATGCTGACGACTGCGTCGGCTGCCACGCCTGCTTCGTCGCTTGTAAAGAAGAAAACCAAGTTGCGCCCGGTGTGAAGTGGAACCATTTGGAAAGACTTGAGCATCCGGCTGAAGAAGTCATCGAATACTTCCGCGTTTCCTGTATGCACTGCGAAAATCCCGCCTGCATGAAGGTCTGCCCGGTAAAAGCCGTTTACTTCGGACCGCACGGTGAAGTTCTGATCGACCAGAAGAAGTGCATCGGCTGCAAAGGCTGCTTAGCTGCCTGTCCGTACGGTGCGCCTAAATTCTCCGATCCGAACAAACAGTCCTACTACGGAGACCTCAAACCGCTCGGAGGAAGAAGCGCCAGCCCGACAGCTTGGACAACGCGTATCCCCGGAAAAGCCGAGCACTGCACTCTGTGCACGCATCGTACTTCCCAAGGACGCTTGCCTGCCTGCGTTGAAGTCTGCTCGACTAAGGCTTTGCAGTTAGTAGACTACGACAACCCGACTGATGCTCAGAAAGCCTTGATTGCTAAGGCCCAGATCATCAATAAGGATGCCGGCACTTCTCCGAAGATCCGCTTCATTTCTTCCATTACGGACTTTGGGGCTATGAAAGTTAAAGCCTGAGTTTGAATTGCGGTGCCGGAAGCGTGCGGCACCGCTTCGTGTCTCTTAGGGTATTTTTGGGGCGGGTCCGGGACCCGCCTTTTTTGTCTCAACTTTTCCAAAACAGTAAAATGGCTCGTGCCTCGAAAATAACAACCCGACTCGATGGATTTTCCAACTTTAGGTTTGAAGACTGCCGTCCTTATTTTCGATAAGACTAATTTTCGGGAGTCGTCACCTGCTTGTCTCTCAGTTTTCCCTAAGTCCGAATTAAAAAGCTCGCCCTGCGATCACTTAACTGATACAGTTCCTTGCAATGAAAAAATTCTGCGCAGTTTTTGTCCGCAGTCCCAAAGGATAAATATGAATTACCAAGAAATCACTCGAGAAGAATGCTCAGAAGCATTAGCTAAAATCATCACCGTCTTAAGTGAAATTATTCTCGACCCGCATGAGAATAAAACTTCCGTCTACCCCAAGGCTGCAGAAGCTTTTAACAGCATAGCCGATGAAGTCGGATTTAACGGCTCTCGCTTCGGCAACGTCGCTTTTAATGAAGACTTTGACCGTGATGCGGCTAAACTCTTTTACGGTGTCGGTGACACGACGATCGGAATGACACATTCTTTCTGGGCCGGCGGTCTGATTACCGTGACCGGAAAGAACACCCACGAAGCTTTTAAAACGTATCTCAGCAAAGGCCTTCAAAACACTTCCAACCTGCCTGATGACCACATCGCCGTCGAGCTTGCTTTCCTCGGCCATCTTTTAGCCGAAGACAAAATCGAAGAAGCCCAGCAGTTCGTTAAAAACGAAATCCTTGCCTGGTGGCCGACTGCAGAACAGAATATCGACAGCAAGACACAAAACTCCGGTATCAAGGCATTCTTCGCCTCTGTCACCGCCGCTTTAAAGTTTGTAGAAGCCCTGTAATTGCCCTGTGTGAACATGTTCACACGTACTTCCGACCGCCTTTTCTAAGGCGGTTTTTGCTTTAGTTTTCGAGTCTTTCTATCTTCGATTGACGATGATTGCAGGACTAAACTATTGGCAAATTCCAAGGAAAAATAATGTTAGCCGCCACAATACTTCATTCACTATCCGCGGTCTGCGTTTTACTCATCGTGATCGGCTTCGGTGTATTTCTCGCACGCAAGGGCTGGTTCGATGCGCCATCGCACCGCGGCATTGTGTCTAAACTCGTCAACGCCGCTCTGCCGTGCTTTCTGTTTTATTCCGTCATTTCTAAGTTTTCACACGGTGAACTTTATAACTTATTGAAGTTTGCAGGGCTTCCGTTCCTTACCGTTGGCCTGAATTTCTTGATCTCCATCCTCTTCATTAAGCTCGGTTGGGTTCGGCCTCACATGAAAGGAACATTCATTGCCGCGTTTACCGGCGCGACCGTTTTGTTCGTCGGCGTCCCCTTGGTACAGACAATGTACGGCTCGGACGGCATTCCTTATTTGCTCGTCTACTTCTTTGCCAACTGCGTCTTCATTTGGACCGTCGGCATCTTTAACATTCAGCTAGACGGTGCCCGCCGTGGAATGACAGAAGAACCTAAAATTTTTTCCATCCGCGGACTCAAGATGCTGCTCTCGCCGCCTTTGATGGGCTTCCTTATCGGTTTGATCGTTGTCCTCCTGTCGATTCCCGTCCCCAAGTTCATCGCTCAGTCAACGCATACAATCGGTCAATTAGCGACACCGCTGGCATTGGTCTTTGTCGGAATTACGGTTTGGCAAATTGGTTGTGAGAAACTCAAAAAACTCCCGAGAGAAGTCTGGCTGATTCTCCTCTCCTGCTACGTCATTCGCCCGATTACGATGTATTTGTGCACAATGTCTTTAGACATGGCCCCGCTCATGCGGAAGTGCTTCATCTTGGCTTCCGCGCTGCCGGTTTCTTCCGTCATTGCCGTGCTCTCTAAAGCCTACGGCGGGGACGAAGAATTTGCCTCTGAAGCCATCGGCGCAAGCACTGTTGCCATGATCTTCGTCCTACCCTTCCTATTGATTGCTGTTAACCTCGTCAACTGACTCCGGTTTGAAACGAATCACGAAGTCGGTGCCTTTACCGACTTCGGATTTGAGCGAAATGCTCCAGCCTAATGCCTCGGCTGCACGCTTTGAAATCGCCAGTCCCAACCCGAATCCCTGATAATGGCCGCGACCGCCTTGACCGGCCCTAAAACCGCGGTCAAAAACCTTTTCTCTATCTTCTTCTTTTATTCCGATCCCTGTATCACGAATGATGGCTTGATCTTCATCAACGATGACGGTCACCGAACCCTTGTCCGTGTAGTGAATAGAATTGAAGACGAGGTTATCGAAGATCGTTGTTGCGCCAAGTACTTCGTTAAATGTCTGCTTGGGCATGTTCTTCATTTCGATAGAAAGCTTCAACCCTTTGTTTTCGGCTTTTTGTTTCCACGACTCTTTCAAGCCGGCAATGAGTTCGGGCATTGAGCAAAGCGCGTTGTTCTGACCTGTTCGAGCGCGTCCGATATTTAAGAAAACTTCCGCCATCCCTTTGATTCGAGAAGAGGCATTCTGTGCACGACGAATTAATGTTTTTTGACGGTCGTTGCCTTGAACCTGTTCATTGAGAAGTTCGAGACTCGTATCGATCACCGTCAGAGGAGTACGAACCTCGTGACTGACCTCGGTGGAAAACGCTCTTTCCTTCATCGCGAGGACTTTGAGTTTGGAAACCAACACTTTAAAAGAGCGTTCCAATTCTCCGATTTCGTTTTCCGGCCAGTGCCCTTTAAAGATTTCTTCCGTGTAGATTTTGCCGTTCTGAATCAACCCCTCGGCTCTTACCGCTTCCTTAGTCAGCTGTCCTAAAGGAGACAGCAGCTTGCGGCCCAAATACCAACCCACAAAAGAGCAAATCGCAATAAGAAGCAGGAATCCGACTACGCCGATTCGAAAAAGATGTCTCTCCCAAATCTCAAAATTGCCTCGATGACGCGTCAAAACATAACGCTTCCCGTTGATGATTTTGGTATAGGTATGAAGATCTTCGCCGTCCGTAAATTCCGTATATCCTTGCGGATTGTGTCTGAATAGGTTCGGGATCTCACGGCTGGGATCTCCTTCAATATAAAGGCGGGAAACCTGATCAAGACGCGGCGGCTTCCCCTGCAGGATATCTGCAGTCACAACAGTCTGCAGCATATCGTCCATCACAGATGCCATGAGCTTGCTCTCTGCCGTCTCTAAAACGTAAACCAACGTGATGGAATACAGAACCGCGCAGGCGGCTGCTATCACGCCGCAAAGCATTCCTAATGACTGTTTGAGCGAACGACCTTTTGTCATTCTTCCAGATCCTCTTTTGCGCGTACCGCCCATGGGAACAGGCTTTCGATGTTTGCAGACTGCCAAATATCCGATAATAAAAAGCGGACCAACGCCGACCATGATGGCGGCTGTCCCGGCATTGCTCTGCTCAATTGCTAGAAAGAAAGTGTATTGAATTAAAAGAACACCGACACCGTAAATCAATATGTCCCGGATGTTTCGCTTTTCCTTGAAAAGTTTCAAAATGCTTTGGAATCCTCCAAAAGCAGCTTGAAGTGCCAATAACAGAACGCCGGCTCCGATTAAGCGGAGCGTTGTGAGATGACGGGCTTGAAATCCGCAATCGGTAAAAAGATATTGGGCTGCGACGGCCATACTTCCCCAGCAGCAGCCCGCAAATGCTGCCAGAAAAACGCCTTTGAGAATTTTCAGCATTCAATTAATCCTAGAAACCAAAAGTTTAGCAATCTGCCGTATTGTTTAGGAGAATCCGTGTGCTGCCTGCATTGTCAAACCGGACAAAGTGAAATCCAGAGCAAAAAAATGTAGTTTTGACCACAGTTCTTGCAGGTTGACTTTGCGTAGATCAATTTTGTGGTCTTTTCCACTTATTAATTTCCTTGTTTTCTTTTTTCATGTGAAAAAGACCACAATTTTTCTCCGGTTTTTCTATTTCTGTGGATTTTTCTTCCGAAGACGCGATTGCTATTTCATTTCGATCCCTATCTCGCCCTGCCGAAGCTCCAAAAGTAATTTTTTGTGGTCTTTTTCACATATTCCTGAAACTTTTTTCGCAGGTTGTGGTCTTTTCCTCATTGTTTCAACCCGAAAATAAAAATCTTTATCCATTCCGAAACTGCCCGGATCTCGGGGCTAAGCCAAGAAAAAATCCTTCATCTTTTCACTATTAATTATGCGAAAAAGACCACAGTTTTTTAGGTCTAAATGCTTCGGCCTGCACCCTTCTCAGAGAAGGCCTTTTCAAGTAGTTAGTCGTATCTTGAGCAAGTGTCAGTTAATCGTTTAGACGTCCGTCGTCGGCCTTATTTATACTCTCTTTAGGAGTTTCTTCCGCGACTAGAAATGAAATGACTGACGTCAAGTATGTGAAAAAGGCACCACGACAATCCAATCTCGAGCTCTCTCGAATTTTGGCGATGTACCTCATTGTGATGCATCACTTCTCCGTGCACGGCGGAGTCTCGATTTGGAGCGGCTCAGCGCCTCTCTCTTTTAATTTTTACTTGGATCAGCTGCTTTCAACCGGAGGCAAAATCGGCGTTAATTTATTTGTTTTAATCACCGGATATTTTCTCGCTAAAAAATTCAGTAAATTTTCCAGCCTTGTCTATCTGTGGATAAAGACGTTCTCCTACGTAATTATCTTTTTCCTGCTCTTTTGTGCTCTCGGTTTACATCCCTTTAGTTGGAGTTCTTTGGTCAGCTGTTTTTTCCCAATACGAAATGATTTTTATTGGTTTGTTTCCGCCTACTTCCTCCTTATTCTGCTCTCTCCGTTTATCACGATAGGAATTAAAGCGTTAGGGCAGCGAAAGCTGTTCGCTTTCTTATTAATTTTCGGTTTTTTCTGGTCTGTCATCCCCACGCTCACAACTAAACCGGAATATTACGGTTCAACGCTTTTTTGGTTTGTTTATCTCTTTTCCTGGGGCGCTTTCCTCAGGGACTACCTAGAAAAGAAAACCTTCCCCCAATCCGTATGTTTGTCGGTTTGCGGATTGAGTTGGGGCATTATCGCCATCATCATTGCACTTGCCGATTGGAATAATCGCGCCGGAACTTTCATCGGCTACATTGATTGGTTCACCTTTGCAAACTTGTATAGCGTCTTCTCTTTAGTTTGTGCGCTCTCGCTTTTTGTCTTCTTTAAACAACTTCAGATCAGCTATAAACCGTGGATCAACAAGTTGGCGGCAGCTATGTTCGGCGTCTACCTCATTCATGAGAATCCGATTGTTTATCCGTGGCTCTGGAGCAAAGTATTCCACGTGCCGGAATACTTGGGTGCCTCTTGGTTCATCCTGTATGCACTTGCAGTCATCACAATCGTATTTTTTGTTTGCGCAATTTTGGATCTTATTTGGGAAAAGATTCTTCAGTCCGGGTACCAAAGATACCTGTTGCCTCGACTCCAACCGTTAGACAAAAAAGTAACTGACTTCCTTAATGCTCCGGCAATCCAAAAGTAATTGTGGTCTTTTCCTCATTTTTAATTTTTTTACCTCTGATTTTTTTGAGCTTTTTATCTAACTATCTACAATGGGAAAAACTTTTGTAGGTTGTTTATGTCTGCTCCTATCATCGATTCTTTACCGCTTCCTCCTCACTCTCAGGAAGCTGAACATGCTCTATTGGGTGCTCTTTTAGCCAATCCGGAGGCTTTCCATTTAATTGAACCGCCTTTAGAGCCCGGTGACTTTTACAGCTATGCCAATCGACTGATTTATCAGGCCATTTTCTCTTTGGCCTCTCAAGGCAAACCTGCCGATGTACTCACGGTCTCAGATTTATTGAGAGAAATCGGAAATGAAAAAGAGACAGGCGGATTGGAGTACCTCAATCGTTTGACGGAAAGCTACGCCAGCGCAGCTAACCTCAGCGAATATGCAAGAATCGTCAAAGATAAGGCACTCAAACGCAACCTCATTTCCAAACTGGCTCAGTTAGAAGCTGAAGTCAATTCAGACAGAGGAGCCTCTTCCGAAGACTTGCTCGACCGCGTTCAAAGCGAGTTCTTAAAAATGGGACTTGGCAAAAATAAAGAAGCTTCTTCCTTTGAGTCTGCCGGCTCTATTTTGGACGGCGTCATTGACGAGATGCGTTCTATCGCGGAGTCTCCGACGGAAATTCGCGGCTGCGAAAGCGGGATCGAGCAGCTTGACGACGTAACCCGAGGCTTTAGACCCGGACAACTGGTTGTTATCGCAGCACGTCCGGGCATCGGCAAGACGGCTTTTGCGCTGCAAGTCGCAAGACGGACGGCTGTTCGTCAGAAGAAGCCGGTAGCGATCTTCGCACTGGAAATGACGAAAAACGAAGTCCTTAAAAGAATGCTGAGCTCTGAGAGCGAAGTTGAAATGGAAAGTATCGATGGCGCCCAAATGACGGATACTCAATGGAGCAAAATTTATCAAGCTCAAGAAGTGCTGTCCAAAGCACCGATATTCGTTGACAGTTCCAGTGAGCTGACACTTATGCGCATCAAGACAAAGCTGCGTCAGCTTGCCGCTCAGGTCGGCAGTATCGGACTTGTCGTAGTTGACTATCTTCAGCTCCTTGAACAGGAAGACGAAAATGCTTCTGCGGATCTTCGCTCCATACAGATCGGTATTCTTTCCAGAGGTTTGAAGCTTCTGGCCAAAGAGCTCAATGCGCCGGTACTTCTTTTATCGCAGCTTAACCGTCAGGTCGAAAACCGTCCGAACCATACTCCGCTTTTGTCCGACCTCAGAGAGTCGGGTTCCATTGAACAGGACGCCGACATGGTGCTCCTGCTCTATTCCAAGGCGAAATTCGGCCAGGAACAAGGCGACTCCAGAACCATTTATATGGATTTAGCAAAGCATCGAAACGGACGCCTCGAAGTTTTTTCAACGATTTTCAAAGGCGAGATTCAATGCTTTGAGGAATTAAACGCTTGGAATCAATAAGAAGAAAAAAGAGCCTAGACCGACGTGTTCAATGAACATCTAAATCTTGGAGGGCTTCGATCTAGGCCCGTAAACCGATAATTGCTAGAAAAAATAACACAAATATGGGATGAATAGCAAATTAAGGGACGGATTTTTTTATTTTTAAATTTAATAAAAAGCCCTGATAGCCTTGGGTTTATCAAAAATTGGCCGGAACTATTTCTATTCTGGCACTCATAACCACTGTGCATTGTAATTTCTGTGGCCTAAGCTAACTTTCAGACGTTGAAATTGTGGTCTTTTTCCCATATCTTCTGTCCGATCTTCTCTGCGTCGTCTTTTTGATAACTTAATTTTTTCTTCTCACTTTTAGATTTTCCTCTTGTTGTATCTCTTCTATTTTCTTTTTTGCGAAATTTTTGTGGGGTTCTGTCGGTGTTGTCTGACTTGTTCTCTTTTTGAAAACTCTCTACAACAGAGGCTTGCTGATTTGTTCCATCCAAACTGAGCTGTTTGCGTCGCTTTAAAATTTTTTGAAGCCCTTTTTAATTGGGTGTGTCTTTTAGTCGTAGGCCTTTTTTATATTTTTATATTAATCTTTTTATTTTTTAGGCCCCTATTTTCACTTTTAAATCAAAAAGATACAGAGGTAAAAATGTATAAAAGACCACAAAATATGAGAATTTGACCACAAATAAGCTATTTTATTCTGTGAAAAAGGCGACTTAATATGTGGTTTTTACCACAAACGCCGATGAATTTATGTGGAAAAGACCACAATATTATGTAAAAAAGACCACAGGCTTCCGATTCTTTTTCCTTTTGGAAGAGGAAGTGTGAGAGAATCAACTATCGAAATGTCAGAATGAGCCGGATCGGAGGGTATTAATGGCCAGCGAAAATCAACAACAGGAGTTTGAACTCCTCACAGACGATGATGATTGGTCTGACAGCCCTAAAGCTGGGAAAAAGAATTCTTTATGGAATACCAATGCAGTCGTTGTTAAATCAAACGACCTGCTGACGGCGAAAACCAACCTCACCCTAAATGAACTTCGAATCATCTTAGTTGCGATCAGTAAGATCGATTCGATGAATCCGGAGGTCAGAGGGGATGCAAGTTATTGGGTTTCTGCTAAAGAGTTAAGAGAGATCGGCAGCGAGCGGTCTAAGGCCTATAAATACCTCCAGAACGCAGTCAATACGCTTTACAACAGAAGCGTTATCCGAACCTTCGGATCCAACGGTAAAGAACGTGATGAGTTCCGTTGGATTTCTAAGGTCTCTTATCGAAGCGGCATGATCGGTCTGACGTTCTCCCAGGAAGTCCTCCCCTTTCTGACACGTATTCGCAGCAACTTCATTCGCTATCCGATTAAACAGATTTCCGAATTGAAGAGTGTTTCGACATTACGATTCTTCGAGCTGTGCGTGCGCTGGCGCGGCCAGGTCAAAAAGATGACGATTACCGAGCTCAAAGACATTCTTAACATTTCTCAAAAAAAATTAAACGGCGACGTCGCTCGAATCGTCAGAGAGTGCGCTGCCAAAATTAATGAAGCGACCAAAATCGACTTCCATGTGGAGTGCGAGTTCGTACGGACCGGCAGAAAATTTACTCATATTATTTTTTCCGTTAAGAATCGTCCCAACATTCTTGTAGAAAGAACGCAGTCGGTTCCGCCCGAGGATGTTCCGGATGTCAGAGATCTCGTGGGCTACAGCGATGATGATTGGCAGAACCTGACTTTGTCGGACGGTCAGAGAAATTACTTTGCCTCTCTTCTTAGTCGTCACAACGACGGCGGCGTAGGCAACCGCTTTGCCGGCGAGTTCATCAATGCCGCCGGACGTGAAGGTTACTCTCAAGAGTCTTGGAAACGCTGGATCGAAAACCGTTTGGCCGATCCCAAGTTTGTGTATGAAGCGAGAGTCTATTTACATGACCTCGGGTTCAAACCTTCATCAGCGGTCAAGAAAAATGTGAAAAAGACCAAAAATTAAAACCTCTACGAAACAGCCGCCCGGCTGTTTTGATTTTTAGGAGACACGGTTTTCTGAAAAATATTGTGGTCTTTTTCACATTGTTTAAGCTGTTGTGTCTCTAAACGGCCGCATTCTTTCTGTTTTTCCTTCTCTTCCTCGTATCCTTGAAGAAAAAATAAGGAATAAAAATGGTCTATTTGGATACGATGCCTTTGAGGTTCGGGCATTTTCGGGTTTTGATTACAACAGCGATGGGTCAATTCCTAGGAGCCGCTGTTGCAACGCTTTCAGGCGTCTTAATTCCTCTTCTTGCCATCGTACAGCATCACGAATTGGACTCCGTGACACAAGGTCTGATTGCCAGTATGGAGCTGATCGGCATTATGGTCGGATCTTTTGTTATCGGAAAGCTTGCCGATAAGGACGGATATCTTCCGTTCCTTCGATTGAGCTCTATCCTTGTTTTTATTGGTGCGCTTGTTGTCTACGTCTCAGGAAGCATTGATCTGCTGATTCCATCGCTATTTGTCATGGGATTCGGCATCGGAGGCGATTTTGCGTTGGACTCAGACTATGTTGATGAAGTGATGCCGAAACGCTGGCAGGAAACGATGGTCGGTATTACCAAATCATTTTCTGCTCTCGGAAACTTGTCAGCTGCCGGAGGTTTCCTCTTTCTCTGTTCGATCGAGTGGACCGCAGAAATTTGGAGACAGATCTTCTTATTTGTGGTCTTTCTCTCATTTTTAATGATCATCAGCCGTTTATTCTTTTTTAAAAGTCCCGGCTTTCTTATTGCAAAAGGAAAGTTTGACGAAGCCAGACAGGTTGTTAAGGCAATGCTTGGGTCTGATGTTGAGATTCCATCGTCCTATTTGGAAAAATCCGCTCCTGCTTCTAACGGCGCCAAAGTAGATCTGTTTAAAGGAGAAAACCTTCAGAAGGTGATTTTTTCCGGTGTGCCTTGGGGATGTTCGGGACTTGGCGTATATGGAATCGGCATCTTTCTCCCGATCCTTATTATGAGCCTCGGCATTTCCGGATTTGATACTTCTAAACCCGGTCCTTTGGGATCCGTAATGAACTCAGTGAATCTCACGTTTATTATCAGCTGGTTCATTCTCATCGGATTTATAGCCGGTCTTTTTATTCTTCATAAAGTCTCGACCGTCAAACAACAGTTTTACGGATTCCTGCTCGCAGCCGCAGCCGTTTTACTTCTGCTGCTCTGCTATTTATTTAAATGGCCTGCCGCTATTTCAATTGCAGCGTTTGTTCTGTTTGAGCTTGCTCTGAACGCTGGTCCAAATCTTACGACGTTCATCATTCCGTCATTAGTCTTTCCGTTGGACATTAAGGCTGAAGGGGCGGGTTATGCCGCGTTTTTCGGAAAACTAGGTGCAGTAATCGCAGTTTTCTGTTTTCCTATCCTCATGAAGCTGGGAGGCGTGTCCTTGGCGCTTGCTACGTCTGTTGCCGTCCTCGGACTAGGGGCCTTCCTGACCTACTACTACGCGAAAAAATTAGGACTGGAAAAATGAGAAAAAGACCACAAATCTTCAAACGATTTTGTGGTCTTTTTCACATATCAAGAGCGTTTGATCTACGCCAACTCGTCAATCATTTTGATCTTAATTTTGTCCACAGACACTGCTATGACGGTTTTGTTATCTTCACGTAAGACGCAGACTTCGTCGTGACGATCGGAAAGTAATCGCGGAAGAAGATTGCCGGAAACTTTCTCACCTGTCTCATCTAAAAATTCAACTTGAATACCCAAGGCCTTACCGGCAGGCACACGGCGATAACCTTTAGGAAAGTCTTTCTTTTTAAGACGATCTTCAAACGCAACGACTTTTTTGGGTTTCTGCGGAACGATTTTCTGGAGTCTGTCCAATACAGCCTGTGCAGAGCCGCGGCTAATTAAGCCGTCTTTGTCTTTGCAAGCTTCCAGATCTTTAGCGATGTTGGTGCTTTTTTCACAGATATTGTTCAGGATCTGTGCTGTCTGAGCATCGTTAACAGCGCAATCGGCAATCAATTTAAGAACTTCTTCCTTAGAAGAAGCTAATGCGGCAATACGAGAAATATAAGTTCTGTCTTTGCCCAAACGAGCAGCAATTTCGGTTTGGTTAAAACCGTTCCGAATCAGCTGTCTGATGCTTTGGATCAAATCCTGAAGCTTCATATTGTCGCGCTGGATATTCTCGGTTAGCTGACCGAAAATTCTTTCTGAATCGGAAACCGGAGCATCAACAACGATAGCTTCTACCGTCTCCAAGCCGGCTTTCTTAGCGGCAAGCCAGCGGCGTTCGCCCTGCAGGACAACGTATTTATTATTTTCACCTTTAATGACTGTAATTGGTATCAGCTGGCCGGATTTCATAGATTCAGCCAGCTCATCGATATTTTCAATAACCGTTCTTACCTGAGGTTTTGCTTCAATCGACTCTACCGGTAATTTGGTCAGAACTTTTCCATTGACGCCTGCGGCGATCGCGCCATTGAACTCGGTCAAACTTTTGATGTTTGTCGGTTTGAATGTTTGGGTCTTTGTTTTTGTAACTTTAAAGGTTTTCATATTTAACCAATTTTTTTAATTCTGGCCAGCATCTCTTTGTACACGGCTTCAAGCTCTTCGTAGGAGCGTTTTCCGTTACGGATTTCGTCCACGGGAATGCCCATTGTCGTAGCGGCATCAATCGGAGCACGATGTCTGAGTTTGGAGTTGAAGATATCGCAGTTAGTCTCAGAAACAAGGTACTGCAGTGTGCTCTTGGCAGAAGCGGAATCGTCGTATTCGTTTACCACTACGCCTAAAAATTTGAGGCTTGGATTGAAATTCTGCTGTACGGCACGAATGGTGTTGACCATGCCGGACACGCCTCCGACCGCATAACCAGAAAGTTTGATCGGGCAGACGACATAATCGGCCATGACTAATCCGCCGAGGAGCTTACGTCCTAAAGAAGGCGGACAATCGACCAAGATATAGTCGTAAGCGTCTTTTATTGCTTGGATATTCGCTGCCGGATTGCGAATGACATCCAGCTCGCGGCTTTCGATGTCATAACCCTCATTCGAGTTCTGTTCAGATCCGATTAAATCTACGCCGTATGGAGTGTCATCAAAGATCCCGAGCTCTTCGAGATTCGGTTCAAAAAGAGCAGCGGATGATGTAGCTGTATATGGTTGTCCTTGCGTTAAAGACTCTGTCGTATTTCCCTGCGAATCAATATCGATGACTAGCACTTTCTTTTTACGATGTTTACGTAAATAAAAAGCAGCTTGAACCGTTAATGTTGATTTGCCGACTCCGCCTTTTTGATTAGCAAAAGCTATGACTTTCCCCATAGGGACTTCCTTAAATTTGTAGATATCTTCAGACGGTATCTTAACAAATTCAAAAATCAGCGTTTGAAATGTGACGAGTGAACATGTTCACACTACAAAAGAGTTGTGGTCATTTCCACATAATATTGGAACTTCTGAGAGAAAGATTTCAATGATTGTTGGCAGAGATTCGAAGAAAATAAGAGACAAGAGCTACACATCTGTGGTCTTTTTCACATAGTTTCGCTCTTCTAAAGAAAAGTTGTGAGTGAAGACGGACATTAAAGAAAGAAATCTAAATAAGTAAAATCTACAGCGATTAGACACATCGCTGTTATTGAAAGAAAAAGAGCTATAAGCGAGATCGAATTTCTATTTTTTCGGAGCAGTCTTGGTACTCGAATTAATCACTCCTAATGTCGGGTCGATATAGAGCAGACAAGGGTTCTTAAAATTTGCTCTACTACAACAAGATTAGAAAACATAAAATCAGGAAAGCCTAATTTGGTAAGGCTTGCGGCTCGATTTCCGCAGTTTTAGGTGTGGAAGACAGAGCACGAGTGTGAACATGTTCACACAGGAGAAATGAGCAGATAAAACAAAACCTCTTGAACGGTTAGGTCCAAGAGGTTTGTCTTTTATGGAGAGCCCGGAGACTACCTACTTTCGCAAGAAATACAACTCACTATCATCGGCGTGGAGGCGTTTCACTGTCCTGTTCGGGATGGGAAGGAGTGGTTCCACCCTGCTATGGCCTCCGGGCTTAAAACTGGTCAATTCGGAATAATCTTTTCTATTTGAGTGACTCTCTTTACTTCGAGTCTCTTTGATCTCTCTCTTTGCAGCGACCTACAACGCACACCGGTCACAAGCAACACGGTTATAGGATCAAGCCTCACGAGCAATTAGTATCAGTTAGCTCAACGCCTCACAGCGCTTACACACCTGACCTATCGACGTCCTGGTCTCGGACGACTCTTGAGGGAGGTTTTACCTCCGGGAAGACTCATCTTCAGGCAAGTTTCCCGCTTAGATGCTTTCAGCGGTTATCTCTTCCGCACTTAGCTACCCGGCAATGCCACTGGCGTGACAACCGGTACACCAGAGGTGCGTCCACTCCGGTCCTCTCGTACTAGGAGCAGCCCCCGTCAATCTTCCAACGCCCACGGCAGATAGGGACCAAACTGTCTCACGACGTTTTAAACCCAGCTCACGTACCTCTTTAAATGGCGAACAGCCATACCCTTGGGACCGACTACAGCCCCAGGATGAGATGAGCCGACATCGAGGTGCCAAACACCGCCGTCGATATGAACTCTTGGGCGGTATCAGCCTGTTATCCCCAGAGTACCTTTTATCCGTTGAGCGATGGCCCTTCCATTCAGAGCCACCGGATCACTATGACCTGCTTTCGCATCTGCTCGAGTTGTTGCTCTCGCAGTCAAGCACGCTTTTGCCATTGCACTATCAGCACGATTTCCGACCGTACCTAGCGTACCTTCGTACTCCTCCGTTACCCTTTAGGAGGAGACCGCCCCAGTCAAACTGCCTACCATGCACGGTCCCAAGACAGGATCACTGTCCGTGGTTAGAACCGCAAACAAATCAGGGTGGTATTTCAAGGTCGGCTCCAAGACCACTGGCGTGGCCTCTTCTCTGCCTCCCACCTATCCTACACAAATCGGTTCACAGTTCAATGCAAAGCTGCAGTAAAGGTTCATGGGGTCTTTCCGTCTAGCCGCGGGTAGATTGCATCATCACAAACATTTCAACTTCACTGAGTCTCGGGAGGAGACAGTGTGGCCATCGTTATGCCATTCGTGCAGGTCGGAACTTACCCGACAAGGAATTTCGCTACCTTAGGACCGTTATAGTTACGGCCGCCGTTTACTGGGACTTCGATCAAGGGCTCTCACCCCATCAATTAATCTTCCAGCACCGGGCAGGCATCACACCCTATACGTCGTCTTTCGACTTTGCAGAGTGCTGTGTTTTTAATAAACAGTCGCAGCCACCTATTCTCTGAGACCGATTCCCGCTCAAGGTGTCTCTCCTCTCACGGTACTACGGCACACCTTCTTCCGAAGTTACGGTGTCAATTTGCCGAGTTCCTTCTCCCGAGTTCTCTCAAGCGCCTGAGCATATTCAGCTCGCCCACCAGTGTCGGTTTGCGGTACGGTCCGCGTCAGACTGGTGCTTAGAGGCTTTTCTTGGAAGCACTTCCGATCACTTCGCCGCCGTGGCGGCACGTGACTTCGCCTTGGAGATGCGTCTGCGGATTTGCCTGCAGACCTCCTACGCTCGTCAACCGGGACATCCAACACCCGGATGATCTTTCATGCTCCGTCCCCCCATCGCATCTGACGCAGGTTCAGGAATATTAACCTGATTCCCATCGGCTACGCCTTTCGGCCTGACCTTAGGAGCCGACTCACCCTGCTCCGATGAACGTAGAGCAGGAATCCTTGGGCTTACGGCGAGCAGGCTTTTCACCTGCTTTAACGTTACTCATGTCAGCATTCGCACTTCTGATATCTCCAGCAGTCCTCTCGAACCGCCTTCGCAGACTTACAGAACGCTCCCCTACCACGCACTGAATAATCAGTGCATCCGCGGCTTCGGTTAACAGCTTAGCCCCGTTACATCTTCCGCGCAGAAGGACTCGACCAGTGAGCTATTACGCTTTCTTTGAAGGATGGCTGCTTCTAAGCCAACTTCCTGGTTGTCACGGCCTTTCCACTTCGTTTTCCACTTAGCTGTTATTGGGGACCTTAGCCGGCGGTCTGGGTTGTTTCCCTTTTGAGTCCGGACGTTAGCACCCGGTGCTCTGTCTCCCGTGCTCACGCTTCCAGGTATTCGGAGTTTGCCTTGGTTTGGTAAGACTCCATGTCCCCCTAGCCAAAACAGTGCTCTACCCCCTGGAGCGACACACGAGGCACTACCTCAATAGTTTTCGGGGAGAACCAGCTATCTCCAGATTTGT
>ENA-OPDW01001103-OPDW01001103.1-human-gut-metagenome-genome-assembly--contig:-NODE-1103-length-16712-cov-3.787056_pt1 | contig 16712 bp, 15 predicted proteins | sample MGYA00241264_ERZ501508 | MGnify/ENA primary metagenome ERZ501508 (study PRJEB25962, sample SAMEA2042575) | human gut metagenome | biome: human gut; feature: human-associated habitat; material: faeces...
TCTCGTGCAAGCACGGACTTTGGCTCGTTGTTCACGTAAATAAGAGCTGGACAGAAGTGTGTTGAAAACTTCTGTCCAGCTTTTTGTAGTCAGAAAATAATTAAATCAATTTGTTTACAGCAGCTGCTCAAAGGTGTCATAAAATGTTGGGTAAGACACATCTACGCATTTACTGTCAAGAATCTTTGTAGTACCTTCTGCAACAAGTGCAGCAATACTGAATGCCATTGCAATTCTGTGGTCTAACAAAGTATGAATAGAAGCACCATGAAGAGGTCTTCCGCCATTGATGATCATTCCGTCTTCAGTAGGTGTTACATCACAGCCCATTGCTTTCAGATTATCTGTTACAGTCTCAATACGATCCGTTTCCTTGACTTTCAGTTCAGCAGCATCTTTGATTATAGTAGTCCCTTCCGCCATGGCTGCCATAACTGCAATAACCGGAATCTCATCGATCAAAGTTGGGATGATGTCTCCTTCGATTGTAGTTCCATGCAGTTTACTTGTTCGGACAAGAACATCTGCAATTCTTTCCCCACCTTCTGTACGTTCGTTAAGGAGGGTGATATCACCACCCATATCTTCACATACTCTCAAGATTCCTGCGCGTGTCGGGTTGATTCCTACATTTTCTACAAGAATTTCAGAATCAGGGACGATCAGTCCGGCAGCAATGAAATAAGCAGCGGAAGAGATGTCTCCCGGAACTGTGATTTCCTGTCCGTAAAGTTCTTCACAAGGACGGATGATAGCGGTTGCTTTGGAAGAACCAATCTCAAAAGTAGAGCGGATATCTGCACCGAATTCTTTCAGCATTAATTCTGTATGGTTTCTGGAAAGACTCGGTTCTGTGACAGAGGTCTCTCCATCTGCGTAAAGACCGGCGAGCAGCAGGCAGGATTTCACCTGCGCACTGGCAACCGGCGAATCATAATGGATTCCATGAAGCTGCGCAGGGGTAATATAAAGCGGGGCACATCCATTGCGGAGAATACTGGAAATATGTGCGCCCATCTGTGTCAATGGTTCAATGATTCTTTTCATTGGGCGGGAGTTCAGTGATTCATCTCCGGACAATTTAGAGTCAAACGGCTGTCCGGCGAGAATACCGGAAATCAGTCTCGTTGTTGTTCCGCTGTTTCCTACATCAAGGATCTTCTCCGGAGCACTCAGTCCATGCAATCCCTTTCCGTGTACGATAACGGAAGAATAATCGCTCTCAACTTCAATCTCAATACCAAGCTCTCTGAAACAACGGATAGTCGCGAGACAGTCGGCACCAGAGAGAAAGTTGTGGATCTGCGTTGTTCCGTTTGCAATCGAGCCGAACATAATGCAGCGGTGGGAGATGGATTTGTCTCCCGGTATTGTAACTTTTCCTTTTAATCCTGTAATATTACATAATTCCATAATCTTATTCCTCATTTCTGCTATCAGACTTCATAGATGACATAGCGATATTTCTGCAAAAGTACAGAAGCTCTGTTTGCAGAATCTTCATCATAAAATTCAATACGAAGAACTCCTTCCTCGAATTCACGGTTGTGGATGATTCCGATATTCTTGATACTGATGTTATTACTTGCAAGAATTGTGGCAATCGTAGCAATTCCACCTGTTTCATCGATGATATCACAATAAAGTGCAAACTGCTTTTTGATCGGTCCTGCAGATCCGTTCGGCATGGAGTTCCTGTAATCTTTGGAATTCTCAAACAGAGCGTACAGGGCAGGTTCATTTCCTTCATCCACAAGATCCTTTGCATGTGAAAGAGCTTCAATATATTCACCTAAGATCTGGGAGATGTTCTCACTGTTTTTCAGACAGATCTGCTGCCACATGACCGGGGAGGAAGAAGCAATTCTCGTAATATCTTTAAATCCCCCTGCGGCCAACGCTTTCATCATACCTTCCTTTGAATCCGTATCATGTACAAAATTCACAAGTGTGGATGCAATAATATGCGGCAGGTGGCTGATCGTTCCGGTAATATGATCATGCTCGTGGTAATCCAAAATAACAGGAAGAGCTTTTAATGATGAAACAAAGTTTTTGTAAGCATCCACTTTTTCTTCCGCTACTTTAGCAGAAGGAGTCAGGATATAGTATGCATTTTCAATCAAATGAGCTTTGGAATTCATAAATCCACTCTTCTCAGAACCAGCCATCGGATGTCCGCCAATGAAATTCGCTTCCATTCCCAGACGGATCACCTCTTCGTGGATGGAAGTCTTCACGCTTCCAACATCTGTGAGAATACAGTTTTCATCCAGGAGATCTTTCAGCTGGGAAAGATAGGCTGCATTGTAAGTGACCGGTGCACAGAGGAAAATGTAGTTACATCCCCTGAAATTGTCATCAATGGATGAACAGGAAGTATGAATCGTGCCTTCCTGTATTGCCAGTGCAAGGGATTCTTTATTTTTATCGAATGCGATGATGTCGTAATCCGGATAATACTGGCGGATTGCCTTCGCAATAGATCCGCCGATAAGTCCAAGTCCGATAAATCCAATTTTTTTAGCATTCATAGTTGTAAAATCCTTTCTGTTGTTGTGCAAAACATATCTTACTATTCAGAAATCTTAAGTCAGTAAGAAACATATATTCGTATTTTAACACTTTGCTCTGTAAAAGTAAATTGGTAATATTGCGTTGCTGGTCGCACATTGTGTGAACAGCAACACAATATTGCTTCTATATATAAGCGGAGTGTTTTCAAAGAATAGATTTGTGATAGAAAGTTAAAATTGTATAAAATGTAAAAAATAGTTGTAATTAATCAGAATATTTAGTACAATATACCCATGGTATGTATATCGACGACAAAAACGATGTGCATAATAGCTACATAACAAGGAGGCAGCAGTATGAAGGTTTACAGAACAGACGAAATCAGAAATGTGGTATTACTTGGTCATGGTGGAAGCGGAAAGACAAGTCTTGCAGAGGCGATGCTCTACGTATCAGGTGCAACGAATCGTATGGGAAAGATTTCCGAATCCAATACGGTGAGCGATTTTGATAAAGAGGAGCAGAAACGTGGATTTTCAATCAGCACAAGTCTGGTACCAATCGAGTGGGAGAAAGCGAAGATCAATATTCTTGACACACCGGGATATTTTGATTTTGTCGGAGAAGTAGAAGAGGCAGTCAGTGCAGCAGATGCAGCGGTTATCGTAGTATCTGGTAAGGCAGGAGTACAGGTTGGAACGGAAAAAGCATGGGAGCTTTGTGACAAATATAATCTGCCGAGAATGATCTATGTGACAGAGATGGATGTGGATGATGCAAGTTTCCGTCAGGTAGTAGCAGATCTGACAGAGAGATATGGAAAGAAAATCGCACCACATTTCCAGCCGATCCGTGAGAATGAGAAGCTTGTAGGATATATTAATATTATTAAGAATGCCGGAAGAAGATATACAGGCATTGGACAGAGAGAAGAGTGCGAGATTCCGGATTACTGTATGCCGAACCTTGAGATTTTGAGAGATTCTCTTATGGAAGCTGTAGCAGAGACAAGTGAAGAGTTTATGGAGCGCTATTTTAATGGTGAGGAATTCTCTATAGAAGAGATCCGTGCAGCCATGAGAACAGAAGTAATGGATGGGGATATCGTACCGGTTGCGATGGGATCCAATATCCAGGCACAGGGAGTAGCCAACCTGCTTTCAGATATTGTTCGTTTCTTCCCGAGTCCGGATAAGAGAACCTGTGCAGGAATCAACCGCAGAACAAACGAGATTTTTGAAGCAAATTATGATTTCGCAAAAGCAAAATCAGCGTATGTATTTAAGACAATGGTGGATCCATTTATTGGAAAATACTCTTTCGTAAAGGTATGCTCCGGAGTACTTAAAGGAGATGATGTACTTTATAATGCAGACACAGACGCAGAAGAGAAACCAGGTAAACTTTATACCATGTGCGGAAGTAAGCCAAGCGAAGTGACAGAGCTTTTTGCAGGTGATATCGGAGCAATCGGTAAACTGACAAATACAAGAACAGGAGATACTCTTTCCGTAAAGGGAACACCGGTATCTTATGCAAAGACAGATTATTCTGTACCATATACATATATGAAGTATCGCGTAAAGAATAAAGGCGATGAAGATAAGGTATCACAGGCTCTTGCAAGAATGACAGCAGAAGATGTTACATTGAAAGCTGTGAATGACAGTGAGAACAGACAGTCTCTTCTTTATGGAATGGGTGAGCAGCACCTTGAGATCGTAGCAAGTAAACTGGCGGCAAGATATAAAGTAGAGATCACACTGGAGACACCAAAAGTTGCATTCCGTGAGACAATCCGTAAGAATTCTGACGTTGATTCCAAGTATAAGAAACAGAGCGGCGGACATGGACAGTACGGACATGTTAAGATGAAATTCGAACCATCAGGAGATCTCGAAACTCCATTTGTATTCGAAGAATGTGTTGTTGGAGGAGCAGTTCCGAAGAACTATTTCCCGGCGGTAGAGAAAGGTTTGCAGGAATCTGTAGTGAAAGGACCTCTTGCCGGATATCCGGTAGTTGGTGTGAAAGCTACTTTATACGACGGATCCTATCATCCGGTAGACTCTTCGGAGATGGCATTTAAGACAGCTACGATCCAGGCATTCAAGAAAGGATTTCTGGAGGCATCTCCGGTACTTCTTGAACCAATCGCATCCCTGAAAGTTACAGTTCCGGATGATTACACAGGAGATATCATGGGAGACCTGAACAAACGCAGAGGACGTGTGCTTGGCATGACACCGGTAGCCGGAGGAAAGCAGGTTATTGAAGCAGATATTCCAATGACAGGACTGTTTGGCTATTGCACAGCACTTCGCTCCATGACAGGTGGAAGAGGATCTTACGAATATACATTTGCAAGATATGAGCAGGCTCCATCTGATGTACAGGAGAAAGAAATTGCTGCAAGAGCAGAAGAAGCATAATTAAAGATTCAGGCAATACAAAGAGTGTGTTATCCGGCTGATAAAAAGGAGTGGATAGCACGCTCTTATTGCTTGTTTTAGAAAAAACAGTAACATTATATTTCACAAAAAAATCACAAGTTTGCGAATATGGTTGTACTTTCAAAACAAAGGTGCTATAATTCATCTACCTGTCTGCATTAGACAGGTATGTTGTTGTTTATGAAATCCTGTGAACAGTGACATAAAGTGACTGTGTAGAGCAGTTATAAGATTATTATAATAATATGAGGGATAAGAAAATGAGGATTATTATTATCGGTGACGGAAAGGTTGGTTACAAGCTTGCCAAGCAACTTTCCGCCGAGAAATATGACATTATAATGATTGACAGTAATGAAAATAAGTTGAGATTTGCTATGGATCGTCTGGATATTGCCTGCGTGACGGGAGATGGCGCAGACGCAGAAGTACTTAAACAGGCAGATGTAGCGCATGCCGACCTGGTGATTGCTTGTACATCAGCAGATGAATGCAATATGTTAAGCTGTCTGATCGCCAGAAAATTAGGTGCAAGACATACGATTGCCCGTGTGCGTAATCCGATTTATTATCGTCAGATCGGACTTCTGAAAGAAGATCTGCATCTTAGTATGGCTGTAAACCCGGAACTTATCGTGGCAGATGAGATTAGCAGACTTCTGCTCTTCCCGGATGCGAGTCAGGTGGAGACTTTTGTGAAGGGACGTGTAGAATTGATTGAATTACCGGTTGCGAAGGGAAGCAGCCTGGCAGGGTTAAGCCTTGCGGAAATGTATAACCGGTTCCAGATCCGTCTGCTTGTCTGTGCAGTGGAACATGGAGATGAAGTTTGCATTCCAGATGGAGAATACAGGATGCGTGCAGGAGACCGTCTGCATATTGCGGCATCTCATAAAGATTTAGAGGCATTTTTTAAAGCAAATGGAAAGCGTAAGGACAAAATCAAAAAAGTCATTATTTGTGGAGCTGGAAGAGTTGGTTACTATCTTGCACTTCAGCTTAGCACACTTGGCATGCAGATAAAGATCATAGAACAGAATCGCCAGAGATGTGAAGAACTTTGCGAATTACTTCCAAAAGCAACGATCATTAATGGAGATGCAACAGATCATGACCTTCTTGTAGAAGAAGGGATTGATGAAGCGGATGCATTTGTTGCCCTGACAGGGATGGATGAAGAGAACATTATACTTTCTCTTTTTGCAAAGAGTCAGAATGTGGACAAAATTGTTACGAAAGTCAATGAAGACAGACGTGCACGTATGGTAGAAGACTTTGGAATTGATAGTATTGTTTCTGTTAAAACAGCTACAGCAGACGCAATCATGAGTTATGTCAGAGCGCGTAAAAACTCTCAGGGAAGTGCGAATGTTGAGACAATGTATCAATTGGTTGATGACAAAGTTGAAGCACTGGAATTTATTGTTAAGGCTGAGACAAATTATACAGGAATTCCATTGAAGAATCTCTCGTTGAAACCGAATAATCTGATTGCATGTATTGCAAGAAAACGTCAGATCATTCTTCCGAGCGGAGATGATTGTATTCAGGTAGGAGATAATGTGATCATTATCACGATGGAAAAACAGATTGAAGATATTAAAGATATTTTAATGTAGGTGCAGCGTGATGAATAAGAAGATGATAGTATATATTTTGGGGAAAATGATGGGAGTCGAAGGATTACTTCTTCTGATCCCAGCGTTGGTTTCCCTGATATATCATGAAAAAAGCGTAATTTCTTTTCTGATTGTAGCAGCAGTCCTGCTCGTAATTTATATGGTGTTCGGAAGGAAGCTTCCGGCTTCAAAGCAGATTTACGGAAAAGAAGGTTTTGTTATTGTTGGGCTTGCATGGATTTTATGGTCCGCATTCGGAGCGCTTCCGTTTGTGATTTCGGGAAGTATTCCATATTATATTGATGCACTTTTTGAGACAATTTCCGGTTTCACTACAACCGGATCTACAATCCTGGCAGATATCGAGGCTCTGCCAATGGGAATTTCCTTCTGGCGAAGCTTTACACACTGGATCGGTGGTATGGGGGTACTTGTATTTGTTATGATGATCACATCTTTGGATGATGAGAATGCAATGCCGCTCATGCGTGCGGAAGTACCGGGACCGGAGGCGGATAAGCTTGTCCCAAAGGCAAGACATACCGCAAGACTTTTATATGGAATGTATTTTGTTCTGACAGCAGCAGAAGTGGTTTTTCTGCTTTTTGGCGGAATGAACCTGTATGATGCACTTTTACATGCATTCAGTACTGCCGGAACGGGAGGATTTTCTAATAGAGCTGCAAGCGTCAGCTTCTACGACAGTGCATATATTGATGGTGTGATCACAGTATTTATGATTTTGTTTGGAATTAACTTTAACTTGTACTTTTTCATATTGCTCAAAGACTGGAAATCCATTCTGAAAAATGAAGAGCTGTGGGCATATCTTGGAATAGTAGGTGTGTCAATCGCTATAATCACAGGAAATATCCTCAAGATTTATGGAACGGTTGCACATGCATTCCGCTATGCATCTTTCCAGGTCGGTTCGATCATTACGACAACCGGATTTGCAACCGCAGATTATGACCAGTGGCCGGAACTCTCGAAATCAATATTATTGGCACTTATGTTTGTGGGAGCCTGTGCAGGATCCACCGGAGGAGGTATTAAAGTAAGCCGTTTATTGATCATCGTGAAATCAATCCGCAGAGAAGTGCGTAAGATGTTACATCCGAACGCCGTTACGATCATTAAAGTCAATGGTAAAAAGATTGGACAGGATACATTGAAGAATGTAAATCTCTATCTGACGTGTTACATTATAATTATGATTGTATCAATTTTACTTGTCTCTATTGATAATTTTGATTTTGCGACAACATTTAGTGGAGTACTTACTACGATGAGCAATGTAGGACCTGGAATTTCAAAGGTAGGACCTGTGATGAATTTCCACCCATTTTCAACAGTATCCAAGCTGGTATTCTGCTTTGATATGCTGATTGGAAGATTAGAGATCTTCCCATACCTGCTTCTGCTTTCTCCGGAACTCTGGAGAAGAAGATTCTAGATGATTTTTTGTTAATTATGTGCGGAAAAATTTGAATGAAACAGATTTTTTCGCACATTTTATTTTTATATGATAAAATGGTAACTGTTCAGAGCCAAGCAAAATTTCAAAAAACAGGTGTAAAATGCGTAGCATTTTGGAGGTTGGCTCTGAACAATTACGTAAAATGAAAGAAAGGAAGAGGTGAGATGAACAAATTTAAAATGAAAGTGACAGCTGTCATAGGAGTGATTCTGTTGATTGGAATCTATTACTATGTGACACTCCCGGCGATCAATATTCATGCCTCAGAATTCTGGATGTATCTTGTGGTGTTGGTCATTCTGGCAGCTGTGGTATTTATCAGAAAGAAAAATTTAAACCGTTACGACTGGAAAGAGTCAAAGGGATTAAAGGTGATCCTTGGAATCCTTGCGGTGCTTGTGATCGCATATGTGGCAGGATCAGTTTTGTCTTCTCCAATTGTGAATGCGAAGAAGTATCAGGAACTTTTGACGGTGAAGAATGGAGAATTTACGAAAGATATCGAAGAATTATCTTTTGATCAGATTCCATTGCTGGATAAGGATTCAGCAGAGCTTCTCGGTGACAGGAAGATGGGAAGTATGGTAGATATGGTATCCCAGTTCGAGGTAGATGAACTGTATTCCCAGATCAACTATCAGGATCAGCCGGTGAGAGTTTCTCCTTTGAAATATGCCAGTGTGATCAAATGGTTTACGAACATGAGAGAAGGAATCCCAGCCTATATCAAGATTGATATGGCAACACAGAATACGGAACTCGTAAAACTGAGTGAAGGGATGAAGTACACGACAAGTGATCATTTTAACAGAAATATTTACCGTCATCTGAGATTTAACTATCCGACCTATATTTTTAATGATCTGAGTTTTGAAATTGATGAAGACGGGGTTCCGTACTGGATCTGCCCGGTGAAGAAGTACAATATCGGATTATTCGGTGGAACAACAATCGGAAGAGTTGTACTTTGCAATGCAATCACAGGAGAAACGAAGGATTATGCAGTTGAGGATGTCCCACAGTGGGTTGACAGAGTATATTCCGCAGATCTGTTAGTTGAGCTTTATAATTATCACGGAACATTGAAACATGGTTTCTTTAATAGTGTATTGGGGCAGAAAGACTGCCTGAATACAACTGACGGATACAATTATCTTGCAATCGATGACGATGTATGGGTATACACAGGTGTTACCTCGATTACCGGAGACCAGTCGAATGTAGGGTTTGTTCTGATGAATCAGAGAACAATGGAGACAAAGTTCTATGAGATTGAAGGAGCAACAGAGAGTTCAGCGATGTCTTCTGCAGAAGGCCAGGTACAGAATCTGCACTATACGGCAACATTCCCACTGCTTTTAAATATTTCCGGTGAACCGACCTATTTCATTGCATTGAAGGATGATGCCGGTCTGGTGAAGAAGTATGCGATGGTAAATGTGCAGAAATATCAGATTGTTGCAATTGGAGATACGGTCAGTGAATGCGAGGAGTCTTACACTAATCTGATGTATAAGAACGGGATCAAGACAGAAGCTGAGGATACAAGATCCGTAGATACACTGACAGCTAAGATCACAAAGATCGCCCAGGGCGTTATAGACGGTGATTCTCATTATTATATCATGCTTGAAGGCTCGGATGAGATCTTTGATGTATCTGTTGTAGATTTTATTGATATTATCCGGTTTAATGTCGGAGATGAAGTCACAGTTGAGTATAAGAAGGGGGAGCAGGTGGATACAGTTCTTTCCCTGAATGGAAAAGCGAGTGAACAGATCAGCACAAAAGCTGCGAAAGAAGAGCAGACAGAAGATACGGCAGGGGATTCTGCACAGACAGAATAAGAGAAAGAAGCGAAAAAAGAAGTACAACCGGAGAACGGAAGTACTTCTTTTTTGACTCCTGAAATTATTGTAACTGTTCAGACCCAGAAGGGCGAATCCTGTGTTACACTACGCTGTAAATGCTTACAGAACTGTGCATCCAAGTGTGTCAACATCTGCAATCTCAGCTTTATCTGCGCTGACGCTGAGGTAGAAGTCAATCTTGGCATCTTCGGAAATCTTATTTAATTTCTCGATGAATGTTGGAAGACTTTCTAATGTGATATTAGCCTGCTTTAAGATACTGTCAATGAAAACAGCCTCGATATCGTGATTGCCAGCAGCCATACCATAGAGGAAACCTACGAATTCTTCTAAGGTAAGGATGTCAGGATAATCAGCCATCTTGATGACACGGATATTGAAATCTACAGAATAAGTGTCTTTGCTGCTCCTTTTAATAAATACGACATTACCGGAAGAAGTCTTAACCTTCTCGTTTGCAAGATCGATCATCTGCTGTGTTTTTCCGCTGCCTCTTGGGCCTGTGATTAAATTTACCATGGCGAATCTCTCCTTTATGTAAGTGTGTATAATGTTTGAGATTTTCTCACCTCTCAAATATTTATAAATTCATTATACACTAAAGATATGTGAGTAACAACTAAAAAAGTGTTAAAATTTGAAAAAGTTTTATGCGGAATTACCATAAGAAATGAGCAGTAAGATGCCACCACGGTAATGAGAAAAGTTCTCAAAAACTGTATTGAAAATCATTTTCATTTATGTTAACATAATAATTGAATGAAAACTATTCTCAAAATAAAGCTAAGGAGAACGATATGCCGACGGAAGTATTATCCTACTATCTAAAAAATAAAGACCGGAAGGTGAGGCTTGGGTTTCAGGTTATATTACAGTGTGCGCCTTTTCTGAAAGGGCTTAAAGTATCTGGCCTGATTTCAATGGAAAATGAATCATATTCTGAATTGGAAGAAATGTTTTCCGGGATGGAGATCAATTTTTATAAATTATCCTGCTCAGAGGGGAAATGCCTTGTCCTTTTCTATCGCCCCAAAGAGCTGGAAGAATATATGAACCAGCCAAAACTCCGCGAACTGATCGGACAATACGGATATAAGGAAAGCAATATCGAGGAAATGCTGGCACATCTGTCAGAACGTATCTGCGAGTGTACTGCACAAGGAATTGGATTCCCACATGAGATTGGACTTTTTCTCGGATATCCGACGGCAGATGTGCAGAGCTTTATTGAAAAAGAAGGCAGAGATTTTATTATGACAGGATACTGGAAAGTATATAGTAATCCTGAAAAAGCGAGAATGATTTTTCATGAATATGACCGTGCAAAGGTTTGTGCGGTGAATGAGTATCTGGATGGAAAAAACATCCGTGAAATTGCATTGAATCAAAGAAAGTGGAGGAATTTATAAAATGAGTATATCAGTTGTATATTGGAGTGGAACCGGTAATACACAGGCAATGGCAGAGGCGGTTGCCGAAGGAATCAAAGCGGCAGGTCAGGAAGCAGAACTTCTGGAAGTAGGGGATGCAGATGCAAAAACAGTGGCAGAAGAAGCTGCATTTGCGCTTGGATGCCCGGCGATGGGGGCAGAGGTGCTTGAAGAATCTGAGATGGAACCATTTGTAGAAGAACTGGAATCTTATGTGTCAGGGAAGAAGATCCTTCTCTTCGGTTCTTATGGATGGGGAGACGGAGAATGGATGAGAGACTGGGCAGACCGCATGAAAAACGCTGGGGCACAGTTGATCCGTGAAGAAGGAATCATCGCAAATGAGGCTCCGGAGGATGACGTACTTGAAGAACTTAAGGCAGCAGGAAAAGAGCTGGCAGAATAATCTTATTGTTAATGTTTATTAATAAATATTAGTAATCTTAATTGAAAAAATGTTTGAAACGTATTGCATTTCTTATAACATAGTGCTATTCTTAATTTTATCGTGTTAAAGCACGAAAGAGAAAACTTGCTGTCATTCACATCTGACGTGAATGACAGCAATACTCAGGAGAGTCTCTTTAAAAAGAGCGCCGAAGGTGTAAGCGGTCATGGATGCAGTTACATGCCGCGAGTCTCTCAGGCAAAAGGATGGAGGAATAAAGAAATGTTTGCACAAATCGACAAAATCATCACTGCAATCGACAATGCTGTGTGGGGGCTTCCGTTGATCTGCCTCATCATGGCAACAGGTATCTTTCTAACAGCCAGACTTGGTCTTGTACAGATCAGGCATCTTGGCAAAGCTTTCAAATTCATGTTTAAAGATGAAGAAGACGGTAGTGGAGAAGTGACCAGCTTTGGGGCACTTTGTACAGCTCTGTCAGCAACGATCGGAACCGGTAATATCACAGGTGTTGCAACAGCAATCGCACTTGGTGGTCCGGGAGCGTTGTTCTGGATGGTTATCGCGGCATTCTTTGGAATGGCGACAAAATACGCAGAAGGTCTTCTGGCAATCAAATATCGTACAATCGACGAAGACGGGCATGTACTTGGCGGACCATTCTATTATATTGAAAACGGAATGGGTAAGAAGTGGACATGGCTTGCGAAGATTTTTGCATTCTTCGGAGCCGGAGTTGGTCTCTTCGGAATCGGTACATTTACACAGGTAAACAGTATTGCATCAGCGGTTAAGAACTTCTTCGACCCGGATATGGCACATACAGTTTCCCTGTTTGGAGGAAATTATTCTTGGGCAACTGTAGTCGCAGGAGTAATTCTGACATTATGCGTAGGTCTTGTAGTTCTTGGAGGAATCCAGAGAATTGCTAAAGTATCAGAAGTTATCGTACCATTTATGGCAGTTCTTTATGTAGGACTTGCAGTAATCATCATTATTACAAATATCACAGCTGTTCCGGCAGCACTGGCTTCTATCGTGAAATCTGCATTTACAGGAAGTGCACTTGCAGGAGGAGCGGTTGGATCCGTGTTCGTAGCAATGCAGAAAGGTGTTGCAAGAGGAATCTTCTCAAACGAGTCCGGACTTGGTAGTGCACCGATCGCAGCAGCAGCAGCAAGAACAAAAGAACCGGTCCGTCAGGGACTTGTGTCTATGACAGGAACATTTATTGATACAATCGTAATCTGTACAATGACAGGACTTTCTATCGTGATCGCCGGTTCCTGGCTGAACCCGGAACTTGAAGGTGTGGCAATCACAATGGATGCTTTCCAGAAAGGACTTCCATTCCCATCGTTCGTAGCGACATTCTCCCTGATGCTGTGTCTTGTATTCTTTGCATTCACAACAATTCTCGGATGGAACTATTACGGCGAGAGATGCGTGGAATACCTGTTTAACAGAAATAAAGGAGTTGTAATGGGATATCGTATCCTGTATATCCTTGCAGTATTCATTGGACCTTATATGACAGTAAAAGCAGTATGGAATATCGCAGATATCTTCAATGCACTGATGGCATTCCCGAACCTGATCGCACTTCTTGCATTGAACGGAGTGATCGTCAAAGAGACAAGAGATTTCCATGCAAAACATAACGGATCTTATTAGAAAAAGAATTGACCGAATTATCTGTGAATTCGAAAAATAAATAGAATTATTACCTGAAATAAAACGAAAGAAAAGGCAGCCAAAGTCCTTGAATAAGGACTGTTTGGCTGCCTTTTCCGCAGGTGTGAAAGGAGAATGAGTAGACAGATAATTCATAGACAGTTTTGATTTTGTATAACAGATGGAGTAAAGATTATCAGTTAAATGAAAAACTCAAAAAATGTAGCAGATGTTCTGAAAATACATGATACTGTGTTTTGGGGATTGCATTATACTATATTTTGTATTAGAATAAGTATCAGACAGCACGATAGAAACGGATAAAACACAAGATATCGTGCAAGAATAAGAAAAAGTGAGGAGACTGATCAATGAAAATTATCAAGCGAAATGGGTCGGAAGAGACATTTGATATACAGAAAATCGTGGTTGCTGTGACGAAAGCGGATAAGGATAATGGGGAGCGTACGCTGACAGACAGCCAGATTGAAGATATCGCAGAATATGTGGAATTCAAGTGTAACAAGTTGAATCGTGCAGTATCCGTAGAAGAGATCCAGGATATGGTAGAGAATCAGATTATGGCTACCGGAGCTTTTGAACTTGCACGTAAGTATGTAAGATATCGTTATAAGAGATCCCTCGTACGTAAGGCGAATACAACAGACAATCGTATTCTGTCACTGATTGAGTACAACAACGAGGATGTAAAGCAGGAGAACTCGAACAAGAACCCGGCAGTCAACAGCGTACAGAGAGATTATATGGCAGGAGAGGTCAAACGGGACCCGACAACAAGAATGCTTCTCCCACATGATATTGTGGAGGCAGACAGAGAAGGAATCATCCACTTCCATGATTCTGACTATTATGCACAGCATATGCACAACTGTGATCTTGTGAATCTGGAGGATATGCTTCAGAACGGAACCGTGATCAGCGGTACAATGATTGAAAAGCCACACAGCTTCTCTACAGCATGTAATATCGCAACTCAGATCATTGCCCAGGTTGCAAGTAACCAATATGGCGGACAGAGTATCTCACTTGCTCATCTGACACCGTTTGTAGATGTTTCCAGAGAGAAGATCCGCAAGGAAGTGATCAGCGAACAGGAACTGGTCGGAATGGAATATCCGGAAGATGTGCTCAATGAGATCGTAGAGAGAAGACTGAAGAAAGAGATCACAAAGGGTGTCCAGACAATCGAATATCAGGTGATCACACTGATGACAACTAACGGACAGGCACCGTTCCTTACAGTTTTCATGTATTTGAACGAGGCAAAGAACGAGAGAGAGAAGAAAGACCTGGCGATGATTATCGAAGAGACACTTCGTCAGCGTTATCAGGGAGTTAAGAATGAAGCCGGAGTATGGGTGACACCGGCATTCCCGAAACTGATCTATGTTCTGGAAGAAGATAATATCGAAGAAGGAAGCGAATATTATTATCTGACAGAACTTGCAGCAAAGTGTACTGCAAAGCGTCTTGTTCCGGATTATATTTCCGAGAAAAAGATGAAAGAGCTTAAAGAAGGAAATTGTTTCCCGGTTATGGGATGCAGAAGCTGCTTAAGCCCATGGAAAGACGAGAACGGAAACTACAAGTTCTACGGACGTTTCAATCAGGGAGTTGTTACGATTAACCTTGTTGATGTTGCCCTTTCTTCCGGTGGAGATATGGATAAGTTCTGGAAGATCTTTGATGACAGACTGGAACTTTGCTATCGCGCATTGATGTGCAGACACAACCGTCTGAAAGGAACACTGTCTGACGCAGCACCGATTCTGTGGCAGTTTGGAGCACTTGCCCGCCTGAAGAAGGGAGAACCGATTGATAAACTTCTCTATGGAGGATATTCAACGATTTCTCTTGGATATGCAGGACTTTATGAGTGTGTGAAATATATGACAGGAAAATCCCATACAGACCCGGATGCTACACCATTTGCACTGGATGTTATGAAGCACATGAACGATGCATGTAACCAGTGGAAAGAGGAGACGAACGTTGCTTTCAGTATCTATGGTTCACCGATTGAAAGTACAACCTATAAGTTCGCAAAATGTCTGCAGAAGAGATTTGGCATTGTTCCGGGAATTACAGATAAGAGTTATATTACAAACAGCTATCATGTATTCGTCGGAGAAGAGATTGATGCTTTCTCAAAACTGAAGTTTGAATCTCAGTTCCAGGCACTTTCTTCCGGTGGAGCCATCAGCTATGTAGAAGTTCCGGACATGAAAGACAACATTGCAGCTGTACTCCAGGTCATCCGTTTCATTTATGACAACATTATGTATGCGGAACTCAATACAAAGAGCGATTACTGTCAGGAGTGTGGATATGACGGAGAGATCCAGATCATAACAGATGAGGAAGGAAAGCTCGTATGGGAGTGTCCACATTGCGGAAACCGCAACCAGGATACACTGAATGTTGCAAGACGTACCTGCGGATATATCGGAACGCAGTTCTGGAATCAGGGAAGAACGCAGGAGATCAAGGAGAGAGTTCTGCATCTGTAGAATCACAATTGTATTTGTAACAGGAATTTTGTGCATAACCAAAAAAAATTTTTTAACAAAAAAGCTCGAAAATGTACATAATGAACTTTAAAACCTAAAAACAGATATTTAGAAAAAGTATCAAAAATGTACATAATTAGCTTTAAAACTTAAAAATAGAAATCACTAAAATCATTAGAAAATGTACATAATAAAAAGGAATCAGATTATGATTCCTTTTTATTTTACACTTTAAAATTAAAATAGTCGCTTCTTGCGTCTTCGTCCCTTACAATAAGGACAGCTTTCACGATGACGTTTCTTGTATAAAATCTTTTCAGAAACACTTAATTCATAGACGTGATCAGGATTACGCTTGCAAATCCACCAGACGTTAGTTGAATATTTTTCTGTAATCTCATCAGGATTAACTAATACATAATTGTTAATCCAATTCCATTCATTCATTAGATCGGGATGAAGTGCCGCGAAGGATGTTTTGCCAGGGATAACTTTTCGACCTGAACAATACGGACAGTCAGCATCTCCATTTACCATATCAATGATTTCAGCATTGTAATCGTTATGGCAAGTAGGGCAAGTCCAAGCACCAGATCTGTGATTGGGTCGGACTTCATCCGCAGTTAATTCATTTTGGTCACTCCATAAAGTAGCAATGTCAGGGTATTTAGCAAAAGAATTCATGCTGTATGCTATTGGAAGAAATATAAATAAATATCATCGTTTTT
>ENA-OPDW01001126-OPDW01001126.1-human-gut-metagenome-genome-assembly--contig:-NODE-1126-length-16410-cov-9.598043_pt1 | contig 16410 bp, 17 predicted proteins | sample MGYA00241264_ERZ501508 | MGnify/ENA primary metagenome ERZ501508 (study PRJEB25962, sample SAMEA2042575) | human gut metagenome | biome: human gut; feature: human-associated habitat; material: faeces...
CTTTTCTCAAAGGGCTTTTTCTATTTATACGGATATTCGCAAACTACAAGATAAATCCAAAACTTCATATACTCTAAGCACAAGGAGGTTGAGGTTTGGTTTATAAACAGTTATCAAAGATTTCATATTTAAATAATTTGGCAATCAAAAGATGTTGTCCTTTGCAAAGTGCTTCTGATTGGTAAAAATGATGACAGGATAAGAGGAAAAAAGTATAATGATTTCAAGAAATCAGAAGTTGGAGGAAATATACATGAAAATTGTCATTATTAATGGAAGTGCCAGAAAGGGAAATACGCTGAGAGCGATTGACGCATTTATAAAAGGGGCATCAGAAAAGAATGCGATTGAAATCATCCAACCAGATAGACTTCATATAGCACCTTGTAAGGGATGTGGTGTCTGTCAATGTTATAAAGGATGTGTTGATCAGGATGATACAAATTCCACAATCGATAAAGTTGCAGCTGCAGATATGATTCTTTTTGCTACTCCGGTATATTGGTGGGGAATGTCTTCACAGTTGAAGCTTATCATTGATAAGTGCTACTGCCGCGGTTTGCAGCTGAAAAATAAAAAAGTTGGAACAATCGTTGTGGGAGGATCCCCGGTAGATAGTATCCAGTATGAGTTGATTGACAAACAGTTTAGCTGTATGGCGAAATATCTTTCATGGGATATGATTTTCCAAAAATCATATTATGCAACAGACAGTGATGAGCTTGCAAAAAACAAGGATTCTATAAAAGAACTAGAAAATATTGGAAAAAACTTATAAAGCATATTTAATGTTCTAGGTTTCAAGAAAAAATAAAAATATGAGTAGGACTAGATAAATTTCAATTGGTATAGCTGGCTATAATGTGTCATGCCATTACGATTGCATACTTATCACTAAGAAAAATGATGGGTATATATTCTGAAGGTATGTTGATCTCAGCTGTACATGAAGTCTTGAACTTATTGATGGTTGATGACAAGCTTTTTGCAGAAGCTAAGCTTTACTAAAATAGCATAAAAGTAATTTAGTGAATGAGCAACTCTCTGATAAAGGGAGTTGTTTTTTTTATGGGCTACATGAATTTTAAAATCTTATGAGGAATTGAAGAAAAAGTTAATAATATAAAGTATAATAACTGTGAAAGGAATTGATAGAATGAAATTATTACCGACGGGAATTGAAAATTTCAAAACTATGATTGATAAAAGTGCGTATTATGTGGATAAGACAAAATTCATTGAGGATGTATTAAGTGAACAAGTTGTTTTGTATACAAGACCTCGAAGATTTGGTAAAACACTGAATATGTCGATGCTTTATTATTTCTTTTCAATCAAAGAAAAGGAGAACGCTTATCTATTTGATGGCTTAAATATTTCGAAGAATAAGGATGCTTTAAAGGTTCAAAATAAATATCCAACGATTTTTATTTCTTTAAAGGAAATGAAAAGCTTAACTTTTGATGCGCAAATTTCATCTTTTTCAAATGTAATATATGAATTGTTAGAAAAAAACTTAGAAATATTATCTTCTGATCAATTGTCGGATACAACTAAAGATATTTTAAATAAATTGCATAATCGTTCATCTAGTGCTGAAGATTTAAAAATTTCATTGAGAGTCATAACGAATGCGCTATATACTTATTATCAACAAAAAGTTATTGTTCTAATCGATGAGTATGATGTTCCATTGCAGGCTGCCTATCAATATAATTATTATGAAGAAATGGTTGAGTTTTTAAGAAGCGTTTTTTCTTCAGCACTTAAAACGAATGATGCTTTAGAAAAAGGTGTTATGACCGGATGTCTTCGTATTTCTAAAGAAAGTATTTTTACTGGATTGAATAACTTTACTGCTTATTCTGTTTTAAATAATATTAGTAGTGAATTTTTTGGATTCACAGAATTGGAAGTTAAACAGTTGTTGAAAGATTATAATCTATCAGAAAAGATGGATGAAGTCAAAGAATGGTATGATGGATATCAATTTGGTAATAAAGAAATCTATAATCCATGGAGTACACTAATGTATGTTAAAAATATAACGCAAGATGTGTCTTTTAAACCAATTTCATTTTGGGCAAATACCAGTGGTAATGATCTTGTTGTTAAGTATATTCAAAATGGGGATAAAAAATTACGCAAGGAGTTTGATGTATTAATGAGTGGTCAATCACTCATTAAATATATCAAGCCTGAACTAACGTATCGTGAAATGGATAATATCAATAATATTTATAGCTTTCTATTACTAACTGGATATTTAAAGGTCATCAAAGATAGGGGAGAAAATCAATATGAATTGGTTATCCCAAATAAGGAGGTTTATGAAATCTATAAACAATCCTTCATGTCATATTTTGAAGATTATACAACAAGTAGAAAAGGTGAATTGTATCAAGAACTTGTGGATGGAGATAAAAAAAAAGTAAATCTATTGTTAAATGATATACTATTAAGAAGTATTAGTTATTTTGATAATCAAGAATCCTTTTATCATGGATTTCTAGTTGGATTGTTGAATGATTATGAGGTGGTATCCAATAGAGAATCCGGAAATGGTAGATTTGATGTATGCGTTTTACCAGAAAACATACTTGGAACAGTGGTGCTTATTGAGTGTAAACATTCAATAAGTGAAGATGATTTGATTGATGATGCCAAAGAAGGCGCAAGACAAATTGTCGAAAAAAAATATTTAGAAGAACATAGATTTAAAAAATATGAAAATGCAGTTGGCTATGGAATATCGTTTTATAAGAAACAGTGTTATGTAGTCAAAGTGGAATATGATTCTAAAATGTAGTTGGAAAGATTGCAATTGTGATTGTAAGAGTAGAGAGTGTATGGTGTGATACAATTTCTACTCTTTTTTTGTCTAAATTCTACTAAATTAACAAATGATAACGTGATACATTGAAGAAATGGAGTAAATTGTGCAAAATGATTTTGAAGATATGAGAATTCAGGTGTACCCAATGGACTATGAAGAATTTTGTGATGTCACAGGAAATAGTCAGAGGCTGTTAAATCAGATATATGATAGTGGTTCACCAATAGGGCAGGCAACCAATCGAAAGTTAATGAGAGATTTAAGAATATATATGGCTATTGGTGGTATGCTTCAGGCTGTAGAAGCATATGTGGCTGGGAAAAACTTTTCTGAAATTGATATGGTTAAAAGACAGATTATTACTCTTTATGAGGAGGATTTTAAAAAAATCGATACTTCTGGAAGCTTATTATTGAAACCATTTTATCTTGTGCCTTTTATAAGTGTTTAGTAGATTTTAGAAAGTAGGCAGTAAGTTGAAATCTTGCACATTAGATTATAAATTCATTTTGTTGAAATACATTTAAGATAAACGTATAATTTGGATGATGAGGAGGCGATATTATGATGAACGAAGCCGTTTTAAGTAACGAAAAAAACTATACGAAATTTCAATTTGGCAATCATGTAATTCGCTTTGTAGCTCCATATTCTTTAGAATATTACACTGAAGTAAAAGAATGGGATAATGGGTATTTAGTTGTAATGGCAAAATATAAACATAATGAAAAGCCGGAAGAAGAGTATATTGATCTTATTCCTATTTTAAAAAATCTATATTTTGATACAGATGAGTTTTGTAAACAAATTAAAGGAGTGAAGGTTGCGAATGATCGATATTAAAATAATTGCAGATGAGGCAGACATGATAGTGAATGGGTATGCATTTAAACGTTGTAAAGAAGGTTACAGAGTGTTGAATTTAAATCGACCTGATCGAGCTACAGTTCTTTCGTTGGATGGAAAAGTGTTGGAAACAAGTATGGATGATATTGAAATTCGTATTGTGATAAATTACCTTGAAAAAAATCGTAAGTTTATGGAGGAATGAAATGCCGAAATATTATGAGTTTAAAATAGCAGGATATTATTTATATTTTACATCATATTGCGTAATTGAATGCATGCATGTTCATGCGAGTGATCGTAAACTTACTGAATCAGGATCCGCAAAATTTTTTGTGAAGGATAATGGAGATACAGTTCTACAAAATCGTGGAATTCTTAATGATAGAGAAATTAGAAAAATTCAAGAATTTATTAAACAAAACTATCAAGAAATGTATTTAAAATGGTCTGAATATAGTATTGAGAGTTATTACGGACAAAAGAATTAGATGATAACGAAAATAAAAACAGGCAACTTCTAAATTGCCTGTATTTGTTTATCGAATCTGCCCATCACCCTGGATTATGTATTTATATGTAGTTAATTCTTCAAGTCCCATAGGGCCTCGGGCATGAAGCTTTTGTGTAGAAATGCCAATTTCACAGCCTAAGCCAAATTGTCCACCATCCGTAAATCGTGTTGAACAATTCACATAAACAGCTGCACTATCTATAGATTGAGTGAATAATCTGGCATGTTCTTTATTTGTAGTTAGAATGGATTCACTATGTTTTGTAGAATGTTTAGAAATATGTTCAATGGCTTCTTCTACAGAATCTACAATTTTAATAGCTAGAATATAATCTAGAAATTCAGTGTCAAAATCTTCAGCTGTAGCTTTTGTTCCTTCAATGATTTTTTGTGATCTATCATCCAATCTCAATTCAACAGGATATGTATCTAGTTGTTTTTTTAGCTTTGGCAAGAAATCATTGGCCACTTTAGAATTCACTAATAAAACTTCTTCTGCATTACAAACACTTGGCCTAGAACATTTCGCATTCTCAATGATTTTAATGGCCATATCTTGATTTACTTCATCATCCACATAAATGTGACAAATACCTGTACCTGTTTGAATACATGGTACTTTGGCATGTTCGACACAACGTGAAATTAAATTCTTTCCACCTCTAGGAATCAATAGATCAATATAGCCTACGCCTTCCATTAATTCATTGGCACTTTGATGGGTTGTATCTTGAATCAATTGCACAATATTTGGATTTACACCACATTTTTGAATACCTTCTTGCAGTGCTTGTACAATCGCATTGGCACTGTTCCAAGCTTCCTTACCAATTCTTAAAATACATGTATTTCCACTTTTGATGCATAGAGTAGCTGCATCGCTTGTGACGTTAGGTCGACTTTCATAAATGATCGCAATGACACCTAATGGTACACTTACTTTTTGAATGACTAATCCATTCTCTAATGTTCTTTCATTTAATACTTTTCCAGTTGGATCCTCTAATTTGACAACATCTAAAATGCCTTGAGCCATATCATTCAATCTTTGATCATTTAACTTCAAACGATCCTTCATGACATCACTTACCTTTGCTTTTTCTAAATCGATTAAGTTCGCGTTCAAAATATCTTCTTTATGAGCCAATAAAGATTGTGCCATAGCTTCTAAAATTTCATTCTTTTTAGTTTCATCACACAACATCAATGATTGAGTGGCAGCCTTGGCATTTTTCATGATTTGTAAAGTTGTCATATTATGCTCCTTTCTTGGCTACAAAGCGAGTACCAATACTTTCATTATCTAAAATAGAATATAAAGCTTCCGGTTTTTGACCATTGGTAATAATCATATCCAACCCTGCATCCATACAGATTTTGGCAGCCTCTAATTTTGTCTTCATACCACCCGTACCGACATTGGAATTGACGCCTTGTCCAAAGCTTAAAATTTTTTCATCTAATTCATACACAACCGGAATTAATTTTGCATTTTCATTCTTATGAGGATCATCATCATACAATCCATCAATGTCAGATAAAATGATATATAAATCGGCATGAATATTTTTAGCTAAAATGGCACCCAAGTTATCATTGTCGCCAATCACAATTTCTTCAGTCGCAATCGTATCATTTTCATTTACGATAGGTAGAACATTTCTTTTTAATAAATGTTCCATGGTATTGATGAAGTTTGTTTTTCGATCATCATTTTCAACATCGGCCTTTGTGATTAAAATTTGCCCCACGATATGATTGTATTGTGAAAATAAAGAATCATAGGTATACATCAATTCACATTGTCCAATGGCTGCACAAGCTTGTTTTCCTGGAAGATCATGCGGCTTTGAATCCAATCCCAATTTTCCCATGCCCATACCGATGGCACCACTTGATACTAGAATGACTTCATGTCCTGCATTTTTAATGTCGCTTAGTACTTCACATAACTGTTTCATTCTACGAATATGTAAAAGACCTGTATTTTCGTATGCCAAAGTACTTGTACCTACTTTAATGACTACGCGCATATATTTCACTTCCTTTACAAAAAAATATTTTTTTATATGATAACACAGTTTTATATTTCTATAATACTTTTTTCTACCCTTTCATTGAGAACGCTATCATTATTAGATATAATAATTGCATGGACAAAATAATAAATCAAGTTTTAAAAGAGAACACAATAGGAATATGGAAATTAGATGGAAATCAATTGTATGGGAATGATTACTTTTTAGATTTAATTGGAGTACCAAAAGAAATGAATGCACAAGAATGCTTAAAATTTCATTTATCACATGTACATCCTGAAGATCAAGAGCAATTTGGAGAATACGTAAGAAAACTAAGCGAAGAAAGAACGGAAATAGTGTATCGTTTTCTACATCCAGAAAAAGGGGTCATGATGATTCGCTGTTCAGGTAAGAAAATGGAAGATGGTACGATTGCAGGGATTCATCAGGATATAAGTGATATTGTACGTTTAGAAAAGGATAAGGTCTTAGAAACATATCTTGCAGAAACCAATGAGAAATTGCGGAATCAAAATGTTGCGCAGAATGATTACTATAAGGAAATTTTAGATGAATTACCTTGTGGTGTATTCGCATATACCGTAAAGGAACATAAAATTGTACATTTAAATAAAAGAGCTTTAGATATATTTCACATAGATTCATTTGAAAATGCGCAAAGTAAGATGCGTTCGATATTTGAAAAGTTTGAATATCCAGATTCAACCACAAATGAGCGCTTGATCGCATTAAGAAAATATGATAATTCGGTAGATTTTGAAGTGATCATTAATCCTAAAGAAACTTATGAAGTTCATGCACTCGCAAAGTCAAAAGTTTTTATGAATCCAGATCATGAACGCATTATCATTACGGTATTTTTAGATATTTCAAATATGGTCATGTTGAAAAAAGCTTTAGAACAAGCCAAAGAAGGAAGTGCAGCTAAAAGTGCATTCTTATTTAATATGTCTCACGATTTAAGAACACCATTAAATGCGATTATTGGCTTTAGTGAATTGATGAAAAGTCATTGGGAGGATTCAAAAATATCTAGAAACTATCTAGAAAAGATTGATGAATCCAGTCAATACTTACTTTCTTTGATCAATAATATTTTAGAAATGTCTAAAATTGAGAGCGGAAAAGAAGAATTGAAAGAAAAACCATGGGATATTTATACGTCTTGCGATAATCTTCTACAATTCTTTGAACCAGATATTCGTCGAAAGAATCAGACGTTAAACTATGCAGTGAACATTAAGCATAATATGATTTTAACGGACTCTTTAAAAATCAGAGAAATCTATGTAAACCTAATGAGTAATGCGATCAAATACACGGATGCTGGTGGAACTATTTCTTTTTCTTTAGAAGAAATTGAAAGAGAAGAAGGGGTATCCGACTATAAGGGTATTATTCAAGATACAGGTATTGGCATTTCAAAAGATTATTTGCCATATATCTTTGAGAACTTCACAAGACAAAGAACATCCAGTGAATCAGGTGTAATAGGAACTGGATTGGGTATGCCAATCGTTAAAAAATTGGTAGATCTAATGCATGGAACTATAAGTATCGAAAGTGAAGAAGGTAAGGGGACAACCGTCGTTGTAAATCTTCCTCATCGATATATCATAGAAGAACAAGAAGTCAAAGAAGTGGATGATAAAGAAATTGATCTTACAGGAAAACATATTCTTCTTGTGGAAGACAATGATTTAAATGCTGAAATTGCGCAAACACTACTTGAAGACAAAGGGATTAAAGTGACTTGGGCGAAGGATGGATTAGAAGCCGTAATGATGGTAAAGGAAAATGCGATGGATTGTTTCGACTGTATCTTAATGGATATTCAAATGCCAAGAATGAATGGTTTTGAAGCCTGCAAAGTTATACGCTCTTTGCCAGATGATCGAAACAAACTTCCAATCATTGCCTTAACGGCCAATGCCTTTGAAGAAAATCGTAAAGATTGTTTAGATGCAGGTATGAGTGAACATGTTTCGAAACCGATTAAAATTCAATCTTTACTACAAACAATTGGATCTGTACTAAAAGAATAGCGGCAAGTCCGCTATTTTTAAAACATAAATGTCAATGCTACTGAAAATAATGTCAAAAACGTGCAGAAATGTCAGTAGAATTATTTATCTCTAAAAAGTGATTATTAATGATATAATAAATATACAAATATTTGTTCTCAAATAGGAATTATAGATTTGAATATTATACAAAAATGGAGGACAAATATGAAAACACCAAAAGAATATAGGGATAATCTTTTAAATCACATTATCACCAAACAAATGTTAGTGGATTGTTTGTACAGTGTGAATAAACGAGCCAAAAACTATCGCGACAAAGAAAGGAAACAAAGAGCATATTCGAGATGTCATCGATACGTAGATAATTCTGCATTCATTGAAGGAACTAGAGAAAAGAAACTAGAGATGTATCGCATGAAAGATATGTTGTTGCAAATTTTGACACCCATTTGTATCCACAAAGAATTCATTGGTTATGAGACTGAAAGAATCTACAGCTACGAAACTGAGGAGTACAAAAAGTATAAGAAACAATTCTTTTACGAAGGACATTATATGGATGATGATTATTCCATTGTGTACTTTGGAGATGTAGAACTTAAGGATGAACCAATATATCACTATTACTTGTTTTATGATTTGGATTGTGGACATACGTTTCATACACCTATTAAAAAAGAAGAATTAGACAAATATTCTTTACCTATTATTGAAATTAGTGAGTTAGAAACGACGGGTCATAAAGTCAATGATTTGGTAAGTGTACAATTTGTACGAAAAGTAATTCAATTGATTGAAGAAAATATGTATATATTACAGTAAAAACGCAGGAATATTGAGTAAGAAGGATCTTCTTAGTTGAGGATTCTTTTTTCTTTGTTTCTAAAAGTCAGGGCAATCTTTCTAAATAGATAAAAAAAATGCGGTTTAGACAAGATAAGATCATTCGTTACAAATGCATTGAAATTCACAATATTTTCACATTGAACCATTATAATTAGAAGTTCTACAGGATGTAGTAACGTTGAACTCTCTGAATTAAAAATGATGTCTGCTTGCGTTCTCGACAGATTCTTCTATTTTTTGCAGGAGGATGTGTTGTATGTATATTTATCTATATATTGATGTAGCCATGTGTTTAATGGTCATAGTAGAAATGCTAAGAATCACATTGGTGATTATAGAAAATGTAAAAGACACTAGTTTGTCCAAATCTAACGGATTAAACTAGTGTCTTTTGACATAAATTAATTCAGAGTGACACTGTATCTAGTAGTCTTTCTGTATTTATACTATTTCGATCTATTGATGCTTATGTAAATAGATAATGATTTTAGGATTTACTTGATTCAAATTATTTTGTTTTCCTAGCCATAGGAAAAAAGTGATTTGAGACATAAATGAATTATTAGTAGTATAAAGACAGAAAGGAGGAATTATTACGAACAAAGAAGAGTTAAGCATGTTAGCTTTTTCAATGATTGCTTATTCAGGAGAAGCTGCCGATTACTACATGCAGGCATTGCATGCTCGAAATGAGAATAATAATTCTAAGATTGAAGAGTTACTAAAGAAAGGAGACGAGAGTTTACATAAGGCTCATACGCAACAAATGGATTTAATTGTCAAAGAGGCGAATGCAGACGATGTTCCATATAGTCTCGTAATGGTTCATGCGCAGGATCATTTAATGAATGCGATTATAATAAAAAATTTAGTGGTTGAACTATTACATGTATATGAGTATGTAGATAAAACAAATCATCATGACTAAAGACAAATTTTTATGGGGAAGTGCCACATCTGCCTATCAATGTGAAGGTGGATGGAATGCGGATGATAAAGGAATTTCCAATTGGGACGATTTTTGTCATAGTGAAAAGAATAATATCAATTGTGTTACTGGCGATGTAGCGTCGGATTTTTATCACAGATACGAAGAAGATATTAAACTATTGTCGCAAGGGGGACAAAATGCATATCGATTTTCTTTGGCATGGACACGAATTATTCCAGATGGAAAAACAAATGTGAGTCAAGCAGGCATAGATTTTTATAATCGCGTAATAGATACATGCGAAAAGTATAATGTGGAACCATTTGTAACCTTGTATCATTATGATATGCCAATAGAATACTTTAAAAATGGGGGATGGGAAAATAGAGAAACAGTTGAAGCGTTTATTGAATATGCAAAAGTCTGTTTTAAATATTTCGGACATCGAGTAAAATATTGGGCTACCATCAATGAGCCTAACTATGAAACATATTGTTGTTATGGTAGGGGAAATTATCCTCCAAATGTGAAGGATTTGTCTCGTAGATGGAAAGCGATGTATCACTTATTACTTGCTAGTGCAGGAGCAGTAATTGAATATCGAAAATTAAACTTAAGTGGAATGATTGGTATTGTAAGTGATAGTTATTCGATTGAAGCACTTGTGGATAATGAAGCTTATCAAGAAGCAATAAAAAATGCAGATTTATTCTATAACAAGTGTGTCAATGATGTTTCTGTTACAGGAAAGTATTCGGATGCATTTATCGCAAAACTAAAGAGTGAATATGATTTATCTTACATGAAAGAAGAAGATAAGGAAATATTTGAAAAAGGAATCGTGGATTATCTTGGCATTAATGCGTATGATCGTACATTAGTTAAACCTTATACAACGGGTGAAACTGGTATGGTTGCGAATAATACAGGTGATGGATTCACAAAGAACGCAACTATAATAAAAAACTGGTTTGAATTGGATGAAGATCCAAACACGAAGAAAAATGCTTGGGGATGTGAGATATATCCAAAGTCTATATATAATCTATTACTTGCACTAAATGCGGAATATCCAAAAACACCAATTATCATCACAGAAAACGGATTGGGATACTATGATGATTTGGTAGATGGAAAAGTGCATGATGGATATCGCATCGAATTCTTGAATGGCTTTATTGATTGGATGAAAAAAGCCATGGAAGAAGGTTGCGACGTTCGTGGATATTTTGTTTGGTCAACGATGGATTTATATAGTTGGATCAACGGTTATAAAAAGAGATATGGCTTAGTTTATATTGATTATGATCATGATAATAAGCGAATTTTAAAAGATAGTTATTATTGGTATAAAACCAAAATACAGGAGAGTATAAGAGATGAATAATAAAGTTATGGAAATTGTTGAAACGAAGCTGGCGCCTTTTGCGAATAAGTTAGCTTCTCAACGTCATTTGAAATGTGTGCAAAGTGCATTCTTATCATGTATGCCTTTTATGATTATTGGAAGTTTCGCATTGATTTTTTGGGAACCTCCAGTAGACTATACGACGCTTGAAACAACGAATATTTTTTATGGATTCTTTAAAGGCTGGTCAGCCTTTGCGACTTTTGCAGGACCATTCTTAGAATTAGTATTTACGATTACACTTGGAAGCTTGTCATTCTATGTTGCCGTAGGAATTGCATATTTCTTATCAAAAAGCTATGCTTTAAAAGCATTTATTCCTGTTGTAGTTACAATCGCAAACTTCTTGATGTTAAACAGTAGTTTAATTGATGGTGGTTTCTCAAATGCATTCTTTGATGGAACTGGTTTATTTGCGGCTATTTTAGTAGGTGTTGTAACAACCGAAATTTTTAGATTTTTAATGGAAAAGAAGGTTGGTTCTATTAAGATGCCAGATGGCGTTCCACCTGCATTAGCTGGATCATTTGAAGCGTTAGTTCCAGTAACAATTATGATTCTATTAACAGGTATGTTAAGTGTTGCGATTTTAAATTTAACAGGAACAACACTTCCATCAATCGTTTTAACAATCATTAGTCCATTAATTAAATTTGTTGATAACGCATTTGGCGTTTCATTAATTGCTGTTTTACAACAAGTATTATGGTGGTTTGGAATTCATGATACAGCAATCGGTGCTGTTATTTCTCCAATTCGTGATGCGAATATCGCAATGAACTCCGCTGCATATGCTGCTGGAACCGCTGTAGCTGATCTTCCATATACATTTACAGCTCCATTCTGGTGGGTATTCTGTCAAATCGGTGGATCTGGTTGTACATTAGGTTTAGCTGTTCTATTATTAAAGAGTAAGTCAAAACAATTAAAAACAGTTGGTAAATTAGGTATCATTCCGGCTTTATTTAATATTAATGAACCAATCTTATTTGGTATTCCAATCATTTTAAACCCATTATGGCTCGTACCATTTGTATTAGTTCAAGTATTTAATGCCGCAACTACATATATTGTTATGGATTTGGGTATTATCGCAAAAACATTTATCGAACCAGGCTGGAATATGTTTGCGCCAATTGGAGCTTTCCTTTCAACATTAGATGTTAAGGCTGTTATCTTTATTATCATACTAACAATTATTGATACATTAATTTACTATCCATTCTTTAAAGCACAAGAAAAACAATGTTTAGCAGAAGAGGAGGAATAATATGAACGTTTTACTAGTTTGTTATGCAGGAATGTCTACGAGTATTATGATGAAAAAGATGGAGGAATACGCAAAAACAAAGGATATTGAATTGAATATCAATGCAGTTCCTTTATCCGAACTTCCTCAGTTTGTAGATGAAAATACTTCCATTGTAATTTTAGGACCACAAATTCGTTTTTCTGCAAAAGAAGTAGAAAAAACATTAGAAGGCAAGATCCCCTATATGGTAATTGAAACACGTGATTATGGCATGATGCGAGGCGATCTAGTCTTAGAACAAACCATTAAAAAAATCGAGAGTTTCCATGCATAAAATAATAAATCCGAAAGAGTTTCCCAAAGATTTCTTGTGGGGCGGTGCAATGACCGCCTCACAGACTGAGGGAGCTTTTGATTTAGATGGCAAAGGCTGGTGTACAGCCGACATTATTCCATATAGGGATGGAAAATTAGAAGAAAAGATCAATACCGAAATTACAAGTGAAGAAATTAAACATGCTTTAAATGATAAAGAACTTTATTATCCTCGTCGCTATGCGATTGATTTTTATCATACATATAAAGAGGATTTAAGATTATTGCGTGAAATGGGAATTCAATGTTTACGCACATCTATCAACTGGGCAAGAATCTTTCCAAATGGCGATGAAGATGAGCCAAATGAAAAAGGGTTGCAATTCTATGATGCTCTCATTGATGAAATGCTAAAACTAGGTATCGAACCTATGATCACACTGTCTCATTATGAATTACCAATTCATTTGACTTTGAAATATCGCGGATGGTATTCAAGGGAAATGATTGATTTTTATGTTAAGTATTGTCGCGTTATCTTTGAACGATATAAAGGGAAGGTTAAATATTGGATTCCTGTTAATGAAATCAACTTGATTATGCAAGAATCCTTTAATCACTTAGGAATCCCATCTGATTTAGTGGATAATGTGATGGAAGCCAAATTTCAGGCTCTGCATAATGAGTTGGTTGCGATTTCTAAAGTGAGTCAAATGGCTAAAGAAATTGATAGTGAAAACCAAATTGGTGCCATGATTACAGCGCATTGTGCTTATCCAAAAACATGTAATCCACAAGATTGTTTAGCTGCATTGCATCACAATCAATTGGAAAATTATTATTTAGATGTATTGGTTCGTGGAAAATATCCAAAATATATGTATCGTTTCTTTGAAGAACATAATTTTAATTTAGATATTCCCAAAGAAGATTTAACCGAATTATCGAAGTGTATTACAGATTTTATTGGTGTTTCTTATTATGCATCAAGAACGGTATCGCAAAAGAGTTTTGAAAATTTAAGAGATCCAGAAGATGTCAATCCATATTTAAATGTAAATGATTGGGGATGGACAATCGATCCTGTCGGCTTAAGATATTGTTTAAATGAGCTCTATGACCGATATCAGTTACCAATCTTTTTGGCAGAACTAGGAATTGGAGCCCATGATGAAGTTGTAGATCAAAAAGTACATGACGAATATAGAATTGATTTTTTACAAAATCATTTAGTTCAATTAAAAGAATGCATCTATGATGGAATACCATTGTTAGGATGTCTGATGTGGGGCCCGATTGATATTGTGAGTTGCTCATCAGCCGAAATGAGTAAACGATACGGATTTATTTATGTAGATATTGATGATCATGGTCAAGGTACTAAACAAAGAATAAAAAAAGATAGTTTCGAATGGTACAAACATATTATAGAAACAAACGGTAGTGAGATTTAGAAAAGAGGATGGAAATGAGTTTGTCTAAGCGTCAAAGCCAGATTTTACAAGTATTAAAAAACTCTTCTTATGAAGTAAGTGGAAATGATTTGGCTAATTTGTTAAACGTTACATCGCGGACGATTAGAAATGAAATTAAGAATATTAATTCATTATTGGAAGTAAAGTGTACCCAATCAAACTCACAGGGATACTTTTTGGATTGTAGTAGTGAGGATTGGATGAAATTGATTGATGTTGAAGATGAAAACATAAAAAATCAATTACTAAGAATTGTTCTCGCCAACGAAGTAGCCTTGAATGTAGATGGATTATGTGAGCAGTTTTATATGAGCAGAAAACGATTTATGCTTATACTCGACAGCTTAAAACCAATAATGCAGGAATTTAATTTAACTTTTAAAGTCGAAATGAATCGTCTATATATTATTGGCAGTGAGTTTAATAAACGTGCACTCATTTCATCCTTAATATATCGAGAGGCTAACAATGATATTGCTAATATACAAACAATATCTTTGTTTTTTTCGGATATTAATTTAAATGAATTAAAAACATTAGTGAATGGAATTGTTAAAAAATATAGTTATTATATTAAAGACTATTATGGGGATAATCTCATTTTAAACTTAGCCATAGCTATATCGCGAATGAAAAAAGGTTTTGTCTTGAATGAATCTTGTTTTCCAGATTTATCATGGGATATGGATGAAACTAGCTTTAAAATGGTATATGAACTCAAAGCGGTTTTAGAAACAAATTATGATATTGTTATTGATGCTCATAATGTAGAGTATTTAAGAGGTCTGTTATTAGGACTGATGAAACCGGTCTATCTTCATAACTATATTACGCAAATGGAACAGGAATCGGATACAAATATTTATCAATCTATGAAACGTATCCTGACAAAGACATTTGATTATTTTATGCTGGATATTGATGTCGATGATTTTTTAATCAATTTTGTCATTCACATCAATGCCATGATCAATCGTTGTAGATTAAATATCAATGTAAATAATTTACTTCAATACAACATTCAGATGAATTGTCCATTCGTATATGAGGTGGCTGTTTTTATTGCGGTTGAAATTGAAAAAGAATTCCATATTCGAATTCCAGATAGTGAAATAGGCTTTATTGCGATGCATATTGGATTTGCTATTGAAAGCTCGATGGAATCCATCGGTAAAATTCGTATTATGTTTTTATATGGCAATTATTTAAACATTGTTGAAAAAGTATCCCAATATATTATGGATAAATATGGAGATAAAGTTGAAATTCTTTCACAAGAAGTATGTTCGATGCAAAATCCGGCAGATTTGATTGTTTCCATGATAGATGGTCCGATTTTGTTGGCAGATACAGTTCAAATTTCTCCGTTTTTAACGCCTAAAGATAAAACATGTGTTGATGAAGCCATAAGAAAATGTGAAAAAGAAAAGACAAATAAAATTATAAAAAAAGATTTAATTCAATACTTCCATCAGAATTTATTTTTCATTAACGAAAAGCCATTGAGTAAAGAAGAATGCATTTCTTTTTTAGGTCAACAATTAGAAGATTTTGGTGTTGTTCCATCTGGCTTTACACAATCTGTAAATGACAGAGAAGAATTGTCATCCACATGTTTCTTTGATCATTTTGCAATACCTCATTCTATTGAACTGAACGCTATAAAAACAACAATTGCGGTTATGATTAGTAAAGTGCCAATCAAGTGGGAAGAACAAAATGTGAAGTTTATTATGATGTTAGCAATTAATAAAGAGGATAGAAAAAACTTCATGGTCTTATACGATGGCATTATTAATCTATTATGTGATTATCAAAATCTGAACTATATTTTAGAAGCAAAGAATTACAATGATTTATATAACATTAGATGAATTAGTACCACAGGATCATTTGGTTCGTAAGATGGAGGAGGCTC
>ENA-OPDW01001128-OPDW01001128.1-human-gut-metagenome-genome-assembly--contig:-NODE-1128-length-16388-cov-9.737158_pt1 | contig 16388 bp, 22 predicted proteins | sample MGYA00241264_ERZ501508 | MGnify/ENA primary metagenome ERZ501508 (study PRJEB25962, sample SAMEA2042575) | human gut metagenome | biome: human gut; feature: human-associated habitat; material: faeces...
CATCCTTAGTACCGTCAATATGTAAAATCTTCACAAGCATTCAGTGCAATTCTTGTGCAATATTTTAGTGTAAATCATTTGACAAAAAAGAGTTCATATGGTATTATATATATAGAAACAAGGAAGACAATAAAAATAAAAAAAGAGAGGTAAAATGATATGACAGGAATTAAAGAAAGTATTAGTACAGACGAAATTATTAAGAAAATTAGTAAGTATGTAGAATTAGCGATCAAGAAATATAATAGCGGTCAATCATGGGAATATGATGTAAAAGTAGCAACTGAGTTGCTGAGAGTGTTAGTTGCATGTGGCACTGAGCCGGATATTGATTTTGATGTAATATGGAACGCTATCATGAATAAAACTGGTTATAATATTCTACACCATTATAAAGTAATTTCAGAATATATCAATAGATTATAGTTACCACAAAGAAAGGCTTTTCTTGGCGGTTCGATTCCGCCAGTGGTATTCGTAACAAGTACACAACTACATGACAAAAAGGAGATAGGAAAAATGAAAGAAATTAATCAGTACACCAAAAGAGGTCAAGAGTTGTTAGCACTAGCAAGGCGAAACGAGGGTTTTGCTTTGTCAGATGTTTACGCTAACGCTAGTTATAGAAAAATACTAAGATACGATTATTGCTTTCGTGAAGCATTGGAAGAGGGTAATCCAGTAACGTTCCGTATTTGTTCACATAGCACTTTTAGTTTCACCTGTGCGTGGGATTCAAAAGACGGCGTTCGCTATAGCACTTCGCAAAATGATTACTTGATAAAGGGAGCGACATTATAGGTGTAGCGATAGGCGCTATCCCAGTTTCAACGCTGGGACACCTTTCCGGCATCAGCCGTGTAAAAAACAATAAAAAAGGAGAAAAAAAGATTATGAGAGAAAGAATCATTACAAGGGCTGTAACACAGACAACAGCAAAGGTTATGTGTTTAAACGTAACAACGGCAGAGGTAACTATTAATGAGTACACAATAGGCGGTACTTATACAGAAGTAGATTTACTCAAGAAATGCAAGAAACTTTTCGAAACGGACGAGTTCAAACTGGTTCACATTGAATCATCAAAAGTAGAAGAGATTCTATTGGGAATGACAGAAGAGGATTTTATCCGCTATGCAACCGTCTTACCACCAAGGAAAGCACAGGGTGATTGATTCACCCTTTTCCAGAATTAGAACATTGTTAAAAATTTCACGAAAGTACTAGAAAAGAGGTAAAATGGTATATGGTTATAAATAGCTTAGTATTTAAATTAAAAAAGCAACTAGCAAAGGAAGTAAAAGGTAAAGTGTACGTTTCATATGATAAAAACGACATATATGTAAGCGTTGAAAACTCTGCATATGATATTTGGTGTACTAAAATACCCGTTTTACGTGCTAAAATATCTGAGCAAAAAATGGTAACAATTCTAACACGAATAGTAATAACACAATACAAGGAAGATATTTTAAACAAGTATTTTCTTAAATAATTTTGCAAATACGCTTGACAAAAATTCGTCTTTCTGATATAATTAATAATGTCAGAAGAACATATTTGCTCAATACAAAAAAGGGTGGATTTCAAATACATCCACCCAACCTCCGGGGTGGTTCGTCTAGCTGGGAAAGGCATTCAGAAAGTAAACGGGCTTGGCACTGAAAAATGTGGGTTCGACTCCCACATCACCCTTTAGTACTAAAAGTGCTAGCAACAATAAACATACACTATAAAAGAAAGGAAGTAAAAAACATGGCAAGAGTACCTATGGTGACAAGGACGATTACAACAACAAAAGCAGTCGTAATGTGTGTGGATGTAGAAGCGGGAGAACCTTTTAACAAGGAAGTAACAGTTTCACGCACCTACAAAGACAGTAAGTCTTTACTGAAAGCAGTAAAACCAATCATCGAAACTGAATCAATCAAAGCGGTTCACATCGTAGACAAAACAGAGATCGAAACTCTGTATGGAATGACCGAACAGGAATTTATCAAACACGCAACAGTATTACCAGAAAGAACAGCTAAACCAGAATAATAAAAAGAGGAGAAAAAAACTATGATTAATATTATCTCAAATCAGGAATATAATGAGATCGAGAAATACCTTATGACCATTTCACCAGCAATCGAGAGCATGAAAACCGTGCCAGATGGCTCAAAAATTCAGGTAAAGAAATACATGATTTTTCAGGATATGAAAGAAAATACAGATGAAACTGTAGAAATCTTGTCTATCTTAACACCAGATAACAAAGTATATTCCGCCCAGAGCGGAACGCTAAAGCGTTCATTCAATGACATCTTAAATATCATGGGTGATAAACCGTTCACTATCATTAAAACATCTGGCAAGACAAAAGCCGGTAGAGATTTTATCAATTGTATTCTTGATGTAGACTCAATTGCATAAAGGATAAAAATTAAAGGAGAAGCAAAAACAGCTTCTCCTTTTTTCAACAGGAGGGGTATGTATGGCAAAGAAGACAACACAATACACAAAAAACAGGAATCGTATCTTAAGGTATATAAAGAGACATAAAATAACACAATATGTAGATTTATATATACCAACAGAACTTCAATTAAGGAAACAAGGTGTAAAAGGAAAAGAACTCGCTAAACTCACTAGAAAGCTAAAAGGAATAACACCAAAATATCTAAAACAGGAAGCTACTAAAAGTAAAGAGAGAGAAGCAAGAGAACTCAAAACAGATAATGTTTTAGAAAACGGTATTTCTCAAGTGATAATCAATAATTTCAAATCACAAATATTGCATTTTCCGAAAGAAATATCTGACAAGGTTATTGCCTTTATAAATACACTGATAAACGAACAGGGTATAGATTCCGTTGCATACTCTTTGGAGCATATGCCACTACAATTCCATGAAATCCTAAACAAAACAGGATATGACAGCAACTCAGCAATGCAAGAGTTCGCTAGTTCGCTAGTAGAATATTTGCCAGACGCTTCCGATGCTTACAAAGAAGAATTAATAGAAGCGTTTGAATATAACGAACTAGGGTATAATATTGAGGATTAAAAAATATCGTTATTTTATGTGTGACTTTGAAACAACTGTTTATAAAGGTCAGGAGAATACAGAGGTTTGGGCATCGGCTTCTGTAGAACTATATACGGAAAAGGTAGAAATATTTCACTCAATAGAGGAGCAATATAATTATTTCTTATCTTTAAATTCAAACGTTATAGCCTACTACCACAATTTAAAATTTGATGGTGCTTTCTGGTTGTCTTATTTGCTGATAGATAAAGGGTTTAAACAAGCTACAAACAAAGTAGGCGAATCAGAGTTTTCTATAGAATGGCAATCTGAAAAAGAAATGAAAAATAAAACATTCAAATATAGCATATCTGATAAAGGACAATGGTACACTATTATAATAAAAGATAATAACCATTTTATTGAAATAAGAGATTCACTAAAATTATTACCTTTCAGCGTAAAAAGAATAGGAAATAGTTTTAAGACAAAGCACAAAAAACTTGAAATGGAATATACAGGTTTTAGATATGCCGGTTGTACTATAACAGATGAAGAGAAAAAGTATATAGCAAATGACGTTTTAGTTGTTAAAGAAGCACTTGAAATTATGTTCAACGAGGGGCATAATAAACTAACTATAGGTTCATGTTGTTTGGAAGAATACAAAAACATCTGTAAGCACACGACAAAGAAATTGCTTGATTACGATGAAATGTTTCCAGACATTTACACGTTAAATATAAAGGAAGAGCACAAGTATAATACCGCTGGTGATTATATAAGGAAAAGTTATCGTGGAGGATGGTGTTACCTTGTAAAAGGAAAAGAAAACAAAGTACACACACATGGAACAACCGCCGATGTAAATTCTCTATACCCAAGTATGATGCATAGCGAAAGTGGAAACAAATACCCAGTAGGCAAGCCAAAGTTTTGGAGTGGAAATTTCATTCCCCCAGAAGCTATAGCAGAAAATAAATATTATTTTGTAAGGATAAAAACCAGATTTTATATCAAGAAAAATATGCTACCATTTATACAGATAAAAGGTTCGTTTTTATACAATGGAACAGAAGCACTGGAAACATCTGATATTTACGATAAAGATACTAATAAATATTATTCATTTTACAGAGATAGTGATGGTAATATGTGTGATACTAGAGTAGAATTAGTATTGACAATGACAGATTATGAACTGTTAAAAGAGCATTATGAATTAGTTGATTTTGAAATATTAGATGGTTGTTGGTTTTATTCTATGATAGGTATTTTTGATGAATACATTGATACCTATAAAGAAATGAAACAGAAAAGCACAGGTGCTTTACGAGAATTAGCAAAACTATTCTTAAATAATTTATATGGTAAAATGGCAAGTAGTACAGATAGTTCTTTTAAATATGCATATGTGAAAGAAGATAATTCTATAGGTTTTGTTCCGGTTATAGAGAATAACAAAACGCCGGGATACATCCCTGTAGGTTCTGCTATCACAAGTTACGCAAGAAACTTCACAATCAGAGCCGCTCAGAAAAACTTTTACGGTGTTGATAAACCCGGATTTATCTATGCAGATACCGACAGTATCCATTGTGACCTACCACCAGAAAAAATAAAAGGAATCAAAGTACATGATAAAAATTTCTGTTGTTGGAAACTGGAATCCTGTTGGGATAAAGCAATATTCACCAGACAGAAAACCTACATCGAGCATGTTGTAGCAGAAAATCTTGAACCAATCGAGCAGCCATACAACAATATAAAGTGTGCTGGTATGCCCCAAAGATGCAAAGATTTATTTGAACTATCCATGAGTTCAGATATATCTATAGAAGATAAAGAATGGAGTGATGAAGAAAAAGAATTCTTATTTGACGAAAACGGTAAACAAATTGTTAGAACATTTAATGATTTTAAAGTAGGGTTGAAAGTACCGGGTAAGTTAAGACCAAAGCGTATACGAGGTGGAATCTTACTGGTAGAAACAACCTACGAAATGAGGTAACATATGAACTGTAAAGATTGTTTTTGGAAGTTTGACAACGAATGTGAACATTGCTATAAGTGGAGGAATATCATGAAAGCAAAACAGATTAAAGTGAAATACTTGAGAGAAGACATGGACAGAATAGCACCAATAAAAAATGGTGACTGGATAGACTTACGCACTGGAATTGATGTAATGATGAAAAAAGGTGATTTCCTATTAATACCTTTAGGAGTAGCAATCCAGTTACCAGAAAACACCGAAGCATTACTAATTCCTCGCAGTTCTACATTTAAAAAATACGGAATCATTCAGGCAAACAGCGTAGGACTTATTGATGAATCCTATTGTGGCGAACAGGACGAATGGATGTTCCCGGCATATGCAACGAAAGATATTGTCATACCTAAAAATACACGTATCTGTCAGTTCCGCATACAGGAACATCAACCACTAGTTAAAATAACAGAAGTAGAACACTTATCAGGAACAAACCGTGGTGGTTTTGGAAGTACAGGAGAACGGTAATGTATGAACAGATTTTGGATAAAGTAATGCGTGAGTGTCTTGCGCACAAAACGGAATGTAAAACATGTAAATATCATAGTTTGTGTGACAGATACAATATAACACCGTTTGGCGTTAATACCTATATTAAATGTTTATTTGACATTAGCAAAGAATGAAAAAAGACCGGGGCGAACATAGTTCGTTACCCGGCCAATTCTATATCTATAACTTATGCAACATCAAGTGCGTTCAGCGAAAACGACAAGTCATCCAGCACTATCTTTCAAGTGTGCTACCTGAATGACTCACTTGTGATAACATAAGAAGATACCTTAATAACTTAGTGCATTTAATATAGCTTCCTTGCATCTCATATCCTTAAATCTAAAACATCCTCGTTCAAAGAGATAACGCAAGTTACTCAAAAAGAAATCATTTCTTTTTAGCATAACATAATTTATGGAATGATCATCTGTAGTGACCGTTATTTTCATAGGAAAAGTGCTATCTGGTTTATCATCACAATAGACAAAACCACTTTCCGCAAATTCCTTTACGCCAAAATCATTTCCTTTATATTTTAACGTGCAGATATAACGACTTTTTCCAGTAGGTTTTTCAATGAAACTGTAGTTATCATTCAAATACACATTCTCACTACTATATGCAACATAATTATTTTCCTTAAAAGCACGATTGAAGCCACTCTCTTTCTGACTATCAGAAGCACTTTCAATGAACCCCTGTTCTAACACATACCCATCACCACGCAAAAACTTTGTTTCACCGTTCAGCCTATTACATATACCCATAGCTACATAATAAGGATTGATAATACTTACTTGGTTTGCCAACATAAAAACAGGAACATACCTTACCTGTTCACCCTGACCACGGGCAATACTTGTATGAATACTTAAAAACTTAGTAATCTCATCGGTACAGTAGTGATTGCTTTCACTCTGGAATTCGTCAAAAATCATCCTAGTAATATCAGAAAATAAATGTGAATATTTTTTAATACTATCAGAACTGTTTAGTGCAATAGCATACCCGCAACTTATGTCATTAATAAACAGCTCTTGGAAGATACCTTTTGCTCTCTTTTTAGCAGTCATGGTTTTATCAGGAAAAAACAACCCTTTTAAATCCTTAAAGAATTTATCTGCGACATCGTCCAGTTCATAATTATATCTATAAATAAGCGCAAACTTTTCCCCTTTATCAAGAAACCTGTTTACGCAAAGTCTGCCAAAATAGGTTGTCTTACCGCCAGTACGGTTTGTAGTACACATATAGATTTCTGGTTTTTTACCGTTTAAGTCTAGCATGGACAAAAGTTTTGTTCCATCGTAATATTTTCCCATATATATATTAGTTCTCCTTATTAATATTTATTATACCACAACTATTTACTTTTGTAAAGTTTTATGATATAATTATTTGTGAAGTAAAGAAAGAAAGGAGAAAGGTATGGAGCAGTTTTACCCTATTTTTTGTGCCTTGGCATTTAATCTTGTAGACTTACTGACAGGGATTGTTTCAGCGATTAAGGATAAAGAGATTAGATCGTCAAGGCTCAGAGATGGCTTATTTAAAAAAGTTGGGTTTATTCTGTGCTACGCTGTTGCATGGGGCATTGATACCTACGGATACCTTGTCGGGTTTGATCTTAGCATAGCGATACTTCCAGTAGTTGTCCTATATGCATGTACTACTGAACTGGTATCTATTCTGGAAAATATTTCAAAAATCAATCCAGATTTATTACCAGACAAATTAATGGATATGTTCCACGTTAGCAAGGAGTGATGATATGCACAAATTCAGTACAGTGAAAAGTGGATCAAACGGTACAGATGTGATTGTATTACAGACAGTCCTTTCCTTATTACATTATACAGGAAAAGACGGAAAACCACTGACAATTGACGGTGTGTGTGGAACGAACACGGTGTTTGCCATAAACAATTTTCAAACAACGACTAGGGCATATGGATATGAGTGTGGCACAAACGGTGCAAACGATGGGTGCTTTGGTAAAAGCTGTTGGAAAGTGCTGGGGGTGATGTAAATTGCCAGACATTAATAAAGCTTATTCATGGGCTGTCAATACCTGTAATGCACCTAACGTTGGATATTCTCAAGCGTATAGAAATCAACAAACCATAGGTGGTATAACCTATTACGACTGTAGTAGTTTCATTAATTATGCGTTGTTAGCTGGCGGTTGGGAAACACCACAATATGCACCAAAACACAACCCGTTTACCACAAGTGTAGAAATCAATGTGCTGTTATCACTAGGTTTTACCGATGTTTCTAGCGATCCTGAGTATCTTCCGGGGGACATTGGATGGACTTCTGGTCATACTGAAATGTGCTATAAGGGTGGAACAGGAAAAGGCGTTTTCATGGGAGCTCATACAAGTAAAGTACCTCTCGCAAATCAGGTGTCAATCAGCGACCATGAACGTTCTTTTCCAAGAAGATTCAGATACGGCTCAGGTGGTGCTTCTGGTTACGGGTGTTCCGTTTATGTAATCGCAGCTATAGCGGGAAATCTCAGGCAAGAATCAAACGTAAATCCCGGCATATGGGAAGGATTACGAAAGGGAACATGGACAGAATTAAAGCACGGTTTTGGTTTAGGGCAGTGGACAAACACTGGTGGAGATACACACGGAAGACTTTATAAGTTACATGAGTGGTTGTCGACGCATGGATATGCGGATGATAGTGGTGAGGGGCAATGCCAGTATATCATAGAAGAAAATGTGTGGTACTCTACAGGCGAAGCAAGTGCCTACTCTTCACTTTCTGACTTCCTTGCATCTGGCAGTACTGACATTACACATTTAACACACGCTTGGAACATAGGGTGGGAGGGTATTCACGATAGTTCGTGGGACGCTCGTGTGACATACGCAAAAGAAGCGTATCGGTATATTGTAGACCACGGAAATGACTCAAGTATTACACAATGGATTACAGGTAACAGGTATTTGAATGCCGGAGAAATGCTAAACAATTCTGTAATGCTTTTTAGGTTTTTTAGTGCCGGAGGTGGTGGCGGTGGTACACCGTCAGAGAAAAAAGAAAAAATGCCTCTATGGATGATGGTACGATATAGGTAAGAAAGGAGAATAGTAATGTTTGAAAAAGGGTTATACAAACATGAAGAGGGATTCACCGTACTTGTAACAGACGACGGTAAGATTATGTTATCGCCAGACCACCCTCTTTCCATGAGATTAAGTGAACTTTTTAATACAGAAAAATGGACAAGAGTAGAGTGAAAGGAGTAACGTATGGCTGTTAGAACAAGGGAAGATATCTTGGAAAGCCTTAGAGGTAGGTTCGGTGATGATCCGACAGACGATGATATCGCTATGTTAGAAGATATCACAGACACTTTTACAGACTTTGAAGAAAAAACAAGTGATGCTACAAACTGGAAAAAAAAATATGAAGAGAACGACAAAGCATGGAAGAAAAAATATTCAGACCGTTTCTTCAGTAAAGACGGTGGTAACAATGACAATAACGATGATTCCGATGAACCAGAGGATAAGCCGATGAAAACATTTGATGATTTATTTACAGTAAAGGAGTGATAATAAATGCCAAGAAGAATTGCAAACAGTACACTGGACGCGTCAACGATTGACATTATGAATGTGATCCGACAGAACGCAAGCTACGACTATCAGCAAAACGTTCCTGTAGTGCAGAGCGAAACAGACATTCCTAGAGTTGGTGAAGTAATCTATGGTACACCAGCATTTGCAAATCAGTTTTTAAACGCACTGGTAAACCGCATCGCAATCGTGCGTATGCAGAGTGCAACATTTAACAACCCGTATTCCATACTCAAAAAGGGGTATCTGGAGTTCGGTGAAACAGTGGAAGATATTTTTGTTTCCATTGCAAAAGCAGTGGACTTTTCCACTGAGAAAGCAAGTGGAAGAGAATTTAAAAGAACCATGCCGGATGTACGGTCAGCATTTCATGTGATGAACTGGCGTGTGATGTATCCAGTAACCATTCAAGATATGGACTTACACCAGGCATTTCTTAGCATGAATGGTGTGCAGAACCTGATTGCAAAAATCGTTGATGCTGTTTACGCTGGTGCTGAGTACGACGAGTTCCTACTCTTTAAATATTTGCTGATTAAAGCTATCTCACATGGTAAAGTAAAAACCCAGTCCATCGTTGCGGATGCTGATTTGAAAACAAGTGCAGTTGCTTTCCGTGGAACTAGCAATCTGTTACCGTTTGTGAGTTCTGATTACAACAGTGCGGGTGTGAAAACAAATACACCAAAAGACAGACAGGTTATTTTTATGGATGCTAACTTTAATGCATCGTTTGATGTGAATGTACTTGCAAGTGCGTTTAACATGGACAAAGCCGACTTCCTTGGAAGACTGTTTATCATCGACAAGTGGGACACTTTTGACAACGAACGGTTTGACATTATTCGGAATAACTCTGATGGACTGGAAGAAGTAACGACAGACGAACTGGCGTTGATGAAAAACGTAAGAGCAGTGATTCTTGACGAAAACTGGTTTCAGGTATATGATAACATGAATAAGTTCACAGAGAAATACGTTTCTTCTGGTCTGTACTGGAACTATTTCTACCATACATGGAAAACTATCAGTAGTTCTCCTTTTGCTAACGCTGTTGCATTTGTGGACAGTACAGCCGATGTGGCATTACCAGAAACACTTACGTTACACTGGGATGCGAAAGACAAAACAGAAAAAGCAATCGCTCTGACAATGCACGCAGACGCTGAGGGTGTTACACTTGCCTCGAATGAAGTAAACTTTGTTCAGACAGATGCACTTACTACAGCTGGCATTGCAGTGCAGAAATATGGCGGTATGTTAATTCCAGACAGCCAGTTTGGTACAGCAATGAAGGTTGTAGCAAACATTGGTGAACAGTTGTATGAAGCAATTAAAGCCGTTACACCTACAGAGGTGCAGGTGGGTGATATTTTAACACTGAATAAGAAATAAGATACAAGGGACAGGGGTAACAACCTGTCCCGGAAATGGGGTAATATGACAGAACAGTTTTTAGCAGATACAGTGGATAGCTCAGGGTACGCACACCCTACAGTCGGAGAGAATATTAGAAAAGGGGCAAAAGACCCTATCACTATTATTGACGCATTTACAAATGATACAGACAAGGCAAAAATGACCAACGCATTAGATGTAACTGCGGAAGATTTAAAACACGCCATTGTTTCTATGCTTAGTGGAGAAAGATTTCACTTTGGAAGTCTGGATGCTGACCCGTTGACAAGTGAACAGGTAACTAAAATTAAAACGTTTCTTGGAATTGTGTAGGTGATTAAATGTATATCCAACCGCAAACAAATATAAGGATTTTACAAAACGTTCCTTTAGATACAACTTACGAACACACTATTTATTTCAGTAGTGCAAGTGCACAACAGTCTTATTTTGCTGGTAAACAGAAGTATAACTTGGGTAATTATACATACCAAAGAGTGAATAAGGGCGTTGCTAGAGTTGGCATTAAAGCTGACAGCTTGTATGACTGTAATTACATGATGTTTCAGAACAGTGCTTATGGCTCAAAATGGTTTTATGCTTTTATCACTAGCGTTGAGTTTGTAAATAATGAGTGTTCAGAAATTACATTTGAACTGGATGTTATGCAGACTTGGTTTTTCAATTATGATATGGAGTACTCTCTTGTGGAGAGGGAACATGTGGATGACGATGTGGCAGGATTTCATATCGAGCCGGAGAATGTGGAACTGGGGGAGTATGTATTTAATGATTATAAAAACTTATCAGCTGGACTAAACCCGTTAGCTGTTTACATTCTGGTGAATGACACGGATGAATCATCTTCTGGAAACGTATATGATGGCGTATATGGTGGGTGTACTTTGTATGCATACAATCTTAGTGATACAAGCGGTATAAACAAACTGATTAATACTTACAATCAAAAACCAGAGGCTATTGTCGCTATGTATATGGCACCTGTAATTGGAGTTGGCAAAGCTATTCCCGATGGTGGTATGACTGTTAAATACTCAGCGAATGCTTATACTGTTAGCGGTGAGGCAGAAGCTATGAATGTAGGGTCATGGGAGATTGACGGATATAAGCCAAAGAACAGAAAATTGTTTACTTACCCATACAATTTCTTTTCCATTGGAAACAACGATGGCAGTAGCTTGGCGTTGAGATACGAATTTTTTGACGGAAGAAAACCGCAATGGAATATTCGTGTGCCTATTACGATGCCTATTCAATGCACTTTAAGACCCACAAATTATAAAGGAAGTACTGGTGTTTTTCCTAACGAATCGTTGACACTTTCTAATTACCCTATGTGTTCTTGGAGTACGGATGCTTTTAGAGCGTGGCTGGCACAAAACGCTATTCCTATTATCGCTAATGCTACAGTGAAAGGTGCTACAGGAGCTGTGATGGGTGGATTGCCAATGGCTGGCGCTTCATTATTAAGTAGCGCAACTAATGCGCTTGTGAGTGGGTATCAGGCATCTATTCAAGCGGATATTACAAAAGGTAATCAGAATCATGGTAATAATAACGTGGCTTCCGGGTTGCAGTCATTTTATGGCGGTAGGTGTAGTATCACAAAATACTATGCTAGGATGATTGACGAATACTTTACCATGTTTGGGTATGCTATTCACAGGGTAAAAATACCTAACAGAAATGGTAGACCGCACTGGAATTATGTGAAAACAATAGGGTGTAATATTGTTGGTAGTGTCCCAGCGGATGACATGAGGAAAATTTGTAATATCTATGATGCTGGTGTTACGTTCTGGAAAAACGGTGATGAAATTGGCAACTATTCACTGGATAATACGATATAAGGTGGTGAGAAAGTGAGAAAAAGAAGAGGTAATGGTCAATTTGAAGAGAGTGCCTTACTGAACAATATAACTTATATGCAGTATTTCAACAGGCTTACAGAGTTAGCTATATCTATGTTTGAGTGGCAGAATTTGCCACCTACCGTTGACCCTAGGTATATAGAATTGCACTTATTTCAGAACGGGTCTATGGTGTATTTCAATGACGATGTTGTTGGAAATCTTTGTCTGGATTGTCTACCAAACGGAAATTTTGATGTATACGGAAACCCTGTAAATAGAAAAGCGTACTCAAGTTATAACAACTATCAGAGAGATTTAAATGAAGACAATAGCGTTATCATCTGGAATAACTATCTGAGAACTAATTCTATTACAGATATTAAATTGTACTCAAAACGCTTGTATTTACTAGACAGAATTATTGATGTAAATTCCAACGCTCAAAAAACACCTGTATTAGTACAAGGAACAGAAAAACAACGCCTTACACTTTTAAATCTCTATAAAGAATTCGATGGAAATTCTCCTTTTATCTTTGGGGATAAGAACCTCGATTTAAACGCTTTGAAGTGTTTGAATACAGGAGCACCATATGTGGCAGATAAAATTTATCAATTGAAAACGCAGATATGGAACGAAGCGTTGACTTACTTAGGTATTAGCAATATTAACATTCAGAAGAAAGAAAGGTTAATCACAGACGAGGTTACAAGAACTCAGGGCGGTACTATTGCTAGTAGATATAGTAGATTACAGGCTAGGCGTGAAGCGGTTGATAAGATTAATGCTATGTTTGGCACTAATATAAGGGTGGATTACAGAGAAGATTTTCAGGAAATCGGTGTTGGTTCTGGACAAGGTACGATAAAAGGCGGTGATAATGATGATTAGCTTCTTTTGTGGTTTTGTTATTGGATCTTTGTGTGGCGTGTTTACCCTTGCGTTGCTGGTGGCTGGAAAGTGTGGTGGTAATAAATGAGTAAGTACACTACAGAAGTTAGGTTTATCTGTGAGAGTAAAGCCGGGTTGAGTGAAAGTGCTGGCTGTGATAATGTGGATGATATTGTTAGTAAAAGTTGGAACAAAATTTTTACTAGCAAGGCTGTTTTCTTTGACGAAGAATACAGGAGTGTGCTTTGTCAGAAGATATTGAAACATTATTATCTGAGGGAGATTGGTAGCGAAACAGTAGGTATCTGGAAACTATGGATGAATACCAGACTTGAAGAGATTATGCCTTTTTACAATCAGTTGTATAAGAGTGCATTGATTGAATTTAACCCGTTGTATGATGTGGATTTAAAGAGAACGCATAATCGTAAGATTGATAGTAGTAAACAGGATACAGGTACTAGTCAGAGTGTTAGTAGTGGTGAAATAAACGTTAGTGAAACTAGTAGTGGTAGTAGTAACAATACAAAAAAAGATTTGTATAGCGATACACCACAAGGTGCTATTACTGGACTGGAAAATGAAAACTATTTGACTAACGCTAGAAAAGTTACTGATACTGGTAGTACCAGTAATGAAAATAGTAGTAGTGGCACTAATAAAACTACCGTTAATGATGATACTAGTAATACTGGAACAGCTAACAGCCTTGAAGATTATGTGGAGAATGTAAGCGGTAAACAGGGTAGTGAAAGTTATAGTAGTATGCTGTTGAAGTTTAGAGAAACTTTTTTGAATATTGATATGCAAGTTATTGAAGAATTTAGCGACTTATTTATGGGGTTGTGGTAGATTGGAGGAATAATATGAGTATAGATAAAACAATTACACCAAATGGGCCAGCGGATTTTACGCCAACACTAGGTAATTATAGAACACTACAACCGTTTCGTTACTGGTGTCAAAAAGTACTTCCATTGGTGTATGATGATAGTTTAAGTTATTATGAACTACTCTGTAAAGTTGTGGACTATTTAAATAAGACCATGGAAGATGTTGAAACATTGCATGGTGATGTAACTAATATTCGTAAAGCGTATGAAGAATTACAGAACTATGTTAATAACTATTTCAGTACACTGGATGTTCAGGAAGAAATTAACAATAAACTTGATGTTATGGCTAGTGATGGCAGTTTAAGTATTCTATTAAAAGCGATTATTGGTAACAATTCGTTGCCAACGTTTGTTAATTCCACAAGTGACATGACTAACACACTTTTAGTTTATGTTCTAAAATCTAACGGACATATTTATTACTATGATTCAGGTAATTGGAAAGACAGTGGTTTGGTGTACGGGTCTTTTAACAGTTACACACCGTCAGATATTATTATTTTAAAAAGTAATATTGATAGTTATTTCAATGATTTAAACAATGCTCCATTAAATAAATCAGTTTACTTATACAATATTACGTCAGATATAATGAAAAATTTGCCTATTAGCCCAGCTCTTGGGTGCTTATCAACTTTTCAGTATAGCCCCAGAAGTAATCAGCCGGGTGGGTATCAATTATTTGTCAGTGCAAATAGAGTATTTACTAGGTCAAATACTGGTTCAGCTCCTAACTTTAACTGGGGTAGTTGGATTGAAATTTCGAATGAAAAAACATATCACCCGTCAGATATTCTTATTTCAGAGGGAAACATTAACTCCTATTTCAATAATTTAAACAATGCTCCATTAAATAGAACAATTTTCCTCCTTAATATTACTGATACCATGATGGAAAATTTACCTATTAGCCCCGCAAGTGGGTGCTTATCAACTTTTCAGTATAGCGACAGGAGTAATCAGCCGGGTGGGTATCAATTATTTGTGAGTAGAAATAGAGCATTTACCAGAATTAATAGTGGTTCAGTCCCTGACTTTACGTGGAGTAATTGGATTGAAATATCAAGTGAATCATCATACAAAGCGTCAGATATTATTATTATCCCGTCTACTATTGGTGACTATTTCAATAACTTAAACAATGCTCCATTAAATAAAACAATTTTCCTATATAAAATTACTGACGATATAATGGAAAATTTACCTATTAGCCCCGCAACTGGGAGCTTATCAACTTTCCAGTATAGCGACAGGAGTAATCAGCCGGGTGGGTATCAATTATTTGTCGGTGAAAATAGAGTATTTACTAGGGTAAATACTGGTTCAGCTCCTAACTTTAACTGGGGTAATTGGATTGAGCTTTCAAACCCAAAAGAGGAAAAATCATATTATCCAAAAGGGTTTAATTTATTTCGAAAATTTTGCACTGTTGGTGACAGTTTAAGCGTAGGATATCATACTCTTAAAGATGGAACCGCAGTTTCAGAAGATAAAGATATATCATGGAGTAGTTTTATTAAAAATAAATACAATAATGAAGTGTATTGGACTGGTAAAAGTGGCGCAACATGCTTATCGTGGTTGAACGAAACAAGTGAAGAGTGGGGGTTAAAATACGCTAAAAAAATAGGTCAAATGCCTTTATATATTTTATGCATGGGCGCTAATGAAGTTAATCAAACTATTGGGTCTGAAAGTGATATAGGTACTACTAATAACACCTTATATAGCTACGTTAGTAGAGTAATAGAAGAATTAAAAAAGATATCACCGAATTGCTTTATAATTAGCACTGGTATTAGCAGAGGTGTTGGGTTTGGCTCTTCTACTAAAAATGTAAATGCAGTATACAAAAATATGGAAAAGCATTATTCTAACTACTATTATATGGACTGTATTAACGAGTTAAATAGTTTACCATTCACAACTCTATATAACAACTATCACTACACTCCAATAGGGTATAGCTCAATGGCTGAATTATTTTCAGATAAATTAGATGAGATAATTAAAAAACATTTATCAGATTTTATACATGCTTAAATTATAATTTGCATCAGTGTTTACTGGTGCAAATTTTTTTTAATTTATAAATAATATTTAACGTAAATATTGTGCAAGAATTGCACTGAATGCTTGTGAAGATTTTACATATTGACGGTACTAAGGATG
>ENA-OPDW01001131-OPDW01001131.1-human-gut-metagenome-genome-assembly--contig:-NODE-1131-length-16356-cov-48.751058_pt1 | contig 16356 bp, 9 predicted proteins | sample MGYA00241264_ERZ501508 | MGnify/ENA primary metagenome ERZ501508 (study PRJEB25962, sample SAMEA2042575) | human gut metagenome | biome: human gut; feature: human-associated habitat; material: faeces...
ATCAGAAAATTGCCATTCGTCAGGGCATGAGCGAGGTGCAGACGGTTTCGGCCACGGTTCACGAGATTGCTCACAGCAAGCTCCATGACCCTAAAAAATATGAAATGCTACCGTCATGGAAGGTTGTGCTGGAGAGTGAAGGTGGAACCAAACATGATTTCAAGTTGGATTTTGCCACAGAAAAAGAAGCCGAACAGTTTGCTTCTGATATGGATTGGCGTTATGTGGACGAAAATCAGTTTGAATGGCGTCTTGCAGTTGAGGAAGATCCAACCGCAGAAAAACAGGCAATCAAAAACCGCCACACGGAGGAAGTGGAGGCTGAAAGCATCTCCTATGCGGTCTGCAAGTATTTTGGCATCGAGACCGGAGAAAACAGCTTCGGCTATATTGCAAGCTGGAGCCAGGGCAAAGAGCTGAAAGAGCTGAGAGCCAGTTTGGAGACCATCAACAAAACCTCCGGCACTTTGATCTCCGACATTGAGCGCCACTATAAGGAAATCTGCAAAGAGCGCGGAATCGACCCTCATGCAAAGGTAGAGCCGGAACCCGCCCCGATAGAGCAGCCAGAAGATGCCGCTAAGGTATCTGATAGACAGCAGACCGGCGATCTGACCTACTATGTAGCAGAGTGCATGGAATTTCCAAACCTCGGAGAATACCACGATAACCTGTCTTTGGAGGAAGCAATCCGCATTTATCAGGAGATTCCGGCAGAACGAATGAACGGGATCAAGGGCATTGGTTTTGAGCTGAAAGACGGAAGCGACTATGAAGGACCTTTTCCGATTTTGACCGGCCAGACCATTGACCTGGACACCATCCAGGCAATCGACTATTACCGTGATAATCCTCTGGTGCAAAAAGCGGTAAAGGAACTGGCTGCGGCAATGCCGGAAATGGAAGTGCTGGGGGCGGATGCCAACCAGCAGGAGGCTTTGTTTCTGATTGACGATGCCACCTATCTTCATATCCAGTCCTGTGACAGCGGCTGGGACTATACCCTTTACGATGCCGCGTCCATGAAAGAGTTGGATGGTGGTCAGCTGGATATGCCGGAGATTTCCCGCATGAAGGCAGTTCTCCAGATTTGTGATGACAACGATTTGGGCAGAGACTCGGTAAAATACGCACCGTTGTCCATGATTGAGACCTTGCAGGAAGCTGCCTACCAGCAGATGCAGGCAGAGGCCAGTCAAATGGCTGCTTCTTCTCAGCTGCCGGAAGCACAAGAGCAGGTGCTGGATGAATACCCTATGCCGGATGAGCAGGTATCCACACCGGATATGCAGGAATACGGCTACTTCTATGATGGGATGCTCCCTGTCACCAGAGAACGGGCGCTGGAACTGGATGCCGCTGGTTTGACTGTCTATGTGCTGCATGAGGACAATACGGAGAGTATGGTATTTGACTCGCAGGAAATCATGGATCATGGCGGACTTTTCGGTGTGGATCGTGAGGAATGGGAGAAAAGCCCTCAGTTCCACGAAAAGGTCATGGAGCGCCAGGAACATCAGCAGGAACGGGAACAAGCATTTCTCGCTCAGAACAGAGATTGCTTTGCTATCTATCAGGTGAGCCGTGACGATCCGCAGAATGTGCGCTTTATGAATCTGGACTGGTTAAAGTCTCATGCCATTTCCATAGACCGCAGCAATTATGACCTCATTTACACAGCTCCGCTGAGGGAGTCTGGCACGGTACCGGAGCAGCTGGAAAAACTATATGAGCAGTTTAATCTGCAAAAGCCGGCGGATTTTCACAGTCCTTCTATGAGTGTCAGTGACATCGTTGCGATCAAGCAGGACGGTAAGGTATCCTGTCATTACTGTGACAGTGTTGGTTTTACCCAGATCCCCGGATTCCTGCCGGAAAATCCGTTGAAAAATGCGGAGATGGCCGTGGAGGACGATTACGGCATGATCGACGGTATCATCAACAATGGCGCAAAAGAGCCTACGGTGGCAGAGCTGGAACAGCAGGCCCGCAACGGTCAGCCCATTTCCCTCATGGATTTGGCTACCGCTGCCCATCGGGAGGAACGGGAAAAGAAAAAGTCCGTCATGGAGCAGCTGAAAAGCCAGCCCAAGGCAGAACACAAAAAGATAGCGCCAAAAAAGAGTGCGGAAAGGGAGATTTGATATGGGAAACTTTACTTTTGAGGAAATGAACCTGATGTGCATTTACAATACCGGCAGCCGCACCGGACTGATCGACAGCCTACGTGAGATGCGCGGCGAGCTGGCCCCGGAGGAAACCGAGCTGCGGGAGTTGACAGACAGCGCACTGGGCAAGCTCCAGGCCATGAGTGATGCCGAGTTTGCCGAGCTGGAGTTGTATCCGGATTTTGACCAGTAAACACTATAATCGCAGGGATGGGGTGGCAATATGCCACCCCACCTTTTTACCCCAAAACTGAAAGGAGGACAGAACACTATGCCAACCAAAGCTGAACTATATGCACAGATGGCGGAGAAGGTAACAACGCAGCTCACGGGGAGCTGGCAGGAATGGGCAGGGTTTCTCACCACTGCTTCCCGCCTTTACAAGTACCCGTTCCATGAGCAGTTGATGATCTACGCCCAGCGTCCGGACGCCACCGCCTGTGCAGAGTACGATTTGTGGAATGAAAAGATGGGCCGGTATGTAAGACGCGGCTCCAAGGGAATTGCTCTGGTGGACGATTCCGGGGACAGGCCCCGCCTGCGCTATGTTTTTGATATTTCCGACACCGGAACCCGTGAACATTCCCGCACTCCCTGGCTGTGGCAGCTGGAGGAGAGCCATTTGGATTCGGTGCAGGCCATGCTTGAGCGCACCTATGATGTTTCCGGTGATGACCTTGCCGGACAGCTCACCGAGGTAGCCGGAAAACTGGCTGAGGAATACTGGACGGAGCATCAGCAGGACTTCTTCTATATCGTTGACGGTTCCTTTTTGGAGGAATATGATGAGTTTAACATCGGAGTACAGTTCAAGGCAGCAGCCACCGTCAGTATCACTTACGCTTTGATGTCCCGCTGTGGACTGGAGCCGGAACGCTACTTCGACCACGAAGATTTCATGGCGATCTTTGATTTCAATACTCCGGCAACCATCGGAGCGCTGGGAACAGCGGTCAGCCAGATCAACCAGCAGGTGCTGCGGCAGATCGGCGTTACCGTCCGAAATGCAGAGCGCGAAGCCAACCAAGAAAGGAGCAAACAAGATGAACAATCCCATGACCTATATCCAGAACGGAGACTATCTGATTCCCGACCTGAAGCTGAGCCAGCAGCCGGAGAAACCCTTGGGCAAGTACGGAAGGATGAGGAAAACCTACCTGAAGGAACACCGTCCCATCCTCTACAACCAGATGCTGCTGAGCGAGAAGCTGTACCCGCACCTTCTGGAGATCGACGAGACCGCCCAGAGCAGACTGGAGCAGATGATGCCCCAGCTGGCGAAGGAAGCGGGAGCCACCGAGGACCTGAAAGCCAGCGATCCCATGAAGTGGGTGGGGCTGATGAACACCTGCAAAGCTCAGGCCGAGGAGATCCTGATGGCGGAGCTTATCAACAGCTGACTCTAAACCTGTTCCTCTCCGAAGCGGAACAGATCCAATCCATAGATGAAGCAGAGAATGTAGCGCATACATCCTCTGCTTTTTCTTTTACCCAAAATGACATCGACCATGTGCTGCGTTTGGGCGGCAATACAGACCGTCAAAGGGAGCGTGTGGTTGCAGCCTTTGAAAAGCAGAAAACCACCGCTGAGATTGCCGAGATACTGAAAACGCTGTACCACGGCGGCAATGGCCTTGGCAGTGTGAGCGCATGGTATGCCGAGGATGGTATCCATCTTTCACATGGGAAGTCTGTCCGTTATGACAGGTCTGCCCAGGTCATTTCCTGGGAGAGTGCCGCAGAGCGTATCGGGGAGCTTTTGGAAAGTGGTCAGTTTGCCTCCAATGTGGAGCTTGCAGAAGCGGCAGGCTATGAACGCTCCCTCCTCTCGGAAAAGCTCTGGCATCTGTATCACGATCTCAGTGAGGACGCCAGAAAAGGCGGATATTTGTCCTGCCTGTCAGAGATCAAAGGCAATGGTTTCCCGGAGGAGACCCGCCGCCTGATGGAGCAGCTGAGTGAACCGGCTTTCCGCCAGACCCTCAAGGAAGAATACGCCGCCTTCTGGACTGCCTATCAGCAGGACCGTGACCTGTTGCGTTTTCACTATCATAGACCGAGGGAGATCTGGGAGAACCTGAAGGACCTTGACCTGCCCCGCAGGACCTTTTCTTCAGAGCTTTCCCAAGTGCCAACCGTCCAGCACTTTATTACCGAGGATGAGATCGACGCCGCCATGACCGGCGGAAGCAGTTTCGCCGGAGGAAAAGGCCGTATCTATGCGTTCTTCATGGAAAACCATACGGATAAGGAAAAAGTGAGATTCCTCAAAGACGAGTATGGCATTGGCGGACGCTCTCATGCCCTGTCCGGCGCAACACACAGCGGCGAAGATCACGACGGGAAAGGGTTGCACTATAAAAAGCAGGACTGCCCGGATGTTCACTTGAACTGGGAAAAGGTTGCCAAGCGCATTACCTCTCTTGTCCAGAAAGGCCGCTATCTTACCGAACAGGAACAGGCGCAGTATGACAAAATCCAGGCTGAAAAGGAATTGGCAGAAGAAGATGCCATCCAAGCCCAGCAGCCGGAGGTGGAGGAAGAAACGCCAAAGCCTACCCTTCGGGAGCAGTTTGAGCAGTATAAGACTGTGGTGACTGCCGCCATTTCCGAGGATGCCGCATACCGCAATGCCTGCGGGCATTCTGACCGTGAAAATGCTGTCATCGAGGGCAATGCCGCTGTGCGCCGTGCGGTCCTTGGTTCTAAGGATATGGAGCTGATTCGCCTCTATTCGGATGTGCCGGAGTTCCGACAGCGACTGCACCGGGAAGTGATCGACGAAACCTATCCAAAGCTCCATGAGCTTCTGCGCCCTCTTTCTCAGGAAGATATTGATACTGCCCTTTGTGCATGGAACGGCAATATCGAGAGTAAACACGCTGTTGTCCGCTATATGAAAGACCATGCAAGAGAAAAAGATACCGCCGCATGGCTGGCTCAGGAATACGGCGGCAGTAACAGCAACAGCCTGTTCGTTGTCCGTGCCGGCAGCCCGGAGGAAACGCAGCTGCCCTGGCCGAAGGTACAGCGCCGGATTGCCCAGCTCATTCAGGAGGACCGGTTCTATACCGAAGAAGAACAGAACCGTTTTGACGACATCGACCCAATCGCCATCCGGGAAGCTCTGGAAGAAAGAGGGATCGTCAACGGACAGGTGACAGACCCGGAAAAACTGGACAATGCCCCGTTTATCCAACAGGTGATGTCAGATGCAGAGCAGATCGCAGATGCCGAGACAGAGCAGACTTCCGAAGTTTCCATTTCCGATGAGGAATATGACGCAGTTCGCCGCCCAATTCCGCAAAGAACCTCCTATGACCCAGCCGCCCCGGTCTATGCCGTGGGCGATACCGTGTATATCGAGGATGACGCCTATCAGATCACCGAGCTGCGGGAGGACACCGTACAGCTTCTGCCCACCGGGATGGTATATCCCATCTACCGGGCAGAGCGCAAAGAACAGTTCGAGCAGCTGCTTCGGGCAGACCGCCGCAATGCTTACTATACCGAGTTTCTTCCTATTGCCCCGGACAAGGCAGATCAGGACTTACGGGATGTATTGGCTCATGGACTGATGGATGAAGCGGATAAAAAGCAGATTTCCACGCTGCTGCAATCCGGCAGGAGCAACAGCGAGATCGCCTACTGGCTGAGCAGAGCCTATTCCGGTGAGATCGAGACACTGAATCTGGAGACCGGCGATATTGCCGATTACCGTACCACGGCACGGGGCATAGAACTGGAAGTCATGGATGCAGAGGAAAAGCGTCTGGCTATGCTGTATTTCCGCTGGGATGAGGTTGCACCTTTGCTGCGCGGGATGTATGCTCGTCAGCAGGACGGTTTTGGACAGGAACAGCCCCAACCGGCTACCGAATCCCCGACCTTCCATTCCGAGACCATGGCCGTCTATCCGGGCGATAAGAACAATCTGCCTTATGATGTGGCGGTGGAACGACTGCATATCGAGGAGCCGGAGCCACCAGCCCCTGTGACTGAGCCGGAGAAAACCTTTGAGGAAGTGTTGGATGAACACCCGGTTTCCATTCAGGTCAATGGCCAGTGGCAGACCTTCCCCAATGCCAAAGCTGCCGAGGAAGCATCTTATGAGGAATACAAGGCTAACCTGCGCCGCAATGCAAAAAACTTCCGCATTACCGATGAGCATTTGGGCGAAGGCGGTCCGAAAGCCAAGTTCCAGGCAAATGTCAATGCGATTCGTTTGCTGAAAGAGCTGGAAGCTGCCGGACAGCAGGCAAGCCCCGAACAGCAGGAGGTTCTTTCTCGATATGTGGGCTGGGGCGGTCTCTCTGATGCGTTTGACCCGGAGAAACCGGCATGGGCTTTAGAGTATGCCCAGCTAAAAGAACTGCTGACCCCGGAGGAATATGCCGCCGCCAGAGGTTCCACCCTCAACGCGCACTACACCAGTCCCACGGTAATCCGGGCCATCTATGAGACCGTGGGCCGCATGGGTTTTGAGACCGGCAACATCCTGGAGCCGTCCTGCGGTGTGGGCAATTTCTTCGGTATGCTGCCGGAAGAAATGCGAAACAGCCGTCTGTATGGCGTTGAGCTGGATTCCATCAGTGGACGGATTGCAAAGCAGCTCTACCCCAAGGCCGACATCACCGTGGCCGGGTTTGAGACCACCGACAGGCGAGATTTCTATGACCTTGCCATTGGTAATGTGCCTTTTGGCCAGTATCAGGTTCGAGATAAAGCCTATGACAAGCTGAATTTCAGCATCCACAACTACTTTTTTGCCAAAGCACTCGACCAGGTGCGTCCCGGCGGCGTGGTGGCCTTTGTCACCAGCCGCTATACGATGGACGCCAAGGATTCCACCGTGCGCCGGTATCTTGCTCAACGTGCCGAGCTGCTGGGAGTCATCCGTCTGCCTAATGACGCGTTCAAAAAGAATGCCGGTGCCGAGGTGGTATCCGACATCATCTTTCTCCAAAAGCGGGATCGCCCGCTGGACATCGTGCCGGAATGGACCCAGACCGGACAGACGGAGGACGGGTTTGCCATCAACCGGTATTTTATCGACCACCCGGAAATGGTGCTAGGCAGACAGGAGCCGGTAAGCACTGCACATGGTATGGACTACACCGTGAACCCCATTGAGGGGCTGGAACTGGCCGATCAGCTGCACGATGCCGTGAAGTACATTCGCGGCACCTACCAGGAGGCCGAGCTGCCGGAGCTGGGCGAAGGCGAAGCCATTGACACCTCCATTCCTGCCGACCCCAATGTGAAGAACTATTCCTATGCCATTGTAGACGGGCAGGTGTACTACCGGGAAAACAGCCGTATGGTGCGCCCTGACCTCAACGCCACCGCCGAAGCCCGCGTGAAAGGTCTTGTGGGACTGCGTGATTGTGTGCAGGAACTGATCGACCTTCAGATGGATGCAGCGGTTCCGGACAGCACCATTCGGGAGAAGCAGGCGGAACTGAACAGCCTCTATGACAGCTTTTCTGCCAAATACGGTCTCATCAATGACCGTGCAAACCGTCTGGCCTATGCAGACGATTCTTCCTATTACCTGCTCTGTGCGCTGGAAGTCATCGACGAGGACGGTAAACTGGAACGTAAGGCAGATATGTTCACCAAGCGGACCATCAAGCCCCATCAGGCGGTGGCTGTGGTGGATACGGCAAGTGAAGCACTGGCGGTGTCCATCTCGGAAAAAGCCTGCGTGGATATGGACTATATGAGCCAGCTTACCGGAAAAACAAAAGAAGAACTGGCCGGAGAGCTGCAAGGCGTAATCTTCCGTGTACCGGGACAGTTGGAGCAGGACAGAACGCCCCATTATGTGACTGCTGATGAATACCTCTCTGGCAATGTACGCCGAAAGCTGCGTCAGGCACAGCGGGCAGCACAGCAGGACCCGGTTTATGCAGTCAATGTGGAAGCTCTTACCGCCGCCCAGCCCAAAGACCTGGATGCGTCGGAGATCGAGGTGCGTCTGGGCGCTACCTGGATTGACAAGGAATATATCCAGCAGTTTATGTATGAGACCTTTAATACCCCGTTTTATCTCCAACGCAGTATCGAGGTCAACTATTCGTCCTTTACCGCTGAATGGCAGATCAAGGGAAAATCTTCTGTATCCTACAACGATGTGGCAGCTTATACCACCTATGGGACCAGCCGCGCCAACGCCTACAAGATTCTGGAGGATTCCTTAAACCTGCGGGATGTCCGCATCTATGACACCATAGAGGACGCAGACGGAAAAGAGCGCCGCGTGCTGAATGCCAAGGAGACCACCCTGGCGGCTCAAAAACAGCAGGCGATCCGGGAAGCCTTTAGGGACTGGATCTGGAGAGACCCGGAGCGCCGCCAGACTTTGGTGAGCCAGTACAACGAGGAAATGAACTCTACCCGTCCCCGTGAATATGATGGCAGCCACATCACTTTTGGAGGCATGAACCCGGCCATTACCCTGCGGGAACACCAGAAAAGCGCCATTGCCCATGTGCTGTATGGAGGAAATACCCTGTTGGCACATGAAGTAGGCGCAGGCAAAAGTGCGACACGTTCGTAACTGAAAAGGTTACGCACAAGTCAGCTAACAATAGAATCGGGATTTGAAAGGAGTCCCTGAAAAGGCTTGGAGAACTAATATTCCGATAGGTGGAATGAAGGGGTAACGCCCTGAAACGCCTACCTTATAAACTGCGATATGCGGCAGTCCTCTGTAACAAGGATTGCGGTATAACGCTCGCTAAAGTCGGCGGAAATGCACCCAAACGGGTTATGCCGTGGAAAGTGTCCCAGAGGTGGGATATGTGCATGATACGCCGGAGGTCTATAAACTGCCTATGGTCAGAATGTCATGGATGACTGACGAAATCCCGAATGTACGGGTCTAAAAGGCGCAGGAGCAGAAATGTTCCTTTCCGATTACGGAAGTATGTGAGGATGAGTAAGAATTTTTACTATGAAAGTCCTTGCGGTGTTACAGGCACCGCCCAGCATACAGGCTCAGAGGGACACCTAAGGGCAGATATGTACAGATAGGAATATTGGAACGTGGAAAGGCTGGAACACGGAGCCGGTTACAGGCTATGAGGTGTTGGATTGGAAAGCGTATTGCGTATAACAATCCTTTATCCAGTTGAGAGAGATGGCACAGTACCGTTGAAGCCGTAGAAATACGGTGGAGGGATGGCCATTAGTCGTCAGCAATCAATAAATTGAAAACTATACAGACACAAAGGTTCGAGTATGACTAAGAAAAGCGAAATCCTCTCGAAAGAAAGGAAAGTACCTGACTTTGGCAAACAAGAAGAAACCCTTAAAGAAACAGAAAATCCGCAACTCCGAATACTACGATATGCAGCTCGTTCTTGACGAACTGTATGCCGCAAGTGTCAAGGGGCAGCGGTTCTGCAATCTGGTGGAACTAATAAAACGCCCCGAAAACATCAAGCTGGCCTACAGAAATATCCGAAAGAACAGCGGCAGTCGGACGGCGGGTGTGGATAATAAAACAATAAGCGATTTGAACAAGTGGAACGAAAATGCCTTAGTTGCCCATGTTCAGCGCAAGCTGGACTGGTATGTTCCTAATGCTGTCCGCAGAGTTGAGATACCAAAGGATAACGGGAAAACCCGTCCCCTCGGAATACCCACGATTATGGACAGGCTCATTCAGCAATGTATTCTGCAAGTATTAGAACCTATCTGTGAAGCAAGATTCTTCAAGCGAAGCAATGGTTTCAGACCAAACCACAGTGCAGAAAATGCCATTGCCCAAGCGGAGAGAATGATACAGAACGTCGGTTGCCACTATGTCATTGATATAGATATCAAGTCTTTCTTTGACAATGTGAACCACGGAAAACTGCTGAAGCAGATGTGGACACTCGGAATTAGGGATAAAAAGCTGCTGTCTATCATTTCTGCCATGCTAAAGGCAGAAGTGGCTGGAATCGGTTTTCCCGAAAAGGGTACGCCACAGGGCGGTATCATTTCCCCACTGTTGTCAAACATCGTCCTGAATGAACTGGATTGGTGGATTGTCAGCCAGTGGGAAGAAATGCCTACCCAAAGGAACTATGTACACAGAATCTATGCGAATGGAACCCCTGATAAAAGCAGTACCATCCGAACCCTGCGCAACTACACGAATCTGAAAGAGTGCTATGTTGTCCGTTATGCAGATGATTTCAAAATCTTTTGCAAAAAGCGGTCGGATGCAATCAAGCTGTTCGAGGCTACGAAACAATGGCTTTTGGAACGTCTGGGACTGGAAATCAGTCCAGAGAAATCAAAGATCGTAAATCTGAAACGCCATTACTCTGAATTTCTTGGCTTTAAGCTGAAAGTTCGAACAAAGGGAAAGAAGCCAGATGGACAACCAAGGTATGTAGTAGAAGCGCATATCAAGGATAAAGCATTGCAGAAAATCCGGGAGAAAAGCAAGGAAATTATTGGGCAGATACGGCAGACCTATGACCCAGGAATGGAATATCGTCTGATACAGAAATACAACTCCTATGTCATGGGCGTTCATAACTATTACAGCATTGCAACCCATGTGAATATTGATTTTCACAAAATCGCTTTCGATGTCAAAAAGAGCCTTTACAACAGATTGAAGCACAGACTGCAAAAGAGCGGTCAAATCACAAACAGGTATATCAAGGAAAAATACGGCACAAGCCGGGAGGTGCGCTACCTGAATGGTCACGCTATCGTCCCGATTGCCTATGTCCAGCATAGAGTACCCATGGACAAGAAAAGTCGGGTAAACAAGTACACGCCAGAAGGACGGATTGAGATTCATAAGAATCTCGCTGGTATCAATATGGCAGTACTCTATCATCTGATGAACAATCCATGCGGTAAGCAAAGTGTGGAATACAACGATAACCGCATTGCGCTCTAGGTTGCACAGAAAGGAAAATGTGCCGTCTCCGGTGTGGAACTGGAAGCAAATCAGGTGGACTGTCATCACAAGCAGCCGTTGATGCTTGGGGGCAATGACAGCTACCAAAACCTGATTATTGTCTCCGCTGTGGTTCACATTCTCATTCATTCCAGTAATGAGCGCACCATCCGAAAATATCTGAAAGTGCTAAACCTGGATAAAAAGCAGTTGGCAAAGCTCAATAAACTTCGTGTGATGGCAGAAATGCTGGAACTCGTTTTCTAAAGGGCAAATCTGTTTGATGTATAGATTGTCATAAAAAGTGCTGACGATGGAAAGCCGTGTGATGGGAAACTGTCACGCACGGTTTGGAGCGGGGGAAAATCCGGAGGAACGGATATGCAGCCTGCGGCTGCATATCCCGCCCAAAGGATTACCTATCGCTATCTTTTGAAATGGTAGCTGCTTCGATGGAAGCCAAACGCCTGGGACTGTGCCAGAAATCTCTCTTTGTGGTTCCAAACCATCTGACAGAGCAGTGGGCGTCGGAGTTTCTGCGTCTCTATCCTTCTGCCAATATCTTAGTCACCACCAAAAAGGACTTTGAGACCCATAACCGAAAGAAGTTCTGCGCACGTATTGCGACGGGTGATTATGATGCCATCATCATGGGACACAGCCAGTTTGAGCGTATCCCCATCAGCCGGGAGCGTCAGGAACGGCTTCTCTATGAACAGATCGACGAGATCACTGAGGGGATTGCAGAGGTACAGGCCAGTGGCGGCGAGCGTTTTACCGTCAAACAGCTGGAGCGTACCAGAAAGTCTCTGGAAGCCAGACTGGAAAAGCTGCAAGCCGAGGGGCGAAAAGACGATGTGGTAACCTTCGAGCAGCTGGGTGTGGACCGTTTGTTTGTGGACGAGGCCCACAACTATAAAAACCTGTTTCTATACACAAAAATGCGGAATGTGGCTGGTCTTTCCACATCGGACGCGCAGAAATCCTCCGATATGTTTGCCAAGTGCCGCTATATGGATGAGATCACCGGAAACCGTGGCGTGATTTTTGCCACCGGCACCCCGGTCAGCAACTCCATGACCGAGCTTTACACCATGCAGCGTTACCTTCAGTATGAACGCCTGCAAGAACTGAACATGACCCACTTCGACTGCTGGGCTTCCAGATTTGGGGAGACCGTCACAGCATTGGAGCTGGCACCGGAAGGCACCGGCTACCGGGCAAGAACGAGATTCAGCAAGTTCTTTAATCTGCCAGAGCTGATGAACCTGTTCAAAGAAGTGGCGGACATCAAGACCGCCGACCAACTGAACCTGCCCACCCCGGAGGTGGAATACCACAACATCGTGGCGCAGCCTACCGAACATCAGCAGGAAATGGTGAAGGCACTCTCTGAGCGCGCTTCCGAAGTACACAGAGGCAGTGTGGACCCGTCGGTGGATAATATGCTCAAAATCACCTCGGATGGCCGCAAGCTGGGACTGGACCAGAGGATCGTCAACCAGATGCTGCCGGATGAACCTGGCACAAAGGTCAATCAGTGCGTGGACAACATCATGCAGATCTGGCGGGATGGCGAAGCTGACAAGCTGACCCAGCTGGTGTTCTGCGACATTTCTACACCGCAGGCAAAAGCTACTGCAAGCAAGGCGGCGAAAACGCTGGATAATCCACTGCTTCACGCACTGGAAGGTGCCGTGCCTCTGCCGGAGCAGGAACCGACCTTTACGGTATATGACGATATTCGTCAGAAACTCATTGCTCAGGGGATGCCTGCCGACCAGATCGCTTTTATCCATGAAGCCAACACCGAAGTGCGGAAAAAGGAGTTGTTCTCTAAAGTCCGTACCGGTCAGGTGCGTGTCCTTTTGGGCAGCACCGCCAAGATGGGCGCAGGCACCAATGTGCAGGACCGTCTGGTGGCACTTCATGACCTGGACTGTCCGTGGAGACCGGGAGACCTTGCCCAGCGCAAGGGCCGTATCGAGCGCCAGGGTAACCAGAATCCTCTTGTCCATGTGTACCGCTATGTGACCGAAGGAACCTTTGACGCATACCTCTGGCAGACGGTGGAGAATAAGCAAAAATTCATTAGTCAGATCATGACTTCTAAATCGCCGGTACGCTCCTGCGATGATGTGGATGAAACCGCCCTCAGTTTTGCAGAGATCAAGGCTTTGTGTGCCGGAGACCCACGTATCAAAGAGCGCATGGATTTGGATGTGGAGGTATCCCGCCTGAAGCTGATGAAAGCCGACCACCAGAGCAAGCAATATCGTCTGGAGGACCAGCTGCTCAAATACTTCCCGGAGGAGATTGAAAAGCACAAAGGCTTTATCAAGGGCTTTGAATCCGATCTGGAGGTTTTGGCAGCGCACCCGCACCCGGAGGACGGTTTTGCTGGTATGGAAATCCGTGGCGATCTGCTGACCGATAAGGAGAACGCCGGCGCAGCCCTTTTGGATGCCTGCAAGGAGGTCAAAACCTCCGATCCGGTGCAGATCGGCAGCTACCGGGGATATGCCATATCCGTGGGATTTTCCGCTTGGAAACAGGAGTATACGCTCCTTCTGAAAGGACAGATGACCCACCGGGCAACCCTTGGTACAGACCCTCGCGGAAATCTTACCCGTATCGACAATGCCCTCGCTCAGATGCCCCAGCGTCTGGAGGCGGCAAAGGCCCAGCTGGATAACCTCTATCAGCAGCAGGCTGCCGCAAAGGAGGAAGTCGGAAAGCCATTCCTTTATGAAGAAGAACTGCGAAGCAAAAATGCCCGTCTGGTGGAGCTGGATACTTTGCTGAACATCGACGGAAAGGGACAGGCACACGCCGAGGCTGTTGTTGCCAAAAGCGCACGGCCTTCGGTGCTGGATCATCTGAAACGTCCGGCGACGCCCCGCAGTACAGACAAGAAACCAAAACAGCATGAGGAGGTGCGATAACATGAATACCAATAATCTGAATACAGCCCTTTATGAAAAGATGGCCACTGAGCAGGAAAAATATAGGGACTGGCTGAAAAGCCAGCCCCCGGAAGAAATCCTGCACCACACCTATGAATATACTGTCCGTGAGGATATTGTGATGGCGATGGAGGAGCTGGAGCTGACCGACGCACAGGCCCAGGCGCTTTTGGAATCTCCCTCGCCGCTGGCGGATGTGTACCGTTATTTTGAAAAGCTGGAGACCGGCTATATGGATATGATCCGGGACAGCATTGAGAACCGTGCCGACGATGTGTGCAGAGCTAAAGAGGAACTGCGAACAACACCAATCTATCCCCATTCAGCTGCCTATGCGAGAGAACATGGGGAGCTGGAGCAGTACCGAGCTTCCAACAATGTAAATCTCCAATGCAAGGAGTCCATTGAAGCGGCGGTGCGGGAACACTTCGACGGAATGTATCTCAGCCACGATGCGGCAAAGGGTGTGATCGAGACCTATGGCATGGAGCGTGTATCTATGGTTCTGTCTAACACGATCCAGCTTCAGGACTGGGATGGGCGCTACTCCCAACGCAACAAAGAATGGGCCAAGACCATTCCTAATGATAATCCCGAAACCGTCCGTTGTGGTTATGCCTTAAACAGCCACCCTGCTGTGCTGGATGGTTTTATTGATCTGGTGCGTGAAGAACAGCAGCGCAGCCGTACCCAGAGAGAAAAACTGGAACCGTCCCGTCCCTCAGTACGGGATAAGCTCAAACAGGAGCTGCCCGCCAATAAGTCTGCCGCCCCGAAAAAACGGGAGCTGGAGCGATAACCATGGCAAAGCGCAAGCGGGATGTGCCGGTTCTGTTTTGGGTGTCCGCAGAAGAACTGGAACTGATCCATCAAAAGATGCAGCAATACGGGACAGAGAATTTGAGCGCTTATCTGCGGAAAATGGCGCTGGATGGTTATGTGGTCAAGCTGGAACTGCCAGAGCTGAAGGAGTTGGTCTCCCTGATGCGCCGAAGCAGCAACAACTTGAACCAGCTGACCCGCAAAGTGCATGAGACCGGGCGGGTTTATAATGCTGACTTGGCGGATATATCCCAGCGGCAGGAACAACTGTGGGAGGGTGTGAAGGAAATCCTTACCCAACTCTCCAAACTTTCATAACAGGGATAGATACTCCATTTGCGGAGGGAGGAACGGCGTTTCTTCGCCGCACCTTCCTCCGCTTTTTCTTTTTGTCTGTATCCTTGTCTTTTGCCTGTCCGTACCGGATAATATGAGTAGAATAAGAAGCGTAGCAAAGGAGTGAAAACAGATGCTGACCTTTGAAAAGGTGCTGGAGATTTTTGCGGATTACCTGACCGCAGACGAGACCATAGAAGTTTATATCAGCCGCCATGGATGTGTAAGAGTTGAATTTGACCAAGATTTTCACTATTGCTCTGGCGAGGTGTGCCATACTCCCAAGGAACTGTTCAATCTCTTAGCTGATGATTACCGGACTTATGTGGAGATTGAACTGACCAAAGGCAGACGGGAGTTGACGGAAGATGATGAGAGAGAAGCGGATGCCCTGTGCAAACGGTATCTGGAGCGTTGGAGGGAGGAACTGGAATGAAGATTTTGAAATGCTTGCTGATGATTGTAACTGCACCGGTCATTTTGGTGTTGACGCTTTTTGTCTGGCTCTGCATGGGGCTGATCTACATATCTGGTCTGGTGCTTGGTCTGCTCAGCACGGTAATTGCTCTACTTGGCGTGGCTGTGCTTATTACCTATTCCCCGCAGAATGGTGCAATTTTGCTGATTATGGCATTTTTGATTAGCCCGATGGGGCTGCCGCTGGCTGCGATCTGGCTGCTGGGAAAGGTGCAGAGTTTGAAATTTGCGATCCAGGATTGGGTGTATGGGTAAATGATGTGAATATAATTTGGAATGAAAAAGAAGCAGGACAATGGGAGATGAGACCCAATGCCCTGCTTCTCTGTTTATTCGGAACGAACTGTAATATATTTTTGATTGCGACTTTTAGGTTTATCGGGAATAGTCATTTCTAATTGCCCGGATTCTAAAAGCGGATTGATATGCTTCAAGGTGAAGTTTCTTAAATCTTTGAAGCCGCAAAATACTGCAAGCTCTTTCTTGGATTTTGGTGTTGTGCAAAAAGCCAAAATCTGTTTGGATACCGTTGATAGTTCAATAACTTGGTGGGTAACTTGGTGGATAACTTGGTGGGCGTCACCCTCTAAGTTGTAGTTTACATTTTTCAAGATGACTCTGAAATCTGTCGCTGTTGAGGAAAATTCGGGCTTATATGCCTCTGTGTATCCAGGCA